>FSTQ01000246.1_pt1 | contig 17089 bp, 18 predicted proteins | sample 1637281 | NCBI WGS metagenome assembly FSTQ01 (sample SAMEA3914818, study PRJEB12502) | metagenome | biome: forest; material: soil | place: Canada | collected 2010-06-26 | depth 0.1 m
CCGAGCGGCGTGTAGAGGTACCCGAGGGCCTGGAGCCGCTGCTGAACGCCGACCTCCGTCCACGGATCCCCGTTGCCGATGGGCGTGAAGAGCGCGTCGATGTTGCCGAGCGTGAGCTCGAGCCTGTACGTCGGCGGAGGCGGCCGGAGGACGTTCACGACCTGGCGGCGAACCGGAGGCTGCGCGACGCGCTGGGGCGGCGGGCGGAAGCTCGACGAGAACCGCCCGCCCAGGCGCTCCACCTGCGTCTTCAGGTAATCCAGCGCCGCCTGGCCGGTGAGAGCGGCGCCGCCGACCTGGAGCGTCACCACGCTCGATCGCAGGTCGTCCCCCGCGAGCGCCGCGCTCAGGTGCTTCGCCGCCCACTTGCGCGCCGCGAGCCCCTCATGCCGCGCATTCTCGTGGAAAATGGTGATGTCCGACCACCGTAGCGCCATCGTCCGCCCTTCCTCTGCTCGCCCGCCGCGCGCCGGCGGAGGCGCTCATCCACCGTACGCGGCTCGCAGCTTTTCTCGGGACGCGTCGTCGAGCTTCCCCGAAGGATCGAGGCCGTAGCAGACCTGAAAGTCTTGAATCGCGGCCTCGAGATCCTCGCTCTCCTGGCCGTCGGCGCGCCCGTGGTAAAAGCCCAGGTTCGCGAGCCGCTTTTGCACCCCGATCGGATCCTCGATCGGGAGGATGTGCCCGAGCTGCAGGGCGTACTCTTCGTTTCCACCGTCGAGCCGCAGCGTCGCGGCCACGGCGTTGGGCGGGATGAAGTGCTCGATGCGCCCCTCGCCGTCGGTCTTGAGCTCACCCGGGACCGGCTTGCCGTCGATCGCCAGCTCGTACGGCTCGTCGGCGCGCAGCGTCCCGTCCGCGCGCTGGAGCTGGAGCTTGAGCTTCGCGGGCACGCCCTTGCGGCGGAAGGTGTGCGTCGCGCCGGTCGCGCGCAGGAACGGCTTCACCTCGAGATCGGGCACGTGCACCACGTCGCCCGGCGCGAGCGAGAAGGGATCGCGGCGCGTCCGCTTCAGCTCGGCGTTGCCGGGGTCGTCCCACAGCGTCTTCCAGTGAAACCCGTGGTCGAACGCGATGCTCGTGAGGCACTCGCCGCTCTGAACGCTGTGGTCTTTCATGGCTCCAGGATCGGCGAGGTGCGCGGCGAAGAAACGCTACAGAGTGACCGGCGCGAGCGTCAAGCCGGCGCGGGCTCGGCGCCACCAGCGACGACGGCCTGCTTGTCGAGCCCCGGCCAGCGGATCTCGCAGTCGCCGGGATCGAGATCGTCGAAGTACGCGCGTCCCCCGGCGTCGAGCGTCCCCTCGCGCACCGCGCCGCTCGGGAGCTTGATCCAGTACGCTTCGCCGCCGATGGGCGCGCCGTCCTCGCCCACGAGCTCGATGGCGATCCAGGTCTTCTCCGGAGCGCCGCGCGCCCCGCTCCCGCTCCCGCCCGCGCCGCGCGTGGAGCCGGCGCCCGCGCCGCCGGTCACGCTGGGTTGCCAGGTCGGCGTGACCTGCTGCGCGGACGTCGAGCTCACCGCGCCCTCGTCGAGATCGGGCCAGCGGATCTCGCACTGGCCCGGATCGAGATCGCCGAAGTAGGCGTAGCCCTGGCCGTCGAGCCGCCCCTCGCGCACGGACTCGTCCGGGAGCTTGATCCAGTAGCGCGCCCCGGGGATCGGCTGATCGTCCTCGCCCAGCAGCTTCATCGCGATCCACGTCTTCGACGCGGCGAGGGGCGCGGCGGCCTCGGTCGCCTCGGGCTCCACCTCGCCGCCGAGGGTGAACCCCGAGAGGTTCGCTCGCGGGACGGCGCGCGCGCGCAGGCGGCCCGAGCGCAGCGCCGCGGCGACGGCGACGAGCAGCTCGGCGTCGTCGAGGCGCAGGCCCGCGCCCGGCTCGTGCGCGATCATCGCGCGCAGCGTCGCGAGGTTGTCCGCCGACGATCCGAGCTGTCGCGCGAAGGCCCTCGCGCTCGACTCGTCGCGCAGGTCGAGCGCGGGGCCCGCGCCCTCGACGACGCTCCACCACCACGAGAGCTCGTAGTCGTTGCCGGCTCGTCCGCGTACTCTGCGCCGCATCAGATCTCCACGCCGAAGCCCGGGGATTCAACACCGCGCGCGGAGCCGACACAAGGCCGACGACGCGGATCAGAGCACGGACTCGAGGCTCAGACGATCGGCGCGCCCATCCGCAAGAGCACCTTCCCGAACGACTGATCCTCGGCCACGTAGGTGTGCGCCGCGGCCGCCTCTTCCAGCGGGAAGACGCGATCGATCACCGATTTTACGATCCGCTTCGCCACCCACGGCGAGAGGTTGCGCTCGAGGACCTGCGCCGCCTGGATCTTCTCTTCCAGCGGGCGGGCGCGCATGACCGTGCCCTTGATCGTGACCCGCTTGCGCAGGAGCATCCCGAGATCGATCTCTCCCTGCATGCCCGCGGTGAGGCCGACGAGCAGGATGCGACCGTTCTGCGCCATCGCCCGCAGATCCTCGGCCACGTAAGCGCCGCCGACGAGCTCGAGGACCACGTCGACGCCGGCCTTGCCGGTGGCGTCGAGCACCGAGGCGGCGAAGGTCGCGCCCTTGGTCAAGAGGCCGACGTCGAGGCCGAGCTCTTTGGCGCGCTCGAGCTTGTCCGCCGTGCGCGACGTGCCGACGACGAAGCAGCCGAGCGCCCGCGCGATCTGCACGGCCGCCGTGCCGACGCCGCTGCCCGCTGCGTGGATCAAGACCCGCTCGCCCGGCGCGAGGCGCGCCTGCACCACGAGCGCGTCGTACGCAGTGAGGAAGGCCTCGGGGATCGCCGCGGCCTCCTCCGTCGAGAGGCCGGCGGGGATCGGCGCGACCTCGCGCTCGTGGACCACGATCTGCTCGGCGTAGGCGCCGCCCGCGACGAGACCGTAGACACGATCACCCGTCGAAAAGCGGCTCGCGCCCGGGCCGATCGCGTCGACGACGCCGGCGTACTCGAGGCCGGGGATGTCGGCGGGCACGCCCGGCGGAGCAGGGTAATAGCCCGCTCGCTGCATCAGATCAGCGCGGTTAACGCCCGCATACTCGACGCGAATCCGCACCTGGCCGAGGGCAGGCTCGGGAATCGGGATGTCGCGAAGAGTGAGAACCTCGGGTCCGCCCGGTAAATGGATGACAATTGCGCGCATTGGTTACCCCTTTATACAAGCGTTCTAACGCTGGTCGAAGCACTTCGTCCGCGCTAAAAGCGAGATCCGATGTCGCTCTCGCCAGGCTCGCTCGAAATGCTGGCCATCGTTGACACGCCCGGCATCTCGGGGCGAGCGAGGATGTTGTGCCTGCTCGAGGGGTTGCTCGGTCGCCGCTATCGGACGGCCAAGCCGGTCAACGCGCGTCGACGTCACTTGCGCGCGCTCGGCCTCGTCGAGCGCACGCCGCGCGGCGAGACAGTGACGAACGAGGGGCGCCGCCTCCTCGACGACCGCGCGCGCGAGGTCGCGGCGATCCGTGATCGCATCGACGAGCTCCTCGACGACGAGCTCGAGCTCGCCTCGGATCGCCTCGATTTCGTGCCCGACGAGCCGGTCACGCCCAGCCTCCCGCCCCCGCCGCGCGAGCGCGAGCGCGTCGATCTCACGGCGGCCGACATCCGCCCGCACCTCACGGTGATGGAGCTGCCCGACGCGCTGCTGGAGAGCATCGCGGCGGCGCTCTCCTCGGGCAAGCACCTGCTGCTCACCGGCCCGCCGGGCACGGGAAAGACCGAGCTCGGCCACGCCATCGGCGAAGCCGCGCGGGCGACGGGCCACTGCAATGGCACGCTCGCGACCACCGCCTCCGCCGAGTGGACGCCCTTCGACACCCTCGGCGGCTACGCGCTCGAGCGCGACGGAGCGCTGCACTTTCGAGCGGGCGTGTTCCTCGCGGCCATCCAGGAGAGCAAATGGCTGCTGGTCGACGAGCTCAACCGCGCTGACGCCGATCGCGCCTTCGGCGAGTGGATGACGGTGCTCGGCGGCCGCGGCACGGTGACGCCGTACCGGCTCGACGACGGCCGCCTCGTCACGATCGGCCCGGAGGCGACCGCCACCCACCGCGTCCTCCCCGCGTTCCGGATGATCGCCACGATGAACACGTGGGATCGCACCGCGCTCCACCGGCTCTCGTACGCCCTCCAGCGCCGCTTCGCCGTCATCCACGTCGGCGTCCCCGACGACGAAGCCTACGGCCGCCTCATCGCGCGCGAGGCCTCCTGCGAGAGCGGCGATCCCCCGCTCGATCGCGCGCTCGAGGCGCGGCTCGCGCTGCTCCTGCGATCCTCGGGGCTCTTCGCGATCCGCCCCATCGGCCCGGCGATCGCCATCGATCTGATCCGCTACGCGCGGCGCCGCGGCGCGGGCGGGGCCGGGCTCGCCGAGGCCCTGGCGATCTTCCTCCTCCCGCAGCTCGAGGGGCTCGCGCTCGACGCCGCGCCCGCGGTGACGGCGCTCTTCGAATCCACGCTGGCGCGCCTCGCCCCCGCGCCGGCGATCGCCGAGCTGCGCGCCCGCGTCGAGGCCGCGCTCGGCGCCCGCGGCGACTTCGGGCCATGAGCCTTCCCTCCTGGGAAGACTTCCTTCGCCTTCATTTCCCGGGCTATCTCCTCCCTGACTCCGCGCGACACGAGCTCTCCGAGGAGGCCGCGCTCCGCCTCCTCGAGGCCCTCGGCGCCCGCCCGGGCGAGCTCGGGATCCTCCGCGCCGTCAGCCTCTTCGCCGCGCACCTCGAAGACCTCGACGCCTTCGCGCACATCCATCTCCCCGCGCTCGCGCGCGCCCTGCCGCAGCGCACCTCCTCCGAGCCGCGGAGCTGGGAGGGCCGCGTCCCCGGCCGCCTCGACGTCGCCGCGACGCTGCGATCGAGGATGGAAGGCCGCTCGACGCGCTTCACCGTCCGCGCCCAGAAGCGCAGCCCCGATCGCCCCGAGAACGTCCTCGTGAAGGCCGTCGCGCGCCGCCTCGTCGCCGTCGCCGGCTCGCTCGATCGCGCCGGCGTGCTCGCGCGCACCGGCTGGGGCGCCGCCGCGTCGGCGTGGATCCGCGCGCTGGAAGAGGCCCTCACCGCGCCCTCGCTGCGCGCCGTGGCCGACGCCCCGATCACCGCGCACCACGAGCGCTGCGCCCTCGCCGCGGCGCACCCGGCCTACCCGCGCGCCGCCGCCCTCCACCGCGCCATCCGCGAGGGCCTCGACGATCCCTCTCCGCAGCGCACCGCGCGCGCCGTGGCCGAGGGCGCGCTCCTCCCGCGCGACGACGCCGCGCGCTTCGAGCTCGCGGTGCTCCTCCGCCTCGTCGAGTCCCTCGCCGATCGCCTCGAGCCCCGCGGCTTCACGCTCCACCGCACCTTGATCCTCGCCGGCAGGCGCGAGGTCGCCGACTTCACCCGCGGCGATCGCCACCTCCGCGTCCACTACAACCAGGCCTGCCTCGATCCCGGCCCGTACGACGCCGGCCTGCGGCGCTACCTCGGCCAGACAGGCCGGCTGCGCCCCGACATCACGGTGATCGCCGAGGCGCCCGACACCGCGCCTCGCGCCGCGGTGATCGAGGCCAAGCTCTCCGCCGATCCCTCGTACCTCGCCGAGGGTTTCCGCGAGGCGTCGCTCTACCGCGCCGAGTTCGCGGCGCAGCTCCGCGGCTGGCCCAAATCGATCCTCGTCGCGTCCTCATCGCTGCCCGGCGATCCCCGGCGCGAGGACGACGTGATCGCGGTGGGGTGGGATCGCTGGGCGCCCGCGCTGGTGATCGACGGCCTCGTCGAAGGCGTGACGGCTGCGCCCGAGCCCGCTTTCGGATAAGTCTCCATCTCATGAGCGCCCCGCATCTCTTTGCCTCCCACGCCATCGCCGCGCGGATCGAGGCCGCCGACACCCACCAGCTCGCGCGCTGCTACGAGGCCGTCGCCAAGCACCTTCCCGGGCGCCCTGCGGCGATGATCGAGGTCGGCGGCGGCGTCGCCCCCTTCGTCGGCAAAGGCCTCTCCCTCTCCCGCGCGACCGGCCTCGGCATGAGCGGCCCGGTGAGCGACCAAGACCTCGACGCCCTCGAGGCCTTCTACCAGAAGCACGACGCCGAGGCCGATATCGGCGTCGCCCCCTACGCCGATCAGACCCTCTTCAACGGCCTGGGCCGCCGCGGCTTCCGCCTCGTCCAGCTCGACACCTTGCTCGCCCTGCGCATCGAGCCCGGCACGCGCTTCCCGCCCCCCGCCGAGGGCGTCACCGTGCGCCTCGCCGCGCCGGACGAGGGCCCAGCCTGGGTCCGCGCGTCCATCCAGGGCTTCTCCGGCAGCGACAGCGAGGTCCCCGCGGGCCTGGCGGAGACCTTCGAAGCGGCCTTCCACGTGCTCACCAGCTCGTATTTCTTCGCCACAGTCGACGGCGTCCTCGCCGGCACCGCGGGCGTCAACCTCCACGCCGGCACCGCCACCCTCTTCGGCGCAAGCACCTTCCCCAGCTCCCGCTGCCGAGGCGTCCAGGCCGCGCTCGCCCACGCCCGCCTCGCCGCCGCCGAAGCCGCCGGCTGCGACCTCGCCTTCACCCGCACGAGCCCCGGGAGCCCATCGCAGCGCAACCTGGAGCGGCTCGGGTTCCGGCCGGTGTACTCGCGGGCGCGGATGGCAAAAACATACTCTAAGCCGACAAAATAATTGACGATTCACGATTCTCGAATCAAGAATTACGCTCATCATGACCCTCAAGGAGCAAGACGTCCTGGTGCTCCTGAAGCTCCTCGGCAGCGAGGACGGCAGCTTCACGTATCCAGGACTGGCCCGAGCCCTCGATCTGAGCGCGTCACAGGTTCACTCCGGCCTGAAGAGGGCCACAAGCGCCGGGCTCTTCAACCGCTCCAAGCGGATCATCAATCGCAAACCTCTCCTCGAGTTCCTGATTCACGGCCTCAAGTACGTCTTCGTGGCGGACCGCAGCGGCGTCACCCGCGGGATCCCCACGGCTCATGCAGCCCCGCCTCTCCTCGGCCTCCTGGCCCCCTCTCCCGATCTCCCCCCGGTATGGCCAGACCCGCTCGGCCCCGTTCGGGGCGAAGGATTTCAACCGCTGCACAAATCTGCTCCCGAGGCCGCCCGAAAAGACGAACAGCTCTATCAGCTCCTTGCGCTGGTGGACGCCATTCGCGCCGGCCGCGCCCGAGAGCGGGATCTCGCGGCAAAGCTGCTCGAAGAGAGGCTGATGAAATGACCGTTTGGAGCGCCGCGGACGCGAGGTTCAGTCCAATGCTCACCGTGGCGCGTCGGCTAGGCGAGCTGCGTGACAGGGTGCTGTTCCTCGGAGGAGCCGTGGTTCCGCTCCTGATCACCGATCCCGGCGCGACGAGCGCTCGCCCGACCAAGGACATCGACGTGGTCATCGAAATCACCACCAGAGTCGATTATTACAAGCTGGGAGATCACCTGCGCACTCTGGGGTTCTCGGAAGACGCGTCCGATGCCCCGCTGTGCCGCTGGATCGTCGAAGGGCTCACAGTGGATATCATGCCCATCGACGAGAAAGTCCTGGGTTACACGAACCCTTGGTTTCGCGCCGCCATGAGCGACGCAGTGACCTTCTCCTTTACGGATGGGCAGATCCTCAACGTCATCTCTCCGCCTTATTTTTGCGCGACGAAGCTTGTCGCATTCACCAGTCGCGGGAAGGGTGACTACATCATGAGCCATGATATGGAGGACATCCTGGCAGTCGTCGATGGGCGCGAGGAGCTGCTCTTGGAGCTCTCGGCGGCCGAGCCCACCGTGAGAGCTTATGTCGCATCGAAGCTTCACTCCTTCCTCGCTTCACCTGATTTCCTCGACGCCCTGCCCGGCCATCTCCCAGGTGACGCCGCGAGCCAGGGTCGGTTGCCTCTCCTTCAAGATCGCCTGGAGCGCATCTCGCACCTCTCCTGAGCGCTTTCTCATCATCCGTCACTTCAGACAACACCAGATATCCCCAGAGGAGATGCCATGAGCCAATCCCACGGCGCCCAGTCGATGACAGGCCCCCTCCTCCGCGTCCTCGTGAAGAGCCCCGAGGCGGCCTTTGCGGTGAGCGATCCCGCCGCGTGGCATTACACGGGCACACCCGATCTCGCGACGGCGCGGCGCGAGCACGAGGCGCTCGTGGACATCCTGCGCGGCGACGGGGCCGAGGTGCTCTATCACGACGAGCCGCAGCCCGATCGCGCCGACGCGGTCTTCGTCTTCGATCCGGCCCTCATCACCGATCGGGGCGCGATCATCCTGCGCATGGGCAAGCTCCTCCGCCGCGGCGAGGAGGCGGCGATGGCGCGGCGCCTCGAGGATCTCGGGATACCCATCCTCGCCGCGCTCTCGGGGGACGCGCTGGCCGAGGGGGGAGATCTCCTGTGGATCGATCACGACACGCTCGCCGTGGGACAGGGGTTTCGCACCAACGCCGAGGGGCTTCGCCAGCTCGCCGCGGCGCTGAGGCCGCTGGGCGTCTCCGTTCTTCCAGTGGAGCTGCCTTACGGCGAAGGGCCGGAGGCCTGTCTCCATCTGCTCTCGCTGATCAGCATCGTCGATCACCGGCTCGCTGTCGTCTATCCCGAGCCCCTCGCCGCGCCCTTTCAGCAAGAGCTGAAGCGGCGTGGCTTTCGCCTCATCGAGGTGCCACGAGAGGAGTTTGCGACGATGGGGCCCAACGTGCTCGCTTTGCGCCCGGGGAGGTGCTTGATGCTCGAAGGGAACCCCGTCACGCGCCGGAGGCTCGAAGAGGCCGGGTGCGAGGTGCTGACCTACCGAGGTGACGAGATCTCGCTGCGGGCCGAGGGCGGGCCAACGTGCCTGACACGGCCTCTCCTGCGCGGGAGGGAGTAAGAGTGCCTAACAAAAGCTCCCGTCGCCGGCCGGCGGATCCGCGGCGCTCGCCTGCGTTGCGAGGCTCCCGACGTGCTCAAGCACGCCGGGATCCTCGCGCCTTGACGAGCTTGCGTCTCCTTGGCCGGCTCGGTCCGCTTTCGTTAGGCACTCTGAGCGCCGGCCGCTCCTCCCCGGCTCTGCCTCGTTGACTCCCGCGACGGCGAGCCGCTATGGTCGCTGCCATGCCCCTCGATCCCTTCCTCCGCAATCTCCTCGATCAAATGGCTGCCAGCGGCGCGCCTTCTCTCGATAGCCTGCCCGTCCCGCAGGCGCGGGCGATGTTCGAGGCCATCACCATGGCCCCCAACGAGGAGGTCGCGCTGGCCCGGGTGGAGGACCGCCGGATCCCCGGCCCGCGCGGCGAGATCCCCGTGCGGATTTACACTCCCGAGGGCCAGGGGCCGTTCCCGGTGCTGGTCTTCTACCACGGCGGCGGCTGGGTCATTGGCAGCATCAAGACGCACGACGACATCTGTCGTGTCCTCGCCCGCGACGTGCCCGCGCTGGTGGTCTCGGTCGATTACCGCCTCGCCCCCGAGCACCCGTTCCCCGCCGGCGTGGAGGACAGCTATGCTGCGCTCTCCTGGGTGGCCGAGAACGCCGCCTCGATCGGGGGCGATCCCGCGAGGCTGGCTGTCGGCGGCGACAGCGCCGGCGGCAACCTCAGCGCGGTCGTGGCCATCCTCGCCCGCGATCGCGGCGGGCCCAGGCTCGCGCATCAGCTCCTCGTCTATCCTGCCACGGACATGCGCGGTGACACCGTGTCCATGCGCGAGAATGGAACAGGCTACTTCCTCACGCACGATATCATGATGTGGTTCTCGAACCACTACGTCTCCGCCCAGGATCGGCTCTTGCCCTACGCCTCACCGCTGCTCACGCCCGATCTCCGCGGCCTCCCGCCCGCGACCGTGATCACCGCCGAGTTCGATCCGCTCCGCGACGAGGGCGAGGCGTACGCCGCGCGCCTCCGCGAGTCCGACGTCCCCGTCGAGCTCGAGCGTCACGACGGGATGATCCACGGCTTTTTCACGATGCGGATGCTCCCGCAAGCCCGGGAAGCCATCGAGTCGGCGACGACCGCGCTGCGGCGCTCGTTCGCGAGGTAGTCACTCCAGCACGGAGAGCACGATCGCCGAGGGGTGCTCGGCGTCGTGATAAACCACCTGATCGGCGGCGACGAGCCGCATCGCCGTGGCGAGCGGCTCCCCGGTGCCAGGGTTCCTGGCGAAGCGCGGGTGGGCGCCGCTCGACACCTGCAAGCGCAGAGAGTGCCCGCGGAGAAAGCGGTGCGCCGCGGGCCAGAGATCGATGGCGATCTTCAAGCTCCCGTCCGCCTCGGCGGCGGGCGCCCCGGGCTGCACCCGCAGCAGCGCGTCACAGACGTTGATCGATTTGCCCGAGGGCGACACGTCGCAGAGGCGCGCGAAGAAGTCGGTGTGCGCCAGGCTCGAGCGCACGTGGAGCTCGGCGCGGACGGGGCCGATCACGTCGAGATCGCGCTCGAGCGGATCGCTGGTGAAGGTGAGCACGTCGCGCCGCGACTCCAGCGCTCGATTGTCGGCGACTCCCGAGCTCCCGTTCAAGGACGGCCCGGCCACCGCGGGCGTCGGATCCGCCGGATCGTAGCGATAGCGGTCCGGCGCGGAGGCCGCCGGCAAACCCTGCGAGAGGCGGCGCCCCGCGGCGAGATACCAGCGCTGCGGCCGCGCCGCGGGAGGAGGAAAGGCCGAGAAATCCCGCCACGCCTCGGCGCCGGTCACGAAGACGCGCACCGGCGCCTCGCGGAGCGCGCGGCGATCGCCGAGCACATGAGCCTGGAGCCAGATCAAGGACTCCTTCGCGGAGGCCCGCATCAGCGCAGGGCTCGCGTGGACCCAGGGGCCGATCGTCAGGTAAGGAGCGCGCCCCGCGCTCCGGAGAGCGTGGTAGTCGAGGATCTGCCAGGGCAAGAAGATATCGTAAAGGCCGCCGATGAGGTGCACCGGCGCCGTCACCTTGGCCACGTTCTCGCTGAAACCACGAGAGGGCCAGTAGGCGTCGCCGGGCGCGTTGTGGACGAGCCACTGCTGATAGAACGCGCTCCTGGCCCCGGTGGCCCGCACGTCTGCTTCGCTCAAAGGCAGCTCCCGGAAGACGCGATCGAGCGTGCGCTTCGTCATGACGCGGCTCCGGAGCACCTCGAACGCAGGCTTCTCCTGATTGGCCATCATGTACGTCCACGAGAGCGCGGTATCGAGGGTGAACGACTCCCCCGCGTACGTCTGCCCGCGGAAATCCGAGGTGGTGACCTGAGGCACCATGGCCTTGAGATCGTCCCCGGCCTCGAGCGCGATCGCCCACTGGACGAAGCCGAGGTAGCTGAGGCCGATGGTGGCCAGCTCCCCCGAGTACCACGGCTGCTCCTTCATCCAGGCGACGGTGGCGAGGCCATCGGCCCGCTCGTTCGCGAACGGGTCCATGTGGCCTCCGGATCCAAACGTGCCTCGGCAGCTCTGGACGAGGACCTGAAAGCCGCGCTCGGCGAAGGGCGCGCCGAAGAGGGCGCCGAAGAAGCCGCGCCGACCGTAGGGCGACCGCACGAGGATCGTCGGCAGCTTTGGGCCCCCGCGCGGGGCGTAGCGATCGGCGAGGAGCACCACGCCGTCGGGCGTGCGGACCTGCAAATCACGATCGATGACGAGATCGTGGGTCCTGGCAGGCGGCAGATCGAGCAAGCGCGCGACGAGGCGACTGGCGAGGGTCATCCACGAGGGGTATCCGGCAGCGACGCCGAGCGTCAAGCCCTCGATCGAGGCGACGCGGGGCCGTTCAGCCCAGCGGGCGCTCTACACGCTTGGTAACGCGGCCATAACGCTCTGGTGTCACGGCAGCATGACAGTGGTACGCTGCCATTCCTCACGGCGGACGCCTGGAGCCGAGGGCTCCGATGAATCGAGCGCGCCTCCATCGAGGATCGCTGCATCGGCAGTGCGCTTCGGGCGCTGGCAAGGCCCTTGCTGATACGCCGAGCCAGGGAGCGAGGTTGACCGGACGCGCAAAGAGGTGCGTCGGAGCAGCTCGCTCTGTTCCCCGAGGCTGCGCGCGTTCGCGCAGCGATCACAAGGAGTCCACCCATGAGCTCACATCGTTTTGCCGCTCTCCTCGTCACGCTCCTGGCGTCGACGTCTGTCGCTTGCGTTGCTCCGAGCGGCAGTGAAGACCCCGTGGAGACACCCGATCTCGAGCCGCGCGCTCCGGCCGCCGCGCAGGAGGATCTCATCGTCGCCGTCGAGACGCCGACCGGGAGCACCCTGCGCTTCCTGCAAGTAGGCAAGGACGGCGAGGCCGGCGTGCTGGTCGTCGAGTCCGGCGCCCCGGAGACCATGGTCATGGATCGGCTGCTCGACGCGGAGGGCGCGGGCCTCGGGCCTCATGACCTCTTCATGGCCCTCACCGAGGAGGGGACCCCGATCCCGACGCGGTTGATGGCCGGCAAGCAGGAGGCGAAGAGCTCTGTCCGCCAGGGCTGGGCGCGGGCCAAGCTCCCGAAGTCCTCCTCGCTCCTCGGCGACGTCGCCTGTGACAACGACACGTTCACGGCGTCGACCCCCGGCGGGCTGCTCACGACCACGTTCACGCGCCTCGACACGAACAGCGAGGAGAACCCCAGCCTCTGGGACGACGACACCGTGTGCAACGCCGGTATCTGCACCGGAGGCCGCAAGCAGTACGAGGCGCGCTGGAATGGCCTGACGCAGTGGCGCGGCAAGGTGTGCGGCCACCCCTATGATCGGGTCAACGAGCCGACACACACGATCTGCTACTACCCCGGCCCCACGTGCCTTCTGGAGACGCCCGAAGTGTGGTTCGAGTACAACACGCCGGGCAGCAGCACCGTGAACTATGCCGGTGGTGGCCAGTTCCCGGTGAACTCGACCACCACGCTCTGGTGGGCCTGGTACGGGAACCCCGGCGTCACGTACGATTGGCGCATCAACATCCACGACGCGATGCCCTGGGACCAGTTCGACGTCCTCATGTCGAAGCCGTGATGGCAGAGCGGCGGCCTTCGTGGTCGCCTGACGAGCTCCGGAGGGGCGCGCCGCTGCGCTCCTTCAGGGCGCGTCGTGGAGTTTGTGAAAGAAGAGATAAGACACCACGAGAGTGCCAAGGAAGAACGCGTGCGGCAGCACGAACCACACCGGATCACCGCTCGACAGATGCGCGATGTCCGCGGAGACGATGGTCAGGCCGAAGCCGAAGTAAGCAAACTCCCTCCAGCGAGCCGGCGTCACCGGAGCCACGAGCGCCAGCGCGCCGAGCAGCTTCGCCACGGTCAGCTCGATTCGAAACCAGCCGGGGAGGCCCAGATGCTGGAAGGCGCTCTTCTGGCTCTCGTTGAAGGCGAAGTTGAGCGCGCTCGCGAGCATCAGCGCCGCGATGACTCCCGTGCTCACCCAGTAAATGACCTTGTCTCGCTTCACGGTGGTGCCGGCCGTGGCCGCTGCGGTGACGTTCATGCACCATGGACCGGGCAGCCCGCCGGCGTGTGACACGAGGGGTCGCACGATCCTCGTCACGTTTTCGCCCCCGGTCCGGTCTTCACGGGGACATGAGAATCTTCGTCCTCGGTGCGACCGGCCGGACCGGCAAGCACCTCCTCGACCTCGGCCTCGCCCGAGGCCATCACCTGACCGCCTTCGTTCGATCTCCGCACAAGATCGCGCGCCGCGAGAGCGCGCTCACCGTCGTCAAAGGCGACCCGCTGCAGGTCGAAGAGCTCGCGCGCGCGATCGCCGGGCACGACGCCGTGCTCTCGGCGCTCGGCCCCGCTCCGCGCGAAGCGTTTCGGCCGAGCACCCTGCTCACGGAGTGCGCCGCCGCCACGGTGGCCGCGATGACGACGGCGCGCGTGGAGCGGCTTGCTGTCGTGTCTTCTGCGCTCCTGTTTCCGGAGAAGAGCCTCTCCTTTTCATGTTCTTTCGCTGGTTCATCAAGCATCACCTGCGCGATCTCCTCACGATGGAAGCCGTCGTTCAGGCGAGCCGCAGCGCCTTCACGATCGCCAGGCCGCCTCGGCTGGTCGAGGCGCGGGACGAGGGCTATCGAGGCGAGGGCGGGGCGCTCCCGGCGGGCGCTGCCGCCATGTCGTTCCGCGCGGTCGCGGCGTTCATGCTCGATTGCGTCGAGCAACACACTCACGCGCGGGAGATCGTGGGGCTTGCCAGCGCGGTGAGGTCGCCTTGATCATCGCGCTCATGGAAGTGGGAGCCATCCAATGACGATCAGCTCTTCAGCGCGCCGGCTCGCCGAGTTCGAGTCGTGTCGTCAGGACCTCGTCGCGCTCGCGTACCGCATGCTCGGGGACATGGGGCGCGCCGAGGATATGGCCCAGGAGGCGTGGCTTCGCTGGGAGCGCCACGAGGTCGAGGCCGACTCTCCCAGGGCCTACCTCACCACGGTGGTCACGCGCCTTTGCTTGAACGAGCTCGAGTCCGCCCGGGCGCGGCGCGAAGAGAGCCGCGCTGACCGGCTGCCCGAGCCCGTGGATCTCGATGAAGGAGGGATCCCGCGCGTCGAGCGGCTCGAGGAGATCTCGATGGCGTTCATGGTCCTGCTCCAGCGCTTGACGCCTGCGGAGCGCGCCGTGCTCTTGCTCCACGACGTCTTCGACTTCGACCACAACGAGATCGCCGGCCTCGTCGGCAACAACCCCGCGGCGTGCCGCAAGCTGCTCGAGCGCGCGCGCCAGCACATCGCCGTGGAGCGGCGCACGCTCGCGACGCGGCCCGACGAGCACCGGCGCTTGCTTCAAGCGTTCGTGACCGCCGCTTCGGCCGGGGACACGCGGGCGCTGGTCGAGCTCCTCGCCGACGATGCGATCATGATCAGCGACGGAGGGGCGGAGGGCCGCGTCGTCGGGCGGCAACGCAACCTGCCAAGGCCGCTGCAGGGAGCGGCGCGCATCGCCGCGTTCGTGGCCGCGGCGACGACGCTGGGTGAGACCGAGCTTCAGGTCGAAGAGCAACAGCTCAACGGGCAACCCGCCATCGTGTTCTGGACCGGGGATCGCCCGTTCGCCGCGCTGCTGCTCGCGGTGGCCGACGGGAAGATCCAGCGGGTGTTCTTCCACGCCGACCTCAGCCGGCTTCGCTATCTCGGGCGGCGCTCCGGGGCGCGGAGTCTTCGCTCGACTCCTGATCGCCGCGACTCGTGAGGGCGCCGGCGCAAGCCAGCTCTCTTCCGACAACGGATTGGAAATGGGACAACCCGCGGGCAGCGACGCCGGACAGCAAACGTCTTCTGCTACCGTGCGCCTCCACGCTTCGCCGCCTTCGCGGCGAGGCCACGAAAGGGAACAGCAGATGATCCTGGTGACCGGAGCAACAGGCAACATTGGCAGCGAAGTGCTCGCGCAGCTCGTGCAGGCGGGCCACGCGGTCCGCGTGCTCGCCCGCGACCCCGCCAAGCTGGAGAAGTACGCTGGAAAGATCGAGGTCGTGAAGGGCGATCTCTCCAAGCCCGAGACCCTCGACGCCGCCTTCGCGGGCGTGGACAAGGCCTTCGTGCTCTGCAACGCCGGTGATCTGCCAACGCTGGTGGGCAACGCGACGGACGCGGCGAAGAAGGCTGGGGTGAAGCACATCGTGATGCTCTCGTCGGCGAGCGTCGTCGACGAGCAGCCGACGCAGATCGGCCGCTGGCACATCGAGGGCGAGGCCAAGGTCAAGGCCTCGGGGATCCCCTGGACGATGCTCCAGCCGGGCGCCTTCGCGTCGAACACCCTCCAGTGGGTCGCCTCGATCAAGGCGAACGGCGCGGTGTTTCTGCCGATGGGCGAAGGCAAGATGACGCCCATCGATCCGCACGACATCGCCGATGTGGCCGTGAAGGTGCTGACCGAGCCGGGTCACGAGGGTAAATCGTACGAGCTCTCCGGCCCGGAGGCGCTGACCACCGCAGAGCAGCTGGCGAAGATCAGCGCGGCGATCGGGAAGCCGCTCAAGTACGTCGCCGTGACCCCGGAGGCCGCGCGTGAGGGCATGGCGAAGGCGGGGATGCCCGAGGTGTTCATCAACGCCATGCTCGAGATCTCGGCGCGGGTGAGGGAGGGGCACGGGTGGGAGGCCAACGGGACGGTCGAGCAGCTCCTCGGGCGCAAGGCGAGGCCTTACGAGGACTGGCTTTCGCGCAACGTGGCCGCGTTCCAGTAGGCCCGAGTCGGGATCGCCGGGCAGCACACGACCCCCCATTCCCCTGCCTCGCTCGTGTAGAACCACGAGCGAGGTCCCGCCACCATGCCCACCGCCGTCTCCAGCAAGCTCTTCGCGGCTGCCCTCGTCTTCGGGCTCATCGCGCTCCTGATCATCCCGGTGAACACGGTCGGCCTCTTCAAAGGTTGGGGCGACACTACCTTCTTCGCGCTGGCCTACCTCCAGCTCGCTCTCGGGATGACTTCGGCGCTCTGCTCGCTCGTCCAGTTCTTTCGCGCCAAGGGTCTGGAGGGTCGCGGCTGGACCTTGGCGCTGGCGTTTGGTGCGATGCTCGTGGGGCTCGGTGGGCCTTTCGGCATCTTGCTAGTGCTGGCCGCTGCGTGGGGCCGCGCCTGAGGCCAGCCGATCCGGCGCAACCGACGACCAGCGAGGTCCTCATGATCTGGATCCTCTCAATGCTCCAGGCGCTCCGTGGCTTCACCATGCGATGCACGTACCGGGCGTTCCTACCGCTCCTTCTGGTCATAACCTCCGTGATCAGCGGGGCGGCCTGTCGAGGTAACGAGACGGGGGCGCCCCCAGACAAGGGTCCCGAGCTGGACGACTCGGATGCCTCCCCGATAGCGGGTGCGATTCAGGGATCGTTCGCGGTCTCCGGCACCGGCGAAGCGACATACGTCTTACCTCTTATCGTGCCTCCGGGCGCGGCGGGGATGCAGCCATCTCTGGCTGTTACGTACAACAGCGGCTCCGGCGATGGGATGCTCGGGGTGGGGTTTTCTCTCTCCGGCTTATCCTCCGTGACGCGCTGCCCGCGCACGATGGCGCAGGACGGCGAGATACGGAGCGTCCGGTATGACCAGCACGACGCGCTCTGCCTGGACGGGGCGCGCCTGGTGCCCGTGGGCAGCAGCGACGGTGTCATCGAGTATCGAACGTTCCCCGATACCTTCGTCAAGGTGCTGGCTTCTCCCGGCAAGATCCAGGAAAACCCTGCGGAGACGCTGAAGGTGTTCAC
>FSTQ01000533.1_pt1 | contig 17073 bp, 13 predicted proteins | sample 1637281 | NCBI WGS metagenome assembly FSTQ01 (sample SAMEA3914818, study PRJEB12502) | metagenome | biome: forest; material: soil | place: Canada | collected 2010-06-26 | depth 0.1 m
GACGCTCGCCGCGCGCCTCGGCGCGATCGCTCCGCTCCTCGTCTTCGCGCTCCACGGCGGCGGCTGTGGCAGCGCGCCGCCCGCCCCCGTCGCCTCCGCAGCTCCGTCGCCGCCGGCTGCGAGCGCCGCGCCCAGGCCCGCGCCGGCCGGCCTCGCCCCCGCGGCGATCGACGCGATGATCCGCGCCTCCTGGGCCAAGGAGGGCATCACCCCCGCGCCGGAGGTCGACGACGCGCGCTTCCTTCGCCGCGCCTACCTCGACATCACCGGCGTGATCCCCTCGGTCGACGCCGTCACCGCCTTCCTCGCCGACAGCGCCAAGGACAAGCGCAGCAAGCTCGTCGCCTCGCTCCTCGCCGGCCCGCGTTACGCCGATCACTGGACCGATCTCTGGGATCGCGTCCTCCTCGGGCGCGACGTGCGCGGGCGCCTCGTCGATCGCGACGCCTTCCGCGGCTGGCTCCACAACGAGCTCGCGAAGAACGTCGGCTGGGATCGCATGACCACCGATCTGCTCACCGCCACGGGCGAGAGCCGCTCGGCGGAGACGGGCGCCGTCAACTGGTTCGTCAAGTACCGCGACACGCCCCAGGACCTCGCCGGCTCGGCCTCCAAGATCTTCCTCGGCGTCCAGATCCAGTGCGCGCAGTGCCACGATCACAAGACCGAGAAGTGGAAGACCGACGACTTTCGCCGCTTCGCCGCGTGCTTCGCCAGGACGCGCACCGACGCCGTCAGCGACGCCGACATGAAGCAGAAGACGTTCGCGGTGAGCGACGCCGACAACATCGCCATGCGCAAGCGCAAGGAGCCGGAGATCAAGGCCATCGTCGCCGCGCCGCCCACCGCCCTCGACGGGACGGATCTCTCCAGCAACGAGAACCGCCGCCGGGCGCTCGCCGCGTGGATGACCGCGCCCGACAACCCCTGGTTCGCGCGGGCCGCCGTCAACCGCCTCTGGGCGCACTTCCTCGGGCGCGGCTTCGTCGATCCCATCACCGATTTCCGGCCGGGGAACCCCCCGGTGATCCCCGAGCTGCTCGACGCGCTCGCCAAGGATTTCGTGACATCTGGACATGACATCCAGCGCCTGATTCGCCTCATCTGCGCGACCGAGGTCTACCAGCGCGCGGCCACCGGCGCGGCTCGAGACAAGCTCTGGTCGCGCTTCCGCGCCGAGCCGCTCGCGCCGGACGAGCTCCTCGACTCGCTCGTCGTCGCCACCAAGTCCGACGCCGTGGCCGAGCGCGGGAAGAAGAACCTCGACGCGATCCGCGAGCGCCTCGACAGACAGATCTCGTTCCTCTTCGACGTCGACGAAGAGTCCGACGAGGCCGACTACGACGGCTCGATCCCGCAGGCGCTCTTCCTGCTCAACGGCGGCTTCGTCAACAGCAGCGCCCGCGCCGTCCCGGGGTCGGCTCTCGCCGAGGTCCTCGCGCTCCCCGGCGGCGACGACGAGAAGATCCAATCGCTCTACCTGCGCACCCTCTCGCGCCTGCCCGACGCGGGCGAGATCGCCTCGGCCAAGGAGCTGCTCGCGACGCCGGCGATCGAGGCCGAAGAGCCTCCCGCGAGCCTCGATCTCGACGCCAAGGCGACCGAGAAGGCGAAGGGCAAAGCCAAGGGGAAGGCGGCCAAGGTCAAGGGGCGAGGGAAGGGCGCGGCCGTCGCGAGCGGGCGCGCGGTGCCAGGCAAGACGCGCGCGTACGAAGATCTCTTCTGGGCGCTCCTCAACTCGAGCGAGTTCGCTCTCAACCACTGATCCCGAGGGAACGATGAACCGATCCGATCTCGATCGCCGCCGCTTCCTCCACACCTTCGGCGGCGGGCTCTTCGGCGCGCTCGCGGCCTCGTGGCTCGATCCGCGGGCGGCGCGCGCCGAGGCCGCGACGCCCGCGCCGGCAGCCAGGGCCACCGCGTGCATCGTGCTCTGGATGAACGGCGGACCCAGCCACGTCGACACCTTCGACCCCAAGCCGGGCTCCACCGCGGCGGGCCCGTTCAAGGCCATCCGCACCCGCGCCAAGGGCGTCAGCTTCTGCGAGCACCTGCCGCGCGTGGCCGAGCAGGCGCACCACCTCGCCGTGCTGCGCGGGATGTCGAGCCGCGAGGGCAACCACGATCGCGCGCGCTACCTGCTCCACACCGGCTACGCGCCCAACCCCACGGTCACGCACCCCGCGCTCGGCGGCTGGGTGAGCGAAGAGCTCGGCGCGAGCGGCGATCTGCCGAGCTTCATCAGCCTCGGCGGGCCCAGCGCCACCGCGGGGTTCCTCGGCGCGCAGCACGGGCCGTTCATCGTCCAGAGCGCGGTGGAGCCGCCGCAGAACGTCGCGCGCGCCCCGGGCGTCGGCCCGCAGCGCTTCGAGAAGCGGCGCGCCGCGCTCGAGAAGATCGAGGCCCATTTCGCGGCAGAGGCCACCGACACCAAGGTCGACGGGCGCCGCGCCGTCTACGACAAGGCGATCCGGATGATGCGCGCCCCCGGCCTCGGCTCCTTCGATCTCTCGCCGGAGCCCAAGGCCGTGCTCGACGCCTACGGCGACAGCGACTTCGGCCGGCGCTGCCTGACGGCGCGGCGCCTCGTCGAGTCCGGCGTCCGCCTCGTCGAGGTCACGCTCGACGGCTGGGACACCCACAAGGACAACTTCGGTCGCACCGAGAAGCTCATGGGCGCCCTCGATCCCGCGATGAGCGCGCTCATCGCCGATCTCGACAAGCGTCACCTCCTCGACAAGACATTGGTGATCTGGATGGGCGACTTCGGCCGCACGCCGCGCATCAACGCCACCGAAGGGCGCGATCATCACCCGGGCGCGTGGACCGCGGTGCTGGCCGGCGGCGGCATCCGCGGCGGTGTGGCCCACGGCGAGACCGACGCCACCGGCGACACCGTGGCCTCGGGAAAGATCGCCGTCCCCGATCTCTTCGCCACAGTGGTGAAGCAGCTCGGGATCGATCCCCACAAGTCCTTCGCGACGCCGTCGGGCCGCCCGATCGAGGTCTCCGACAACGGCTCGCCGCTGGCGCGCCTCACGGCGTGACGTCGCCCGCGAAGGCCCGCTCGTGGAGGCCCACCCAGAACGCCGCGGCGTAGCGAGCCGCGTCGAGCAGCCGCGCGCTGTCTCGCTCGAGGCAGCGGCGCGCGTGCTCCGCCGTCGAGGCGCCGTGCTCGACGTCGGCCTCGAGGTGCACCATCACGAAGCGCACCTGATCGCGGCCGAGGCCGAGGCGCGCGAGGTTCTTCGCGGCCTCCTCGCCGAGGTGACCGCCGACGCTCTCGAGCACGTAGAGCGCGCCGAGCCACGTCGCGGGATCGTCGCTCTCCATCCAGAACCGATGGAACGCCGCGACCTCGGCGGGCGTGTCACCCTCGGTCGCGAGCCCGAACGCCGCGAGATCGGCCTCGGCGAGGCGATAGTGGCCGGCCTCTTCGCGGGCCAAACGCTCGAAGAACACCGCGAGATCCGCCGCCTGGGCGCGCGCGGCGGCGTGGCGCAGGCGCTCGCCGCTCCCGCGCGTGTAGTGGACCATGGCGGAGAGGTAGCGCTGGTAGCCCGCGAGCGACGTCGCGCCGAGGTGGGGCTTCACGGCGTCGGCCATGGCGGCAGGGAGGCGCTCGAGCTCGTTCCAGGCGTCGATCATGGTAGTCCTCGCGGTTCGATCAGCGCGCCCAGCATCGCGCGGGCGTGCGCGCGCGGAGCGCCCTCTTCCTCGATCGGGAGCGTCGCGCCGTCGAGCCACGAGGCGCCGAGGCCGCGCGCGCTCACGGTGGGGATTGCGCGCAGCGCCGCGAAGGCCGCCACGCCGTGCGCGTCGCGGCCGACGTCGATCTCCAGGAGCGCGCCGACCTGGCAAGGCACCGTCGGCATGATCGTCGCGAGGTTCCCCAGCGACCAGGCGATGAGCGCGAAGCGCGGCGACCCTCCGCGCCGAGCTTGCAGCGGGCACGCGGGATCGGCGCCGTCGACGGACACCACCTCCACGGGCTGGAGCACGTGCGGCGACGAGCCCACGATCACGTCGACGCCGAGCTCGATCAGCCGGAGCGCGTGGGCTCGCTGCTTCGCGGCCGGCCAGTATTCGTACTCGAAGCCCCAGTGCGCCATGAGGATCACGAGGTCCTTCCCCGCGAGCTTCGCCGCGGTGATCTGCGCGGCGATCCTGCGCCAGTCCGGCTCGTGCGCGGGATCGCCGAAGCGCGCCACCGGGATGCCCAGCGGCGGCGCGCCTTCGAGGTGATTCACGTCATAGGTGACCGCCGTCAACCCGACCGCCAGATCACCGGCGCGCGCCCCGCCGATCTGATCCCCCGGATCGACGCCGCCGATCGGCTCGAGGCCGAGGCCCTCGATCACGTCGCGGGTGCGGCGGAGCCCGTCGAGCCCCTGATCGAGCGCGTGGTTGTTGCAGAGCGACACCGCGCACGCGCGCGCCCCGCGCCAGGCGTCGAGGTACTCGGGCGGGCTGTTGTAGTGGAGCGTCTCGTAGACGAGGCGAGGCACCGGGCGCTCGGGCACGATCGGCGTCTCCAGGTTGACGAGGGCGAGATCGGCCGCGGCGATCCGCGCGCGCAGCGCCGGCGCAAGCGCGTCGCGGAAGCCTGATCGGATCCACATCAGATCCCCGCCGGCGATCAGCCGAGCCGGGGAGGCGACGCTGCGCCTCCAGGCGCCGCTCTCCAGGTAGGCCCGCGCGCGCGCGTGGTGCTCGCGGTCCTCCGTCGTCCACGGCGTGCGCCGATGGACGACGCTCTTGACCAGATAACGCAGGTTGCGATCCCAGCGCCAGAGCGGCCAGCGCCCGCTCTCGTAGCGGATGCCCTCGTAGAGCTGGCCGAGCAGCGGCGATCGCGGCGCAGGGACGCTCATCGGCGCCCTCCTTTCAGGAAGCGGTGACCATCGTCGACGTAGACGGGCCCTTTGCAAAATGCGGCCCAGAAGACGCGGAGATACCCGTCGAAGAGCGGCGCCTCGCGCTCCACCAGCGCGGGCCGGATCCGCGCGTGGACGCGCGCGAGGTTGTACCCGGGCACGCGCGGGAAGAGGTGATGATCGAGGTGGTAGTTGAGCCCGTTCCACAGGAACGACCAGACGACGGTGGTGCGCACCGTGGTCGCGGTGTGAAATCGATCGCCCTTCCAGGTGTTGGCGAAGTGATCGGCCACCGACTTCAGCCCGTTCCACGGCGTCGCGAAGAGGATCGGCACGAGCCACACCTGGAGCGCCGCCGTCGCGAGCCCGCGCGGCGCGAGGACGAAGCGAAAGACGACCACGTACGCGAGCGCGGAGGCGAGGAGCTCGGCGACGTGGCGAGGGAGCGCGCGCCGCGGGTAGAACGCCGCGGGGTAGAGCACGTTGAAGTGGAGCGGCGCGAGCGCGAGGCCGAGGAAGATCACCACGTAGTACTGCGCCTTCACGAGCGGCCCGGCCGCGCCGACGTTGTAGGCGTCGGGGTCGCGCTCGGTGCGGTTATACCAGTGGTGGCGGAGGTGAGCGTGGCGCGCCGCGCTGAACGAGACGCCGAAGAGCAGGCTGAAGAGGTGGCCGTAGACCTCGTTCTGCCAGGCGCGCGCGAAGAGGTTGTGGTGCCACGCGTCGTGCCCGAGCTGGACGAGCCCGTTGATGAGGAAGCCGGCGACGATCCAGATCGGGACGCGCGCCCACCAGGGCTCGACGCGCAGCGCGAGGAGCCCGAGCCCGAGCCACGCCGCGAGGAGCAGCGCCGTCATCCCGAGCGCGTAGGCGGCGCGCGGCCGCGAGAGCTCGCGCAGCTCGTCGCGATCGAGCGGGAGGCCGGCGGCGCCGCGGGAGGGCTCGAGCGCGTCGTCGGGATCGCCATCGCGGGTCATCGGCGAGCTCCGAAGAGGTAGCGCGGCGTGCGCGCGCAGTAGGCCGCGTACTCCGCGCCGAAGCGCTCGCGGAGGAACGCCTCCTCCGCGAGGACGAGGCCGTGGATCCCGAGGCCGACGAGCGCGCAGAGCGCGAGCAAGAGCGCCGACGGGTGCCAGAGCGTCATGCCGAAGAGGTACGTCCACGAGCCCACGTAGATCGGGTTGCGCGAGAGCGCGTGGAGCCCGTCGCGTCGCAGCTCCGGCGGCGCGTCGCGCTCGTCCTGGCCAACGCGAAAGGCGGAGCCCATCGAGGCCTGGCTCGCCGCCATCAGCGCGAGGCCGAGCGCGGCGAGGCCCCACGAGGCGAGGGCGGGAGCGGTGAAGAGCGCATGACCGAGGAGCGAAGCGCGGAGCCACCCCGAGGTGGCCGAAGCGATCAGCGCCGCGGCCCAGGCGAGCGAGGCGAGCGAGACGAGGCGCGTGATGCGCTGGTGCGGCGAGGCGCCGCGCCGGTAGAGCACGAGCGGGCTGCGGCGAAAGCGGATCCAGTGCACCGCGGCGGATCCGAAATGCCCCACGAGGAGATGGAGCGAAGCGAACGCCAGGTGGAGGCCGGGCGCGCCTTCGAGGGTCACGCGATCACCTCGCCGATCAGGCCGTGGTGCCGAGCGAGCCAGTCGCTCATCGCGCCGACGAAGGCCTCGAGATCGGCGCGCGACCACAGCCCCTCGAAGGCCGACGCGTTGATGATCAGCGCGCCCCCGAAGCTGTAGCCGTTGGCGCCCCAGGTCGGCGTGTGCGTGCAGATGGTGCGGATGGGGAAGGGCGCGTCGGAGAAGTAACGATCGACCGAGCCGACGTACGTCGTCACCATCGTGTTGGCGCGGACGGGAGCGACGAGATCGGGCCGCACGTGGGTGCGCAGCATCGCCGTCGAGGCGAGGCGCGACGCCACCAGGCACTCGACGAGCGTGCCCCAGTGGACGCCGTTGCGAAGGAGGCGCCCGAGCTCGTCGGGCACGAGGCGCGCGAGCTTCGCGGGCTCGTCCAGCGCGGCGCGGACCGCGTCGCCGGAGATCTCGACGGGGACCGCGGAGCAGCCGTTCTCCAGCGTCGCGCCGACGCCGAGCTCGCGGCGGAGATCGATGGGCACGCGCAGCCGCAGCGGCGCGCTCCACGAGGCGCCGCGATCGTGCGCGCACATGCCCGCGAGCAGCGCCCCGAAGAACAGGCCCGAGCGCGCCTCGCTGCGGACGCTCGCGTCGAGCGGCACGCGCAGCGTCGCCAGCATCGGCGCGCCGATGGTGTCGCCGCGCCGCCCCAGCGCCTGGCCGCGCCGCGCCAGCACGCGGTGCCGCGGATCGAGGATCGATGGCAGCGCGACTGCGTGACGAGCCGCGCCGGCGACGGCGCGCGCGTCGGACATCCGCGCCGGACCGAGGCGGCTCTCGAGCTCGGGGCGCCCGGCGAGGATCTGCCACAGGCGCCGGTTCAGATACATCTGCGAGCGCGCGTCGCCGATCGCGTGATGGAGCTGCACGGCGATGAGGGCGCGCCCCTGGGCTCGATCGGCCAGGGGCGCGATCGTGATCCGCAGCGGCAGCTCGCGCGTCAGATCGACAGGCTCGCGGAGGAGGCGCGCGATGATCTCGCGCTGCGGCGCCTCGGGCAGCTCGCGCACCGCGCCGTCGATGTCCTCGGCTCCGCGCGATCGCGGGATCCAGTCGTTCCGCCGAGGATCCCAGGCGAAGCGCAGCCGCTCGATCTCGGCGACGAGGCGGCCCACAGCGACGCGGAGATCCCGCGCGCGCGGCGGATCGTCGGTGGTGAGCAGCTCGCTGATCCAGATCGGCGCGAGCTCGCCGTCGACCCGAGCGAGCAAGCGATCTACGTAGTTTGCGCGCATACGGCTCGCCATCCTTCCACGAACGCTCGCCCCGGCGGTGAAAGCTCCGCCGCCGCGAGCGCGTCCATCGCCTCGCTCCGCCGCGCGCCGGGGAGCCGCTGCAAGATCACCTCGTCCGCGCGCGTCGCGTGCGGCCTCACGCCGACAGGCACATACCCCGCGCGCTCGAGCTCGGGGTACGCAGCCATGCGATCGTCGCAAGGCAGGTGCAGGAGATCGACCCGCGCTGCGGGCGCCGCGAGCTCGGCCGCGAGCGACACCTCCGCGGGCGCGCGCGTCACCGCGCGTCGCACCAGATCCAGCGCTGCATTCCGCTCGATCTCGTCGAGCCCGAGCCGCGTCGAGGCCGCGCCCTCGCTCGCGACGATGGCCTCGACGCCCAGCTCGCGCAGCACGCCCGCGAGCCACGCGCCCCACGGCCCGCGCGGGACGACGCGCGGGTGAGACGGCGACGGCAGCCGATCCGGACGCACCACCGAGGTCATCGTCAGCGCCTGCATCGGCGTCGTCGGGTGCGCGAGGCCGACGAGCCGCTCGCCGATCACGTAGTCGACGATGAGGCCGGTGGGCCGCGCCCGCATGTAACGCGCGGCATAGCGCTGCGCGAGCGGGTGCCACGTCGAGGTGTTCTGGTGCACGAGGACGCAGCGCTCTTCCAGCCACGCGAAGAGGCGAGCCCACACCACCGCGTCGGGCGTGCCCTCGCGCGCGCGGCTGGAGCGGAACGACAGGCCCGACTCCAGGTAGTCACCGCGGGGATCCTTGCAGAGAAAGCCGGTGTGGCTGAGGAGCCGACCCGCGGGATCGAAATCGCCCCAGAGCGCCGCGCGGCCGGACCGGATCAGCGCCGCGACGGCGCCCGGCTCGTAGAGGGCGCGGTACGCGTACGTCTCCCCGTAGACCTCGCGGAGGAGCGCCACGAAGGCGGGCTCGTCACCCTCTTCGAGCAGGCGCATTCCACGGCTGGCGTCGTTCGACATGCGCTCCCGATGGAGACTATCGCGACTCCGCCGCCCGAGGCGCGTCGGTGTTGGTGCGCGGGCACGCCTGCGCTGTGCGGGTGCATCACGCTGGTCCGCACGGGTTGAGCTGGTCCTCCAGGCGCCCTTCCCCTGTGTGACTCACGCTCTTTCGACATCCCATCGCTTCCCTTCCAGGGAGGTCTCTCCTTGTCGGGTATGTATCCAGAAGCGCTATGACTGCGAGGATAGAATAGGACAAGCCAGGTGTATTTTCGTGGGCGTCCAGGCGCGAGATAGTGCTGTGCGAGAAAGCTACTCCAGGGATGGAAGGATTGGTGTACGAGTGAACAAAGGTGGTGATGCATAGCTCATCAGCTGCCCTGTAGCATCGCGCTCGCCACGTTATTGACGCTGCGCCGGACGCGCCCTGATCGCTCCAAATTAATAACGTCCACGTCGCGCGAATTGATTTGACCATTGGCAATGACAGGTTCAGCCTCGGCCGCGGTTTCGGCTCGCATCGAGGCTGTTCGCTGGACAGCCAGAGGGGAATTCTATGCGCCTTACCGCCGCGCTCGCGCTGCTGCTGCCCATCGCTGTGGGGCTGGGTTGTTCGAAGTCGTCGACCACCGATTCTTCGGGGAAGGCCGGAGGCGACAAGAAGAAGCTGACCATTGGCTTCTCCATGGACACCTTGAAGGAGGAGCGCTGGCACCGCGACCGCGACATCTTCAAGGCCAAGGCCGAAGAGCTCGGCGCTCAGGTCCTCGTCCAGGCCGCCAACGGCGATGACACGCTCCAGAACTCCCAGGCGGAGAACCTTCTTACCCAGGGCATCGACGTCCTCGTCATCGTGCCTCACAACGCCAAGACCGTGGCCACGGTCGTCGCCTCGGCGCACAAGCTGGGCGTGCCCGTCATCGCCTATGACCGGCTCGTCCTCGAGTCCGACGTCGATCTCTATGTCTCGTTCGACAACGTCAAGGTGGGCGAGCTCCAGGCCGATTACCTCGTGAAGCGCAAGCCCGCGGGCAACTACATCCTCATCGGCGGCGCGCCCACGGACAACAACGCCCACCTCTTCCGCGATGGGCAGATGAACATCCTCAAGCCCTTCGTCGACAAGGGCGACATCAAGATCGTCACCGACCAGTGGGCGAACAACTGGCAGCCGGTCGAGGGCCTCAAGATCACCGAGAACGCCCTCACCAAGAACAACAACCAGGTCGACGCTGTCCTGGCGTCCAACGACGGGCTCGCGGGCGCGGCGGTCCAGGCGCTCGGCGAGCAGAAGCTCGCGGGCAAGGTGCTCGTCGCCGGCCAGGACGCCGAGCTCTCGGCCTGCCAGCGCATCGCCGCCGGCACCCAGAGCATGACGATTTACAAGCCGATCAAGCTGCTCGCGGACAAGGCGGCCGAGCTGGCGATCAAGCTCGCGAAGAAGGAGCCGATCGGGGAGGCGACGCGGCCCGTGAACAACGGGAAGAAGGATGTGCCGAGCGTCCTCCTCACGCCGGTGGTGGTGGACAAAGACAACCTCGTCTCCACCGTCGTCGCCGACGGCTACCACAAGCGAGAAGACATCTACAAGGACGCGGCGAAGGCGCAATAACCGTCCCCCTGAGAGCTCGTCGAGAGCGCTCTGACAAGGGCTGTCCCGACCGAGGATCACCTTGGCTCGGATCACCTCCTCGTGTCCGGTGCGGTAAAGCCATGGCCCTGCTCGAGCTCAAAGAGATCACCAAGCACTTCCCCGGCGTGAAGGCCCTCGACGGCGTCTCCTTCGAGCTCGAAAAGGGCGAGATCCACGCCCTCTGCGGCGAGAACGGCGCTGGCAAGAGCACGCTCATCAAGGTGCTTTGCGGCTACTACCCCGCCGGCTCGTACGGCGGCGAGATCCGCCTCCGCGGGGCGCCCGTCGCCTGGAAGAGCCTGCGCGAAGCGGAGGGGCAGCGGATTGCCCTCATCGCGCAGGAGCTCGCGCTCGTGCCCGAGCTCTCCATCGCCGAGAACATGATGCTCGGCCACGAGCCCACCCGGCGCGGCCTCATCGACTGGGATCGCGCCCGCTCCGAGGCGGCGCGCGGGCTCGCGCTGGTGGGGCTCGACGTCGACCCGCGGCGGCCAATCAAGGATCTCGGGATTGGCCAGCAGCAGATGGTGGAGATCGCCAGAGCGCTGCTCAAGGACGCCGAGATCCTGGTGCTCGACGAGCCGACGGCGGCGCTCACCGAGGCGGGAGCGCAGGTGCTCATGAAGCTCCTCGCGGAGCTCCGCGGGCGCGGCGTCTCATCCATCTACATCAGCCACCGCCTCGAAGAGGTGTTTCACCTCGCCGATCGGATCACGGTGCTGCGCGACGGCCGATCGATCTCCACCGCGCCCGCGTCCGCGCTCACGCAGGACGCGGTGATCGCCCTCATGGTCGGCCGCGAAGTGAAGAGCCTCTATCCGCGCCCCCCGCGGCCGGCCGGAGACGCGCCCGAGGAGGTCGCGCTCAGCGTCAAGGACTGGTCCGTGGAGGACCCGGAGATCCTCGGCCGGTTCGCGGTTCAGGGCGTGAGCTTCGAGGTGCGCGAAGGCGAGGTGCTCGGGATAGGAGGCCTCATGGGCGCCGGGCGCACCGCGCTCGTGAGCTCTCTCTTCGGCGTCGCGAGGAGCCCAGTCCACGGCTCCCTGTCGGTGAAGGGCCGCGCCGGCGCGGCGCCGATGCGCTCCCCCGCCGAGGCCATCGCCGCGGGGATCGCGCTCGTGAGCGAGGACCGAAAGCGCTACGGCGTCGTGCTCGAGGCGCCCATCCTCGACAACATCACCCTCGCCACGCTCTCGCAGTTCGCGCGGAGATGGCTCCTCGATCACCGCGCCATGGCGGTGAAGGCCGACGAGCAGATGGCCTCTCTCCACGTGCGGGCCTCGGGGCTCGCGGCCCTCGTCAACGAGCTCTCCGGGGGCAACCAGCAGAAGATCGTCCTCGGAAAGTGGCTGATGGCGCGCCCCAAAGTGCTGCTCCTCGACGAACCCACGCGCGGCATCGACGTCGGCGCCAAGGCCGAGATCTACCAGCTCATCAGCCGGCTCGCGTCCGAGGGGCTCGCCGTCGTGCTCGTGTCCTCCGATCTGCCAGAGCTGCTCGGGATGAGCCACCGGCTGCTGATCCTCAATCAGGGCCGGCAGAGCGCTCTGCTCGACAACGACGCCGCTACCCCGGAGCGCATCATGGCCGCCGCGACAAGGAAGGTAGCGTGATCGAATGAGCGACGAGAAGCCTCGTATCCGGATCCCCTGGCGCGCGCTGACCATGGTGGGCTCCCTCGCCGTGATCTGGCTCGTCTTCTCGATCACGACGGAGGGGACGTTCCTCGTCCCGCGCAACCTCTCGCTCCTCGCGCGGCAGATGTCCGTCACAGCCATCCTCGCCGTCGGCATGGTGATGGTCGTCGTCGCCGGGCAAATCGATCTCTCGGTCGGGGCCATGGCCGGCCTGCTCGGCGCCGTCTCGGCGATGGCCTTCGTCAACAAGGGCCTTCCGCTCGCCGTCGCCTTCGCGATCCCCATCGCCCTCGGCGCCGTCCTCGGCTTCGTCCAGGGCAACCTGGTGGCCTGGCTTCGAATCCCTCCCTTCATCGTCACGCTCGGGGGAATGCTGCTCTTTCAAGGCGCGCTGCTCGGCGCGACGGGCGGTATCTCGACCTCTCCGACCCGCGCTTATCTCTTCGTGGGCCAGGCCTACGTACCGCCGCTGCTCGGGTGGATCGGCGCCGGCCTCGTGAGCGTGTGGTTCTCCTCGAAGGCCTACCGCGCCGCCGGCTCGGCGCGGTGGCCGTGGATCGGCCTCTCGGCGCTCGCCCTCGGCGCCACAGGCGTGATGAACGCCTACGAGGGTATCCCGGTGCCCGTGCTCATCGTCCTCGTGCTCACGGCCGTCTTCTCGGTCGTCGCCAACGACACCACGTTTGGCCGGCGCCTCTACGCCATCGGCGGCAACCGCGAAGCGGCTCTCTACTCGGGCATCTCGATCGAACGCCAGCTCGTCGGTGTCTTCACCTTGATGGGCGCGATGGCGGGGATCGCCGGCGTGGTGCTCACCGCGCGCGTCGGCTCCGCGACGTCCGACGCGGGCCGCATGATGGAGCTCGACGCCATCGCCGCGGCCGTCATCGGCGGTACATCCCTCCTCGGAGGGCAAGGCACAGTCTGGGGGGCGCTCCTCGGCGCCATGGTCATGGCATCTCTCGACAATGGAATGAGCCTCATGAACACAGAGAGCTTCTGGCAGCCCATCATCAAGGGCACGATCCTGGTCGCCGCAGTTGGCATCGACATGATGAGCCGTCGAGGCCGGAGCCGCTGATGAAACGCATAGCCACCTGCTTCGCCGCCGCCGCGCTCACCTTTTCCGCCGCCCAGAGCGAGGCCCTCGCCGTGCTCCCCGACGGCCGCGTCGATTTCTCCATGTACGGCCGCATGGGCGTCGCCTGGGCGCTGAACGGCCAGCTCATCCAGGGCAAGACGATGAACCTGACGACGGAGCGATCGATCGGCGGCCGCTTCGAAGAGGGCGATTATCTCGAGCCGACGCTGACCTTCCACGTGATGAAGGTCGACAAGGACAAGCCCAACGACCCCTACGTCGACGTGGTCATGACCCCGGCGATGTTCGCTCGAAACGGCTCCTTCCTCGGCTTCTTCTCCAACCCCGCCGAGGCGCTCCGCATCGAGCTCTTCCAGATGTACGTCGAGGCCGGGAACGTGTTCACTCCAGGCCTCAAGCTCTGGATCGGCGCGCGCTTTTACCGCGGCACCGACGTGCACGCCGCCGACTATTTCTATTTCAACGACCTCAGCGGCCAGGGCGCCGGGATGAAATACAAAGGCCTCGATCTGGCCGTGCTCGTGCGATCGGCGATCGGCGACGCGCAGTACAGCTTCGATTCGACGGCCACCAACGCGGACACGACCCTCGACGTGAACCGGGTGCGCACGATCTTCGTCGCGCAGTACGTGCACAAGTTCGGCCCAAAGACCTCTTCTATCCAGGGTATCGCTGAGGCCCACGTCCTCCCGGCCGGGAAGAAGGGCGGAGGGCCGGAGTTGAGCCCCCTCGATTATGGCCTCGTCGCGGGCGTGAAGCTCCACCTGGATTTCGGCGCCGGCAATTTCAACGACGCCTCGGTGCGCTACGGGACACGCATCGCCAACGGGGCATGGGGCGGATCGAGGACCTACCAGACGTTCGGCCCAGCAGACCTGGACGGTCACTACAGCGGTGGTTACGGCCTCGAGGTGGTGGAGCACTTCCTCGTCAACTTTGGCACCATCGCCAGCCTCAACGGTTATGGCGTGCTCGACGTGAGCAAATCCGCGCTGGCCACCGCCGACATCAAGCCGGCTGACGCCGCGGCGGGCGTCGTCGACAGGACACTCAACTGGGCAGCCGGGCTCCGCGGCTTCCTGTACGCGCACAAGAATTTCCACATGATCGCGGAGACGAGCATCCAGGGCCGGAAGGACGGCGACAACCTCATGGGAACAGCGGTGAAGCTTTCCCTCGTCCCCACGGTCGTGCCGACGGGCGACTCGACGGCGTGGGGCCGCCCGCACCTCCGCGCGGTCTACACCGCAGGCTTCTACAACCAGGCGGCCAGCGATCAGCTCCAGTCACCGTACCTGCGCACGGTCGGCCCCGCGCGGGTCGCTCACTACCTCGGTGCGAAGACCGAGTGGTGGTTCTAGCGATCCCGCGGTCGCCGAGCGTCAGGCCACGCCGGCGACCGCGCTGAAGGCCTTCGAGAGCGCGTCCATCTTCGTGCGCGCGCGCTTCTCGGCGTCGGCCACCGCTTCGCCCTCGCGCATCGGCTCGCGGAGATCGAAGTAGAATTTGATCTTGGGCTCCGTGCCGCTTGGCCGCGCGATGATCCGGCTCCCGCCCTCGAGCTCGTACGCGAGCACGTTGCTCGGCGGGAGCGCCAGCTTCTCTTCGGCGCCGCCCGCGCTGCGCCGGATCTGCGCCTCGTAGTCCGAGGTCGACACCACCGCGTGCTCGCCGATCGTGGTCGGCGGGCTCGCGCGGAGCTTCTTCATGATCTCGCCGATCTGCGCCACGCCCTCGGCGCCGGGGAGGGTGATCGATTTCTGGCCGCTGACGAAGAGGCCGTAGCGGCGCGACAGGACCTCGAGCTCGTCGAGGAGCGTCTTGCCCTCGGCCGCGCGTCGCGCCGCGAGCTCGGCGGCGATCACCGCGGCGCTGATTCCATCCTTGTCGCGGACGTTGTCGCCGACGGTGTAGCCGAGCGCCTCTTCGAAGCCGAAGACGAAGCGCAGGCCCTCGGTGCGCTCGAGATCCATGGCGCGGTTGGCGATCCACTTGAAGCCGGTGAGCGTCTCCTCGTAGCGGACGCCGAGGGCCCTGGCGATCACGCCCAGCATCGGTGACGAGACCAGCGACGCGAGGACGACGCGGTCCTTGGTGCCGGCGTCCTTGCCCTCGGTGAGCACGTAGTGCCCGAGCAGCGCGCCGACCTGGTTGCCGGTGAGCTGCACGAATTTGCCCGAGGGGTCGCGCACCGCGACGGCGAGCCGGTCGACGTCGGGATCGTTGGCGATGACCAGGTTTGCGCCGATGCGATCGGCGTTGGCGTACGCGAGATCGAGCGCGCCCTTCTCTTCGGGGTTGGGGAACGCCACGGTGGGGAACGCGCCGTCGGGCTCGGCCTGCTCGGGCACCGTGGTCACCGCGGTGAAGCCGGCCTCGGCGAACGCCATGCTGCAGAGGCGATTGCCTGTCCCGTGCATCGGCGTGTAGCTGATGGCGATCGATCGATCGCCGCCCTCGTGGACCCAGAGGCCGCGCACGGCGTCGAGGTAGCGGCGCTCGACGTCGTCGCCGAAGAGCCTGGCCGTGCCGGCGCGGAGCGCCTCATCGAGCGCGGTGAGCGGCACCTGATCGGCGTCGGGCGTCCTGGCGATCTCTGCCGCGATCCCCGTGTCGTGCGGCGGGATGATCTGCGCGCCGTTGCCCCAGTAGACCTTGTAGCCGTTGTACTGCGGCGGGTTGTGGCTCGCCGTCACCATCACGCCGGCGGCCGCGCCGAGGTCCTTCACCGCGAAGGCCAGGAGCGGCGTCGAGCACGGGCGAGGCGTGATCTGCGAGGGGATCCCGAGCGCGGCGAGCACGCTCGCGGTGTCCTCGGCCAGCTCGCGCCCGAGGACGCGCCCGTCGTAGCCGATGACCACGCCGCTCTTGCGCGCGTGATCGCCCGCCTTCGCGAGCAAGTAGCGGCCGAGGCCGAGCGTCGTCTTGCGCACCACGGCGCGGTTCATCCGGCTCTCGCCGCCGCCGAGGAGGCCGCGGATCCCGGCGGTGCCGAACTCGAGCATCCCCACGAAGCGCTCGGCGAGATCCGCCTGCGCGCGGGCGTCACCGCCGCGCGCAGCTTCGATGAGCCGGCGCACCTCGGCTTGCGTGGTCGGATCGGGATCGTGCTGGGCCCAGCGATCGGCGCGGTCTTCGAGAGAGGTATCCATGGCTCTCGACGTCTACCACCGGAGCCACGCGGCGCGTATCCTCGACACGGAGCCGCGAGCACGAACTCGTCGTTCGCGCATCGCGGAGAGAAATGGATTCATGGTCAACCATCTAGAGCTCGTCGCGCGCATCGCCGGAGGCGCGATGCTCGGCGCCGTCATCGGCTACGAGCGCCACCGCCACGGGCGGCCGGCCGGGCTGCGCACGCACCTGCTCGTGGCCATGGGCGCGGCCACGTTCATGGTCATCTCGGCCCAGTTCGTTTATTACCAGCGCTACGGCAGAGACGATCTCGTGAGCGTGGACGGCTCGCGCATCGCCGCCTCGGTCGTCTCCGGCATCGGGTTCCTCGCGGGCGGCTCGATCCTCCGCAGCGGCGCCGCCGTCCAGGGCCTCACCACCGCAGCGGGCCTGTGGCTGGTGACGGCGATTGGCCTGTGCGCGGGCGCCGGCATGTACATCGAAGCGACCGCAGTGACGCTGTTTGGCATGATCGCCCTGACGACGCTGCGCCGCTTCGAGGACAAGGACGACAAGCACGTTCGCCGCCGCATCTCCCTCGTGCTCGGGGAAGAGTCCCCCGGCGTCTCGGCGATCGTGGCCATCCTCAACGAGCTTGGCGCGACGGTGTCCGACGTCGACTACGAGCGCCGCCTCGACGACAAGAAGCGCCTCGCCGTGACCCTGGACGTCCGCCTCCCGATGCGCGTCGGCCTCGCCGCGCTGATCGAGAAGCTGGAGAGCCAGCCGGGCATTCGCCGCGTTCACGTGCAGATGCCGGGCTGAACGCGCGAACGCCAGTCGCGCCCACGAGCGCCGCTCACGGGCCTTTGGCGAGCGCCTC
>FSTQ01000168.1_pt1 | contig 17049 bp, 9 predicted proteins | sample 1637281 | NCBI WGS metagenome assembly FSTQ01 (sample SAMEA3914818, study PRJEB12502) | metagenome | biome: forest; material: soil | place: Canada | collected 2010-06-26 | depth 0.1 m
CCCCTATCCCCCGGCCCCTTTTCCCCTGGTCAGGGGGCAAGGGGAGCTGCTCGCTCTCGTTTCTCTGTCTCCCTTTCCCCCAAATTGGGGGAAAGGGCCGGGGATAGGGGGTCACGAGCGCGGCGGGACCCACCCGCCCAGAGCCCGCTCCAGCTCCAGGGCCACGGCGAGGGTGAGGTGATCGTTGCCGTGGGTCGCGGCGATCTGCACGCCGAGCGGTAAACCCCGCTGGTCGAGCCCCAGCGGCGCTGCGGTCACCGGCAGCTCGAGCACGTTGAAGATCGCGGTGTAAACCCAGTTGAAGGGCGACAAGAGAGGCTGGTTGTGGCGCGGCGCGGTGGTGGGGTAGGGCGGATAGAGCATCACCCCGCGCGGCCCGATCAGCGTAGCGACCTCGCTCCGCAGCGCCTTGCCGGCCTCGACGAAGCGGCGACCGTGCGCCGGGAGGAGCTTGGGCAGCTTCTCGAAGAGCACCAGCGCGAGCGAGGGCAGGGTGTAGGGCGAGCGGCCGAGGAGGAAGCGCACGAGCTCGGGGGCGCCGCGGACCTCGGTGCCGCTCCCGAGGATCGACGCGTACGAGGGGCCGCCGGCCGCGTCGAGCATCGAGGACCAGATCTCGAGCGCGCGCTCGAAGCCCTTGACCCGCGCCGTGCGCACCCGCGCGCCGCGCGCCGCGAGCGCTTCGGCGGCGGCGCGCTGGCACCGCGCGAGATCGTCGCTCACGCGGGTGCGCCCGTCGCCCTCGACCACGACGACCTCGAGCGCGGCGAGGTCGACCGAGGCGGGATCCCCGATGCGCGCCGCGGCCTCGGCGCCGGCCAGGATCCGCAGCAGCGGCGCGAGATCCTCGGCGCGGCGCGCGAGCGGGCCGGTGGTCAGGTAGGTCATCGCCGCCTCGGCGGGGGCGGGGAACTGGCCCTCGTTGCTGACGAGCCCGCCGGTGGGCTTGTGGCCGAAGACGCCGTTGAAGAAGGCCGGCATCCGGATCGATCCGCCGATGTCGGAGCCGAGCCCGAACGGCGCGCCGCCCGCGCCGACGATCGCGCCCTCGCCCCCCGAGCTGCCGCCGACGGTGTGCCGCGCGTCGTAGGGGTTGCTCGTGCGCCCGTAGAGCTTGTTGCTCGACTCCATCCACATGCAGAGCTCGGAGGTGTTGGTGACGCCGAGCGGGATGGCGCCGGCCGCGCGCAGGCGGGCGACAGCGCTGGCGTCGCGCGTCGCGAGCTGCCCTTTGCGCGCCACGAGGCCCGCGGTGTTGGGCATCCCGGTGAGCGCGAAGCACTCCTTGATGCTGCACGGCACGCCGTGGAGCGGGCCGACCTCGTCGCCTCGGGCGAGCGCCTCGTCGGCGGCGCGGGCCTCGCTGCGGGCCTCTTCGAAGCGGGAGCACACCACCGCGTTGAGCGTCGGGTTCACCGCCTCGACCCGGCGGATGTGGGCGTCGACGACCTCGATCGAGGTGAGCTCGCGCCGGCGGATGCGCGCCGCGAGATCGGTGGCGGAGGCGGTGAGCAGGTGATCCATCGCGGTGAGGTCCGATCCGATCAAGGCACGATCGGCGCGGCGGCGCGGCGGCGCTGCGCGGCCGGATCATCCCCGGCGAAGGCCAGGGTGAAGACGATGAACGCCGACCACAGCCCGACCAGGTGATAGAGCATCGGCACGCCGCCCCGGGTCTGGAAGATCCAGCCCGAGGCCAGCGGGCCGAGGAGCATGCCGGCGGCGTAGAACACGTTGTAGACAGCGTTGGCGCGGCTGAGATCCTGGTGCGGCGTGATCACCCCTTGCAGGGCCAGGCTCACCGGCGAGATCGACGCCAGCGACGCGCCCGCGACGAGGACGGCCGCGCACATCGCCGCGTACTCGTCGAGGAAGACGAAGCCGAGGATCATCAGCGTCCCGACGGTGGCCAGGCCCCGCATCAGGAGCAGGTGGCCGTAGCGATCCCCGAGGCGGCCGGCGACGACCGAGAAGCCGAGCATCCCCACGCCGAAGAAGACCGGGATCAGGATCGTCTGCTGCGGCGTGATGCCCTTGTGCGCGATGAGGTAGAGCGGGAGAAAAGGCACGACCGAGGCCTGGAAATAGCCGTACGCGAAGGTGGCGAAGCAGCTCGTCTTGATCCGCCAGAGCACGGCGAGGCTCGACGAGGCGGGCGCGCGGATCGAGCTCACCGGATCGACGGCGCGGCTCGGCTCGGCCGCGGCGTGATCGTGGGCGACGTCGGGATCGAGGCGGAGGAGGATCATCACGCTCGCCGCCGCGGCGACGCCGCCGGCGACGACGAAGGCCCAGCGCACGGCCCAGAGGGCGACGACCAGCTTGGAGATGAAGGGCCCGACCACGTAGCCGAGCGCCATCGAGACCGCGTAGAGGCTGGTGACGAAGGCCTTGTCGCGGCGGTCGGCGCGCGAGAGCAGGATGGTCTCGCAGCTGACCCAGACGCCGACCGAGCAGGCGCCGTCGAGGAAGCGATCGGCGACCATGGCCGCGTAGGTGGGCAAGAACGGGAACGCCGTGACCGCGACGGCGTAGCCCGCGAGCGAGGCGACGAGCGTGGCGCGCGCCGAGAAGCGGCGGATCAAGAACCCGATCGGGATCGAGAAGCAGACGATGCCGAGCGCGAACCAGGCGGCCAGCTCGCCGATCTGCGTCTTCCCGAGCCCGCGCGCGTCGAGGTAGAGGGCCAGGATCGAGAGCACGATCCCGTAGCCGAGGCTGAGCAGAAAGATCGCGCCGTCGATGAGCCAGATGTTGCGATCGGGGATTCGGGAGAGCACCAAGGGCGGAGGGTCTGTGAATCGCGCCGCCCTGTCAAACGCGCCCGCCCGCCTGCCGCGCTTTGTTCGAGGCGAGGCGGGCGCGCTCTTGTTTTCCGGCGGCGGCGCCTCTACCGCGTCGAGGTCATGCGGATGGCTGGCGAGGTTTCTGCTCGCCGAGGAGAGATGATGACGACCGAGGAAGACAGCCTCTCGAGGCTGGTCACGCGCGATCAGGATCACGACTGCGAGGGCTACGGCCCGGCGAACGTCTGCGTGCGCGTGATCGCTGTCGCCGAGCTCCCGACGCGCGTGGGCCGCTTCCGGATCGTCGCCTTCACCAACAACCGCGACGCCAAGGAGCACATCGCCATGATCAAGGGCGACGTCGTCGGCGCGGCCGAGGTGCCGACCCGCCTCCACTCCGAGTGCCTCACCGGCGACGTGATGGGCTCGCTCCGCTGCGACTGCCGCGACCAGCTCCTCGAAGGCTTGAAGGTCATCCAGAGCATGGACCGCGGCATCCTGCTCTACCTGCGGCAAGAGGGCCGGGGCATCGGCCTCATCAACAAGATCCGCGCCTACTCGCTCCAGGATCGCGGGCTCGACACCGTGGAGGCCAACCTCGCCCTCGGCTTCCGCGACGACGAGCGCGACTACGCCGTCGCCGCGCACATGCTGAAGAGCCTCGAGGTCACCTCGATCCGCTTGATCACCAACAACCCCAACAAGATAAAGCAGCTCACCCAGTACGGGATCACCGTGAGCGGGCGCATCCCCCACGTGATCCCGCCCAACGAGCACAACCGCTTCTACCTCGAGACCAAGGCCAAGCGCTCGGGCCACTACATCGACACGGCGGGCAAGCCGCACCTCGCCGAGCAGAGCGACGAGGTGGTGGTGGAGGGGATGCGGAGCCCGCCGGAGCCGCCGATCCAGGGCTGACGGCTCGCTCGCCGGCTCAACCGGGGAACGGGCGGCGGAGCAGCCGCGGGAGCTGGGGAGCCAAGAAGCGCTGGAGCGTGAGCCCCTCGAGCGAAGGCAGCGGAGTCCCCAGGATCGCGTCGAGCGGGTGAATCGCCTCGCCGTGCTCGTCCACGGTGCGGCCCGTCGTCAACGCGTTCGCCGACACCGCCGCGCTCGGCGTGACGAAGCCCGCCGCGGCAGCGGCGTCGCGCAGGAGAGGCAGGTACTCCACCTGATCGACCCCGCCCAGGCAGCGAAAGCCATTCTGGAGCGCGAGCGCCGCGAAGACGAGATAGACGCCGGGGCAGAGCTGCCCGGCGCGGAGCCCTTGAAGCACCGAGGCAGGCGTGAGCGGTCGCTCGCTGTGCGGCCCGCGCAGGCTCTCGCCCTCGGCGCGGAGCGGCTCGAACTGGCCGCGCGGGCCGCGCGCCGTCGTGAAGAGCGGCATGGGCGGGAGGGCGGCGAGCACCCGCGCGCGCGTCTCCGCATCGAAGAGCAAGCGATGGAGAGGGTGGCGGCCATCGTCGAGCGCGGCCTCGAGGTAGCGCGCCACGATCGCGTTGAGATCGAGGTACACCGGGGCTCGGCCCAGGCAGCGCCGCATCGCCGCCGCCGACGTCGCCAGCGCCCAGGGGACGAAGGGATCGCCCGCGCGCGCCTCGGGCACGACCGCGCGGAGCTCCTCGCGCAGCGCGGCCCGCACCTCGCGCGTGGCCTCGGGGATCACCGCGTGGAAGACCGACGCGTCGCGCATCGCCCAGGGGATCATCGCGACGCGGTGATCCGCAGGAGCCTTCGCTTCGGCCGCGGCGCGCGCCCGCGACCGCGCGCGGTACGCGGGTGAGCCCGGCTCGAGCACCGCGGAGAGCGGGTAGCGGCGACCGAGGTTGAGGCAGCCGGGGTGAGCGTCGTTGGAGAACGGGATCCCCGAGCACGCGCCGACGAGGTACGGGCGCGCTGCATCGAGCCCGAGCGTGGCCACCCGGTGCATGGCCAGGAAGATCGGGCCCTCCGAGGCGGTCACGTGCGTCGCCGTCTGGAGGACGCGACGCGCGTCGAGGTCGGCCATCGCCGCGCGCACGGCGCCCTCCGAAGCGTCGAGGCGAGCGAGCTCGACGCGAAAGGCTGCGGCGAGCGCGGGCTCGAGCGGGACCGGCGGCGCGTGCTCGTGGAGGCGCTGCGCGTAGTCGAGGAGCGGCGTCTCTCCCTCGGCCTCGACGATCGCCGCCAGCGCCGGTCGTCCGATGGCGCGGAGCGCGCGCGCGGTGTCCGAGGGCCGCATCGCGTTCGTCTTTACACTCCGCTCGCCCAGCGACTAGCCTCGGGCCGCGATGCTTCGACAGAACGCGCGAATCGCCCTCGTCGCGCCGGCGGGCGGTGTCCTCCCCGAGCGCCTCGAGATCGCGGCCCAGGTGATCCGGACCTTCGGCTACGAGCCCGTCGTCGGCCCCAGCGTCGCTTTGCGGCACCGCTACTTCGCCGGCACGGCGGTGCAGCGCGCGGCGGATCTCGCCTGGGCGCTGACGGCGCCTGACATCGACGCGGTCTGGTTCGCGCGCGGCGGCTACGGCACCGCGCAGACGCTCGCGCTCTTGCCCTGGGATCGCCTCGACGCGCGGCCGGTGATCGGCTTCTCCGACGCGACCGCGCTCCTCGCGGCGATGCACCGGCGCGGGCTCCGGGGGATCCACGGCCCCGTGCTCCACGGGCTCGTCGAGTTCGATCTCGGATCGAGCCCGCCGGTGACGCCGATCGACACCGAGAGCCGCGCCGTCCTCCGCGCGCTGCTGGCGACGGGCACCGCGCCCGCGCTCCCGGGGCGCCCCTTGCTGGGCGACAGCGCAGAGGTTCGCGGCCCGGTGATCGGCGGCAACCTCACCGTCCTCGCCAGCCTCGCCGGCACGCCGTGGGCGCTCGACGCGACCGGATCCATCGTCGTGCTCGAGGACGTCCACGAGCCGCCCTACCGGATCGAGCGCGCCCTCTGCCAGCTCCTCGACAGCGGCGGCCTCCGCGGCGCGCGCGGCGTCGCGCTCGGTGATTTCTACCACTGCCGCCCCGACGCCCCCGACTACACCCTCGCCGACGTCTTCCGTGAACACCTGGGGACGCTGGGTATCCCCGTGGTCTTCGGTCTCCCGGTGGGCCACAGCGTCCACAACTACGCCTGGATCCACGGCGCCGAGGGCACGCTCTCGCCCGACGGCATCACCTGGACCGGGGCGTGATCCGGGCCGCGGGAGGATCACGCCGGCGATGAGCGCGCGCGAGGACGCCGTCGCCGTCATCGGCCTCGCCGGGCGCTTCGCCGGGGCGCCCTCGATCGACGCGCTCTGGGATGTGCTCCGCCGCGGCGAGCGCGGCATCACCACCTTCACCGACGAGGAGCTCCTCGCGGCCGGCGCGCCGCCCGCGCACCTCGCCGATCCTCGCTACGTCAAGGCGCGCGGCGCGCTCGCGGGGATCGATCTCTTCGACGCCGAGCACTTCGGCTTCCTCCCGCGCGAGGCGGCGCTCCTCGATCCCCAGCAGCGCTTGCTCCTCGAGCACGCCTGGGAGGCGCTGGAGTCGGCCGGCTACGCCTCGCCCGAGGCGCGCCGCGACGGGCGCGTCGGCGTCTTCGCCAGCGCGAGCCGATCGGCCTACGAGGTCCACCTCCGCGATCGCCTCGACGCCGATCCCGCGGCGCGCGATCCCTTCGCGCTCGACGGCACCCTCGTCGATTTCCTGGCGAGCCGGCTCAGCTACAAGCTCGATCTCCGCGGCCCGAGCGTCGTCGTCCAGACCGCGTGCTCGAGCTCGCTCGTCGCCGTCCACCTCGCTTGCCAGAGCCTGCTCACGGGCGAGTCGTCGCTGGCGATCGCCGGGGCGTCGTCGATCGCCGTCCCGTCCATCGCCGGCGCCTTCGCGCTCGAGGGCGGGATCACCTCGCCCGACGGCTGGTGCCGCGCCTTCGACGCCCGCGCCGCCGGCACCGTGGGCGGCGACGCGGCGGCGGCGATCGTGCTCAAGCGGCTCCCCGAGGCCCTCGCCGACGGTGACTTCATCCACGCGGTGATCCTCGGCACGGCGATCAACAACGACGGCGCGGCGCGCGTGGGGTTCACCGCGCCCGGCGTCGCGGGGCAGGCGGCGGTGATCCGCGACGCGCTCGCCGCCGCGGCGATCACGCCGGCCGAGATCGGCTACGTCGAGGCCCACGGCTCCGGCACCGAGCTCGGCGATCCGATCGAGATCGCGGCCCTGGCGCGCGCCTTCGCCGGCGATCCTCGCCGCGGCGCGTGCCCGGTGGGATCGATCAAGGCCAGCGTCGGCCACACCGACGTCGTCGCCGGCCTCGCGGGGCTGATCAAGACCATCCTCTGCCTGCGGGCGCGCACGCTCGTCCCCACGGCGGGCTTCGAGCGACCGAGCCCGCGCATCCCCTTCGCCGAGACGCCGTTCTTCGTGCAAGCCGCGCTCGCGCCCTGGCCCTCGGAGGGCCCGCGCCGCGCCGGCGTCAGCTCGTTCGGGATGGGCGGCACCAACGCGCACGCGGTGCTCGAAGAGGCGCCGCCGCCCGCGCCGAGGATCGCCGGCCTGCCCTGGAAGCTCCTGGTCCTCTCGGCGCGATCCCGCCCCGCGCTCGAGGTGATGACCTCCAACCTCGCCGATCATCTCCGCGCCGATCCCGCGGCGGATCTTGCGGCGACAGCGCACACGCTCGCCGCGGGGCGCGCCTCGTTCACCCATCGCCGCGCCGTGCTCGCCGCGACGACCGCGGACGCGGCGAGCGCGCTCTCGGAGCGATCACCGGGCCTGGTCCTCTCGGGCCGCGCCGCCGCCGAGCCGCCCAGGGTCGCGTTCCTCTATGCGGGCGTGGGCGATCACCACCCCGGCATGGCCGCCGCGCTCTACCGCGCGTTCCCTGTCTTTCGCGAGGCGCTCGATCGCTTCGCCTCGGTGCTCGCGCCCCTCGTCGACCTCGACGTGCGATCTCCGCTCCTCGACGATCGCGCGCCCGTCGATCCCTTCCGCCGCTGGGTCGGCCGCGCCCCGGATCGCGCGTCGTCTCCGCTCTCGTCGACGCGGATCGCCCAGCCCGCGCTGCTGGCGTTCGAGCTCGCGCTCCAGGCGCTCTGGGCCTCGCTCGGCGTCGTCCCCGCGGTGGTCCTCGGGCACAGCCTCGGCGAGCTCGCGGCGGCGACCGCGGCCGGCGTCTTCATCCCCGAGGACGCCGTGATGATCGCCGCCGCGCGCGCCCGCCTCATCGCCTCGCTGCCGCCGGGAGCGATGACCGCGGTCGCCCTCTCGCGCGCCGAGATCGAGGCGATGGGCGCAGACGTCGCGATCGCTGCGATCAACGGCCCGAGCACGACCGTCATCGCGGGCGCGAGTGAGGCCGTCGCCGCGCTCGAGCGCCGCCTCACCGAGCGCGAGATCACCTGGAAGCGCCTCGACGTCGAGCACGCGGTCCACTCCGAAGCGATGCGCCCGATCGCGGCGGCGCTCACCGACATCGTGGCGCGCCTCCCGCGCCGCCCGCCGCGCTTGCCTTACCTCTCCAACGTCACGGGAGCGCTGCTCTCCGCGGACGAGGCGATGCGCCCGGCGTACTGGGCCGAGCACCTCTGCCACACGGTAGCGCTGGCTCCGGCGATCGATCACCTGCTCGCCGATCCCGCGCAGGTGATCGTGGAGATCGGACCCGGGGCCGGCCTCGCGAGCCTGGTGCGCCTCGCGAGCAAGCGTCACGGTGGTGCATCGCGCACCACCGTGGTGAGCTCGCGCGCGGAGGGCGGCGGCGAGGACATCCGCCACCTCCTCACCGCTGTCGCCGAGCTCTGGCTCGCCGGCGTCGCCATCGATTGGCGTGGCCTCTGGCCCGATGGGCTCCCGGGCCGCGTCCCGCTCCCGACCTATCCGTTCGAGCGCTCGCGCCACTGGATCGACGGCCCGGTGATCGCACGGGATCGCCCCGCTCTCTCGGCTCCCTCCGCTCCAATCGAGGCCGCAACGTCGATCGCGCCGAGGCCATTGCGTGTCGCGGGCGAGGCCGCGTTCGCCGGGCCGCGCACGCCGCGCGAGCGCGCGCTGATCGCTGCATTTCAAGCCTCCTTCGGCTTCGAAGGGATCGGCATTCACGACGACTTCTTCGCGCTCGGCGGCCACTCGCTCCTCGCGATCCAGCTCCTTCACCGCATCCGCACCACCCTCGGCGCCGACCTCTCGGTGCGGAGCCTGATCGAGCACCGCACCATCGCCGCGCTCGCCGATCACTGGGAGACGCTCGCGCGCGCCGAGGAGAGCGGCTCGCTCGATCGCCTCCGCGCTGCCTCCACCGCGCCCGCGCGCCGCGAAGCCCTCCTCGACTACGCCGTCACCACGCTCGCCGTCGCGCTCGCGCGCTCTCCCGCGGAGGTGCGATCGACCGAGGATCTGCGGCCCCTCGGCCTCGCGAGCGGCGTCGCCGATCTCGTCAGGGTGATCAAGCGCGACCTCGGGAGGCCGGTCTACCCGCACGAGATCCTCGCTCGCCCCAGCGCCGCCGGGCTCGCCGATCTCCTGGGCGAGCTCGCGTCACCTCGCGCCGCAGCCGCGGCCGCAGCGCCGCTCGCGAAGAACCCGCCCGTCGCGCTGATCCTCTCCAGCGCCCGCTCGGGATCGACGCTGCTTCGAGTCATGCTCGCCGGCCACCACTCGCTCTTCTGCCCGCCCGAGCTGCACTTGCTCATGTACTCGTCGCTGCGCGGGCGCGAGGCCGGCTTGCCCTCGCCTCACTTCGGCAAGGGGCTCCAGCGCGCGTTGATGCAGCTCCAGGATCTCGACGCGCCCACCGCCGACGCCCGCGTCACCGCGCTCCTCGCCGAGGATCTCTCCATCCCCGCGACCTACCGCCTGCTCCAGGAGCTCGCCCACCCGCGCCTCCTCGTCGACAAATCACCTTCGTACGCCGAGCGGATCGAGACCCTGGAGCGCGCCCTCGCCACCTTCGCGGAGGCGCGGCTCCTCGTCCTCTTCCGTCACCCCTACGCGGTGATCGAGTCCTACGTGCGCAACCGCATCGGCTCGATGGCGCGCGCCTCGGAGCAGGATCCCGAGGCGCAGGCCGAGCGCCACTGGGCCCTCTGTTACCGCAACATCCTCGCGTTCCTGGAGCGCACCGGGCACCCCGCGCACCGCCTCCGCTTCGAGGATCTCGTCGCCGCGCCCGACGCCTCGATGCGCGCCGTCTGCGCCGCGCTCGGCGTCGATCATCGGCCCGAGGTGCTCGCGCCCTACGACGGCGGCGCGCGCATGATCGACGGCGTCGGCGATCCCAACCTCCACGAGCACGATCGCATCGAGCCCGAGCTGGGCGAGGCGTGGCGCCGGATCCGCCTCCGTCGCCGGCTCGGCCCCGAGGCCCGCGCCCTGGCGGAGCAGCTCGGCTACGAGCTCCCGAACGAGTAAGTGAACCCTCTCGTCGAGATCGCGCCATGAACCGCCTCTTCGAAGCTCAAGCGTTCGTCCTCGTCGTGGACGAGGGCAGCTTCACGGCCGCGGCCCGGCGCCTCGGCGTTACCAAGTCCTACGCCAGCAAGCTCGTCTCCCGGCTGGAGGACCGGCTCGGCGTCCGGCTGTTGCACCGCACCACGCGCAAGCTCTCGCTCACCGAGCCCGGGCGCGGGTATTACGAGCGGTGCACCGAGGCGATCCAGACGCTGGAAGAAGCGGAGTCAGAGGCCACGTGGCTCCAGAACGCGCCGCGTGGACGGCTGCGGGTGTCGCTGCCTACCGCTTTCGGCGTCACCTACCTGACCCAACCGCTGGCCGAGTTCAAGGCGCGCTACCCGGACCTCATCATCGAAGCGGTGTTCTCCGACAGGCACGTTGATCTCCTGGAAGAGGGCTTTGATCTCGCGATTCGTGCCGGAGATTTACCCGACACCAGCCTGGTCGCGCAGCGGCTGGCGAGCGCCGATCGCGTGCTGTGCGCGAGCGAGGCGTACCTCGAGCGGCGCGGCGTGCCGCAAAAGCCCGAAGATCTCGCCCGCCACGAGTGCCTGCTTTACGCCTACCACCTGGCCCCCGGCACCTGGAATCTGCGGGGCCCCGGCGAGAAGAGGGTCGCAGTCGAGGTGTCAGGCACGCTCGTCGCCAATCATGCCCAGATGCTGGTGGAGGCCGCGTGTCTGGGGCAGGGGATCCTCTTCATGCCCGTGTTCCACACGGCGCCCTACCTGCGGGACGGGCGGCTACGACGCGTGCTCTCGGCGTGGCGGGAGCCCGCGGCGATCCACGCTGTGTACCCCGAGGCGCGTCACCTCTCGGCCAAGGTGCGTGCCTTCGTGGATTTTCTGGTGGAGCGGTTCCGCAAACCACCGTGGTCAGGCTGAGACGCGAAGCGGCAGCGCCCGCCGCCTCACTTCGACAGCTCTTTATAGGTGCCAGGGACATTGACCTGGGTGTGGATCCAGTCCCAGATCGCATAACCCTTGAACGACTCCATGGTGACCGAGGCGACGGTTTGCTCTTCAGTCATCCCCTTGTCCACGGCCGTGCCCACCTCGCTCACGAGCGTGCCAAGGTAGCTGATGGAGAAGTCGAGCTCCTTGGTCTTGACGGCCCGCCCGTGCCCCGGCACCACGATGGTATCCTCGGGCAGCGCCGCCTTCACCGCGGCGAGCGTGATGCCGGTCTCCTCGGCGTGGCCGTCCAGGAGCCAGGGGACCGCCGGCTTCTCGGCGACCAGCGCGTTGCCGGTCCATACCACCTTGGCGCTCGGGACCCGCACGAAGAGATCACCGCCTGTCTGGGCGAAGCCGTAATAGCGCGCCTCCACGCTCACGCCGCCGAGGTCGACGGACCAGCCATCGTCGGTCACGAGGGTGTCGGCCGCGACGGGCTTGATCTCGTCGATGCCCTGATCGGCGCCGAAGTTCGCTTCCATGAACGCGATGTCTTCCTTGAAGTGCTCCGCGATATAGGTGGCCGTACGCTGGTGTTGCACGATGTGGACACCCTCGGGGAGGAAGGCATTCCCAAAGCTGTGATCACCGTGGCTGCTCGTGTTGACCACGTACCGGATTGGCTTGTCGGTCTTCTGGCGGACCAGGTCGATGACCTGGCAGAAGAGCTGCCGGTTGATCATGCTCTCCACGAGGAGGACACCGTCGTCACCGATGACGAAGCCGCCGCTGGTCGCGAGCGGGATGCCCGCGGGACCGTACTGGTCCACGTTGGTGTCGTACACGGCGAAGACGCCGGGCGCGAGCTGCTGCGACATGAGGCGGATCGCTTTCGGTGTCCAGGTGTACTTCGGGTTGGGCGCGGTGATCTCGAACGTTCCGCTGCACGCGGCGAACTCCTGGGGTGCGGTGGTGCTGCCAGAGGTGCTGGCGCTGCCAGAGGCGCCGGCGCCGCCGGCGCCCTCGGATGAGCCGGGTGCCTCGTTGCAGCCGATGATCACGAGGCTGGCGAGCAGAGACGCGATGCGAGGGTGAGGTGACATAGGTTTATCTTTCTTGCGTTCGGTGTCTTTGGTCCGGTGTTCCCGTCCTGTTGCTCCTCGAAGGTAGATTGCAGGGAGGGGCTTGATAAGGCGGCCCCGAGGACGAGGTATGTTTCCTCCGGATGACCAATCCCCAAACGACGAAGCCCCAGCCGTCTCGCCGCGGTAAGGTTGGCGTCGTGGACGCCCTCTCCTTCTTGCGAATCTGACCGTGGTGCGCGGAGGCAGACTACCACCCGTCTTGCTGCTGACGCCGGGCCTCGGCGGGACGGTCATCCCGCTCCTTCACGTCCTCTCGGCCATCGCGCCCGCTCGCCGCTGCGTCAGCTTCACCGCGCGCGGCGTGGACGACGGGCGTGAGCCGCTCTCCTGCGTGGAGGCGATGGCCGCGATCCACGTCGAGGAGGCGATCTCCGCACACCCCGGAGGTCCATTCCGGATCGCCGGCTGGTCCTTCGGCGCCCTCGTCGCCTTCGAGATGGGCGTGCAGCTTCGCCGAGAAGGCCACGACGCCGCGGTGATCCTCCTCGATCCGCTCGCGCTCCTCGATGCCCACGGCGCCTCGCCCACGGAAGACGCCGCCGGCTCGCCCGAGCACCACCGCGTCGTCGCCGCGCACACCCACGCACGTGCGCGCTATCGACCAGGTTCGTTCGACGGCCCGGTCGCGCTCTTTCGCGCCGCCGTGGCCTCGCCCGAAGCGGAGGCGACCGCCGCGCTCGGCTGGGATCGCCTCGCCGTCCGATCGTTGGAGGTGCAACGATCTCCAGGCGATCACCGCTCGATGCTGGCGCCGCCCCACGCCGCCGCGCTCGCCGCGTCGATCCTCGCCTTCCTCGATCGGCTCGAAGGCTGACGATGGATCGCGGCAGCGCCCCCGTGCCCGCGTCGATCCCCGATCGCTTCACCGCCGTCGCGCTGGCTCGACCGCTCGCGCCCGCGCTCCAGGGCGAGCGCCGCGCCTTCACTTACGGCGCGCTGCTCGCCGAGGCGCGCTCGATCGCCGGAGCCCTCGCCGCGCACCCGAGCGCCGAGCGCGTCGCCCTCCTCGGCGAGCACGACGCCCCGATCGCCGCCGCCGCGCTCGGCGCGCTCTTCGCCGGGCGCACCTATGTGCCGCTCGATCCCTCGCACCCGCCCGCGCGCCTCGCGCAGATCCTCGCCGACGCCGACGTCGGCGCCCTCCTCGCCGACGCTCCTTCGCGCGCGCTCGCCGCGTCGATTGCCGGCGCGATCCCGCTCGCGAGCTTCCACGGCGAGGCGCCGCTGCCCTCGGTCGATCCCTCCAGCGTCGCGTACCTTCTCTACACGTCGGGCTCGACCGGCCGCCCCAAGGGTGTGGTCCAGAGCCACGAGAACCTCGTCCATCACGCTGAGACCTACGCGCAGAGCCTCGCGCTCGGCCCCGAGGATCGCCTCTCGCTGCTCCCTTCGCTCGCGGTCGACGCCGGGCTGATGGATCTCTTCGGCGCCTTGCTCTCCGGCGCCTCGGCCCACCTCTGGGACCTGCGCCGCCGCGGCATCGTAGGCCTCACCGCCTGGCTGCGCGAGCGCCGCATCACCGTGCTCCACGCGACGCCGACGGTGTTTCGCCACCTCGTCGCCGAGCCGGGGCGCGGCGCTCTCCCCGACGTGCGCCGCGTCGTCCTCGGCGGCGAGATCGTCCGCGCCTCGGACCTCACCGCCTTCCGCGGAGCCTTCGCCCCCGACGCCGTGCTCGTCAACGGCCTCGGCCCCACCGAGTCGACCCTCGCGCTCCAGGCCTTCTTTTCCGCTGCGGATCCGCTCGATGAAGATCCGGTACCGGTCGGCCGCCCCGTCGCCGCGACCGAGGTCCTGCTCCTCGACGAGCGCGGTCGTCCCACAGACGACCGCGAGGGCGAGCTCGCCATCCGCAGCCGCCACGTCGCGCTCGGCTACTGGCGCCGCCCGGATCTCACGTCGGCCGTGTTCCTCTCCGATCGCGACGGCGCGCGCCTCTACCGCACCGGCGACCGCGCCCGCCGCCTCGCCGACGGTCGCTTCGTCTTCCTCGGTCGCGCCGATTTCCAGGTCAAGATCCGCGGCCACCGCGTCGAGCTCGGCGAGGTCGAGGCGCACCTCGCTGCGTTCCCCGAGATCGCCGAGGCCGTCGTCAGCGCGCGCGAAGACGCCCGTGGCGATCTCGTGCTCGTGGCCCACCTCGTCGCCGCCGAGGGCGCGACGATCGACAGCGCAGCGATCCTCGCTCGTCTCCGCGCCGCGCTCCCCGATCCCATGATCCCGGCGCGCCTCGCGATCGTTGCCCAGCTCCCGCTGACGCCGAGCGGAAAGATCGATCGCCTCGCCCTCCAGGCCGCGCCGATCCCGCCGCCGCCCGCCGCCGCCGCGAGCGCGCTTCGCCCGATCGAGGCCTGGATCGCCGCCCTCTTTCGTGCGCTGCTCGGCGTCGACGACGTCGGCCGCGAGAGCGATTTCTTCGCCCTCGGCGGCCACTCGCTCGCCGCCGCCCGCCTCGTCGCGCGCCTCCGCGCCGAGCATGGGATCGATCTCCCGCTCCTCGCCGTGCTCGAGGCGCCGACGGTCGCCGCCCTCGCGCGGCGCGTGGAGGCCGCGCTCGCCGCGCCGGATCGCTCGCCGCTCCCGCCCCTCGTCCGCGCCCCGCGCGACGCGCCGCTCCCGCTCTCGTTCGCCGAGGAGCGCCTCTGGTTCGCCGAGCAGCTCGCCCCCGGCGACGCGGCGTACCACGTCCCCGCGCTCCTCCGCTTTCGCGGCGCCCTCGATCGCCCCGCGCTCGCGCGCTCGCTCGAGGCGATCATCCTCCGCCACGAGGCCCTGAGGACGACGTTTCCCACCGTGGACGGCGTCCCACAGCGCCGGATCCACGTGACGATCGCCCTCGAGATCGAGCCTCACGCGCTCCCCGCCGCCGATGGCCTCGCCGCGCTCCGCGCCTTCGCCGAGGGCCGCGCGCTTCGCGGCTTCGACCTCCACGAAGGCCCGCTCCTCCGCGCCGATCTGATCACCCTCGCCGAGGACGATCACGCGCTCCTCGTCGTCTTCCACCACCTCGCCGCCGACGGCTGGACGGTGAGCCTCCTGCTCTCCGAGCTCGCCGCGCTCTACGACGCCTCGCGATCCGGCCTCCCGAGCCCGCTCGCGCCGCTCGCGCTCCAGCCCGCCGATCACGCGGCGTGGCAGCGCGCGACGCTCGCGGGCGATCGCCTCGCCGAGCTGCTCGGCTACTGGACCGCGCGCCTCGACGGCGTCACGCCGCTCGATCTCCCCCACGATCGCCCGCGCGCGGCGCCATCGGCGCAGGCCGCCTCGCACCCGCTCGTGATCCCCGCGCCGCTCGCCGCCGCGCTCGCCGCGCTCGGGCGCGCCACGTCCTCGACGCTCCCCACCGTCGTGCTCGCCGGCTTCGCGCTGCTCCTCGCGCGGCTCACGGGCCAGTCGGATCTCACCGTCGGCGTCCCGGTCTCCGGGCGCGCGCTCGCCGAGGTCGAGGCCCTCGCGGGCACCTTCGTCAACACCGTGGTCGTCCGGATCACGCTGGATCCCGCCGAGGATCTCCGCGCCCTCCTCGCGCGGGTGCGCGCCGCCGCGCTCTCTGCCTTCGCCCACGACGCGCTGCCCTTCGAGCGCCTCGTCGCCGCGCTCCACGCCCCGCGCGAGCCCGGCCGGATCCCGCTCGTCCAGGCGATGCTGATCGTCCACACGACGCCGCCGCCGCGGATCACCGCGGCCGGCGTCGAGGCCGTCCCGCTCGATCTCCCCCTCGGCGCCGCGCTCTGCGATCTCACCCTCTCGCTCCGCCCCGGCCCGCAGGGGCTCACGGGGGCGATCATCCACGATCCTTCGCGCTTCGACGCCGCGACGATCGCCCGCTACGGCGACCACCTCCTCGCGCTCCTCGCGGCCCTGCCGGGCTCGCTCGATCGGCGCGTGCGCGATCTCCCCGACCTCGGCGCCGAGGAGCGCCGCCGGATCCTCGTCGACCTCAACGCCACGGCGCGCCCGCACGATCTCGCGACGCCGATCCACCGCCGCATCGCCGCACAGATCGAGCGCACGCCCTCGGCCATCGCGGTGATCTCCGGCGATCGATCGCTCACCTACGCCGAGCTCGATCGCGCCTCGGCCCGCGTCGCCACCTCGCTCCAGGTCGCCGGCCTCGCTCGGGGATCCCTCGTCCCGATCCTCGCCGGCCGCAGCCTCGACGCAGTGATCGCCGTCCTCGGCGTGCTCCGCGCGGGCGCCGCCTTCGTCCCCTTCGATCCGCGCTGGCCTGCGCTCCGGCTCGAAGCGCTGATCGCATCGACCGGCGCGCGCGTCGCCGTGGCCGCGCGATCCTTCACCTCGCTCCCGGCGCTCTCCGGCCTCACCGTCGTCACGCCGAGCCTCGACGACGCCGCGCCCGATCCGCCCGATCTCCTCGATCAGAACCTCGATCCCGAGTCCCCGATCTACGCGATGCTCACCTCGGGATCGACGGGCGCCCCAAGGCTCGCCGTCGTCCCTCACCGCGGTATCGCCAACCGCTTCGCCTGGATGGACGAGGCCTTCGGCGCGCGCCCGCCGGTGACGCTCCAGACCACCGCGCCCACCTTCGACAGCGCGGTCTGGCAGATCCTCTGGCCGCTCACCCGCGGCGGCGCCGCGGTGATCCCGCCCGACGAGCCCGCCCTGCCCACGTCGACGCTCCTCGATCTCGTCGCGCGCCACGGGGTCACGATCCTCGACTTCGTCCCCTCGCTCTTCGATCTCGCCATCGACGATCTGCTCGCCGCGGAGGCCCAGCTCGCGACGCTGCGCGACGTGATCCTCGGCGGCGAGGCCATCCGTCGCGAGCCCGTCGCCCGCTTTCAG
>FSTQ01000335.1_pt1 | contig 17048 bp, 17 predicted proteins | sample 1637281 | NCBI WGS metagenome assembly FSTQ01 (sample SAMEA3914818, study PRJEB12502) | metagenome | biome: forest; material: soil | place: Canada | collected 2010-06-26 | depth 0.1 m
GCATAGCCCTGCGCATCGGGCGGGCCGTAGCCCTGCTGCTGCGGTTGCGCATAGCCCTGTTGGGGTGAGGGCGGCTGACCGTAGCCTTGCTGCGGGGGCGGCCCCTGACCCGGGGCTCCACCCGGCGGCGACCATCCTCCTCCTTGCGAGTTGCTCATCTTCGAAACGCCTCCGACGCGGAGGCTATCCGAGATCCGTTCGCGTTGTCAGCGACTCGAAGAGGCCTGCACGCAGAGGTTCAGGGGGCGCGCGGCGCGAGGAGATCCGCGACCATTGCCAGCCTCTGGATGTCGTAGATATCGAAAGGGAAAGCTGGCACCCGAACTTCGAGGCTCCCGCCGGCGGCCTCGTCGTCGAGCGCGGCGTCGAGGGCGAGCAGGTGAATCATGTCTTGCTTACCGAGGCGCGTCTCCTCGTCGGCGGCGCGGCGGAGGCGCGCGGCGGCGTCGCGGCCGAGGTGCAGGCCTCGCGCTGTCAGCGCCGCGTCGATCTCCTCCACGTCGGGGAGGCGGCCGTACGAGGGGTGGACCCGGTTCACCACGAAGGCGTCGCGCCGCATGCTCTGCTCGCGCAGGCGATCGGCGAAGTAGATCACCTCGCGCACCGAGAGCGGGTCGGGCGTCGTCACCAGCACGTAGGCGACGTCGGGGCCGCGGAGGGCGCTGGCGATGACGTTGGCGCGCTCGCGCCAGCCGCCGAAGAGCTCGTTGAACTCGGAGATGAAGGCCGCGATCTGCTCGAGGAACCCGGCGCCGGTGATCTTGCCGATGCCGCGGAGGATGGCCGCCGTCGACTTGGCGAGGAGGTTAAAGCTGAATTTCCCCGACGTCTGGAAGGCCTGCAAGAACCAGCGCGTCGCCCCGCTGTCGAGCGCGCCGACGAGCCGCTCCGGCGCGTCGAGAAAATCGAGCGCGTTCTGCGTCGGCGGCGTGTCGAGGAGCACGAGGTCGTACGCGGGATCGGAGCGCACGGCGTAGAGCTTCTCCATCGCCATGTACTCCTGCGTGCCGGCGAGCGACGTGGAGATGTACTTGTAGAGCTGGTTCTGGAGGACGTGATCGCGCTTCTCCGGGGTGGGCGCGAGCTGGGCGACGAGGCCGTCGAAGGTGCTCTTGGTGTCGAGCATCATCACCGTCATCGAGCCGGTCACGGCGACGCCGGCCTCGGCGAAGACCTCGGGCCGCACCTGCTGCGCCTCGGTCGTCATCTCGGAGAGGCCGAGGCTCTGCGAGAGGCGGCGCGCGGGGTCGATCGTCAAGCAGAGGACGCGCTTGCCGCGCCGCGCGGCGGCGAGCCCGAGCGCCGCGGTGGTCGTCGTTTTACCGACGCCGCCGCAGCCGACGCAGAGGATCACCCGGCGGGTGTCGAGGAGCGACCCGAGGCCGGTGGGGTTGTTACGGGGGCTCGCCTGCGTCACGCGGCGGGCTCTTAGCATGCAGCGCGGCGGACCTCACCTGCTACGAGCCGGTTCTTCGCGGCGCCGCGCGGACGCCGCACATCGCGGGCATTTCGCGGCGCTTTTTGCTGACATCGAATCTGTGCTCTCCGAGAGCGGCGCCCCCCCGCGCGGCTCTCTCAGGCCTCGACGCCGCAGAGGATGCGCCGGCAGCCGGCCGCGGCGCGCGCGATCGTGGCGGCGCGCACCTCGCTGCGGCCGCGCCCGCAGATCATGGCCTCGACGCCGTCGATGAGCAGGGTGCGGATCTCGATCTCGCGGGCCATGGCGGCGAGGCTCGAGCCGAGCGAGTCGCTCTGGATCGCGCTCGGGTGCGCGAGGAGCGGTGCGTAGGCGGCGAGCTCTTCGCAGAGCGGCCAGGCGCCGGCGCCGGCGACGAGGCAGCCGCTGTCGTCGACGAGCACCAGCGCCTCGAGCTCGGCCTCGGCGCGGGCGAACGAGAGCTGGTAATGGAGCGCGGTAATCGGATCTTCGCTCCGGCGGCGCCGCCTGTCGCGGTTTTCGCCTTTGGTAGCGACGGCGTTGGGCGAGTCGGTATCGAGCAAGGCTGACCTCCAGGGCGGCACAGGAACCACCGGCGCGAAGTGTGGCTGGCCTGGAGTTTCTCGGCCAAATTTGCCGACAGCGCGCGAACGCTGTCGGCGCGCGCGGGGCGGATGGGCTACGGTCCCGGGACCGATGCGCGGCTTCATCGATCTCCACAGCCACTGGGTCGCCGGAATCGACGACGGGGCGCGGACGCTGCCCGACAGCGTCGCCTTGCTCAAGGCCCTCCGCGGCGCCGGCTTCGACACCGTGGTCGCCACGCCCCACATGCGGCCGGGCTTGTTCGACAACACCGAGGCCGATCTCCGCCGCGCCTACGAGGCGACGCGCGCCGCGATCGACGGCACCGCCGGCCTGCCCGAGCTCTCGCTCTCCTCCGAGCACTTCTTCGACGACGTCGTCTTCCAGCGCTTGATCGACGGCAAGGCCCTCCCCTACCCCGGCGGCCACGCCGCGCTGGTGGAGTTCCCCACCCGCGCTTTCCCTGCCCGCGTCGCCAACCGCTTCTCCGACCTGATGCGCCGGAAGATCCGCCCCGTCCTCGCCCACCCCGAGCGCTACGAGCCGGTCTGGAGCGACGCCTCGGTGGTGGAGCCGCTCATCGACGGCGGCGCGCTCCTGCTCCTCGACGTGGCCGCCCTCGCCGGGAAATACGGCCGCGCCCCGCGCCGCGCCGCCGACGAGCTGCTGGAGCGCAACTACTACTATGCAGCCTGCAGCGACGCCCACAAAGCCAGCGACGCCGCCGAGGTGACGGCGGGGATCAAGATCCTCTTCGATCGCCTCGGCAAAGAAGAGGCGATGTTCCTCCTGCGCGAGGGCCCGCGCACGATCCTCGACGGGACCGTCGAGGGCTGAGCGCGCCGCCTCGAGCGAGCGAGGCCGGCCGCCGCCGCTCGATCGCCTCGTATTTGTTGGCGTTCCCGTGAACGCCTCCCCCTCTCCCCGGCATCGAAGCGGGAAACAGGAGGCCACGGGTGCAAGCGTTGCTCGAAAAAATCCAGGCGCGGAGCGCCCAGGTGGTGGTGATCGGGGTCGGTTACGTCGGCCTGCCGCTGGTGGTCGAGCTCGCCGCCGCCGGCTTCACGGTCACCGGCTACGACAAGGATCGCGAGAAGATCCGTTTGCTCGGCCTGGGAGAGTCGTACATCGGAGACATCCCCTCTTCCGTCCTCAAGCCCCTTGTCGACGCGGGCCGACTCAAGGCCTCGAGCGATCCCGACGTGCTCGGCTCGGCCGACGCGATCATCGTTTGCGTGCCCACGCCGCTCAACAAGACCAAGGATCCGGACATGCGCTTCATCGCCGCGGCCAGCGACGAGATCGCCGAGCGGCAGCACCCGGACATGCTCATCGTGCTGGAGTCGACCACCTACCCAGGCACGACGCGCGAGGTCCTGGTCCCCAAGCTCACCCGCGGGAGCTACGAGCTCGGCAAAGACGTGTTCATCGCCTTCAGCCCCGAGCGCGTCGATCCGGGCAACGATCGCTATCACACCAGGAACACCCCCAAGGTCATCGGCGGTGTAACGAAGGGGTGCCTCGAAATGGCGACGGCGCTTTACGGGACGATCATCGAGACGCTCGTGCCCGTGTCGAGCACCGACGCCGCCGAGATGGTCAAGCTCCTCGAGAACACCTTCCGCGCCGTCAACATCGGCCTCGTCAACGAGGTCGCGCTGATGTCGCGGCGCCTCGGCATCGACGTCTGGGAGGTGATCCGCGCCGCGGCCTCCAAGCCCTTTGGCTTCATGCCCTTCTACCCTGGACCGGGCCTGGGCGGCCACTGCATCCCCATCGATCCTCTCTACCTGTCCTGGCGAATGCGCAGCCTCAAGTACCAGGCTCGCTTCATCGAGCTCGCCGACACCATCAACAGCGCGATGCCGGCCGAGGTGGTGGTGCTGGTGCAAGAGGCCCTCAATCGCCACAAGAAGGCCCCGAACGGATCGAGGATCCTCATCGCCGGAGTGGCCTACAAGCGCGACGTCTCGGATTACCGCGAGTCTCCGGCGTTCGACGTGATCCACGGCCTCCAGAAGCTCGGCGCCGAGGTGAGCTACCTCGACCGCCACGTGCCCGAGGTCGACGAGCACGGGACGCAGATGCGCTCGGTGAGCTCCGGAGTCGGCTTCGGCGACTACGACGCGGTGGTGATCGTGACCGACCACAGCGACGTGGACTACGAGCGCATGCTGCGCGAGGCGAAGACGATCGTCGACACGCGCGACGCGCTCCGGAAAATCCCCGGCGACCACAGCAACGTGGTGCGGCTGTAGAGCCGGCCTCGCGCCCGGCGCGGCGAGCCGCTCCCGCACCGCCCGCCGCGCGCGGTAGCCAAGCCGAGAGTCAGCCGGTAATCTCGGGGCTTAATGGCGATCTGCCCCGAGTGCCATGCCAGCTACGGCGATGAGGTTCAGACCTGCCTCTCGGACGGCTGCGCGCTCGTGCCCGACGGCCTCGTGGTCCCCGCCGAGGTCTTCCTCCCCGAGGGGACGATGGTCGGCGAGTACCGGATCCAGAAGAAGCTCGGGGCCGGGACCTTCGGCGACGTCTACGCGGGCGAGCAGCCGCTGATCGGCAAGCGGGTGGCCATCAAGGTGCTGAACGAGCGCTTCGCCTCGGACCCGGCCATGGTCTCGCGCTTCATCGCCGAGGCCCGCGCGGTCAACAAGATCCGCCAGCGCAACATCATCGACATCTTCTCGTTCGGCGTGCTCCCCGGCCTCGATCGCCACTACTTCGTGATGGAGCTGCTCGACGGCCTGACCCTGGCCTCGCTGATGGAGACGACAGGGCGCCTGCCGTTCGCCGTCGTGCTCTCCATCGTGCGCGGCATCGCCGACGCGCTCGACGCGGTGCACGAGGCCGGCATCACGCACCGGGATCTCAAGCCCGACAACGTCTTCCTCGCGACCGAGCGGGACGGGACCTACTTCCCCAAGCTGCTCGATTTCGGGATCGCCAAGCTCGCCTACGACGACGGCGCGCACCGCACGGGGCCGGGCATGGTGCTGGGCACGCCGCGGTACATGTCGCCCGAGCAGGCGCGCGGGAAGCCCATCGATCATCGCGCCGACATCTACGCGCTCGGGGTGATGATCCACGAGATGCTGACGGCCACGCCGCTCTTCGGCGGCGAGTCCTCGGTCGACGTGCTGCTCCGGCACACGACCGAGGCTCCGGCGCGGATGTCGAGCGTCTGCCCCGATCTGCCGCCCGCGATCGACGCGCCCGTGCTCGCCATGCTCGCCAAGAGGCCGGAGGATCGGCCGCCCAGCGCCGGCGAAGCGGTGGCCGCGCTGCTCGCGAGCGCGAAGGAGCTGGGCCTCGATCGGCAGACCGAGGTCGCCTCGCGCGGGCCGAGCGTGGTGGTCTCCGCGGCGATCCGCGCACCGGGAGACGCCGCGCGCTTCCAGGGGACGACCCAGGCTGTCGCGCCGTCGCCCCTCGCGCCCGAGCCGATCGAGGCGATCGTCACGAAGGAGGAAGAGCGCACGGGGCACGCGCCGCCTCGCGGCCGGCGCTGGGCCGTCCTCGGCTCGCTGGCGGTGATCGCGGCGGGGCTCGCGCTGGCGTCGCTCGGGCGCTCGCGGAGGCCCGCGCCCGAGGGAGCGATGACCGGCCTCGAGCTCCCGGCCGCGCCGGTCACCGCCATCGTGACCGCGCCCCAGGCCGGCAGCGCCGCCGAGCCCCTCGTGAAGGCCGACGGCGCGGAGCCTCTCGTGAAGCCGGACGTCGCTGCGCCTGAGGTCGTCGAGGTGCGCCTCTCGACCCGCCCCGACGACGTGGAGGTGTGGCTCGGCGACCGCAGGCTCGGCAGCTCGGCGGCCCCCGTGACGCTGCCGCGCGGGAGCGAGCGCGTGGAGCTGCGCCTGAAAAAGCCTGGTTTTCAGGGCGAAATCGTTCGCCTCACGCCCGATCAAAATCGCTCCGCCGAGGCGACGCTCTCGCCGCTCCCGCCGCGCCGCGAGCCCGCTGCCGCCGTCAAGCCGGCCTCGAGCGCGAGCAAGATGGACAGGCTCCTCGAAGGGCGCGATTGAGGCTTCCACCATGACACTTGCCCGCTCCTCGTCTCCCCGCGCTGCGGCCGCAGCCCTCGCCCTCGGCGCCGCGCTCGCGGTGACTCACGCTTCGGCGCAGCCGCTGCCCGGCGCCTCACCGGCGATGGCCGAGGCGCTGTTCCAGCAGGCGCGCGATCTCTTCAAGCAAGAGCGCTACGCCGAGGCGTGCCCCAGGTTCGCCGAGAGCCAGCGCCTCGAGCCCAAGCTCGGCACGCTCCTCAACCTCGCGGTGTGCCACGAGAAGATCGGCAAGATCGCCACCGCCTGGGCCGAGTACACCTCGGCGGCGACGATCGCCCGCCGCGACGGCGCCAAGGACCGCGAGGGCTTTGCGCGCGAGCAGGTGGCGGTCCTCGAGAAGAAGCTCGCGCGCCTCGTCGTCCGGGTCGACGCCTCCGCGGCGGGTCCGAGCGTCACGCTCGACGATCAGCCGCTCGATCGCACCGCGCTGAATACGCCGCTCCCGATCGATCCCGGCAAGCACCGCATCGGCGCTCTCGCGCCGGGGAAGATCGCCTGGTCCACGGAGATCGAGGCGCCGCCCGATCGCGCCGATCTCACGGTGACGATCCCCGCGCTCGAGGCCGCCGTCGCGCCCGCGCCTCCTCCGGTGCCAGCGGAGGCCGCGCCGATCTCGCCCGCGCCTCCTCGCCCGCTCGCGCCGCTCGCCCCGGCCGTCGCGCCGCTCGCCCCGGCCAGCGCGCCGACGTCCGGGCGCGGCGAGGTCCTGAAGATCGCCTATGCGGGCTTCGGCCTCGGCGCGGCCGGCGTGATCACCGGCGCGATCGCCGGCGCGATCACCCTCGCGCGCGCCGGCACGATCCGCGACGCCTGCACCGGCGATCGCTGCGGCAAGGATCAGGAACCGGAGATCAGCTCGGCCACCACGATCGCCAACGTCTCCAACGTGGGCTTCGCCGTCGGCGCGCTCGGCGTCGGCGTCGGCGTTGGCGCCCTGCTCGTGGCGCGGTCGCGCGAGCCGGCCACCCGGGCGGCGGCGGCCGTCACACCGATCCTCGGCCCCGGGGTCGTCGGCCTGCGCGGCAGCTTCTGACGGCGGCTCACTGGCACCCTTGCTTCGTGCACCCGCACGATCCGCCGCACGCCTGATCGACTTTGGCGCTCGAGTCACCGGTGCACTTCGCGCCGCACTCGTTCTCCCCGCACTTCATGATCACGCCTTTGCCCGTACAGCCGGTGTCCGCGCAGGTGATCCTGCACGGGCCATCGTTGCTGCAATTCATGGTCAGGTCGTTGCAACCATTGCTATCGCAGACTACCTCGCACGGGTGCGGCCCCACGCAGTTGATGGTGATGCCATTGCACTGGCCGTTGCACACGAGCCGCGCGGCTCCCATCCCCGCGTTGATCACCTTGGTCGATCCGTTGCACTCTCCGACGTCGTCGCAGGTCTCGACGCAGGTGTCACCGCTGCACGTCTCGCAGGTCGTGGAGCCGGGCGTGCACGCGGGCGCGCCCGGCGGGTAGATGCCGCACGCGTCGCACTTGCCCACGGGCGTCACGCAGAAGCCGGTCGAAGAGCAGTCCGCGAACGACGAGCAGTGGTTGTTGCACGCCTTGGTCGCGGGGTTGCAGCCGTAGTTCATCGGGCAATTGGTCTCCACCTGCCCGGCGCACTGGCCGGCGCCGTCGCAGGCGCCCCCCGAGATGACCACGCCGTCGCCGCACCCCGCGCCGCAGGGCGTGCCGGATTTCGCGTCCTCGCGATGGCATTTCCCCGCGCTGTCGCAGGTGTACTTGCCGCACTCGGTGGAGACGCCGCAGTCCGACGCCTGGGCGCACTCCGCACCTCCGCCGGCTCCACCTCCTCCGGTGCCATCGGTGACCTGAAGCACCGTGAGCCCGGCGAAGATCTGGCAGCCGCTCGACGAGACAGCCCATATCGACATCAGAATCAGCGTGGTAACGAGCGCGCGGGTTCGCATTCTGCTCTGGCTCCCTCTCGAGGACGGACTCTACAGCAGGCGCTGGAGCACGCGCCGGGCCAGGCGTCAGCGGCGCGGATTTCGCCGTGAATCGTGGGCTGGAAGGGGTTCGTGCAACGCGGTTGCACAACGGCGCTGGGGCCGCGTCGTGCAACGCGATTGCACAACGGCGCCGCGGCCATGGGCGGGGAGCGCGGCGCCGTTGTGGGGCCCCGGCCATTGCTCTCCCTGCCGCCGGATCGCGCCCCCTCGCAATGCGGGATCGCGCCGGAGGTCGCGGCGCGTATAGTCGCTCGCGTGACGACCGAGGCCCCCCACGAAGCCTTGCAGATCGCGGTGTTCGCCGGTGACGCCGTCGCCGTGTACCCGCTCACGGCCGGCGCCGCGTTGACGGTCGGGCGAGCCGACGACAACGACGTGTGCCTCGATGATCCGGCGATGTCGCGGCGCCACGCGATCATCCACGCCGGCCCGCCGCCGACGATCGAGGACCTCGGCGGCGCCAACGCCACGCACCTCGCCCGCGCGGCGGATCGCGGGCACGGGGGCGAGACCGTGGCGCTGCGCCGCCTCTCGCGGGAGAGCGCCGCGCTCGCCGTGGGGGATCGCATCAACTTCGGCGCCGCGGTCGCCGTCGTGCGGCGCGAGCCTCCGCCGCAGGGGCCCGCATCCTCGGCCGGCGACGACGACGTGGTCATCCGCGATCCGGAGATGCGCCGCGTCTACGAGCAGGCCGCCCGCGCCGCGCAGGGGCTCCTCTCGGTGCTCGTCCTCGGCGAGACGGGCGTGGGGAAAGACGTGCTCGCGCGCGCGATCCACCGCGCCTCCCCGCGCGCGGCGCGGCCGTTCCTGGCGATCAACTGCGCCGCGCTCTCCGAGTCGCTCCTCGAGAGCGAGCTCTTCGGCCACGAGAAGGGCGCGTTCACCGGCGCGCTCCAGTCCCGCCCGGGGCTCTTCGAATCCGCCGACGGAGGCACGGTCTTCCTCGACGAGATCGGCGATCTCCCGGTGACGATCCAGGTGAAGCTCCTCCGCGTCCTCGAGCAGCGCGAGGTGCTCCGCGTCGGCGCGCGCACGCCGCGCCCCGTCAACGTGCGGTTCGTCTCCGCGACCAACAAAGACCTCGAGGCCGCGTCGACGAGCGGCTCGTTCCGGCAGGATCTCTACTTTCGCCTCAACGGCATCTCGCTCACCGTGCCCCCGCTGCGCGAGCGACCCGCCGACATCCCCTGGCTCGTGAAGCGCTTCCTGGTGACGGCGAGCCGGCAGATGGATCGCGCCACGCACCCGACGCTGTCCCCGAAGGCGCTCGGGCTGCTCCAGGCCTACACCTGGCCGGGCAACGTGCGCGAGCTGCGCAACGTCATCGATCGCGCCGTCGTGCTCGCTCCGAGCGACGTGATCCTCCCCGAGCACCTCCCCCCCAAGCTCGTCGACGCGGCCTCGTCGCCGCCCTCGCCCGGGGCGCGCGCGACGCCGACCCCGAGCAGCGCCGCCCGCGTGCCCTCGCGCCCCGCGCCGGTGAGCGACGCCGTCGAGCGCCTGCGCCGCGAGGTCGACGAGGAAGAGAAGCAGCGCATCCTCGACGCGCTGGCCCAGTGCGACAACAACCAGACGCGCGCGGCGGAGCTGCTCGGCATCTCGCGCCGCACCCTCATCAATCGGCTGATCGAGTTCGACCTCCCGCGCCCGCGCAAGCGCTGAGCTTCAGTCCTGCTCGGGGTGAATGCGGGTATTGAGGTACTTCGCCGTCAGCTCGCCGAGGCTCCTGCCGTCGGTGCGGAGGCGCGTGCCGCTGGCGGCGTTGAACACCGATCCGTCGGTCCGGTGCTCCATGCGGATCTCGTCCAGCACCCTACCGTCCGGGAGGACGATCTGCAGCTTCATCCGCACCTGGCTGGGTGCGCCCACGATCCCGGCGTAGAACCCCGGCTCGAGCCAGGCCACTGACGGGCGGATCTGAAATGGGGCGTCGTTCGGCCCCGTGGCCAGCACCACGTCGAAGCCGAGCGCCCGCGCCTGCTTGAGCAGCGCCCCCGTGAACTCCTCGTTCATCCCGGCCTTGTCCCCGCGGAAGCTCTCGCGCTGGTCCTCGCTCTTCTCGGCGAGGTAGATGGCCTCGGGCTTGGCGCCGATCTCGAGGCCGGTGAAATCGACGGGCAGCACCGAGAACCGCGACTGATTGACGAACGGATCCGGCACCGTCTGCACGACGACGACCCACTTCGGGCCGCAGCCGATCAGCGCGAGGGCAAAGAGAGCGACGGTGAAAGCGAGCAAGCTTCGACGGATCATGCAGGATCTTCTCCGAGGTCGGGGCGGGCCGGAGACGATCCGGGCGCGCCCTCACGACCAGGGAGAATACGAGCGGAGGCGGAACCGATCCCGAAATTCCTCCAGCTCGGACGAATCTCGCGTGGACCGCCAGCCTCGTCCCCTGCGCGCCGGCTCACCGCAGGGATAGCAGGTGCCGTCAGGCGCCCACGCTCAAGGCTTCTTGCGAATACCGAAGAGGTGCAGCACGGGCAGCCCCTCGGTGGTGGTGATCGTCTTGCCGTCGGCGCTGACCTTACCGTCGCTGACCTTCTGCCACTCGCCGTAAGGGCCCCAGGACTCGATCGTCTCGACGTTGAGGATCAAGAACTCCACGTCGGCGCCCGCGGGCAGCTTGACCGGATCAGCGTTGGGGACAGTGACCTTCGCGGGCGGGCAGAACACGGTGTCCACCGGGGCGACGCCGTAGAGCTGCGCTATCGTGGGCGCGCCGGCGAGCACGGCGGACACCTTGTCCACGGGGATCGTCACGGCGCGGAGCTGCTGATCGATGACCTCCGGGTAAATGAGGGGGTCGACCTCGGCAATGCCGTTGGCCGCGATCTCGATGCTCACGTCCCCCGAGACGCTCGTCTTGCCAGGCGCGAAGTCCGCGCCGGCCACCGGGAGCGCCGCCGTGGTGAGCGTGCCGAAGTCGGTGCTACCCGCCTTGACGGGGATGAGCAGCTTGGCAAATGTGCGCGCGTCGCCGTACTTGAACGCCGGCTTCACCAGGTTTTGATTGACCTGCTCGGTGACCGCGCCGAGCGCGTTGGTCGTCCCGGTGATGCAGATATCCGTGCCGCACACCTGCGCCGAGAGGTCCTTGGGAACGGGCTGTCCGGCCAGATCGACAATCTTGGCGCTGATGGTGCCAATCATCACCTTGGCCGCGTTGGGATCCGAGAAATCCGACCCGGTGCACGCGTTCTCCGAGCCGCCCGTCCCGGTGGCGGCGGTGCTGCTGCTGGTGCTGGTCGCCGAGCCGCCCCCGACGCTCGACGTCGTCCCGGAGCCGGTGCCCCCGCCGGCGCCGGTCGTGGTGGACGTCTGAGTCGAGTCCGACGAGCAAGCCGCAATGGCCAGCACGGAGGCGAGCGGGAAGAGAAGCGGAAGCTTGGAAAACATGCGGTGTTTCATCGGGGGAAGATACCTGCGGCACCCTGGGGTTCGCAAGGAGCGAAGACCACGCGGCACTCCTGCCATCACGCCTCCTGAATGCGCTGGACCATGCGCAACCCCTGTCGCCGGGCCTTCGGAGCCCGCTGGTTGCCTTCCAGCCTCTGTCGTCAGCCCTTCGCCATGGTCCAGACCACGCCGAACCCGTGTCGTCAGCCCTTCGCCATGGTCCAGACCACGCCGAACCGGTGTCGGCAGCCCTTCGCCGTGGTTCGGCGCTCTCCGACGCGAGCGCGCCGGGCATTGCGGAAGAGCCACATGGTTCGCGCAGCCCCAACTTTGTGCTACTTCGCGCCTCTATGGACTCTGGAGCCGCCCCCGACGGTCGCACTTCCGAAGCGCCTCCGCAGGGCTTTTTCCAGCGTCACGGCATCAAGCTCGTCGTCTCCATCGTCCTCGGCGTGGGGATCGCCTGGGTCATGGCGCGAGGCGGGCTCCCGCTCGTGCCGCCGCGGAGCACGTTCTCCGAGCTCCGGGTGTGGACGGTGCCGGTCTACGTCCTCACGCTCGCGGTCGTCCATTACTTCCGCGCCATTCGCTGGCGCCACCTCCTCCGCGCGGTGGGGCAGGTCTCCCAGCGCAGCGTCATCGCCGTCTCGTGGATCGCCTTTGGCGCCATCCTGATCTCGCCGCTCCGCAGCGGGGAGGTCGTGCGGCCTTACCTCATCACCAAGCGGAGCTCGATCAAGCTCTGGGAGGCCACGGGGACCATCGGCGCCGAGCGGGTGATTGACGGCCTGATCCTCAGCATCCTGCTCTTTCTCGGACTCCAGCTCTCCACGCCGCTCAGCCCCCTGCCCGACCACGTGGGCAAGCTGCCTGTCCCCGCGGCGGCCGTGCCCGGGGCGGCGTACACCGCGCTCACGATCTTCCTCGTGGCCTTCGTGGTCATGGGCATCTTCTTCTTCGCCCGTGATTTCGCCCGTCGCGTCACCTTCGCTGTCGGCCGCGTCATCTCGCACAAGCTGGCCGATCGGCTCGCCGGGATCGTGGAGCGCATCGCCGACGGGCTCCGCTTCCTCCCCTCGCCTTCGCACTTCGTCCCCTTCATGGCCGAGACGCTGGCCTACTGGTTCATCAACGCGGCCGGCGTCTGGCTCCTCGGGTGGGGCTGCGGCCTGACCGGGATGACGCTCGCGCAGGCGACAGTGACGATGGGCTGTCTGGGCATTGGCATCCTCGTCCCCTCCGGCCCGGGTTACTTCGGCGCCTTCCAGCTCTCCACGTACATGGCGCTCGGCATGTTCTTCCACGAAGACATGCTGAGCGGCCCCGGCGCCGCGTTCGTGTTCCTGCTCTACGCGACGCAGGTCGGGTTTCACATCGTGGCCATGGGGATTGGCCTCCTCCTCGACGCCTCTCCCCGCATGCCCGCGCCCTCGGTCGACGTCGGCGCGGAGGGCGAGAAGAGCGAATCTGCCCCGGAGAACGTCCGAGCGGCGCGACAGGCGTAGCGAAGCAAACCCCGCTCGTGCTCCCCACGAGGAGAGCGGGAGCGACTTCATCCGCGCATTTCCGCTCCCTCAATAGCCCCCGGAGCTGCTGCACCCCCGAGCTCCGCCGGCTGCGAACCTGCGCGCCCTCGAAGACGATCAGCCGTCGCCGAGGACGCCGGCGAGCGTGGCCGCCGTGAGCCCGCGATCGAACCACGCCTCGAGCTCCGCTGACCCGGCGGCGTCGATACGGGCCACAGCGCCCTCCGGCAGCGCCCCGAAGCGCTTGGCCAGAAGCCTCAGGAGCATCTCGCGCTGCCCTTGGCTGCGCCCCTCGCGCTGCCCTCGGCGGTGTCCTTCGGCTCGGAGCATGTCCGCTGTCGTCACGATGGCCTCCTCGACGTCCTTTCCAACTTCGCGCCTGATGAGCCGGCGGAGCTCCTCGGCCCCGACCCGCTCATCGACCTCCCACATATACCGGAAGATCCTCCCGAGCGCTGCCATGCCGTTCGGTGCCCGCGCCACCTGGCGCATCAGCTCACCCCAGCGCCCGAGCTGCGCGACGAGCTGCTCCGGACTCCGGCTGTTTTTCAGGCACCACAATGCCAGCCGGCCGAGCGCGCTCATCGACCGTGCCCGCAACCCTTCTTCGCTCTCCTCGCCCAGATCGTCCAGCACGCAACGGAAGCACGGCACGTAAGGCGCGATCTCGGCGAGCACCGTCGCGTCGACGTCGAGCAGATCCTCGAAGGCCACCTTGGCGGTCCACCCGCTGCGGCTGTGGTGGAGCACCAATGGGATGATCGCCGGGAGGCGCGTGGCCTCGGGCTCGGACCGCAAATGCGCCTCCCATATCCGCACCATGTAGGTGAGGAGGCGAAAGAGCATGAGCGGATCGACGGTGCTCTGGTGCTCGAAGAGCACGTAAAGCAGCGCCTTCTTGCCGGCGACCTCGGCCGAGAAGAGCAGATCGGTGTGCCGTTGCCGGAGCTCCTCGTCGACGAAGGTCCCTGCGCACAGGGCGAGCGTCGCGAAGTCGATGCGGGCAGAGAGGCCGGGAGGCAAGATCGTCTGGAGCTCGCCGGCCGCGTGCTCGACCTGGGAGAAGGTCATCTTGAACAGGGCATCATGGATGCTGGATGCCATGGCGCCGCTACGCTGCCTCGCACGAGAAGGCCATGAGCGCGTCGCGCGAGTCGGCGGAGGGGGCGAGCATGGCCGCGCCCGATCGCGAAATCCGGGCCGCTCACGCCCGGCGCGTGTTTCACGAGAGTTTCCTCGAGCTCGAGGCGGGCTCGGCCTGACGGCGCCATGGCGCATGCCGGCGAGGGGGCGCCGCGCCTCGGGGCAACGTCCTCGGCTGCCGGCGCCGAAAATTTGGCCTCCGTCGTCGAGGCAGCGTACGCCGGCCTCATGCGCCGCCTCGTCTCCTCGCTCCTCCTCGCCGTAGCTCTGGCTGTCCCCGCGCTGGTGACGCTGCGGGCTGGGGACGCCGGGGCCAGCGTCGCCTACGACGCGCCCTACTCGTTCGAGCAGACCTACGGGACGGCGCTGCGCCTCATTCGCGTCGATCTCGGCTGCATCATCACCGAGAAGGATCCGGCCAATGGCTACCTCCTCTTCGAGTACACGAGCCCGGAGAGCGGGAGCCGCGTCCACCGAGGAGCGCTGGAGATCGTGCGCGGCAAGGACACCACCCACGTGGCGGTGCAGCTCCCGACGCTGCCGCAGTATCACGAGCAGATGATCATCGACGCGCTCAACAAGAAGCTCTCGGCGGAGCACGGGTATCCGCTGTCGAAGCCCAGGCCCGCTCCCGTGGCCGACGCCGGCGCCGACGGCGGCGAATAGCGCCCTCCAGGAGCCCTGGCGACGCTCGCCGATCCGGGCGCGCCGTCGCTCTCGTCGTCACCCCACGGGCGCGCGGCTCTTCATCGACTGTCCTCCGCGCGACCAGCGGGGCTGGGAGGCGGTCCGCAGGGCGGGAGCCGCTGGTTGTAGAGGCTCACTGCGTTGCGCGCGTGGACGCGGTCGAGGCTGACGGCTGCGCCGATGGCCCCGAGGCCGATGAACCCGATCGTACCGCCGACGCCCACTCCCGCGATCCACGGCGGCGGATGGGACTTGGACAGGCCGTAGTAACCCAGCATGATCTGCGAGGCGAAGAGGCCGGCGAGCCCCGCGATGGCGACGGCGAGGCTGTTACTGACGTGAACATTCTCGCGCATGGCCTCGGCGTGCGCGGCGGGGTTGCACCTCGTCACCTCCTCCAGCGAGACGACCTTGCCGCGGAGCACGACATTGCCATTCTCCTTGAGCTCGAGCCGCTCGCTCGCGGCCGACGCCGCGCGCGGGCGAGAGGGCACAGGCACGCAGGCGGTGTGAGCGGCCAGGGCGATGATCAAGAGGTGAGGAACGAGGCGGGCAAGACCCCTGCGCCGGTGAATCTGGTCGGCTTCAGGGAGCGGGCCCGCCCGGTCAGAACACATAGGTGAATCCCACGTTGAACCCGGCGTCCACGCTCATGAATCCTCCGTCCGCAGGGGTGTTGCTCTTGCCGAACGACACCACCGCCTCCGGCCCCGCGTGGACGTTGAACCGCGCGCTCGGGTAGAAGACGATCCCGAGCCCGACGCGGCCGGTGCCGCCGAAGATGTTGGAGCGGAGCTCATCCGGCTTCTTACCGATCGTGCGGATGCCGAAGAAGCCGCCCGCGCCGAGCTGCGGCTTGAGGAAAATCCCCCTCCCGAGCGAGGCATAGTAGCCAACCGCGACGGTGGCGAGCCCGCCGAGATCCGTTTGCCCGCCCAGGTCTCCAGCAGAGGCGGTCTTGTAGAGGAAGCTCGCGTTGAGAGCGAGGCTGAGGTTGTCGCGGAGGAAGTAGCGGAACGTCGGGCCGGTAAAGAGCGTCGCACGGAGCGACGAGGCCTCGCCGACCTTGTCGTAGCCGACGACGAGCATGGAATCGAGGCCGATCTCCTTCACCCCTTTGCTCACGCGGGTGATGCCCGAACCGTAGCTCTCGGTGGGCTGGAGCGTGTCCGCGAGCGCGGGGGCGGGCAGAAGAATGATCGAGAGAATCGCGCAGCATCGAGCCTTCATCGGTGTCTCCAGGTGAGATAGCGGAGCGGCGACGCTAGCCAGCGATCCGGCCGGGGGCTCCTTAACGATATTTAAACGCGGCGGCGGAGCGCCTCGAAGCGCGGGGCGCGCATCACGGAGCGGGCGGGGACGCGGGAGAAGCAGAGGGGCAGGGCGCGAGCCCGTCGTTGTACTGGTTGATCGCGTTCCGCTCGTGCACGGCGCCCTTGTGCCAGTAGCCCATACCGATGATGGCCGTCGTGAAGTACACGACCCCGGTGACGGAGAGCAGGACGAGGGCGACGGGCGGCGCGTCCTTTCGCGCGGCGCCGAGGACGAAGCTCGAGAGAGCGCCGCTGAGCGTGACGCCCAGCCCGCTGACGAACACGACGTCGCCTACCGTCTTGGCGCGCTCGGCGCGCTGAAGCTCGGCCTCGGCAGCCGGGTTTCCGCGCACCGCCTCGGCGAGAGACTTGATCTTCTTGCCGTTCTGCAGCACCACGCCGTCGCTCCGGATCTGGATTCGAGGGCTCGCGGCGGGCGTGTAGACGTTGTAACACCCGCTCTGCCAAGCGAGGAGTGCGGCGAGCGCGAGCGGCCTCGACAGGTGGTATCTCATGCCTCACCAGGCTACTCGGGGGACTCGCTCGACCCACTTAAGAGTATTTATTGCCGGGTCGTGCCGGGTATCCTGCCCCATCGTGACCACCGCAAGGCCCAGCTCCCGCGCCGCCTCTGCCGCCGGAAGAGCGACCGAGCTCCCCGCCCGCGGCGCCTTCATCGGGCGGGCGCGCGATCTCACGGCGCTCGGCCGGCGCTTCGACGACGGCGCGCGGATCGTCACCATCACCGGCACCGCCGGGATGGGCAAGACTCGACTCGCGCTCGAGTGGGCGCGGAAGGATCGCGCCGCGCCGGATCGCGGCGGGGTGAGCTTCTTTTTCTGTGATCTGAGCGAGGCGCGGGACATCGACGACGCCTGCGCGGTCTTCGCGCGCGCCTTCGCCGTGCCGCTCGCGGCGGCGGCCAC
>FSTQ01000213.1_pt1 | contig 17005 bp, 13 predicted proteins | sample 1637281 | NCBI WGS metagenome assembly FSTQ01 (sample SAMEA3914818, study PRJEB12502) | metagenome | biome: forest; material: soil | place: Canada | collected 2010-06-26 | depth 0.1 m
GAACCGCGCGTGTTAACAAGCGGACCAGAGCCCCGCGCGTCAGCAAGGGGACCTTCAGCCAAGGGGTCCGCTTGCTCACGCGCGCGGCTCTGGTCCGCTTGCTGACGCGCGCGGTTCTATTATGTGGAGTCTGCACGAGTTGATCGAGGATCGCGGTCGCTGATTTAGAAGCAATCCGCCACGGACGAGATGGCGGGAGGACGATGGGGCTCAGGGCTCGCCGTGCACCACGTTGGCGCAGGGGCTGCCATCGACGAAGCACTGCAAATTGTGGAAGGTGACCTCGGCGATCTCTCGCATGGCCTCCACCGTGAAGAACCCCTGGTGACCGGTCACGAGCACGTTCGGGAACGACAGCAAGCGCTGAAAGACATCGTCGTCGATGATGTCGCCCGAACGGTCCTGGAAGAACAGCGAGCTCTCCTGCTCGTAGACGTCGATCGCCAGCGCCCCCAGATAACGTGTCTTGAGGGCGGCAATGACCGCCGCGGTGTCCACCAGGGCTCCGCGCGAGGTGTTGACCAGCATGGCGCCCCGCTTCATTTTTGCCAGCGTGCGCGCGTCGATCAGGTGACGCGTGGTATCCAGCAGCGGGCAATGCAGCGAGACGATGTCCGAGTCGGCCAGCAGCACATCGAGGTCGACGGCCTCCCCCAGAGCCTCGAACCCGGCCGCGGGCACGGGGTCGTAGCCCAGCACGCGACAGCCAAACCCCTTGAGGATGCGCGCGGTGGCCATCCCGATCCTCCCGGTGCCGACGATCCCGACGGTCTTGCCATGAAGCGTGAACCCCAGCAGCCCATCGAGCGCGAAATTACCTTCTCGCACCCGGTTGTAAGCGCGGTGCGTGTGGCGGTTGAGCGTCATGATCAGGGCGATGGTGTGCTCGGCGACGGCCTCGGGCGAATAGGCCGGCACGCGGGCAACGAACAGCTTCAGGCGCGCCGCGGCCTTGACATCGAGCTGGTTGAAGCCGGCGCAGCGCAGGAGCACCGCCCGCACACCGTACCGGCTGAGCGAGGCGAGGACCGGCGCGTCCAGCTGATCATTGACAAAGACGCACACGGCGTCGAACCCCTGCGCGAGAACGGCGGTATCGACGGACAGCTGCGCCTTCAGATACGAGAGCTCGTGGTCGCACGAGGCGTAGCCTCGACGATTGACCTCGTCCAGGAAGAGCTGGTCGTAAGGCTGAGCGCTGAATACGGCGATCTTCATGGGAGTACCCCCCGTTGCGCGATGGCCGGAGAGGCCAGGCTCCGGACCAGAGAGAGTGTCCAGATTCGGCACTCTTGCACGAACGGTCCCGCAGGGCGGATCAAATCGGCGTGAGCTCCGGCGAGGATGGGCCCGGCGAGCCGCTGTCGAGCATACTTCGACTCGCCTGGAGTCTACCTTCTCAGCAAGCCGGCCGGGAGCACGCCGGTCGAGGGCACATCGCAAGCTCGAGCCTACGACCGCCACTGGACTCCCATCCATCTCGACTTCGTGGTCGACGATCTCGAAGCCGCGATCGCTCGCGCCGAGCGCGCGGGCGCCAGGGTGGAGCGCGCGATCCGGACGCACGCCTGGGGAGCATTGCCATGCACTCGGATCCGTTTGGCCACGGCCTCTGCTTGCTCGAGTTCACCGAGCGTGGCTACGACGCGATCGCGGACGGCTGACGTAGAGGTACCGTCGTCCCCGCCGGGGCATGGACACTCCATGGTTACCAGCGGTGGCAACTCGCCGGCAATGAAGCCGACAGGAGCGCGCTCGCCCCGGTGTTTCTCGCAAATTCAGGACTGGCATCCTGCTTGCTCCAGGCGGCGAACATGAACGCACTTCATCTTCTTCTCGCGTCCTCGACGATGGCCTTGCTGTCTGCGTGCACCTCGCCCGTCGACTCTCCTCCTGGGAGCGATCCGGTGCCGACTGACAACGACCCGGAGCCAACGACCAGCCCTGGAAACACGACGACGTGGAAGGCTGCCCCGGGCTGGACCCTGGGAGGGCTCGCCGCGGCCTCTGCGGGAGACGAGGGCGCCATTGCCTATGCGGAGTCGGACGCAGGGGACGCCGACGGCGTCATGAAGACCCACCTCAAGCTTCAGCGCCTCGACGCTGCAGGGGCCGCGCGGGGGCCGGCGATCGAGCTCGGCACGGTGAGCGCGGTCTACCGTCCGACTTTGTCTCTCGCCAGCGATGGAAGTCGCTATCTCGCATGCTGGCAGATGCAGAGTCAGATCGATTGCGTCACGGTGCCTGTCAGCAAAGGGCCGGTATCGCCGGCGCTGTCGGTGGTCGGCGTGAGCCCCTCTCTCGCGTACGGCTCGGGCACCTGGGCGCTGGCCTATGGCATTCCAGGGCACCTCGCTGTCCAGCGCGTCGCGAGCGATGGCAGCGCGAGCGGCGTTCCCGCTCTGTTCGCCACGGGTGGAGACAAGCAGCCCACGGCCTTTCTTGCCGCGTCCAGGCTCGGGTTCGTGCTCGCCGGGGAAGCAAGTGGGGACACCGCAGATGGGGACGAAGTGTACGTTCGTCGGCTGAACAGCGCCCTCGCGCCCGTCGTTGGTCCGGTCGATCTCGGGGTGAAGCTCTGGTTCCACGGGGCTATCGCCGCCTCCGAGACGAGCGTGGCTGTCAGCATGGCGAAGCCCTATGGCGCGATGCTCTTTATCCTCGACCTGGTCAGCGGCACCGTCACGAGCACGCATGAGCTCTCCGGCGGCTCCAAGACGGGGTTGGACGTCACCCTGGCCGGAGACGGGGCCTCCTTTGATATGCTCTCGGCCAATGATACGGACGGGATCAACTACAGCTCCATCGCGGGAGGAAAGTTGATTGCCTCGGAGCAAGCGCTGGTGGCGGACGGCGGCCGCTACACCGAGGGCACCATCGCCCTCCTGCGGATTCACGGCGAGCTGTTCGTCGCCGCGACGCAGGGGTGGCTGGGTCAGGAGCTCATCGTCACCCCGGCGCATCGGCCGTGAGGAGCGACGCGCCCCTCTCCCGCTCGCAGCGGGCTCGCCACAGCGCGCGATAGGCGGCCTCGACCTTGCGCGCGAACGCGGGGCCATCGCAGAGCGCCGAGCTCGCCATGATCCCGCGCAGCGCGCGCCGGTGGGCCGCGAGCAGCTCGGGATCACCGGCGAGGCCCACCGCGACGTCGAGGTAGTGGGCGTGGTCGCGCGCGACGAGGTGGTCGAGGCCGACGCGCGACAAGAGGCTGACGCCGGCGCGGCTTGCGCTGGTGAGGCCGGGGAGCGTCACCACCGGGACACCCATCCAGAGCGCTTCACAGGTGGTGGAGGTCCCGTTGTAGGGGAAGGGATCGAGCGCCACATCGATGCTCTGGTAATCGGCCCATCCCTCCACGAACGTGCGCCGGCCGAGGATCTCGAGCCGATCCGGCGCGAGCCCGGCGGCGGCGAATTTCTTCTGGAAGCGCGTGACCGCGGTGGCATCGAGAAACTGCCTCGCCTTGAGCCGGAGCCGCGCGCCCGGCACGGCATTGACGATCTCTGCCCAGAGCTTGACGACCTCCGGACCGAGCTTGTGCGGGCTGTCGAAGCAGCCGAACACCGGCCCTTCGCCGCGCGCGAGGGGGCCGGGAGCGGGCGCCGGCGCGTGCTCGTGAGGCTTGAAGCAGAACGCCCCTTCCGGCAGCCGGACGAGCGCCTCGTCATACTGCGCCTCGGTCATGCCCGGCGGATCGACGAGCGCGTCGGTGAGCCGGAAATCGACCGTGGATAGCCCCGTCCCGTGCGGGTGGCCAAGCCACGTTCCCTGGAGCGGCGCGGGCTTCAGCGCGAGCACGCCAATCCGGTTACACGGGGAGTAACCGGCGCAGTCGATGAGAATGTCGATGCGATCCTCGGCGATCCTCGCGGCCACCTCGGCGTCGGTCTTGCCGGCGACGTGACGCCACTGGTGCGCGAGTCCGCGCAGGCGAAAGGGCACGGCGTCGTCCTGCTCGGAGCTCGAGTAGGCATGGACCTCGACCGCGGCTGGATCGTGCGAGGCGAAGAGGAGCTCGAGAGAGGAGGCTGACGGGTGAAGGTGGTAGTCGGGCGACATGTACGCGACGCGCAGCCGGCGATCCGGATCGCGGTCGCGGATCCGCCACGCCGAGTGAGCCTCACCGCGCCTGGAAGAGAGGATGGCAGCGCCCGTGAGCCGGTGCTCCGCGGCGACCGCCTCCGGCGCGAGCCCGCCGTGATAGAGCATCTTCATCAGCAGGTTGGAGCGGGCCAGGACCGCGCTTGGCTCGGCCTCGACGGCGAAGCGCAGGTGCATGAGCGCGCCGTCGAGCTCCCCGAGGTCGTGCAGCACGTCGGCGAGGCCGATGCGCGCGTCGACGAAGCCTGGATCGATGGTGAGCGAGGAGCGGTGAGCCTGCTCCGCCTCGGCGAGCTGCAAGAGATCGGAGAAAGCCCGCCCCAACCTGCAAAAGACATCGGGCCCTGCCCGCCCGAGATCGACGGTGCGCTGGAGGTGGCTCCGCGCCTCCTGCGGCTTGCCCAGCTCGATGAGGAGCACTCCAAGGCTGATGTGCGCCTGATGGTTCCTGGGATCGAGCGCGACCGTCCGCAGGTAATGATCGACGGCGGCGAGCGGCTGGCCGAGCGCGCGGAGGGCGCAGGCCAGATTGTAAGACGTCATGGCCCGCTCGAGATCCAGGGCGAGCGCGGCCTCGTGGTACCTCACGGCCTCCACGAAGTGCAGCCGGCGCTGGAGCAAGGTGCCCATGTTGTCGAGCGCGGCGACGTGATCCGGATCGAGATCGAGCGCGGCGCGATAGGCCGCCTCCGCCTCGTCGATACGCCCGTTCGCCTGCAGGACGACGCCGCGCTGCACGTGCCTGCCGGCCGCGGCGCTCCCTGCTCCTCCAAGGCTCACCGGCGCCGTCGGATCCTGCTCTGCCGATCCGAGCTCCGCTCGCAGCCGCGAGAGCTCTGCTCGCATGCGGAAGAGCTTGTTCGACCGGACGAAGTGCACGCACACTGTCCGATCGGCGCGCGCCTTCTCCTCCGCGTCGAGGTGGACCACCTCGTCGAAGGCGCGCTGATCGAGGCAGGGAGTGACGAGGTGCCGTGAGCGGAGAAAGCTGTTGAAGATCGGTTGTTCAAAGCCGGCGTGAGAGCGCGGCACGAGCGCCGGGACGGCGGCGACGAGATCGGCGAAGAGCGCGTCCATGGTCGGCCCGTTGACCCAGCCGAACTGCCCGCTGTTGAAGACCGCGACGCCCTCCTCGGCGAAGCGGCGCGCCTCCTCCCAGGGGTGCGTGCCCAGAGAAAACAGAGCTTCTTCGGTGTCCGTACCGTACCGGTGCTCGGGCTTCACATAGACCACGGCGGGATCGGTGACCCGATCGAACAGGCCGCTCACGTCTTTCAGAAAGACGGTGTCCACGTCCGCATACAGCACCTTCTCGTACCGCTGGAGCGCCTCCCCCATCAGCGCGTGCACCATGAACCGCGCGCACATGGCGGCGCGCAGATCGGGCGAGACGGAGAATAGCCGCGTCTCGTGGGTGAACCCCTCGAGCTCCGGGAGCGCGCGAAGCTGCTCGGCCTTTTCGGCGTCGGCGAGGAACAGGACATCGAACGAGGCGATATCCGAGCTGCCGCGGAGGCTCCGCAGGCACACGCGGAGCTGGTCCAGGTAGTCGTCATAGTGCCCCAGCGCCTTCTGGGGGCTGGTGAAGAGCAGGAAGTAGAGGAGGTTCTTGCGGGGGGACGTCATGAAGGATCCTCGTCGAGCGCCGCGGCGCTCCCGCACATGGGTGCGGGGGTAGACGGTGATCCTCCGGTGGGCGGGCGAAAAGCGTCTCAATGGACGTCTTTCGGGGTGCCGGGCCCGTGTGATATGGTCGAAGGTTTATGCGTGAGACGCGGCGGCAGCGCCGACCAGCTCCGGTGGCATCGCTTGACCGTCGCAGCGTCGGCTTCTCAAGGCAGCAGGATAGCAATGAGCTCATCGAGGGGAGGCGGACGATCGATCTGACTCGCGAGGTCCAGGCGAGCGACCCGCACCGTGGACCCGAGCGCGGGCACGAGCAGCTCGGAGAACGCGCTCTTGCCGTGCACACCGACTTGCCATTGCTGGGCCTCCGACAGGGACAGGACTTCGGCGCAGCGTGCCGCGAACATGTCTGCCACTGCCGCGACGTCGAGCGTGGAGTCACGTCGCACTTCCTCGCGGATCTTCTGGTTCAAGCTATCTGCCAGAGACTGCGCGGAGCCGAGATCGAGATCCTTGCGGAGCGAGCCATAGCTCCAATTCAGATCCTCCTGCCATCGCTGCTGAGCCTCGCGAGCGCGCTGCAATGTCCACCAGAACGCGCCGGAGCGAACCCAATCCTCACGCTGGCTCGAGACCGCCTCCGCAACACGCGCGTCGTGCCGGCGGAGCATATTCGGATCAAAGAAGACATTCTCCAGACACCAGCCCTCCGTAACGTAGAGCCGCGGCTCCGCATGCCTGTAAGCAGCGACCTCCGTGTCCGTCCATGTATCTCGGTCGACGAGCGCGTAGGCCATCGGAAAGAACTGCTTCATCCGCGCGAGCACGCGTGCGCGGCCTCCAGCGGACACTACCCGCACACGCGCAGCAAACGTGGGAGACCGCCGCTCGAGAAAGACCTCTATCACGTCCCGATCGTCGTCTCCCTCGACCAGGAGGACCGTCTTGCGCCCTGCCGCGAGCCGCTGGCTCTCCCAGTAGCTCTCGTGAAGCCGCTGCATCTTGCGGTCCAGCTCGACCGTGCTGCCGGGAGGGATACTCAAGACGCCCCCTCCCCTAGCTCGAGGATGGCGTCGGTCCGGCGAAAGTGGTCCCACACCTCGGGAGCGTGCGACGCCACGAAGAGCTGCCCGTCGAACTCCGGAGAGGCAATGAGAGCGTCAATGACGGCAAGGCTCCCGCGCATCAGCGAAAGGTGCTGATGAAGCTCGGGCTCGTCGATAAGAACGATGCCGCCGGGGCTGAGCCAGCGGAGGATCATGGCGAGGTTGATGAGGAGCGATTGCTCGCCGGCGCTCAGGCGATCGAGGCTCAGGATCTCTCCGCTCGAGAGGCGGAAGAGCGAGCGCTGGGTGGCGTCATCAAAACGATCGAGCAGCTCCAGGCCGGGGCGTAGCTCCGAGAGGGCCTTCGCCAGGACATCCCACCGTTCTCGGCGGGCCAGGAAGAGCATGCGCAGGAGCCCTTCCAGGTCAGAGGGGCCGCGGGCGGCGGGCAGATAGCGCGCCACCGGGACGAAGGAGGGCGCCGGGCGGGGAGCCAGGAGGTCTTTCTTGCGCAGCTCGGGCACGTGCTTGTTGTCGGCCTCGATCCACACGAAGTTGGGAGTGAGCCTGGGCGACTCAAGCCCAGTCTCTGCGCTGGTGAACGATTTATCCCACCAATCCAGCACCCCGTTGTCCCACCTGACCTGTTCGTCTCTGAACGAGTAGGGGCTGTCCGGATCGTGCACCAGGGCGTCACTCATTGCACCGTCCTGTCCACACGCAATCCACATCCGTGGCCTGGGACCGGGCAGGCCAGTGAACAGAGCCGCGACAAGCTGCGCCTCGGCGAGCAGGGGGGTGCCGGCGGGCTTGGCAAAGCCCCGCTGCTGCGTGCAACGGCGGAACCATTGCCAGAGCTCGGCGAGCGCCTCCAGATAGGTCGTCTTTCCAGAGCCGTTCAGGCCCCGCAGACAGACCGACGGGTAAGTTTGGCCGCGCGCATCAACCAGCCGATCGTCTCGATCGCGCAACGCGCGCAGACCACGGACGACGACCCGCTCGATGCGCATGACGAGGATCTACCACGAGGTGATCGGCGAACCAAAGCATGTCCTGCCGGCACCGACGAGACGGCTGCAACCGGGGCTCAATTCGTGGCTCGACGCGCAAGACGAGCGCGACGGCGGGCCTGCGCTCGGCGACTTCCTGGAGCGCGACGCACGCTCGATCGCGACGCGTGCGGGTTGCCGGTAATAGAAGGTCTCACGTGGAGCTGGGCACGCGGACAGCGGAACGTCCCCCTGGGCATTTCAGACTGCGGGGCATGAGGTCCTCACGCATCGGATCGCTCGGCACCCGCTCACGGTCATCGCGTCGCTGGATCGCGCTCACCGCCGATGGTAGCGCGAGAGCAGCGCGACGTGCAGCGCGCGATCATCGCAGCGTTCGCTGGCGGCCTCGCGCCGGTGGCGGCGAGCGAGACCGGCGACCTCGGCGAAGAGAACGACGGGGCGGTGCGAGCGGTCGGACGCCTGACGCGGGTTGACTTCGGCGAGGCGGGGAGCGAGGCCGGCGAGCAGTTGATTCGACCGACGATGGAGCGCCTGCTGTTTCAAGCCGCGTGAGAAAAAGCAGAGGACGGCCCACGCGCGACGAACTCGGAGCTTGACACGGGCAAACATTTCAGGGCCTCCTGTCCCCTTTGTAGAAGGATCAGGGAGCTGGGGGAGAAGAAGATTCAATGGCATGCTCACGTTGTCGTCAAGATGGTCACGATATCAGGACGTGTACAAATCCACCGGTCACGGCGACACCACGCGCCCCGGCGGTGAGCACGACAAGGACGGCAGGAGGTGCCACAACGGCTGCACCGCCGGCAGTGCCGCGTTCGACGCGCTTCCTTGCCGCTATCGGCTTCATCACACTCGTAGCGATGGGCGCCGCTACAGCCGCCTATTTTCTCGGGGATCACGGCTCACAACCATCTCGGCGTCCAGCAACTCCTAACCCCGGCCCCATCAAGCCCCGTTAAGCACCTTCGACAGGCCTTCCAGGGAGAGCGGGCTTGCAACTTTTACGGTCTTGAATCCGGAGCGGGGTGCTCAGCGTGCGGTGCATGCCCCGCTTCGACACTCTCGAACCTCACCGGTCTCCACAGCAGGGGCTTATGAAGTGCGTCGTGACGGGCGTCGAACGCAAAGGAACCCCGGAAGAGCTGGTTCGACAGGCGATCGCCCTCGAGCTGATGCAAAGATACGGCTATCGCCGGGAGGACATGCGGCTCGAGCTTCCTGTTCAGATGGGCTCGAGCTCGGACAGACGTGCAGACATCGCGATTTTTCGACCTGAGACGGATCGCGCCCAGTACACGCAGCACAATGCCTATGTCATCGTGGAGTGCAAGCGCGCCGACGTGCCTAGATCAGGGTTTGAAACGGCGAAAGAGCAGCTCAAATCCTACATGGTCGCGTGCAGCAACGCTCACTATGGCATGGTGGTAGCGGGCAACCGACGGGCGTGCTTCCGCGAGATCAAAAATGCTGACGGGCGCTACGAAATCGTCGAGATAGACGACATTCCTCACGCCATGGTTCCGAGGGCACAGTTCACCGTGGTTGGCACCTCGCCAATACGTTCATCTCAGCCACGAGCGTCTCCGTACGAGGCGCAGCCGCGACAAGCTCCGTCACTCTCTACTTCACGCTCTGCCCGATCTCCTGGCAGGAGCTCGTTCCGTGTGCTCGGTGCAGCGCTGGCGGTTGTCCTCCTGGGAGGGATCTGCGGAGCCATGCTAGCGCGGCGGGCGCGCTCCGGCGCGACGGCGCCGGGCCACAAATCACTGGTCCTGCCTTCTGTCAGTCCTGCCGCTGATCTGAATGGAACGGCAAGCCAGATCCCACGCGCTCGCACCGCTCCACCAAAGTTGGCAGAATGGGCTGCCGCCAGGGAGTCAAGGCTGGAGCCGGCGGGCTGTTACCGGAAAATAGTGCGAGAATGGCTGAAAATAAATTGCGCTGGCCGGTCCTCGCCGAGAGCGATCCGCGATGCTCACGATATGGGCGCGGAGGGTAACGACTACTTCAAATGGGAGAAGGCCGGGCTCACGATAGATCTCGTGGTTCGCATGGTCCCAGGGCGAAAGGCGGAGGCCGTCTTCGACCTTGCCGGCGCATCGTTTGTCGGCGGCTATGACTGGATGCTCCCCGGCGAATCCCCTGTCCTCACCTGGATCTCGAAGTAGCGAGATCCCCCGTCAACCTACACGCTCCTCCTTCTCGGCGAGCCTGGCGAAGAGCCCGAGCAGCCCACCCCAGCCGCCCTCGGCGTCGATCTGTGACCTGTAGGCAGAGGCCTCCGCGCCATAGCGATCGAGGTTCCTGTGCTCGAGGTCGACGCGCGTCTTCTTCGGGCCCTCCTCGGTGAAGATCACCTCGACCTCGGTGATGAAGGCCGCGTCGTACTGCCATGCTGCGGTGATCTGCCAGGCGAGCACGAGGCGATGGGGCGGGTCCCAGGCCAGGACCTTGCCCACGTCGCACTCGCTGCCGTCCTCGCACTCCGAGTACCAGCGGCCGCCGGTGTGCGGCTCGAGCACGGCGCGCTTGAGCGGCGATTTGCCGATGTGGTGCTCGCGGGGCCACCAGCGATCCATGCCCTCGGTGAAGACCTTGAAGGCGCGCTCGCGCGAGGCTTCCACGATGACATGCTTCTTGACCGGCTCGACGCTGCTCATGAATCGTTCTCCTGTTCTTCTTCTTCTTCGGCGGCCGCTTTGAAGGCGGAGAGGGCTCCGTCCCAGAAGCGATCGAGGTAGGCGCGCATGGCCTCGATGCCGCGCGGCTCGATCCGGTAAACGCGCCTCGTGCCCTTCTGGTAGGCGATGACGAGCCCGGCCTCCTTGAGGATCTTGAGGTGCTGAGACACGGCGGGGCGTGTCACCGTCAGGCCGTCGGCCAGCTTGCTGACCGACATCGGTCGCCCTGCCAGGCGTTCGAAGACCAGACGCCGCGTCGGATCACCGAGGGCAGCGAAGCCATTCGTTACGTTAGCAACCACTAACGGTAAGTTAATACTTACGCAATGAGTTCGTCAAGATCGAAGATCATCCGACGGCGCGACCGCGCCGGGCGCGACGAGCCCCCGGTTGGCAGTGGCCGGATCCGGCCAGAGTTGCTCCAGATCTGCCCCCTATCCCCCAGCCCCTTTCCCCCAAGTTTGGGGGAAAGGGGTGCCTGCGCGCTCCAGCCATCCATCTCCCTTTCCCCCAAATTTGGGGGAAAGGGCCGGGGTTAGGGGGCGTAGCCACTACGATCGCAGCTCGCACGCGGGGCGCCGCTGCACGTGGCTGGATCCAGCCAGAGCACCGCAGATCCGGCCACTACCTCCCGGGTTCGTGTAATCTCCCCCGCCCATGGGAGAGTTCATCACCAACGTCCAGATCGCGGCCGGCGGGCGTCCTCGCGCCGAGGTGCGCGACGCGGTGCTCGCGTCGGTGCGCCGCTTCGTGGAGAGCCAAGGGTTCGTCGAGGCGGCGGCCGGCGAAGCGCCGGATCGCAGCGTGGCAATCGGGCCCGCGGGCGACGAGCCCTGGATTGCCGTGTACGACGAGGCCACCGAGGATCAGGACACGCGCAAGCTCGACGCGCTGGCCACGGCGATCACGCGGGATCTGGGGACGAGCGCGGTCTCGATCCTGGTGCACGACAGCGACGAGCTCCAGATGACGCTCTTCGCGGGCGGCGAGGTCGTGGATCGCCGCTCCGGCAAGCCCCGCAAGGCGGCGCGCAAGAAGGGTGATCCGGCCGTCGTGAAGGGCTGGACAGACCTGCTCCGGCCGGGCGCCGAGGCGGCCAGTCTCCTGGCGGCGCTCGACGGAGGGGCGATCGAGCTGGGAGATCCGCTCACTCGCGTCGCCGACGCGCTCGGTCTGGACAACGCCCGTTGCAGTGTCGGGTATCGCTACCTGACGGAGTTGGAGCCGGTGGGCCTCACCCGGCTCGGCTTCAAGCTCCTTCGCCGTCCCGCCCACGAGACCAAGGCTGAAGGCGGCCCGGCGCTGGTTCCGAGCGCGTGGCAGCCCGCGGTCACGCTCTCGGTCGGAGAGCCGCTGCGGCTGATCACCTCGGTGAAGAACACCGGCGGCGCCTCGCGTGGGCTCGTGATCGCGGTGTGGGGGGACGCGCTGACTCGGGGTCTCCTCGCCGTCACCGACGCGCAGGTCTCCGTGGGCCGCGGCGATCGGCGGCGCACCGTCGAGGTCAAGCTCGCCCCGGCGGCGTCGGCGGAAGAATCTCTGTTCATCGCCAAGCTCCCTGACTTCGAGCTGCCACCTGGGCTCCTGGATCAAATGGCTGTCGTTCACGCCGAGGCGGGGCAATTCCAGCGCGCCATGGACGCCTGGTACGAAGCTGACATCGAGGCCACCGTCGGCGGCGGCGTGCTCGCGGCGGGCCGCGGGACGTTGCACATCGGCTATGCCGCGTTCACGGATCTCGAGGCGGTGATCGCTCACACGCTGTCGATCGAGGTCACGCCCACGCCGCGCCGCCCGCTCCACGCGAAGGCCGACGTGACTCCGCACGAGCTCCGCGCGCTCCAGGGGAGCCGCACGCTGTTCCTGCTGGCTGCGCTCGACGGAGACCGCGGCGCCTGCGCCGAGATCGCCGCCAGGGCGATGGAGGCCTGGGCCGATGTCGTCGCGCCCGACGGCGCTGGCAGCTACGATATCGCGGCGCAGATCGACAAGACCGTTCTCTTGAAGACTGGCAAGCTCAAGGCGGCGGGGTTCGCTCGCAGCAAGCGCTGGCGCGACCATCGCGGCACGCTCGCGAGCTGCGTTAGCTTCTCGGCCACGCTGCGGACGCGGTCCCCCGAGCACCCGCTGAGCGTCGGCTTCTCGGGGTTCGCCTTCTCGACCTCGACCAACTCTTACATCGGCGGGGGCGAGCTCGTACCTTACTTGAGCTTGTGGCTCGACACCCTGGAGCTGCCCGCACCGCGCCTGGAGGCCGCGACTCGCCTCCTCGGGGACATCGCCGATGAAGCCATGAAGAAGACCTCGGGCCTCCAGGCGCTCCGCGGTCGGTGGGGCAGCATCTCCTTTGGCGCTCCGGTGGGGGGGACCGACTACGAGCGGGCCTGCGGTGTCGGCGGGATCTGCACCTTGACCCGGAGCTGGGCGGCCCGGTTCCTCCACGGCGTCACCGACGATACGCTCTGGATCGGCGCCGAGCTGATCGAGCGGCTCGGCGATCTCACCGCGCTCCGCGCCGTCGCCGAGGTCACCTCGCTCGGCACGGTCGTGCGAGCGCGCCTGCGTGATCCTGGCAAAATAGATGATCTCGAGCGCGCCCTGCTACCGCTGCTCCCTCGCGCCGAGGACTGGACCGCTGAACGCATGGCGCTGTACAAGAGGTAACCTCCGACCTAACCGATGCTCCCGGCGAAGCGCTCGGCGAGGCGGCCCTTGCGGAAGGCTTTGACGACGAAATCGACGAAGACGCGGGTCTTCGACGGGAGCAAGGTGCGGTTGGCGTAATAGAGCGAGATCGGGCCGGCGTCGGCGTACCACTGCGGGACGAGGCGGATCAGCGCGCCGCTCTCCAGGTGAGACAGGACATCTGGAACCACGAGCAGCGTGATCCCCAGGCCGAGCAGCGCCGCGCGGCACATCGCGGCAGGGTCGTTGAGGACGATCCTCTCGGTCGGCGTCGCCGGGATCTCGGCGCCGGCGGCGTTGCGCATCACCCAGTGACGGACACGGCCGGTGCGGCCGGATCGCATGACGATACCGTCGAAGTCGGCGAGCCCGGAGGGATCGGCGGGCGGCGTTCGGCCGCGCAGATAGGCTGGTGACGCGACCGCGACGATGTGCGCGGGGGCGAGGGCGCGCGCGACCAGGCCGGGCGAGAGCTCGAAGCCGCCGCCGATCGCGGCGTCGAAGCCCTCGGCGATGAGATCGACTTGACGGCTGTCGAGCTGCCAGTCGGCGCGGATGCCAGGATAACGCTCGAAGAAGGCCGGGAGGAGCGGGAGGATGTGATCGGCTCCGAAGGTCGGGCTGAGGCTGACCTTGAGGACGCCGCTCGGCTCGCCCCGGTCCGTCGCTGCGCCGGCGATGGCGGACTGGAGCCCTTCGAGGTTGGCGGCGACGGCGTGGAGAAAGCGCTCGCCCGCCTCGGTGAGCGTGAGCTTGCGCGTGCTGCGCTGGAAGAGCCGGACGCCGAGGTTGGCCTCCAGCGTGGCCACGTTTCGGCTCACGGCGGCGGGCGTCAGGCCGAGGCGCCGAGCCGCGGCCGAGAAGCCGCCTGTCTCGGCGCTGCGCACGAAAGACTCGAGGTTGGCCAGCGTTTCCATGGGTCACTTTCAAGGATTGCTTGTAAGTCCTTCGATGAATTACCAGCTAATCCTAGACCAATCCGCGGGACATTATCAACTCCGTCGAACCCCTCACGGAGTTTCGAGCCTTCGAGTCTTCAAGCCTTCAAGCTGAAAGGAGCACGATCATGAGCATAGGTATTCTCGGAGCAGGCGCTATCGGTTCGGCCTTTGCGCGGGCGCTGGCTCGGGCGGAGATCCCCGCGGTCCTCGCCAACAGCCGTGGACCCGCCTCGCTGGAGGGGCTCGTTCGCGAGCTCGGCCCTTCGATCAAGGCGGGCACGCGGGCCGAAGCGGCGGCGGCGGACATCGTCCTCGTGGCGATCAACTGGTCGAAGCTGCCGGCGGCGCTGGCTGATCTCCCCGGTTGGAGCGGCCGTATCGTCATCGACGCCAACAACGCGATCGAGGCTCCCCTGTTCGCGCCGGTCGATCTGGCGGGGCGCACCTCGAGCGAGGTCTTCGCCGATCTCGTCCCCGGGGCTCGCGTGGTGAAGGCGTTCAATCACCTCCTGGCGTCCCTCCTCGAGGGGGATCCTCGGGCTGAAGGTGGGCGGCGGGTGCTCTTCTATTCAGGTGATGATGGGCGGGCCAGGGCCGAGGTCGGAGCGCTGATTGACCGGCTCGGCTTCTTCGGGCTCGACCTCGGGCCGCTCGCGGTCGGCGCTCGGCTGGTGCAGTTCCCCGGCGGGCCGCTGCCTGTTCACAACCTGGTCAAGTTCGGTTGATGCTCGAGAGTGGGTGAGCGAGCGGCGCCGAGAACATGCTGCGAGGCAAATGGCCTCAGCGAGGCGAGCCTGTCCTCGCTGTTTACCTCGTTGCCGCCTGAAACAGCGCGGTTTGTACGGCGTTTTGGTGGTACGTGCATTGCACGGGCGGCGCACCCATGGATGCTCCCCGCGCGGCTGAACGATCTCCCCTCTGGAGCGAAGGCGTCAGTCTTCCCTCGCTCCCTGCTCTCGCTCAGGATTTCACTGTCGACGTGGCGATCGTCGGTGGTGGGATTACAGGCCTCACCGCCGCGCTGCTCTTGCAGCGCGCGGGGAAGAGCGTGGCCATCCTGGAGCGCTATGGAGTCGCTGCGGGCGTCACCGGGAGGACGACAGCGCACCTCACCGAGGCGCTCGACACGCGCTATCACATGATCAACCGCGATTTCGGCGAAGGTGGGGGGCGCCTCGCGGCGCTCGGCACTCGCCAGGCCATCGATCGGATCGCGGCGTTCGTGCGCGAGGAGAAGATCGAGTGTGACCACGGCGTGGTCCCCGGCTTTCTCTTCTGCGAGACCGAGGAGGATGTCCCCGCCCTCGAAAAGGAGCGCGACGCCGCTCGGTCGGCGGGCCTCTACGTCGAGCTGACGCGCGGCGCGCCGCTCCCGTTCAAGGTCGCTGCTGCTCTGCGCTTCCCGAACCAGGCGCAGATTCAGCCGACTGCTTATCTGAAGGGTCTGGCCAGGAGCTTTCAGGAGGCGGGAGGAAAGATCTTCGAGGGGACGTCGGTCACCTCGTTCGAGGACGGCGAGGTCTGTCAGGTGGTGACCGACCATGGCACGGTGCACGCTCGATCGGTCATCATCGCGGCTCACTCGCCGCTCACGCGCGTCACCCTCCAGACCATGGTGTCGCACTACAGCTCGTACGTGATCGCCTTCCCGGGGACCCTGCCGCGCGCGCTCTTCTGGGACACGGAGGATCCGTATCACTACATCCGCAGCGCTCGCATCGAGGGGACGGACTATGTGGTGATCGGCGGAGAGGACCACAAGACTGGTCAGGAGACGAAGACGGAGGAGCGCTACGAGGCTCTGCTTCGCTATGCGCGCGCTCGCTTCGGCGTCACCGCCGCGACGCACACCTGGTCTTCGGAGGTGGTGGAGCCCGTCGACGGCCTCCCCTACATCGGCAAGAGCCCGGGGCAGAAGAACATCTATGTCGCCACGGGCTACAGCGGCAACGGCATCACCTTCGGGACGCTCGCGGGCATCATGCTCGATCAGGCCGTGCGCGGGGAGGAGCACCCGCTCGCGGCGCTGCTCGACCCGTCACGCATCAAGCCGCTGGCGAGCGCGCATGACTACGTGACGGAGAACATCGATTTTCCGCTGCATTTCGTGGGAGATCGCCTCAAGCCGGCCGACGCGAGCTCGGTCGAGGAGGTCGGCCGGGGCGAGGGCAAGCTCGTCCGCTGCGGCCTGGAGAAGCTCGCTGTCTATCGCGACGAGGACGGGGAGGTGCACGCGCTGTCGCCGGTGTGCACGCACATGGGCGGCCACGTTCACTGGAACAGCGCCGAGAAGAGCTGGGATTGTCCCTGCCACGGGGCTCGCTTTGGAGTCGACGGCTCGGTGCTCCACGGGCCCGCGCTCACGCCGCTCGAGCGCAAGAAGGTCGAGTGAGCGCCGTGGCTGTCTACATCGGCGCTGCGGTGCTCGATCCTGCGCCCCAGAAGGCCACCTGTCCTCCGTTGTAGAAGATCGGTGCTGTCTTCATGGTCGCGGGATCGAGGGAGAACATCCGACCGTTGTTGGTGAAGCCGTAGGCGGTGCCGCCCCAGAAGGCCAGCCCCCACACGTTGCTGTAATCCCCGATCGGGCCGAGCTGCTTCAGGAGCTTGCCTGTCGCCGGGTTGACCTCGATCAGGCAGTCGCTGCACTTCTCGCTCTTGACGGTCAGGTATGTTCCGCCGCCGATGAGCGAGAAGAGGTCGCCGCTGGAGGCGAGGCTGGGATCGCCGAGATCGCCGACCGGCGACACGAGGCCGGTGTTGGGGTCGATTCGTACGTAGCTCGATCCGGTGTAGCCGACGAGCGTCTCGTGATCGGGGTTCACGGTGCCCTGGGGGACGAAAGAGAGCGAGTTGGGGTAGGTGCCGTTGGCGATGTACTTGCAAACTGCCGTCGTGGGATCGACGGCGAA
>FSTQ01000439.1_pt1 | contig 17003 bp, 13 predicted proteins | sample 1637281 | NCBI WGS metagenome assembly FSTQ01 (sample SAMEA3914818, study PRJEB12502) | metagenome | biome: forest; material: soil | place: Canada | collected 2010-06-26 | depth 0.1 m
ACGTGGAGGCCATGCGCGCCAGGACGTCGCCGTGGACGGTGCCCGGGTAGATCGAGTCGACGGTGATGAAGGCCGGGAACCCGAAGCGCTTGCCGAGGGTGACGTGGAGGATCGCCACGACGCCCATGCCGAGGAGGGGCCAGCGGAAGCTCTTCTTGAAGAGCTCCGGCGAGGTCTTGCGCCAGCCGAGGAGCGGGGCCACGCCCATCAGCGCGAGGACCACCAGCACCAGCGGCGGCAGCCAGGTGTTGTAGACCGCCGGCCCGATCGTGGACTTCTGGTCGAGGATCCACTCGCTGATGCGCGGCCAGACCGTGGCCACGGCGATGGCGACCATCAGGCTGAGGAAGCCCCAGTTGTTGCCGACGAACGCGGCCTCGCGCGAGAGGAGCGAGTCGAGCTCGCCCTCGCTCCGCAGCTTGGGCAGGCGGTAGACGATGAGCGCGAGGCAGACCGCGGCGATGACGCCCATGAAGTAGACGAAGAAGATCCCGATGCCCGACTGCGCGAAGGAGTGCACGCTGGCGATGAGGCCCGATCGCGTGAGGAACGTGCCGAAGATCGTCAGCCAGAATGTCGTGCAGATGAGGAAGATGTTCCACACCTTGAGCATCCCGCGGCGCTCCTGGATCATGATCGAGTGCAGGAACGCCGAGGCGGTGAGCCAGGGCAGGAAGGCCGCGTTCTCGACCGGATCCCACGCCCAGGGCCCGCCCCAGCCGAGCGTGTCGTAGGCCCACAGCATCCCGAGGCAGTTGCCGATCGAGAGGAAGAGCCAGGAGAAGAGCATCCACTTGCGGGAGGCGACGATCCACTCGTTGTCGAGGCGGCCGGTGGCGAGCGCGGCGACGGCGAAGGCGAAGGGCACCGCCGAGGAGGTGAAGCCGATGTAGAGGCTCGGCGGGTGGATGATCATGTAGAAGTTGCGGAGCTGGTAGTTCAGCCCCTGGCCCTCGATCGGGGCGCCCGCGAGGCTCGTGGCGAAGGGGTTCGCCGCGAAGACCATCAGCACGCCGAAGAAGATCAGGATGCCCATCAACGTGGCGATCACGTAGGGCTGGAGCTCGAGGTAGCGGCGCTTGAGCCAGAGCACGCAGGCGCCCGAGAAGAGCGACGTCAGGAAGAGCCACCAGAGCAGCGAGCCGTCTTGCCCGCCCCAGAGCGCGGCGATGAGAAACGGCGTGCTCATCGCTCTGTCGCTGTAGTGGGCGACGTAGGTGATGCGGAAATCGTGGCTGACGAAGGCGTAGGCCAGCACGAGCACCGCCAGCGACACCAGCGACACCGTGCCCAGCGCTCCGAGCCGCGCTGCCTGGAGGAGGCGAGGCCGACCGCGGCCCGCCGCGAGCGCCACAGCGAACGTGTACGCCGCCGCGACGAGCACCGCGTAGAGGACCGCGGTTCCAAACTCCGGCAGCGATACCGGCAGCAGCTTGGCCACTTGTTGAAGCGCTTGCAGCATGATGTTCCGGGGAGCTTAGGCTGGCCGCGAGAGGCGGTCGACCCTTCCCGGCAGCCGCGCCGGCGTTGTGCACCGCAAGAATTACCGGGCAAGCGCGCGTCTGGACGGCCTCCGGCGCGGCCTCGCAGCGCGCTGCGTCGCGCTCACGGCTGATTCGCCGCGTGAATGAACCTGGGTATACTGCCTCGCGTATGGGTCAGTCCCTCCCCAATCCGCCCACAAACGAGCTCATCTACGATTGGAACGAGGTCGGCCGCAGAGGCCGCCTCATCCCGAAGGACGTGACGTTCTTCGACGAGACGCTGCGCGACGGCCTCCAGAACCCCTCGGTCGCGGACCCGAACATCGAGTCCAAGATCGAGCTCCTCCACCTGATGGCCAAGGTGGGGATCCACATCGCCGACATCGGCTTGCCCGGCAGCTCGCCGCGCGCCTTCGCCGACGTGCTGCGGATGTGCCGCGAGATCTCCGACCACAAGCTCCCGCTCCGCGTCGCCTGCGCCGGGCGCACCGTCGTCAGTGACATCACGCCGATGATCGAGATCTCCCAGCGCGCGGGGATGCCGATCGAGGTCTACGCCTTCATCGGCTCGAGCCCGATCCGCCAGCTCGCCGAGGACTGGGATCTCGAGCGCATCGAGCGCATGTCGGCCGAGGCCATCGACACCGGCGTCAAGGCGGGCCTCCCCGTCTGTTACGTCACCGAGGACACGACGCGCTCGCGGCCCGAGGTGCTCGCTCGCCTCTTCAAGATGGCGATCGATCACGGCGCCTCGCGCATCTGCCTCTGCGACACCGTCGGCCACGCCACGCCCGACGGCGTGCGCAACCTCATCGGCTTCACCAAGAGCATCATCGCCGGCTCGGGCGCCAAGGTCGGCGTCGACTGGCACGGCCACAACGACCGCGGCCTGGCCCTCGAGAACGCGCTCTGGGCCTTCGAGTTCGGCGCCGACCGCGTCCACGGCACGGCGCTCGGCATCGGCGAGCGCGTCGGCAACGCGCAGATGGAGCTCATCCTGCTCAACCTCAAGCTCCTCGGCCTGCTCGAGGACCAGGATCTCACCCACCTCCTCGAGTACTGCAACGTCGCCGCGACGGCGGTGGGGTGGACGGTGCCGATCAACTACCCGCTCGTCGGCCACGACGCCTTCCGCACCGCGACGGGCGTGCACGCCGCGGCGATCATCAAGGCCGAGGCCAAGGGCGACTCGTGGCTCGCTGATCGGATCTACTCCGGCGTCCCCGCCGGCATGTTCGGCCGCAAGCAGGAGATCTGCATCGGCTACATGTCCGGCGCCTCCAACGTGAACTACTGGCTGCGGCAGCGGAAGATCGAGACCTCGAAGGATCTGGTCGAGGCCATCCTCGGCGTGGCCAAGGCCACGGACCACATCCTCTCGGACGCCGAGATCCAGGCCGTGGTCGACAAGCACGGCGCCGGGCGCTGATCGCGGGTCAGCGCTCGCGCGATCTTGCTCTCGCTGATGTCCTCGGGGCGCCGCGCGCTCGCTGTCGCCGCGGTGATCGCCGGGGCGGGGATCGGCTGCGCGGCGCCGGCCGCGGATCGCTGCCCGCAGGCGGACGCGGGGCCGCCGATTGTTGCAGCTCCAACCGTTGCAGGTCCAACCGTTGCAGCTGCAACGGTCGCTGCGGCGCCGGCGCCTCGGGATCCGGCGGCGCGCGCGCTCGAGGAGGGCTCCATCGTCGCGCTCTCGCCGGCCGCGGGGCTCGGGCCGGGCGCGGCGGTCTTCACGGCCACGCTCGCTGATCCTGCCGGCACGGCGACGCTGTCGCTCAGCCTGGCGAGCGCGCCCACCGCGTACCGCCGGCCGCTCGCGTATGCGCGGCTGGCGGAGGCGCTGGGGATGCATGTCGCGCCGATCGCGGCGGAGCGTCACCTCGGCGCGGGGGAGGTCGCGGCGCTGCTCGAGGCGCAGCGGCAGGAGAGCGCGGCGCTGCTCGGCGGGCGGCTGCGCGTGCTCAACGACGGGACGGTGACGGCGCTCCTGGTCGCGCCGGCGGCGGGATCGGCGTGGGACCTGGCGGCGGCGGCGCGCGTCGATGCGCGGGGCTCGCACGAGGTGCGGACCTGGGAGCGGTGGGCCGCGTCGCCCGAGCCGGCGGCGGACGAGCGGCCGCGGCTCACCCGCGATTTCGTGGAGATGCTCGTGCTCGACTACCTCGCGGCCAACGCGCTGCGGAGGACGGTGCTGCTCGATCGCGGGCAGGGCAGGCTGCTGCTCGACGATAATCGCGAGGCGTTTCCCCAGACGACCGAGCAGCTCGCGGTGGATCGGCTGCTCCAGAGGCTGCGGCCGGTCGCTCGCTTCCCCCGGGGGCTCGCCGTCGCGCTGGCGGCGTTCGATCGCGAGCGGGCTCGCGCGGCGCTGGCGCCTGCGGGATCGTTCGACGGGTGGCTGGTCTCGCCGCGGACGCTGATCGAGCTGGACGAGCGGCGGGCTGGGCTCCTGTCGCTGATCCTCGCGCGCGCCGCTGAGCGGGGCGAGGCCGCGGTGCTGTCGCTCTGAGAGGCTCCTCGTGTCTCCACCACGAGGTGGAAAGGGCCGTCGTCGGCGCGATCGGGGTGAGGTCAGTTGAGGGCGCGCGTCGATTGCGCCTTGTCATGTCGCTCGGGGCGGAGAACCTTGGGGCTCGTGATCGACGACGCGAAGCTGCAAAGGTGGATCGAGGAGCTCGGCTACGACACGGTGCTCGAGGCTCCGTCGATGCTCCGCCTCACGCCGCGAAAGGGCGCGCCGCTGCCGGCGTTCTTCGCGCAGTGCACCGAGAACTGGGTGCTGCTGTCGATCCTCGGGCTGCTCGAGGCGGACGCGTTCCGGCCCAGGGATTTCAACCGTCGCCTCCTCGCGGCCAACCGCGAGATGCGCGTCGCCAAGTTTGCGCTCGACGAGCACGGGGCGGTCGTCCTCTGCGCCGAGCTCCCGACCGAGTCGCTCGACCCGTCGGAGCTCGCCGACGCCGTGGAGCGAATGGCCTCCCTGGCGCGGCGATTCCGGGCAGATTTCTTCAGCGAGTGACGTCAGCGCTGCCGTGAGGAACCGAGCGAGGTGAGCGCCCTCTCGGCCTCGGCCACGTAGGGGCTGTCGCGCGGGGCGAGCTCGAGGAAGCGGCGGTAGCTCTCGATCGCCAGGGGTTTGTTGCTGCCGCGCACGGCCTCGGCGAGGAGCAAGTGCGCGTCGTAGAGCCAGCCCGGCAGCGGCTGCGCGGCCTCGGCGAGCTTGACGGCCTGCTCGAGCTCCGGCGCCGAGGCGGCCACGCTGCCGTGGCTCGCCAGGATCTTCCCGAGGCGGTAGTGCCACTCGGGGACGGCGGGGTTGCCGGCGATGGCGCTGCGCCACGCGGACTCGGCCTCGGGCCAGCGCAGGAGATCCTGGTAGCAGAAGGCCATCGTCGCGTAGGCCTCGAAGCGGGAGGGCCGCTTCTCCAGCGCGGTCTTGAGGTCCTGGAGCGCGTCGTTGGCCTCGCCGCTCTTTTGCCGGAGGATCCCGCGCTGCCAGTAGGCGTCGCCGAGGCCCTTGTCGAGCTCGAGCGCTCGCTTGAGCGCGGCCTCGGCGCGGGCGGGCTGGCCGGTGTCGTTGGCGGCCCAGCCGACGTAGAGGTGATACTCGGCGCGGTTGCCGTCGATGTTCACCGCGGCGTCGAGGAACTTCATGGCCTCGGCGAGGTTCGCGCCCTTGGCGAGCAGGGCGCGCCCGAGGAAGTGGTTGGCCTCGGCCGAGCCGGCGCGGGCCTTCACGACCTCGCGCAGGATGGACTCGGCCTGCTGCGCGTGGCCGGCGATGACCTGGGTCGAGCCGACGCGGAGCTTGAGGTCCACGTCGTCGGGGGCCTTGCGGAGCGCGTCGGAGTAGGACTCGAGCGCCTTGTCGCTCTGCCCGGTCTCCTCGAACATCAGGCCGCGCTCGAGCGCGAGGCCGGGGTAGTCCTTGTCGACGGCGCCGATGGCGTCGAACACCGCGGCGGCCTCGGCGAAGGCGCGCATGCGCCGCAGCGCGACGCCGAGCTTGAAGCGCGTGCCCAGATCTTCGTCGTGCTCGAGCGCGGTCTTGAACTCGTCGCGCGCCTCTTCGTAGCGGCCGCTCTGCAGGGCGACGTCGCCCTTGGCGCGGTGGAGCGCGGCGAGATCGGGGAACTTCTTCGAGGCCTCGGCGAGCATCTGCGCGGCGTCGTCGGTGCGGCCGGCGCCGCTGAGCAAGCGCGCCGCCGCCACGTAGGCGTCGACGACCTCGAGCTTGACGCCGCCGACCTTGATCGCCTCGGTGTAGGCGGCCTCGGCCTCCTTCTTGTTGCCGAGGGCCTCCTCGCTGCGGCCGAGCCAGTAGAGGACGAGCGACTCGCCGGGGTGGGCCGCGCGCTGGGCCTTGAGCAGGTCCTTCGCCTCTTTCATGCGCTCGAGGGCGAGCCAGGTCTTGGCCACGCCGACCTTGGCGATGACGTTGTCGGTGTCGGCGCGCGTCGCCGCCTCGAAGCGGGCGAGCGCCTCGGAGTTGCGGCCGGATCGGTAGAAGAGCTCGCCGTTGCCGATCAGCGCCTGCACCGCCTGCGGATCGAGCTTGAGGGCCGCGGCGAAGGCTTGCTCGGCCGCGGAGATGCGCGACCGCGTCAGGTGGATGCGGCCGATCAGCGTGTAGGCGTCGATGAGATCCGCGTCGCTCGAGGCGCCGCGTACGGTCGCGTCCTCGGTGACGGCCTTGAGGAGCGTCAGCGCTTCGGCCTCGCCCTCCGGGGCTTGCCCGAGCAGCGAGGCGAGGAGGGTGCGCGCGCCGGCGTGCGTGGGTGAAGCGGCGATCGCCGCGCGGGCGCTGGCCTCGGCGCCGGCGGTGTTGCCCGCGGCGGCCTCGGCGCGCGCCAGGCCGAAGAGGGCGCGGGCGCTCTTCTTGTCGCCGCGCGCCGCTGCGGCTTGCTTCCACGCCTTCACCGCGGCCTCGGGCGCCTTGGCGGCGAGCTCGATCTCGCCGGCGAGATCGGCGGCGTCCACGTCCTTGGGGGAGCGCTGGAGGAGGTCGGCCGCGAGCTTGCGCGCCTCCGGGAGCTGGCCTTTGCCGGCCGCCTGCGCCGCGAGCGCCAGCGTGAGCGCGTCGCTCGGCTCGACCCCGGCGGTCGCGAGGAGCTGCGCGGCGCGCGTGTCGTCCTCGGTGCGGTGGCCGAAGCGCAGGCCGCGCGCCAGGGCGACGTAGGCCGCGTACGCCGCGGTGGGCCGGTGCCGCGGCACCGCGACCTGGGCCGCGAGCGCCGCGGTGAAGGCGCGCGTCGCGGCGACGGCGGTGTCCTCGTCGAAGTCGGCTTGTACGCTGGTGCGGAGGGTGTCGAGCCGGGCCGCGTAGCCTTTGGCGTTGACGCGATCGCTGATGAAGTTGACGCCGAACGGGCCGATGGACGGCTCGAGCGCGAGCGCTCCGCCGCCGACCGCGAGCGCGACCGCGGTGAGGATCACCACCCGGCGCGATCGCCCCGATTTCGCCGGCTTGGTCGCGGGGCGCGTGCGCTCCGACCGCACCGGGCCGCCGTCGACCATGGCGCTGCCGGAGATGTCGACCTCGTCGCCGACGGGCGCGGGGGCCGGCCCGTCGTCGAGCCCGACCGCGCCATCCATGTTCGGCCCGGCCGTGGTGGAGACCGCGCGATCGGAGTCGTCGAACGCGCTGCGAGGCATGCTCGCGGGCGCCGAGTGGCGGCCCATGCTGACGGGCGCCTCGTTTCGTCCCCCGGCGCTGGAGCGCGGCGCGTCGCCGTCGAGATCCATCTCGCCGTGGTGGGGATCGTACGAGCCTGCGCGGTGGCCGCCCTGGAGCGCCGCCGGCAGCTCACCGCTGGGCGACGAGGCGAGGCGCCCGCGCCCGCTCGGCGGCCCGGGCAAGCCCGAGCCACCAAACGCCGGCGAGGGCAGCGCCGGCCCCGCCGAGGGCAAGGGCAAGCCCGCTCCGCCGTGCGCCGGCGAAGGCAGCCCCGATCCCGCCGCGGGCGAGGGCAGCCCGTACGCAGGAGCGACCGCAGGCAGCGCCGCCTCGTTGAAGGGGAGCGGCAGATCGATGTGACCGAACGAGGGCTCGCGGCCGCGGGGCGCGGGGAAGCCGCTCTCGTCCGTCGCTGTCGGCAGATCGATCTCGCCGAAGCCGCCGCCGCCGTGCGGGGGCGCGGGGAGATCGATGTCGCCGAAGCCGAGCGAGCCCGGCGGTGTCGAGGGAGCGCGAGGCGCGCCATGGAACGGCGACGGCGAGCCGAGCGGCGAGGGCAGATCCATCCCGCCGCCCGGGAAGCCGGGCAGCCCGCCGTCGGCGTGGACCGCGGGGAGATCGACGTCGCCGAAGGCCGCCTCCATCTCGGCGCCCTCGACCATCGCGAAGGAGGCCTCGTCGAGATCGACGCCGAGGTCCATCGTGCGGTTGCGGGTGACCCCGCGCCCCTTCGGCTTCGGCGGCGGCGCGGCCTGGATCGCCGGCAGGTCTTGCGAGCCGAAATCGGGATCGGCCTCGCCGAGCGAGAAGCCGTCGGAGGGCGGGAGGTCGCCCATGAGATCGATGTCGCCGAAGCCACCGCGAGACGGGCGCGCGGGCGGCGGCTCGCTCGAGAGATCGATGTCCGCGAACGAAGAGGAGATCGGCGCGTGCGACTCGCGCTGCGGCTCCGGAGGCGGCGGCGCTGCCGCTCGCGGTGCTGCCGGCCGCGGCGCTGCCGGCCGCGGTGGAGCGCCGCGCATCTCGTCCGGCCTCGCCGGAGCCGGCGCGGGCAGATCTGCCTCGGCGCCGCCGCTCCCTGGCTTCATCACGACGAGATTCGTCCCGCACTTGGGGCAGCGCATCTTCAGGCCTGCCGGCGGAATGCGCTTCTCGTCGATCTGGTAGGGCGCTTTGCACCCATCGCACTCGACCTTGACCATGCTCAACCCACACGCCTCACAAAGAAGGGCCTTGTTCCTACCAGGGATCAGCCTACCGCGGTCCTTTCTGTCGTGTCTGCCGACAAAGCCAAGCTCGGCCTCCACGTTTGGTGGCCGCGTCCCGCAGATTTGTGCTAACGCCCTGCCGCCCTATGCAAAGGTGGACGGCGTTCGTGTTCGCTGCGCTGATGGCGGCCTTCGTGGCGGCCGTATTTCTCGGCCGCGGGACCACGCCGAAGGGGCCAATCGGCCCCGACGCGGGCGCCGACGCCGCGCTCGACGCGGCCCCTGCCCCCTCGGTCGCCGACGGGGGCGAGGTCGCCGACGCGGGCGACTCCGCCGAGGATCCGGCGCTCGCCGACCCTCAGCTCACCGGCGCTTCGGACGCGGGCGCGCGGCTGCTCACGGGCGAGGCCGCGCCGCCGCTCGCGGGGGACGCGCCCAAGTCGATCGTCTTCGGCGTCATCCTCGTGACGTACAAGGGCGCTCAGGGCGCGCCGCCCAACGCTCGCGGCCGCGACGCCGCGCTCGAGCTCGCCAAGCAGCTTGCCGCCGATGCCAAGCAAGATTTCAAGGCCACGGTAGCCAAGGGCGACAAAGGATCGATGGAGAACGCCGGCCGCATGCCCCGCGGTATGCTCGAGCCGGCTCCCGAGTTCGTGCTCTTCAGCCTTCCCAAGGACGGGGTCAGCGATCCTGTCGACACGCCGCGCGGCTACTGGATCGTGCGGCGCATCGAGTAACTGCGGCGGCGCTGCCGCCGATCGAACCGCGGGCAGCACGCCGCAAGACTTCAGGAGCGGAGGACGACCATGGCGACAATCGATATCAAGCGAGCCCACACCCTCGACATCGCAGAGGCCAAGACGCGCGCCGAGGCGCTGGCGAAGGACATGGAGGGGAAGCTCGGCATTCGCTGGAAGTGGGAGGGCGACGACATCAGCTTCGACGCTCCCGGCGGCGCCGCCAAGGGCGCCAAGGGCACCGTCAAGGTGGACGCGAGCCAGGTCCGCGTGGAGATCGACCTCCCGTTCCTGCTCCGCGCCGTGAAGGGAACGATCGAAGAGAAGGTCTCCGAGAAGCTCGACAAGCTGATCAAGCCCGCCTGACCTCGCCTGCGCTGCGCCCCTCCTCCCGCGGGTGCGCCCCTCCTCATCTCACCACCGCTGCTGCCCTCGAGAGCTCGCGCGCTGCCCGTCACCGGCTGCGCGCGCGCGGATTCGCGCCGTCGCGCGCGGCCTTCTGAAGGAGGCGCCGCAGGAGCGTCACCCCGGGATCTGCGTCGCTGCGCCGGTGCCAGACCGCGCTCAGCGTGAGCGTGGGCAGCGCGATCGGGGGGCGCACGACCACGAGCGGCAAGCGCGCCGCGAAGGCAGAGGCGATGCGCCCCGACAGGGTCGCGACGCAGTCGGTCTCGAGCACGGCGAGCGGGATGCTGGAGAAGTGGGGCACGGCGATCTTGACGACGCGCGCGCGGCCGCGGGCGGCGAGGGCGCGGTCGATGGTCTCGTCGTGCTGCCCGAAGAGCGCGAGCTCGACGTGGGGCAGGGCGCAGAAGGCGTCGAGCGACAGGCGCGCTTTGCTACGTGGGTGCCCCTTGCGGAGGAGGCACAGCATCGGATCGTCGTAGACCTTCTCGCTCGAGCAGCCCGGCGGCACGCTCGGCGGGATCCCCACGAGCAGGTCGACGTCGCCGCGCGCGAGGCCGTCGGTCGCCACCATGCGGTCGATGGTCACGAGCCGCAGGCGCGCCGCGGGCAGGGCGCGGGCCATGCGCGCGAGGAGCGCGGGGAGGAGCGTCGCCGCCACGGCGTCGGAGCACGCGATCGAGAACGTCCGCTCCGTCGTCTTCGCGTCGAACGCCGAGCCCTCGCCGAAGAGCCGCCGGGCGGCGTCGAGGACCGCGCGCACCTCGGGCGCGAGCGCCTGCCCGCGCGCCGTCGGCACGAGCCCGCGCGGCAGCCGCACGACGAGGGGGTCGCCGAACGTCGCCCGCAGGCGCCGCAGGGCGTTGCTCACCGCCGACTGGGTGACGTGCAGGCGCGCCGCCGCGCGCGTGGCGCTCCCCTCTTCGAGGACGGCGTCGAGCACGACGAGCAGGTTGAGATCGACGGCCGCGATATTCACAGCGCTCATATCAGCCATGATGACATATCACTGGTCCTGCTGACCCACGGCGAGCACCTTGGCGGGCCTGGAGGCACGACCATGAACGAACCGATCTCCGCGGCGCCGCCCGTCGACGCCATCGCGCACCTCACCCTCCCCGTGGGCGACATCGCCTCGGCCGAGGCCTTCTACGTCGGCCTGCTCGGGGCCAAGCTGATCCGCCGCTTCGATCGCGCCACGTTCCTCGAGCGCCGCCCCGACCGCGCGGCCGAGGCCGACGCGGACAACAGCCCGCTCCACCTCGCCGTCGCCTTCGGTGACAGCCCCGAGATCCACCTCTTCCTGCAGCGAGGCCGGAGCCGGCCGACCCCGCCGCCGCACCCGCACCTCGCGCTCACCGTCGACGCCGAGGATCTGCTGCGGTTCCAGGCTCGCCTGCGCGCGGCGGGCGTCCCCACGGACGGGCCGCGGCGGCTCGGGCCGCCGGGGCACGCCTCGGTCTACTTCGCGGATCCCTTTGGCAACTCGCTCGAGCTCGTCACGACGGGGTACGAGGGCGCGGTCCAGAGCGGGCCGCCGGAGATGAGCGCTCTGGGGCACGAGTGAGAGGCGCGGGCGTCACGCCCTTGAGCCAGAGCGCGCCTGAGGCGGTGTGAGCGCGGTTTCCGACCTGTTTGGCGCCCAGCTCCCGCTCATTTCTTCTTCTTGCCTTTGATCGCAGCCACCTTGGCAGCGGCGGCGGCGACGCCCTTCTGAGCTTGCGAGAGCTCCGCCTCGGCCGCGTCGGTCTCGGCTTTTTCCTTGGCGTCCGCCTCGACGTCTGCCAGCGCCTGAGCGAGCTGCGCTTCGAGCCTGGCAGTTTGCGCTCGGCTCTCGTCGAGCTGCACCTTCAGCTCATCCGGCGTCAACGCGGCATCAGCGCTGCTCTTCTTGCCGCTCTCGTGACGGAAGAACGACTCCGCGAAGCTAGCTGGCAAATGCAGCTCCGGGCGCGCGTGCGGCAGCTCCGAGAGCTTTCCATAGGTGGCCTTGCGCAGGGCATTGAGGCTGTCGACCAGCGCTTTGCGCGGGCCGATGGTGCGGAATTCACGGTTCTGCTGCTCGGCGACGAGGCGTGAGGCGACCGCCGCGTCCGCCGCGGCCACGTCCTTGGTGAGCCTCTCGCCGAGATCCTTCAGCACCGCGTTGGGCGACGCTACGAGGGAAGAGATCCAGCCCCTCATCCGCTCCAGTTGCGCTGCCAGGATAGGCTTCTTCTGCTCACTGGGGGGCGCCGCGCTGAAGTAGAGCAGGTAGAGCGGCGCCTTGCGATCGTTCTTGACCTCGAGCAGCACGGCTTGCTGCACAGCGTCCACCAGCTCGTTGAGCGCGTCGTCGCGCGAGATGATGAGGGCGTTGCGTCGCACGAGGGTCGTGCGGAGCTTGGTCTCTTGCTCGCTGCACTTCTGCCACTCGATGAAGAAAGCATCGTAGTCGGCGGCGTACGGGAGCGTGAGAGGGTTCGCTTCGAGACGAGCGTGGGTGAAGCACGCTTCGTCGAGCAGGAGGGAGAGGGAGCAATCCGGGCTCAGGGTAGGGGCTGCCATGGGCGCCGGAAGATAAAAGGCCAGGCTGCGCACTTGCAAGCCGAAATTTGCGCCGATGCAACAGCCTGACGTCAAGGTATGGAAAGGAGAGGCTTCGTCGGAACTGGAGGGTAGGGCGTCCGGCGGCGGGGGAGGCTGCGTTCATGACGCCGGGCGGCTCCTGACGCTGGAGGAGAGTCCGCGAAAGGTCCTCGCCGACCTTTGGCTGCGGGAGGGACCTGCGGAGGACCAGGTTTCTGGAGGTATTTCCGGCGCCGAGGAGACCCGGATCGTCCTTGCAGGAGGTTCCCCAGGCGGCGAGAAAAGGTCGTGGAGGCGGGTGGTCGAGCTGCCCGCGGAGGAAGCAGGGTTGGCGCCCCTCTACGCTGCGGCTTCCTCTTGCGAAGGAGGTAGCCGTGACAGTTCCCTGAAGGTTCTTGGGGGAATCTGCGGGGTGAGCGGGAAAATCCTGTTGGTCGCGAGGAACCGCAGGCGCCTCAACGCCCTTCGACAGCAGGCGCCTCGTAAACGCCGCGCGCCATCAGGTCGTGCTTCAGCTTCGCCTGCGCGGCGGCGGCTCGGCGCTTCACCGTGCTCTCGCTGGTCCCGAGGGCGTCTGCCACCTGGCCCCAGGGTAGATCGTCCCAGAAGCGCATCTCGACGATGGCGTTCTCTTCGGGATCCAGGAGGGCGCGAGCGTTCTCCAGCTCTTCCGTCGCCTTGACGTGCTCGCGGTGCATCGTAAGGCCCTCCTCTCCTTGCTCTCGCCACGTTGCGCAGGCGAGCACCGCCTCGACGGCGACCACCGCGTTCTGGCAGACGTTCAGCATCCGGGCGCGCTTATCTTCGTCCGCCTCGGAGAACGGATCGGCGTCGTCGCGAAAATGGGAGAGCACGCTCACGCCGAGGAGCGTGAGCGCGGCGCGGGTCGGATCCTGGGCGCGGTGCTTGGCGGCGACGTCGAGCATCGCGCCAACGACGCCACGCCACGCGAAGGTGCGGAACGTCGCGCCCTTGGTCTCGACGTAGACCAGCGTCGCTCGCCAGATCTCGTCATATCCAGCGGACTTGAAATCTCCGACGCTCATACCCGGCTTGCGCGCGGCCATCTTGCCGGCGATCTCATCGACCCAGGGCATCTCGTCGCGCATACGCGCTTCCTGCTCGACGCTCAAGGTCGGGCGCGGAGTACCACCGTTGCTGCGACTCACAGCATCTCTCCGAACGTGCCGTTGCGCTTCGTGAGAGGCTCCTCCATCGCCGTGCGCGGATCGCGCACCACATCGCCGCTGCTCGACATGGAGGGGCGCGCGCGAAGGCTGTCAATGACCGCGGACGCCTCGGGGTGCGTGGTGAGAAACAAGTGCAACACGAGGCGCATATCCTCCAGGACCTCCGGGGAGACGCGGCCGATGGAGGGGCGGATCGAAGCCTCGATGAGCTCTGCGACGATGGGATCTTCTTCCTGTTCGCTTTGCGCCATGACTGGTTCCTTGAAATACCGAAGCGGTATGCTCTGCTACTGTAATGATCCGGTCGTCCGCGCCGCCCGGGTCAACAAAACTATTTTGACCCGCTCGGGGGCGAGGACCGGATCATCCCTGTAGCTACCCCGATGGTCCCCTCCTCCACATTCCCGAGCCAAGACCCCCTCCTGGGCACCCCTTATACCACGGTGGGCTTTGCGGGTCGTGGGGGAATGGGCGAGGTGTTCCTGGCAATCCACCGGGGCCTCAACAAGCCTGTCGTTGTCAAGCTACTTCATCGGCAGTTCATGGAGGATGACCGGTTTGCAGATCGGCTCCGCGTGGAGGCTCAGGCGCTCGCCGCGGTCGCGTCGCCCCACGTCGTCAGCGTGAGCGATCTCGGCCGCACGCCCGAGGGGCGCCCTTATCTCGTGCTCGAGCGGCTCCAGGGCAGGACCCTCCGCGAAGAGCTGCGCGAGCGGCGCACTCTTCCCATCGGGGAGGCCGTCGCGATCACGCGCCAGATCCTCGACGGCCTCCATGCCGCGCATCGGCTGGGCATCGTTCATCGTGACGTGAAGTCGGACAACATCTTCCTTTGCGTGGATCCTTCGGGCTCCAGGGCTCCGTTCATCAAGGTGCTCGATTTCGGTATCGCCAAGGTGCTCGACACGGCAAGCGTAGCGCCTGCGGTCGCGAGCCCACAGTACCCCACCGAAGAGGGGGTGATGGTCGGCAGCCCGAGGACGGTCGCCCCGGAGCAGATCCGCTTTCAGCCGGTGGACGCGCGCACGGACATCTACGCCGTGGGCCTCCTGCTCTACACGATGATCGCTGGGAGGCCGCCGTTCGCTCACGCGCGCGATCTCCTGAAGATGCTCAACGCTCATCTGATGGAAGCCCCTCGGCCGCCCTCGACATACGCGCCGCAGCTCGTGCCTCCAATGCTGGATAGCTTGATCTTGAAGGCCCTCGCCAAGCGCCCCGAGCATCGTTTTCAAAGCGCGGAGGAGATGGCCGCCATGCTCGCGCCCTTCGCGAGCATGGCTTCCAGCCCTCTCCCCACGCGCGGGCTCGCGCCTCTGGCGACCGCGGTTCCTGTGCTCGTGGAGCAGCGGAAGGAGCAAGAGGCTGTGTGGTTCGCGCCGCCTGGCAGCGTGTCGCCGGTCGTCACGCTGCCGCCCAATCTCTTTGCCTTGCCGGAGCCGCCGCTCGCGCCGGAGGCCGCGGAGCTACAGACGTTCGCGGTGCTCACGCTCGCAAGCACAGTCTTCTTTTCATTCCTCGCGGTGCTGTACCTACGACTCCTGGAGGCGCGTTGACCTGTGGCGCTTCCCCGTTCTCTCTTGAGCTGCGCGCGCCAGCGAAGTACGTGTGTACACGTATGGGGGGGGATGGTCATGAGCCGCAAGCTGAAGTCGGGGGGCTCGTCGCAAGCGCTTGCGAGGAGCGCGGAGAGCGCTCGCAACCCCGAGCCTGGGGAGAGGTTCGAGGGCTACACCATCAAGGAGTGCATCGGCGAAGGCGGGATGGGCAGCGTCTACGAGGCTGTCGAAGAGTTCTCGGGCAGCATCGTCGCCATCAAGTTCCTGCGCGGCTGCTTCACGGGGCGAGAAGATTTCGTGCTGCGGCTCCAGCAGGAGTCGAAGTTCTACAGCAAGCTCAAGCACCCCAACATCGTGCGGATGAACCGCGCCGGCATCACCACGGAGGGGCGCGTGTTCCTGGTGATGGAGCGGCTGCGCGCGAGGACGCTGCGGCGGATCCTGGACCGAGCGCGGAAGCACCAGCTCGATTTCTTGAACGCCCTCCACCTGATGCTCCAGATCGCCGAGGCGATCGGCGCGGCGCACGAAGCGGGGGTGTGGCACCGGGACCTGAAGCCGGAGAACGTGATGGTGGGTACGCACGACGACGAGCGCGGGCACGTGTGGGTGCTGGACTTCGGCATCGCGACGGACGGCGCCGCGAACACCGAGGAGCTGCCGCGCCTGGGCACCTACCGGTATCTCTCGCCGGAGCAGGTGCGCGGGCAGAAGCCGGATGGCCGAGCCGACATCTACGCCTTCGGCATCATGGCATACGAGATGCTGTCGGGGCGGCACACGTTCCTCGACGACGCGCACGAAGCGACGGTGGAGGAGATGGCGAGCGGGCACCTCTACGCCGACGCGCCGCGGCCGGTCTACGAGCTCTCGGAGGACTGCCCCGAGCCGATGTGGCCGATCCTGGAGCGCTGCCTGGAGCGTGATCGCGAGCAGCGGTACGCGAGCTTCGACGAGGTGGCCGAGGATCTGCGGGCGCTGATCCGCTCGTCGGTTCCGCCGGAGCACATCCTGGCCAAGCGTGTACGGCGCGAGAAGCTGGCGGCGGCGCGGCGGTCAGCGTTCGACAGCCTGCACGAGAGCGAGCTGGAAGAGACGCCGCCGGGCGGCGTGGTGGTGCTGTCTCATCCGACGGCGCCGCTCTTCGGGTACATGGCGCCGGAGAACGTGCTGCCCTTCACGCAGCGTTCGCCACAGGCGCCGCTGGCGCTGCAAGCGCCGCGGGGAAAAGGGTTCACGGAGGAGATGCCGCAGGGGCCGCTGGCGGCGTTCGCGCTGGCGCAGACGGCGCCGCTCGGCTGGTCGCCGCCTGCGAGCGCGAAGACGGACGTGATCGCCGCGGCGCCGACGAGCGCGCCGGCGGCGAGCGCGGCGACGGATGAGATCGCGGCTTCGCCGGTGAGCGTGACGAGAGCGAGCGCGATGGCTGTGACCGCGGCGGCGCCGGTGAGCGCGGCGGCGCCGGTGAGCGCGGCGACGCCGCCCGCGAGCGCTACGCCGCCTGCGATGATGGCGCACGCGGGCGTGCCGATGCGTCGTCGCGCGGCGGCGCCGCTCCTCGTGGTAGCGCCGCTGGTGGGGTTGGTGCTGTCGCTGGCGGCAATGGTGGTAGTGCTGAGCGTGCGAGGAAGTCGGCAGGAGAGGACGAGGGGGATGGAGGCTGCGGTAGCAGCGACGGCGACGGCGACGGCAGCGGCGATGGCAGCGGAGGTGCCTCCGCTCTTGCCAGAGCCCGCGCCGACAGAGCAGCCTGCGGTGAAGGCTTCCACGTCTCCGGCTCCTCCTCCGGCCGCTCCCAAGGTGATGAAGGCTGCGGTGAAGCTGGTGAAGCCGAAGCCGGCGCCGGTGGCGAGCGCCGGGGTGCGCAAAGAGCTGCTGGTGCTGCCGTTCGACTTCAGTGAGACGCCTGCACCGAAAGGGAAGCGCTGATGCCTACCCGCGACAGTGACGACGACATCCACAAGTACATGCCGGATCTGAAGACGATCCTGCGGACGGCGGACCCGAAGGTGGCGGCGGCGACGCGCCGCAAGGCGCTGGATGCGCCCGAGGTAGCGGAGGCCATCGCGGAGCTGCGCGAGGACAGCGAGGTGACGCAGCCGATCGGGGGTGGGGCTGCTGCGGCGTCGGCGGCGAGCGCGAGCCCGTGGTCGACGATGGCGGGGACGGGGGCGG
>FSTQ01000235.1_pt1 | contig 17002 bp, 10 predicted proteins | sample 1637281 | NCBI WGS metagenome assembly FSTQ01 (sample SAMEA3914818, study PRJEB12502) | metagenome | biome: forest; material: soil | place: Canada | collected 2010-06-26 | depth 0.1 m
CCGCTCGGGGCCGAACTTGTCCCAGCCGCCCTTGGAGCCGTGGAGGATGGAGATGTGATCGCCGTAGAAGCCGACGGCGGCGACGAGCCCGCTCTTCACCGTCGCGCCGAAGGCGACCCACGTCCGCTCGAAGCGCGTGCCGTCGCCGGAGAGCCCGCCGGTGACGACGACGCTCTCGGGGAGGACGGCGTTGAGGCCGGCGACGAGCTGGCTGCCGTTGACGCCGAGGCCCTCGGAGAGGACGAGCACGCCGCGCAGATCGGGCTTCAGCAGCGCCCGCCCCAGCTTCTCGCCCGCCGCGAACGACTCCGCGGCGTCCTTGACCTCGACCGAGGTGGCCAGGAGCGTGGTCTTGTCGAAGCGCGTCACCGAGACCGCCAGCGTCCGATCGCGCACGGTGGTGCCGACGATCTCGCCGGCGCTGGAGCAGCCGAGGAGCTTGGCCTTGGGGTAGGCGCGCCGCAGCGCCGCGAGGGGCGCGGGATCGTCGAGCACGTCGCGCGAGCCGAAGGCCAGCACCAGCGTGCGATCGCTGTCGAGCGGCGGCATCGTCGGGGTCGACCAGCTCTTCGCGTCGAGATCGTACGTGAGCGTTTCGAGGATCATCGTCGGCTCTCCTTCAACATTTTCACTCCACGCAGGCCACGACGAACGTGATGTCGTCGGTCTGCGGCTGCCCCTGCGAGAAGGCTCCGATGGCCTCGACGATGGCGGCGCGGGCCCGCTCGGGTCCGGAGGCCGCCGCGGTCTGGAAGAGCGCGCGCAGGCGGCGCTCGGTGAACTGCTCGTGCTCGGCGTTCTCGCACTCGGTCACGCCGTCGGTGAACCAGAGGATGCCGTCGCCGGCCTCGAGCTGCACCGTCGCCGCCGGGTACTCGCTCGTGCTCGCCGCCCCGAGCGGCGACCCGTGCGAGATGAGCTGGCGGAGCGCGCCGCGGCGCACGAGGTACGGGAAGTGATGGCCGGCGTTGGCGATGGTGAGCGAGCGCGTCGCCGGATCGAAGATCGACGCCGTGCAGGTCATCATCAGCTTCTGCTTGCCCGCCTCGTAGATGCAGCAGTTCATCATCTCGAGGAGCGCCCCCGGCGTGATCCGCCCGTTCGTGAAGGTGCGCGCCAGATCGCACGCGGCCTTGGCGGCGCCGGTGATGATCGCCGAGGCGATCCCGTGCCCGGTCACGTCCCCGATCACCGTGAGGACCTTCTCGTCGGGGAGATCGTGCGCCGTCCACCAGTCGCCGCCGCACTCCGAGGCCGGGTGGAAGTGCCCGGCGAGGCGCACGAACGGGCGCACGATCACGTCCTTCGCGGGGACGAGCATCTGCTGCACCACCCGCGCGACCTCGAGCTGCTCCTTGAGCGAGGCCTTCTCGCTCATCTCGTGGAGGAGCTGGACGAGCTGGTCGCCGAGGTAGAGGAAGTTGGTGCGGATCTCGTCGATGAGCTCGTCGGACTCGGCCTCGGCGCCGAGCGGGAAGATCTCCGCGAGCCGGGCCGTGAAGCGCCGCTTGGCCATGGTGATCGATCCGGTGGCGTCCTTGCCGCGGGTGAGATCGATCGCCGAGCGCGATCCGGTGCCGTCCTTGGCCCGCGGGGACTCCAGCCCCGATCGCGAGTTGGCGACGTCGTGGAAGGCGGTGAGCGCGTCGCCGATGGCGGTGACGACGCCGCGGAGCCGGTCGCGCTCGGTGGCGACGCGCACCTGGAGCTGGGTCATCTCCGCCGTCGAGAGCTCGAGCGATCGCGCCAGCAGCGCGCGGTCGTCGGCGATGGCGCGGTAGTGATCGCTGATGCGCGCCAGGACCTTGGCCCACACCTCACGCGAGGGCGGCTCCTCGAGGTCCTCGAGGCCGAGTCGCTTCAGCTGGCGGACGAGCAGGGGATCGGGTTCAGCCATGGCGCTCACCTCCCTCCAGGCACGCTGCCTCGGGTCATGCGCTCGCCCAGATCCACCCCGCTGCGCTGGAAGAAATGCAGCGACGCCGGGAGCGAGCGAAACTCCCGCGGGTTGACGTCGAGATCGTAGAACGAGGTCACGGTGGTCGCCGTCCCCGGCTCCACGTCGGCGAGGAGAACGGCGCCCGCCGAGTAAATCTTGAGCATCCCCAGGCCGGCCCCGCCGAACGAGGTGTCGAGGATCGCGCGCGGCGGCGTGCTCCCGGTGCGCGCCCCGAGCCCGCGGAGGATCCCCTCGATCACGTGGTAGCGCCGCAGCCCGCCGAAGGGATCGGAGGCCTGGACGGCGATGTGCACGCCGTCGGTGCCGAGCCGCAGCGTGGGCACCTCGGCCTCGTCGAGGACGATGTCCTGCTGGCGATCGAAGGCGTAGCGAGCGTTGCGGTCGGCGTCGACCGGCGCGTCGTACATGGCGTTCATGAGCAGCTCGTGCGCGAGCTCGGCCAGGCGCTCCGCCAGCCGCGCCCCGGCCCCGGCGCGCTCGGCCCAGTGCGCCACCTCGGTGACGACGCGATCGCGATCGTCGCTGGTGCGAGGCCGCCACTTGAGGATCGTCGCGCCCCAGCCGAGCAGATCCGCGAGCCGCGGCGACGGCGAGAGGGGGTGGGTGATCCGCCGCACGGCGAGCGCGATCTCCCACGGCCGCGGCATCGACTCGAAGCTCGGCCACCCGATCACGCTCGAGAGGCGAGGCTCGGCGAGGGCGGCGCGGAGCGCGCCTTCGGTGCTCCCCGAGGTCCACACGACGAGGCTCATCGAGGGGTAGCGATCCCGCATCCACCCGAGGGCGAGATCGAGATCGACCGCGTCGCAGCCGAGGACGAGCGGCTCGGCGTCGAGGACCCCGTGGAGATCGGCGGGATCATCCACGACGGGCACCTCGCCGAGCCCGCTGCTCGCGCTCATCACGCGGGCGATGCGCTGACCGACGATGCGGTTCCTCTCCAGAACGGCGATCTTCGTCTTCGGAGCCGGCGACTCGGGCACGACGTTGATTTTCCTTCGAGCAAGGCGCCTGCGGAGGCTTGCGCTGACCGCGGCGGAGAGATGCCATGCGCGCCGGCCCGGCGGAGAGCCGCCGAGCTCGAGCGCACAAACCCCTCACTGTATAGACCATCCACGAGGAGCCGGTGCTCTCTTTGATCCGCCGCGCGAGCCTGCCTACCTCCTCGCACGGCGTGCGCCCTTTTCGGTCGCGATCGAGATAAATTGCGCGCCGTGCTCCTCCGCTCTCTCGGCCCGCTGCTCCTCCTCGCCTCGACGGCGACCGCGCCGTTCCAGTGCGCCAAGACCAACGATCCCAACCTGCGCATGGAAGAGGACCCCTCGCAGGTGCTCTACGATCTCGCCGACGCGTTCCACCAGAAGAACGACGAGCACGCCCGCGCCGAGACGCTGCGCTTCCTCATCGCCAAGTACCCGTCGAGCCGCTACGCCGAGATGGCCCGCCAGGATCTCCGCGAGCCCGCCGCGAGGTAGCGTGGAGCCGCCGCGCGTCGTGCAGATCACGGAGGCCGCGGCGCTGCCCGAGGCCGCCCTCTTCGCGCGCCTCGCCGCCGTCAGCGCGCTCGCCCCCGCCGCGCGCGCCCGCTTCGCCGTCCAGCTCCGCGATCCCGATCTCTCGAGCCGCGCCCTCGCCGATCTCGGCAAGCGGCTCCGCGCCGCGACCCGCGCGCAGGGCATCGCCCTCGTGATCAACGATCGCCTCGATCTCGCGCTCGCCCTCGGCGCCGACGGCGTCCACCTCGGCCGCCGCTCCGTCACCGTCGCCGACGCCCGCGCTCTGCTCGGCCCCGCCGCGTGGATCTCGGCCGCGTGCCACGACGTTGACGACGTGATCCGCGCGGCCACAGCGGGCGCCGACGCCGCCACCCTCTCGCCGATCTTCGCCTCGCCGGGGAAGGGGACGCCGCTCGGCCTCGCCGCGCTCCAGGCGGCCCGCTCGGCCCTCGGCGGCCGGCGCCTCGCCCTCTACGCCCTCGGCGGCGTCGATCGCGCCTCGGCGCCGAGCTGCTTCGCCGCGGGCGCCGACGGGGTCGCCTCGATACGCGCCGACCTGTCCACGCTCCTCTGAGGTCACGATCTCGACGCTCCCTCGCGGCCTTGCTACGTAGCGCCGACCATGAACGATCCCAAGAAGACCCCGGTGTTCTCCGCAGTCCGGAGCGAGCTCGATTTCCCCGGCGACGAGTCGCGGATCCTCGCCTTCTGGAAGAGCCACGGGATCTTCAAGAAGACCCTCCAGGCCGAGACCCGCGCGACCGGCCCCTCCAAGGGCACGTTCGTCTTCTACGAAGGCCCGCCCACCGCCAACGGGATGCCCCACAACGGCCACGTCCTCACGCGCGCCGTGAAGGACGTCTTCCCGCGCTACCAGACGATGCGCGGCTTCGACGTCCCCCGTAAAGCCGGCTGGGACACCCACGGCCTCCCCGTCGAGGTCGAGGTCGAGAAAGAGCTCGGCATCCACGGGAAAGCGGCGATCGAGGAGTACGGCATCAAGCCCTTCATCGCCCGGTGCATCGACTCGGTGTTTCGTTACACCGACGCCTGGGAGAAGCTCACCGACAAGATCGGCTTCTGGGTCGACCTCGATACGGCCTATGTCACCTACCACAAGAGCTATGTCGAGAGCGTGTGGTGGGCCCTCTCGGAGCTGCACAAGAAGGGCCTCCTCTACCGCGGTCACCGCGTCGCCTGGTGGTGGCCCCAGGGCGGCACCGCGCTCTCCGCGCTCGAGGTCGGACAGGCCTACAAAACGGTCGACGACCCCAGCGTCTTCGTCGCCTTTCCCCTCGTGGACGAGCCCGACACCGCCCTCGTCGCCTGGACGACGACGCCCTGGACCTTGCCGTCGAACGGCTACGCCGCCGTGCACCCCGACTTCGACTACGTGGTCGTCGACGCCGGAGATCGCAAGCTCATCGTCGCCGCCGCCCTGCGCGAGAACCTGGCCAAGAAGCTCAAGAAGGATCTCCCGGTGGTGCGCGAGCTCAAGGGGCGAGACCTCGTGGGCAAACACTACACGCCTCCCTTCGACACCTACTCAAAGGATCTCGGCGATCGCAAAGCCACCCTCAAGGCGGGCGGAGAGGCCTCGTTCTACTGGCGTGTCCTCGCGGCGGACTTCGTCACGCTCGACAGCGGGACAGGCATCGTCCACGTCGCCCCGGCCTTCGGCGAGGACGACTTCGAGGCGCACCGGGCCCAGCTCGCGACCTACACCAACGCCGACGACGTCCCGCTGATCTGCGGAGTGCGCCCCGACGGCACCCTCGGGCCGGAGGTCGGCGCCTTTGCAGGGATCTACGTCAAGGACGCCGACCCCAAGATCCTCAAGGACCTCGCCGAGCGCGGCCTCCTCGTCTTCGAAGAGAAGTATCGCCACGAGTACCCCTTCTGCTGGCGCGCCGACACCGATCCGCTGATCCAGCTCGCCCGCCCGGCCTGGTACATCCGCACTCAACAGAACAAGGACAAAGCGATCGCCAACAACCGCGCTGTCCACTGGCTGCCCGAGCACATCCAGGAAGGGCGCTTTGGCGACTTCCTCGCCAACAACGTCGATTGGTCCCTCTCGCGCGAGCGCTACTGGGGCACGCCGCTCAACGTGTGGACTTGCGAGAAGAACGCCGAGCACCAGCACGCGCCGGCCTCGGTCGCGGAGATCGAGGCGCTGAACCCGCGCGCCTTCGACGCCTTCCGCGCCGCCAGGGCCGCGAACCCGGCCCTCAACGAGCACCTCATCGTCCACAAGCCCTGGATTGACGAGGTCACCATCCCGTGCCCGCAGTGCGGCGCGACGATGCGCCGCGCGACCGAGGTCATCGACGCCTGGTTCGACTCGGGGAGCATGCCCTTCGCCCAGTGGGGCTACCCGCACGTCGAGGGATCGAAGGAGCTCTTCGACCGGGCTTTCCCGGCGGATTTCATCAGCGAGGCCATCGATCAGACCCGCGGCTGGTTCTACTCGCTGCTGATGATCTCCACCCTCGTCTTCGACGAGGAGACCCAGAAGAAGCTCGCCCTGTCGCACGAGCGCAGCTACCCGCACCCCTACAAAACGTGCGTGGTGCTCGGCCACGTCTGTGATCGCGAGGGGAAGAAAGAGTCCAAGTCCAAGGGCAACTACACGCCTCCCGAGGTGATCCTCGAGCGCGTGCGCATGGAGTTCGCCGCCGTCTCGAGCAAAGACATGAAGGACACGTCGGGCCGAGCCGTGCCGCGGTTGCCGGAGGACGGCATCGCCTTCATCGCTCGTGAAGACTACGAGGGCCTCGATCTGACCGGCGAATCGGCGAAGGTCGTGCTCTATCGCGAAGGCCGCGAGCCGGTCGCGATGGAGCTGCGCCCGAGCAAGTCGCTGCCGCGGCGCAAGGTGGGGTTGACCCCGACCGACCTCGAGCGCCTCGGCCTCGTCCCCGGCGCGGACGCCATCAACGTCAAGCCCAACGACGTGCCCGGGCTGCCGCAGCAGGAGCGCGTCTTCATCGAGGATCCCGCGACGCCGGCCCCCGGCGCCGACGCATTCCGCTGGTTCTTCTACGCCTCGTCGCCGCCGTGGACCAACACCCGCCACTCGCTCAGCGGCGTGCGCGCGCTCCAGAAGGAGTTCCTGGTCAAGCTCCGCAACGTCTACTCGTTCTTCACCATCTACGCGACGATCGACGGCTTCTCGCCCGCGGAGGGCAACGCCGCGGCGACGGCGACGACCCCCGCGGCGCTGGCCGCGAGCACCGGCTATCGGCCGGCGAAGGAGCGCTCGCTCCTCGATCGCTGGATGCTCTCCGAGCTCGCCCTGGCCACGCGCCAGGTGACGGAGAACCTCGACGCTTACAAGCTCTACGAGGCCGCGCAGCGCCTCGTCGATCTCGTCGACGCGCTCTCCAACTGGTACGTGCGCCGGAGCCGCGCGCGCTTCTGGGCGCCGATCTCCGCGGGCGCGGAGACGCTCACCGACAAGCGCGACGCCTACTTCACGCTCTACGAGTCGCTGGTGGTGATCTCGCGGCTGATGGCGCCGTTCACGCCCTTCTTCGCCGAGGAGCTCCACCAGAACCTCGTGCGCGGGCCGTGGCCGACGACGCAGCCCGAGAGCGTGCACCTCTGCGCCTTCCCCGAGCCCGACGCCGCGGCGATCGACGAGCCTCTGGCCCGCGAGATGGCCGCCGTGCGCGAGCTGGTCTCGCTCGGCCTCCAGGTGCGGACGATCAACAAGCTCAAGGTGCGCCAGCCGCTCTCGCGCGCCGACGTGGTCGTCTCCTCCAACGCGCTCGCCGACGCGCTCCGCGCCCACGCGCCGCTGATCGCCGAGGAGCTCAACGTGCACGACGTCAATTTCCTCCGCCCCGGCGAGGAGGGCGGCGAGGTGCGCTACGTGCTCAAGCCCAACTTCCGCGCCCTCGGCCCCAAGCTCGGCAAGAAGGTCCAGCTCGCCAAGGCCGCCCTGGCCAAGGCCGACGCCGCCGCGCTGCGCGCCGATCTCGCCGCCTCGGGCAAGACCTCGATCGACCTCGAAGGCGAGCGCTTCGAGCTCGGCCCCGAGGAGATCGAGATCGTCGTCGAGGCCGCCGAGGGCTTCGCCGCGGCCGGCGGAAAGGCCGGCGTCGTCGTGCTCCACATCGCGCTCACCGACGCGCTCAAGGACGAGGGCCTGGCCCGCGAGATCCTCTCCCGCGTGCAGGCCGCCCGCAAGGATCTCAACCTCGGCTTCACCGAGACGATCCGCCTCGCCGTCGACGGCAGCGAGCGCGCGCGCCGCGTGGCCGAGAGCGCCCGCAAGACCCTCGCCGAAGAGTCGCTGGCCACCGAGGTGGTGATCGGCGAAGCGACCTTCGAAGGCGAGCGCCGCGAGGCGAACGTCGACGGAGAAGCGGTGGTGCTGGTGATCGCCCGAGGCGGCTGAAGGCCTGAAAACCCGACACGTTCAGTACCGCTCCCTGACGGTCGCGGTACTGGACATCACGCTTTCAAATCCGTTGGGCGCTCCAGAGATTGTTCAACGCGCTCCCAACCCGCCTCTCAATCGTCGTAGCCTTCGGGAAACACCGCGACCCCGGCGCCGAGCACGTTGCAGGGATCGTAGAGCTTCTTGGCCGACCGGAGCCCGCTCCAGGCCGGGCCATAGTGTGTCTCCCAGTCGGCGGTGGTCATCGGGATCGCGCTGATCACGTACTGCGAGCCGCCGAGAGCGAGGCTCTCTTCGTAGTAGCCGCGGTTCTCCTGGAGGACGGCAGTCAGCACGACCGGATCCGGCGGGACGGTGCGGAGGATGTCGAAGAGAAAGAAGATCTCCTCCTCCGGGACGCGCAGCAGGGGCCGCTCGACCTCGCTCTTGAAGAAGGGATAGAAGAGCATGAGCGAGCCGGGGAGGAAGAGCGCGGGATCCAGGCCGGCGATGGTCTGGGTCACGAAGGCGTCGATGGTCGAGCTCGGCATGAAGAGATCGAGCCAGGGGTGGGGGAGGCCGCCCAGATCCGCTTGATCGAGGGTCTTGAACAGCTGCACCACGTTGTCGGTGTGCTCGAAGTAGGTTTGATCGGTGATCTGCGTGGCGCCGGGGATGAAGCCCAGGCCGCTGAGCAAATTGGGCTGCTGGAACGGATTCTCGGGCGGCGAGTAGAATCTGGTCGCCTCGATGAAGTAAACCCACCCGCCCGCGGGGTTCGGCGCCGATGTGCCGCGGTAATAGTCGAAGCGAGTGTCGCCGAGGAGGACGCGCAGGCCGTCGAGCATCGACGGCGCGTCGGGATAGAAGAGCTGATACGTGCGGGCGCGCTTCTTCGCCGGGATGAGGCGCACCGTGGCGCGGACGATGATCGCGCAGAGCCCGAGCCCGCCGAGCGCCGCCTCGAAGAGCTTGCGGCGCAAGATGGGAGAGCACGTGACGATATCGCCGTCGCCTGTCACCACCTGGAGCTCGAGCACGTTGTCGATCTGCGCGCCGTACTGGTGGCTGCGCCCGCTCACGCCTCCGACGGACAGCGTCCCTCCCACCGTGAGGTTGGTGAAATCGGGGAGCACCGGCGGCGTGAGCCCTTTCGGGATCGTGGCGAGGAGGAGATCGCGCCAGAGGACGCCGGCGTCCACGTCCGCCGAGCCGCCCCCGATGGAGTGGATGTGATTGAGCCCGCTCAAATCGATGACGATCCCGGCCGACTGCGCCTGCCCGAGCGTGGTGTGCCCCCGGCCGCGACTGGCGATCTGGAGGTTGTGCGTCTGCGCGAACCTCACCATCTTGACGACGTCGCTCACCGAGCCCGCGTGGAGAACGGCGATGGGCGTGCGATGAACGAGGTGGCCAAAGTCCTCGGCCGCCGCGGCGAGCGAGGCGCTGTCCGCGCTCAGCGTCCCGTCGAGGTGGGGGAGCCAGCCGAAGGACGAGCACGCCTCGGCCTCGGTCACCCAGCTCCGGGCGATGGGATCGAACCCGAGAACAATCGCCCCTCCGACGAGCCCCATCAACAGAGGACGACGCGAAATCTTGCTCATGGGCCTACTCCACGGTCAGGGGCGCGGCGGTGCGGGGTGGCACAGGCCTGCTCTGTGCGACGCCGCCTTCCGGGCGCGGGGTTGGATAGCGGTTCTGGATGGAGCGCGCCGCGCTCGATCCAGGGCGCGGTCGGAGACCGTCCCTGTGATCGATGACTGCGTGGCGCCATGAGGTTGCGCGACGTTGGCAAGATTGCAAACCCCCGGCTGGCGGTAGTATCGGCCAATACGTCGCAAGCAGAGCACACCACGCTATCGGAGATCAAGGCGGACCGTCAACAGAAATTTGACGCTCTGCTTGATCTCTGCGCACCCGTCATGTACTTTGCGTCGAGCGCCGCACTCTCCCGCGGCCGACACTGTACCGACGCAGATGGTAAGGGTTTCTTTCGTCGCCAGCGCACAGAACGGCGAGATCAGAAAAAGTGTCCGTCACTTCGTGCGCTGGGTGCATGCCCGCCCCCGCCGCCGCCCCGACCAGGGGTGGAGCGGCCACCGACTGCTCCCGACCATGAAGCCCGCAGCCGCGAGCCCTCGGGGAGACGACCCGAGCCCGCCGTTCGCTCCCGTCGTGTTCCGCCTTTCTTTGCTCTTTCGATCGCAATCCGCATAGAATCACATGCTCTGAGCCGAGGAACTGGAGCACTACGATGCCGCTGGCTCACACGCGAATCGCCATCAACGCTGGACAGCTAATCATCATCCTGCAGGACCGTGAGGCCGCCACGGACGAGCAGTGGACTGCGCTCATGAACGATGTGAAGGCCGCCCGCGCCGCGCTCGCCAAGGACCGAGGCCAGGTCCTCGGCCTCGTCATCAGCGACGGCGGCGCGCCGAACGCGCGCCAGCGCTCCGCCCTCGCCGTCACCCTCGACGGCCAGTTGATGCGCGCGGGGGTCCTCTCGGACTCGACGCTTGTCCGGGGCGCCGTCACCGCGATGGCCTGGTTCAACCAGGGCATCCGCTCGTTCCCCCCGAGCGAAGCGAACAAGCTGTTCGACTACCTGGGCTTCTCGCCCCACGAGATCCCGTTGATCCGCCGGGCCATCGTCGACATCCACAAGCACGTCCGGGTCACGACGCTCGTCAGCGTTCCGTCACTTCTCCACGGACTGTGAAGAGCTCGAGCAATCGCTGAGGACACCGGCTATGTATACGGCTCGAACTTCGCGAAGAAGTGCCCAAGCACCTCCGGCGCGTAGGTGAGCCGGTAGCCCTTGTTGCGGTGGGCGTTCTTGCGCACTCGCTCCATCACCCGGGCCACGTACTCCATGTGGCTCTTGCTGTAGACGCGGCGCGGGATCGCGAAGCGCGCAAACTGGAAGTCTTTCATCACCATCTCTCCCGTCGCGGTGTCGATGGTCTTCAGGTGAAAGGGGATGGCGCCGGCCCGGACGGCCCCTTCGAGGTAGAGATCGCAGGCCATGGCGATGCCGGGGAAGCGCTCCGGTGGGATGTGGCCATAGAGCGACTCGATGTCGACGAACACACCGGAGCCGCCGACAGGCTTGCTGCAAACGATGCCTGCCTCTTCGAACAGCTTGCCGAGGTGAGCCACCTGGCCGGTTCGATGGGCGAGGTAAGCCTCGTCGATCCCCTCGCGCAGTCCGACGGCGATCGCCTCGAGATCGCGGCCGGCGAGCCCGCCGTAGGTCGGGAACCCTTCGTAGAGGACGAGGCGCTCCTGGCAGCGCCGCGCAAAGTCCTCGTCGCGGACGGCGATGAAGCCGCCGATGTTGACGATGGCGTCCTTCTTCGCGCTCATCCAGCAGCCGTGTCCATACGAGAACATCTCGTGGACGATTGTCTGGATGGATTTGTCGCCGTAGCCGGGCTCGCGTGTCTTGATGAAGTGAGCGTTCTCCGCGAACCGACAGGCGTCGAAGTAGACAGGGATGTTGAAGCGGTCAGCGAGCCTCCGTGTCTCGCGGATGTTCTCCATCGAGACCGGGGACGAGCAAGCGAGGTTGTTGAGGATTGTTATCAGGACGAAGGGGACGCGATCGTGATAGCGCTCCAGAGCGACCCGGAGCTTGTCCAGGTCGAAGTTGCCCTTGAAAGGCTGCTCGTCGTTGAAGTCCCACAGGCAATCTCCGACCAGATCGAGGGGTATCCCCTTACGATTCTCGACGTGCGCGCGCGTGGTATCAAAATGGGTGTTGCTGACGACGACGGCGTGTGGCTCTACCAGGAGCTCCATCAGGATGTTCTCGGCGCCTCGGCCCTGGTGGGTCGGGACGACGTACTGAAACCCGGTGATCTCCCGGACCGTCTTCTCGAGCTCGTAGTAGCTCCGAGAGCGGATGTAAGACTCGTCGCCTCGCATCATCCCGGCCCACTGCGCGTCGCTCATGGCGCCGGTGCCGCTGTCCGTCGCCAGGTCGACGAACACGTCCTCGGCGTTGATGTAAGCGATGGAGTGGAACGCTCTCTCGAGGATCCGCTCCCGCTCGGCCCGGTTGGGGAGGCGGATCGCCTCCACGACCTTGGTTCGATAGGGCTCGGCGAGCGTCTCCAGCTCGAGCTGCGGATCGTCGGTCGTGCTCATAGGGGATCGCTCTGAACGGTCGTTGCGTGGAGGCGAGGGGCGTGGCGCGGCGGTACTACCATTCTCAGCGCCGGCGACCCGGGCCGCGGATCAGCCGCTGACTCTGGCCTTCACTCCGCGGAACTTTTGCAGGCTCTCCGTGGTCATGATCCCCGATGCGGGGCCGGTCGAGGCAGGGGGAGCGTCCGCGCCGTACAGCAATGTGGTCTTGGAGATCGGCGCCATGGACATGGGCGCGCGGGACATCGGCATTTCGCAGGAGTCGTCGACGCTGTAGAGCTCGGGGGAGAGATAGACCGTCATGCGGCTGCCCCCCTTTTGCTGGCGGAGAGACGCGTACGTCTGCATCCCCACGCCCTCGCTGAGAGGACGGTTGGCGAAGCTCTCTATCGCTTTGTTGTAGATGTGCGCGGTCGGCTCGCCCAGATACTGGAGGATTCTGTCGCGCACGATCTCGTCGTTGGGGGCGTAGGAGCGGACGGGGAAATGGACCGTCCCCATCAGCGGTGATTCGTGGTTGGCTGCGTAGGCGAGGCAGGTTTGCACGGGCAGGCTGGTATAAGGCCCCTCCTGTCCGGCCATGTTCATGCAGAAATCCGCCGCTTCGCCGCTGACATAGTAGCTCGCCGGGCTGAGCGCGGCCTCGATGTCCTCGCCGGTCGCCTCGTGGTGGGCTGCGTAGAGCTTGATGCGCGCGCTGGGGCGATTCGACATGTCGAGAGAGATGTATTTGATCTCGTCGAGCGACCGCCCCGAGCGGGGCACTCCGGCGTCGGGGAAGCCGAGGAGGGCCATGGCCCTCGCCACGATGTTGCCCGAGCTGCCGCGGCCCTGGGCCTGCGGATTGAGGTAGATCTTGAACTCAGGGGGGCAGTCGGCGCGGAGGGCGACGGCGTGCCAGATCGCGAACTTGGCGGTGGGGTCGGTCGGCGCGAACAGGTGCTCGATGCGGTTTAGCCGGTCGAGCGGCATGCCGAACTCTTCGGCGAGCGCCCGGCTCAGGGCGCGCCCGGCCTCCCAGCTGGGGAGGAGCCCGGGGCGCTCTGCCTGCGCCTCGACGAGGATGCGAAGCTCCGGCTCGCGGCCGTCCATCGCCAGGGAGAACTCGAACGGGCTGTGGTCGTCGGTGATGTCCGATTTCCAGCGGGGCGCGCGGCCGATTGCGGTGTCGCCCCAGCGGGTGAGGAACCGACTCATCACCTTCTGGGCCTCTTGCTCGCGCTCGGCGTTGAGGCCCAGGCCACGACACAGGTTGCGGAGGCGCTCGGCGCCGTGACCTGTGAAGGACTGCGAGTGGGACGCGTCAAGCTTCACAAATACCCCTTACCAGCTGATGGGAGTGCATCAGCCTCGAGCGTCAACTGGGGCTCTTGACGACCATGTCGCGAGCCAGTCTGGGTAGAGGTTGAAGCATTGCGTCGAGAGGCATGCATCTACCTGGGTGAGAACAGGGGGACGATAGTTTTATCGTCGACGCTGACGGAGTTGTTTTTCGAGCTGGACGACTAGTCGCGGCACTAGTGAGTTTCCCTCACCGTGTAGCTGAAAGAGTGGATCTTTCGCAAGTATTTTCTTCGATTTCTTCGTTTCGAGGCAATTTGTTGAAATGGTAATCCTCCGGTAGTGCGTGGGGCTCGTGGGGGTGCTTTCCTTTCAATGGGAGTGCAGGAGCTACAGCGCAGAAAACGTGCGCAGTGCTTGTTGCAGCGCGGCCTACAGCGTGGCGGTGGAATGCCGCTCGACCGATGCATCAATGGTTGACTGATCATGCGATCAGGTGCGCCCGTGGCATCGAACATGGAAGAAGTAGCATCGAGTGCGAAGAAGGAAGCAGAGATAGCGGCTCCGCGAGCGGGGTCGCCTCAAGGCTCCTGGGGCCCGCAGGCTCTCTGTCAAGGAGGTGGCCAGGGCGCTCCGCTCGCGAGGGCTCGCGCTTTGCGCCTGTGACGATGACTCCCGCGCTCGGGCCGGCGATGAAGAGAGCGGCTATCGCGGCTCCGGCGCTCGGCGCGACGCGGCCGGGGAGGCCATGGTAGCTTCGCGCTCGATGCGAAAGGCGCGCCTGCTCGCGGCGACGACGGCCCTGCTCCTGCTCCTGGCGGCGCCGGCGAGCCGCGCGTCGGAGGCGCTCGTGCTCTTTGCCGACCGCGACGATGACGACGCCGACGGCGTCCCCGACGCCGAGCAGACCTTCGTTCCGCCCTCTCCAGAGCTCGTGCCGATCGCGCACCCCGCGGTGATCCCGCCGGGATCGATCGTCGCGCGGCGGGGCCAGGGCGTCCGCGTGCTCGTCGATGGCCGCCCGCTCGCTCCGGGCGACGCCATCCCGCCGCGGCCGCGCCGGCTCGAGCTTCAAGCCACCGGGCCGGGGCGCGCCGAGATCGATATCTTCGGGGCCACGCTCAAGGTCGGGGCGCTGGAGATCCGGGCGGTGGACGGGGAGGGGAACGCGGTCGATCTGGCGCGGTCGCACGCCTCGCTCCAGCGGACTCCGCCCGCGCGGATCGAGGCGGGATCGCCCGCGGATCGCGAGGACCCCGACGCGCTGCGCTTCCTGGTCCTCGGCGCGGGGGATGATCTGCCCGGGACTCTCTCGGTCCTCTCGCTCGGCGCGGATGGAGAGCCGATTGACATTCTCTCGGCGCTTCCGCTCGCGGCGGTGCCGTGCCCGAGAGGGTCGGCGCCGGAGCTGAGCTGCGGCGCGACGGTCCCGATCCGCGCGGCGGCGGACGACATCGATCGCGGGCACCCGCTCGTGAAGGATCGATCGATCCGCGCCGAGCTCGGGGGCGCCCTCGCGGTGACGTCGCCCCGCGGCGACAAGGGCCAGATGATCCGCGTCGGCGGCCCGCGCGCGACGCCGGTGGGGCCGATCGAGCGGCTGCGCGCGAGGCTGCGCGTGCGGTTGGTGCGGCTCGCGGCGCACGGCCCGCCGCCGCTCGGCGGGGACGACGCCGAGGCGATCGAGGCGGCCCGCGCCGAGGTCGAGCGCGCCAACACGCTCTGGGGAGGCTGCGGGGTGAGCTTCGGGCCGCCGGCGGAGCTCGACGTGCGCGTCGTCGATCCGCCGCCGCCGCACCTGATCGCGGTGGGCTGCGATCACGGCTTTCCCGCGAGCGGCGGGGGGATTCACGTCCGCGTCGATGGGCGCGACGTCAAGGTGCCGATCCTCGCGGGCACGCGCCCGTCGGCCGCGGCGCGGGTGGTGGCGGCGTCCGTCTCGGCTGCCGGGTTCGCGGCCACGGTCTCCGACAACCCGGCCATCGGCGCGGGCGCCTTCGGCAGCGCCGACGTGCTGGTGCGGCGCAAGAGCGGCGCGCTGGCGACGATCGACGTCCCCGTGAGCGGCCCGCTCAGCACGGACGCGACGCTGACCGCGTGCCTCGGCCGCGTCGACCTCGAGGACGGGCTCCAGCACTTCGGCGACGTCGACGCCATCGCCGGCACGGTGGAGGAGCGCGCGCTGATCAAGGCCTTCGACGACGGCGATCCGGGCACGATCGAGATCTTCTTGCTCCCGAGCTTCGCCGGCGGGGGGCGCATCGGCGAGTCGTTCATCTCGGCCGACGGCGGCTCGGTGCGCAACGTCCTCCTCGAAGATCGGGCGGGGATCCGGGCGGGCAGGGCCTCGTTCGCGCTCGCTCACGAGCTCGGTCACATCCTGCTCGACGATCCCGGGCACCCGGATGATTTTGGCGCCGACACGCCGACGCGGCTCATGGACGCCGACGCGGCCAGCTCGTCGGCGTTCGGGCCGCGCCGTCTTCTCGTGGAGGAGTGCGCCCGCGCCGTGCGTCAGAGCGGGCCCTCCGCGCCGGTCCCGCTGCTGCGCTCGTGGCCGCTCGGCCCGCTCGGCTCGCGCGGGGCTTCGTCCAGCGCGGCGCGCGCGGGGCGCCCCGTCCGGAGGTGAGCTCGCTGCCGGGCCGACACAGCGTCAGCCCTTCGTGCTAGGAGGGGGCCGCAAAATGAGCCAACGCCACGGCCTCTTCGGCGGGATCGCCGCCCTCGCGTGCGGGACGGTTGTCCTCGAGATCGCGCTGACGCGCCTCCATGCGGCGCTCTTCGGGCAACCGGTGGCGTTCCTCGCGCTCGCGCTGCCGCTCGTCGGCATCGGCGTCGGCGGCGGGCTCGTCCACGCGCTCCCGGCGCTGGCGAGGCCGCCGTCGCTCCTCGCGCGGCTCGCGTACCTCGCCGGCGCGGCCTCGGCGGGGACGATCGCCGCGCTCCTCGCGGCGCTCAACGTCAAGGCCTTCGACGGGTTCGACGGCGGCGCGCTGCTGCGCCTCGCGGCGCTCTACGCCGGCTCGTCGCTGCCGTTCATCGCGGTGGGGGCTGCTCTTGCGGCGGCGCTCCGCCACGCGACGGCCGCGGCGAGCCGCATCCATTTCGCCGCGCTCGGCGGGGCGGCGCTCGGCGTGCTCGCGGCGGTGGCGGCGCTCTCCTTCGGCGCGCCGCGCGCTTGCTTGCTGGCGGCGATCCTCTTCGCCTCGACGGGCGTCGCCTTCTACGTGGCCGCGCGCCGCGCCGCCGCGGATCCGGACGGCCCCCTCGAGCGCCGCGCCAGCGGGGCGGTCGTCTCCACGTTCGTGCTGGCGACCTGCGTGCTCCTCGCGGGCGATCTCGGCGCGCCGTGGCTCAAGCTCCCGAGCCTGCGCTGGGCGGCGGTCGAGAAGGTCGAGCTCCAGGCGTGGAGCGCGTCCGAGCTCGTCACCGTCGACAAGCCCGCCGCCGGCACCGCGTGGCTGCGCACCGACGGCACCGGGGCCACGGCGATCCTCGACGTCAAGACCACGCCCCCGGCCCACGCGGACGAGCTCGGCTACGCGCTCCACAAGGACAAGGGCCCGGCGGCGGTGCTTGGGCCCGGCGGCGGCCGCGACGTGCGCGCCGCGCTCCGCGCCGGCCAGAAAGAGGTCTACGCCGTCGAGCCCGATCCGCTCGTCGTGCGCGAGGTGATGCGCGGCCGCTACAAGACGTTGAGCGGCGATCTCTACGACAAGCCCGAGG
>FSTQ01000443.1_pt1 | contig 16795 bp, 15 predicted proteins | sample 1637281 | NCBI WGS metagenome assembly FSTQ01 (sample SAMEA3914818, study PRJEB12502) | metagenome | biome: forest; material: soil | place: Canada | collected 2010-06-26 | depth 0.1 m
GAAGACGTCAACGCCGGGCGGACGGATGGGCGGCTGTTGCAGCGCGTTATCGAGGCTGGCCTCGATAAGACCGAGCAGGGGGACCGCACCTCAGGAGAGGTGGAGCGCGAGCCCGAGGCTCATGACGCGGACGAGCCCACGCGGGATACGCCTGCCGGCGAGGTGGCGCCCACCCCACCCAGGAAGCCTACAGTGCGTTAGCTTCGCGGTTTCGCCGCGCCGCGGAACCGTACGCGCGGCGTGGTAGGCTCGCGCATGGCAGCCAACTCGGCCCGCAAGCTCCCCGATCCAATCGCGCCCAACGATCCCGCCGTCGAAGCGGCCTTCCAGTCGGTGCCCGACACGATGGTCGCCGAGATCCTCGACGGCGCGCTCCACACCCGTCCCCGACCGGCGCGCCCCCAAGCCAACGCCGCCTCGATGCTCGGCGGCGAGCTCCACGCCCCCTTCCGGCGCGGCCACGGGGGCCAGGCGGCTGGGTCATCCTCGACGAGCCCGAGCTCCACCTCGGCCCCAAGCCGGACAAGCTGGTGCCCGACCTCGCGGGGTGGCGCCGCGAGCGCATGCCGGACGCGCTCGGCCCGAGCGACGCGCCGCCGCACTACGACCTCGCGCCGGACTGGGTGTGCGAGATCCTCTCGCCGAGCACCGAGGCCATCGACCGCGGCACAAAGATGCGCATCTACCGGCGTGAGGGCGTGGGCCACGCCTGGCTGATCAACCCCGTCACGCGAACGCTGGAGATCTACCGCCTCGAGACGGGGCGCTGGATGCTGCTCGACACGTTCGAGGACGCCGCCGTGGTGCGCGCCGAGCCGTTCGACGCGATCGAGCTCTCGCTCGCCGTGCTGTGGGAGCCGTAGTCACCCTCCTGTTCGGGCTCAAGGCACCTCGCGCAGCGGGTCGGCATAGACTTCATCGACCGCGAGGGCACAACCGATGCTCAGGAGCGGGGCCACCTCACCGGCAGAGGCCTCCTCCGCCAGCACCCATTTGCCAGCTTCGTTCTTGCGAAACACCTCGATCCGGGGCGAACGCTGCGAGACGAGGACATACTCCGCGAGCGACGGGATCCGGCGGTAGTGCCCGAACTTCTCGCCTCGATCGTACGCCTCCGTGGAGTCCGAGAGCACCTCCACGAGGACGACAGGGTTCGTGGCCGCGTTCTTGTCGTCCGGATCGACCTCCAGCCCTCCGCAGACCACGCTCGCGTCGGCGTAGGTCGAGAGGCCCGTCGCGAGGACGCGCACCTTGAGGTCCGCGGTGTAGACGCGGCACCTCTTGCCGCGGAGCTGGTTGCGTAGCTCCCCGAGAACGGCCGCCGCGAGCCCCGCGTGATCAGGGGTGCCTCCCGCGATGCCGTAGATCACGCCGGCGAGCCACTCGTGCTTCGTGGAGCTCTTCTCCTCCAGCGCGAGGTACTCGGCGTGGCTGATGTACGGCGTCGGCGCGGGCTCTGCCATGGCGGTGAGCCTACCCCAACGCGGCTGCGGGCGCGCAGCTACTCCGGCCATCTCCACTCCTCCCTTGTACAAAAAGAGAAAACCCCCCTCTCCAGAGCTGGAGAGGAGGGCTCCTCGCGTGACGAACGCAGCGGCGATTACTCGCCCGGCGCCTCGTCCTCGCCGCCCGGCATCCCGGGCATCCCCTGCATGCCAGGGGGCATTTGCATCCCCGGCGGCATCCCGCCGGGGGCCGCGCCCTTCTTGTCGTCAGCGCCCTTCTCGAACTTCTTCGCCTCCGCGGTGGCCCAGTCGGCCGACCACGACGAGAGCGTGTAGACCGTCCCGTCGCCGCCTTCCTTGATGGCGTAGCGGCTCGTGCCCTTGGCCGTCTTGCCGACCTTGACGGTGATCTCGCCGGCGTTGTCCTTGAGCTTGATGTGGATGACGCCGCCGTTCTCCTCGGGCTTGTCGAGGCCGGTGTCGGCCTTCTCCTCGGCGAAGTCCTCGGCCGAGAGGCCCTTGTAGGCCCGGAGCAGATCCTTGACCTTGTTCTCGTCGAAGGCCTTCCACTCTTTCTCGGCCTTCTTCTCGAGCTTGCCGTCCTTGTCGCGCTTCGTGTACGAGCTCGCCCACTTCTCGCCGTTCTTCGAGAAGCTGAAGAGGCCGTTCTTGTTGGTGACCTCGACCTGGATGGCGTTGGCGTCCTCGAACTTGAGGATCCCGAGCTCGCGCCAGTTCTTGACCTCGCGCGTGTAGAGGTAGCTCGAGTACTTGTCGGCGATGAAGACGCCGTCCTTGCCGCCGGCGCGCGCCATCTGACCGCGCGAGCCGCTCTTGCCGAAGTAGAGGTCCGTGGTCTTGTCCGCGCCCTTCCAGGCCTGGACATGCACGGCCTTCGCATCGGAGACCTCGTAGTTGTCGTACGAGGCCGTCCCGCGATCGATGACCTCCTTGGTCTTGAGGTCCTTCAGGTTGTCGAGCAAGGAGCGCACGTTGGCGGCGTTGGCCTTGGCGGCGACGGGCTTCGTCACCTCCCAGTTGTCGCCCTTCTTCTCGAGGACCACGGTGACGCTCTTGGTCTTGTCGTCCTTGTTGGGCGACGTGATCTCGAGCTTGGTGATCTTCTCGACGTCGTCCTTGGGCACCGAGATGCTGGGCAGATCGGCCGAGGCCGCCGTCGCGGAGTGCGCCGTCGCCTGCGCCTTGGAGCTCTGCTTCGCCAGGTAGAGGCCGCCCACCGCGAGGAGGAGCAAGGCCAGCGCGGCGTAGATCTTTTGATCGGTCTTCATGGTCCGTCAGTCGAGGGTGAGGTTGGCCCGAGCGCTCTCGCGCCAGCGCCAGCGCAGGATGCCGAAGATGGCGAAGAGCAGCGCCGGGAGCAGGGTCAGGACCCACTGCACCCTCTGCTGCACGTTGGTCTGCTCGGCGTCGTAGTCGTCGGCTTGCTTCTTCGCCTCCTCCGGAGTCGTCGCGGGGTCCTTCGGCTTGGAGATGTCCGAGTAGGTGAGGCTGGTCTCGCCGAGGAGCTTGGCGCTCACGGCGATGAGATCCGAGTCCCCGCTCATCCAGTCGAGGGTGTTCTTGAACGCCAGGATCGACTCGGTCAGGTACTGCTGCGCGTAGGGCTGCGAGAGCATCAACAGCTCCTCGTCGCCGCCCATGGGGCCCATCATCTGCATCTGCGGGGGCATCGGCGGGGCGTTGCCAGCGCGCGCGAAGGGGTTGGCGAGGAACTGCGAGGCCGCGATCACCAGCACGCGCGACGGGCCCTTGGACTCGGCCGTCGTGGTGATCCCGTCGCCCTCTTTGCCGCCGAACGCGCTCTTGATCGTGCCCGACTTGCAGGCGTCGGTCTCGGGGCACTCGTTCGAGCCGTCGCAGCAGCCGGGCTCGAGCGCGATGGCGATCGCCCGCTGCGCGTACTCGCCCTGCGGCTTGAGGTCGGCGTTGAACTTGAGGTCGACGGAGTCGGTGGTGACGATCGTCGACTTCGGCGAGGTGCGCGCCACGACCTTGAGCGCGGCCTTGGGCTGCTTGTCGGCGTGGGGGACGACCGTGGAGGGCAGGGGGAAGACCACCTCTTCCATGCGGAAGAAGCCCTGGAAGCGCTGATCGAGGAACTGCTCCTTCGGATCGAGCCGGTCGTTATACTGCGCGAGCGCCACGGCCGGGTAGGGCACGGTGACGAGCTGACCCTGGGTGGGCACGCGGAGCATGATCGGGCGGGCCCAGTCGAAGATCGCCTCTTTCTTCAGCTCGATCCCGTAGCCGTCGAGGAGCTTCTCGAGGCCGTGGGTGTTGAGCTCGCCCTTCATCGAGGCGTCGTTGGGCTTGACGTTGACGGCGCCGGCGAAGAACACCGCCGACTTGTTCCCGAGCATCAGGAACTGGTCGATGCGGCGGAGCTCCTTCTCGGTGAAGTCCTTGCCCGGCTGGGTGACGATGATCCCGGCGAGCTCCTTGTTGATCTCGGTGTCGCCGTTCTGCAGATCGACGTCCTCGAACTTGTAGAAGGGCAGGGCCTGCTCGAGGATCCCCTTCATGTTCGGGCCGCCGGGGCGCCCGCCCTGGGCCGCGACGAGGTTCGGCTCGGAGAGCTTGATCTCGTCCTTGCCGGTGACGATGCCGAGCTTCTGGCTCTTGTTGTCGGCGCGGTCGCGGATCTCGCGGATCTTGTTGGTGATCCAGAACTCGAGGCCCTGCGACTGCTCGGGCGAGAGGATCGGGATCGCCTCTTTCTCGCTGCCGTACTTGAACGAGATGCCCATGAAGCCCTTGGAGAGCAGCGCCTGGTCTTTACCGGTCTTGCTGCCCTCGCCGAAGGTGGCCTCCTGGAGGCCCGCTTCCTTCGCGGCCTTGCGCTCGTCGTCGGTCTTGGCCTCGATGACGGTGTACTTGAAGTGGCCGTTCCCGGCGCGCTCGTACTCGTTCATCAGGTCGGTGAGGTCCTGGATGAAGGCGTCGTACTTCGGCAGCCCGCGCGTCACGTAGACGTCGGCCTGGAGCTCTTTGTCGAGGCCCTCGCGCACCAGCCGGGCCGAGCCCTTGGAGAGCGAGAAGCGCTCGTTCTTGGTCATGTCGACGCGCTTGTAAGCGCCGAACGAGATGACGTTGGCCACCACCAGGATGGCGGCGACGATGGCGAGGTAGATGCCGGTCTGTGTAGCGGCTTTGGTTTTACGTTCCATGACCGTTCCTCACGCCCACTTTCGCCGCTCGAGGGCGCGGAAGGCGGCCATGAGGCAGCCGACCGTGATCGAGAAGAAGTAGATGACGTCACGGGTGTTGATCAGCCCGCGCGCGAAGGGCGCGAGGCGAGTGTCGAAGCTGATGAACGCGACCACGTTGCGGAGCCAGGGCGTCTGGATGCCGTCGATGGTGAAGCCGACGAAGTGCAGCGCGAAGAGGATCACGAACGTGATGAAGAAGGCGATGACCTGGCTGTCGGTCAGCGCCGAGACGAGGAGGCCGATGGAGACGGCCGCCGCGCTGTAGAGCAAGAGCCCGATGTAGCCCGCGAGCACCGGCCCGCCGTCGAGCGCGCCGAGGTGCCAGGGGAACTTGAACATGAAGAGCGGGTAGACCGCGGTCGAGGCGATGAGCACGAGGACCAGGCCCCACGCGCCGAGGAACTTCCCGAGGATGACCTCGTGGTCCCTCACGGGGAGGGTGATCAGCATCTCCAGCGTGCCGGTGCGCTTCTCCTCGGCGAGGAGGCGCATCGTCACGACGGGCACGACCAGGAACGAGAGCCCGCGGGGCGCCTGCGCGAAGAGGGCCTGGAGCGTGGCGCGATCGGCCTGCCAGAAGCCGCCGTTCAGCATGAAGAAGACGAAGCCCAGCATGACCAGCCCGAGGCAGATCACGACGTAGGCCAGCGGTGAATCGAAGCTCGAGCGGAACTCGCGCTTCGCGATCGTGAACGTGGTGCTCATCTAGGATCAGCCCTTCTTCTTCTTCGGCTCGTCCTCGGCCTCGTCGTCGGCTTCGTCGCCTTCGTCGTCGCCGTCTTCGTCTTCTTCGTCGTCAGCGTCATCGCCTTCGTCCTCGGCGTCGTCGCCTTCGTCCTCGTCTTCGTCGTCGTCGCTGCCGGCGGCGCCGACCGCGGGGCTCGCGTCGTCGTCGTCGTCCTCGTCGGGCTCGTACTTGCGGCCGCGATCCTTGCGCTCGTCGCCCTTGGTCAGGACCTTGAACACGTCCTCGAGGGTCTGCGCGTCGCGGCGCATCTCGAGCAGCAGCCAGCCCTTCTGCACGATGAGGGCGAAGAGCTCCGGCCGGATGTCGCTGCCGCTCGCGCCCATGAACTGGAAGTGGTGGGCCTTGTCGTCGGTCGGCATCTCGGTGACGTTGGCGGCGCCGGGCAGCCGCGAGAGCGCGTCCTGCACCTCCTGCGCGGTCGGCGGCTTGCGGCCGGGCTCGAAGGACTTCTGCTCGTGGACCATGACCACGTAGCGGACCTTGTTGCTCTTGGCGCGGATGTCGTCGAGCGGCCCGTCGGCGACGACGCGGCCCTTGGAGACGATGATCGCGCGGGCGCAGGCCGTCTCGACCTCGCTCAGGTTGTGCGTCGAGAGGAGCACGGTGCGCTCCTTCCCGATCTGCTTGATGTACCGGATGACCTCCGCCTTCTCGTTGGGATCGAGATCGGCGGTGGGCTCGTCGAGGATCAGGATCGGCGGATCGTGCACCAGCGCCTGCCCGAGGCCGACGCGCTGGCGGTAGCCGTGGGAGAGGGCGCCGATGTTCTTGCCGAGCACCTGGGCCAGGCCGCAGACGTCGACGATCCCCTTCATCCGCTTCTTGAACGTGGACTGGTCCAGGCCGCGCATGTCAGCGACGAACTGGAGGTACTCCCAGACGCTCATGTCCTGGTAGAGAGGCGCGCGCTGCGGCAGGTAGCCGATGCGCTTCCGGACCTCGAGCGGATCGTCGAAGACGTCGTATCCGTGCACCTTCGCCGTCCCGGCCGAGGCCGAGATGAAGCAGGTGAGGATGCGCATCGTGGTCGACTTCCCCGCGCCGTTCGGCCCGAGGAAGCCCACCACTTCGCCGCGATGGACCTCGAAGCTAACCTTGTCGAGTGCGCGCAGCGATCCGTACCGCTTGGTGAGCGCGCTGGCCTCGATCATCACATCGCTAGACAATCCAACCTCCTTGGCTCCTTGTCGCCTTCATCGCGGCGGGCTCGGCCCGTCGCGTCGTGGGGACGCCGGTGTAAAAATCGCTAAACCCACTGGAAATTCGCCCTTATTTACGGCGGATTTCAGATGTCCCCCGGGAGGGGGCGCCATCCTAGCGGCGAGGCGATCCCTGTCAACTCGCGCCCCGTAACCGCGCCGTTTCGCGCCTATTCCCCGAAAAGTCAACAGAGTGCGCGGCGGTGGCCCGTGTCCGGCGTCAGAAAGTTCCTTGACAGGTCGTCCGTTATAACGGATGTTCCTTGAGTCGCGCCGTCGTACGCGCCTCCCGAACCGTGAGCACCCCCGTCCTCTTCCTCTGTTGTTGTCCCGAGCCGGTGGCCCCCCACCGTCCTCTGCGCGGCTGACGCGCGGGGCCTCTGGGCGGATCACCGGCGAAAGCAGCCGCGGTCCCGTCAACGACGAGAGAGAAGGTCGCGCCCGCGCTTCGACGCGCGGGGCAGACGCGCCTCGATGACACGGTATTCGAGAGGAGGCTCCCCATGAGGATCGGCTGGATTGGTGGTTTGACGCGCAACGAGTCCCAGATTTCGCGGATGGCCGAGTGGGCGGGCCACACCCTCGAGTTTCACTCCGGCGACATGAGCGGCAGCGGCGCCGACCAGCTCCGGCGCCTGGTCGAGCGCGTCGATTTCGTCGTGCTGGTCACCGAGATCAACAGCCACGGCGCGGTGATCCTCACCAAGAAGCTCTGCCATCGGCTGGGACGCGGCTCTCTCGTCATGCGATCCTGCGGCACCTCCCGCTTCCAGGCGCTGCTCGATGCGCTGGCCATCCGCAACGAGCGGACGCTGGCCGCCGCCAGCTAGCCTCGCCCCTCACGACGGAGCTCCATGATCTCGCTTCTCTCGGCCGCGTCTCCCCCTCCGTCCGGTCCCCGCCGCACTTCAGCTCTCGCCCTCGCCGCTGTCGCCTTTTCTCTCTCTCTCCTTGGCTGCGGGAAGTCGCCGCCGGCGAGCGGGACCGGGCCGATCCAGCTCCTCAACGTCTCTTACGATCCCACGCGCGAGCTCTACGAAGAAGAGAACGCCGCCTTCGCCAAGGCGTGGCTGGCCAAGACGGGGCAAGCGGTGACGATCAAGCAGTCGCACGCCGGGTCGGGCAAGCAGGCGCGCGCGGTGATCGACGGGCTCGAGGCCGACGTGGTCACGCTCGCCCTGGCCTTCGACATCGACGCGATTTCCAGGGCGGGATCGATCGCGCCCGAGTGGCAGAAGAAGCTCCCGAGCAACAGCACGCCGTACACCTCGACCATCGTGTTCCTGGTCCGCGCGGGCAACCCCAAGGGCATCAAGGACTGGGATGATCTGGCGCGGCCGGGCGTCGCGGTGATCACGCCCAACCCCAAGACGGGCGGCGGCGCGCGCTGGAACTACCTCGGCGCGTGGGGCTACGCGCTCGCGCAGCCCGGCGGCAGCGAGGCCACCGCCAAGGACCTCGTCAGCAAGATCTACAAGAACGTGCCCGTCCTCGACTCGGGGGCGCGCGGCGCGACGACGACCTTCGTCGAGCGCGGCATCGGCGACGTGCTCATCACCTGGGAGAACGAGGCGCTGCTCGCCGTCAACCAGCTCAAGGCCGGCGCCTTCGAGATCATCACCCCCAAGCTCTCGATCCTCGCCGAGCCGCCGGTCGCCGTGGTCGACAAGATCGTCGACAAGCGCGGCACCCGCGCCGCGGCGCAGGCCTACCTCGAGTTCCTCTACACCGAGGAGGGGCAGCGCCTCGTCGGCAAGCACTTCTACCGCCCCCGGCTCCCGACCGTCGCCAAGGAGTTCGAGAAGCAGTTCCCGAGCATCCAGCTCGTCACGGTGGACAAGCTCGGCGGCTGGGACGCGCTCTACAAAGCCCACTTCGCCGACGGCGCGCTCTTCGATCAGATCTACCAGGTGGGGAAGTGACAGCAGCGTCTCCGCGACGCTTGCCGCTGCTGCCCCGGCTGCTCTCGAAGCGTCGCGGCGTGCTCCCCGGCTTCGGCCTCTCCATGGGGATCACCGTCGTTTATCTCTCCTTGATCGTCCTCCTCCCGCTGGCGACGATCTTCCTCAAGACCTCGACGATCGGCTGGTCGCGCTTCTGGGAGATCGCCCTCTCGCCGCGCTCGATCGCCGCCTACGAGCTCAGCTTCGGCGCCTCGTTCGCGGCGGCGCTGATCAACGCCGTCTTCGGCGTGATCCTCGCGTGGGTGCTCTCGCGCTACCGCTTCCCCGGGCGCGGCCTCGTCGACGCGCTCGTCGATCTGCCCTTCGCGCTGCCCACCGCCGTCGCCGGGATCGCCCTCACCGGGATCTACGCCAGCAAGGGCTGGATCGGGCGCTACCTCGTGCAGGTCGGCGTCGAGGCCGCGTTCAGCCGGCTCGGGGTGATCATCGCGCTGGTCTTCGTCGGGCTCCCCTTCGTCGTGCGCACGGTGCAGCCGGTGCTCGAGGACATCGATCTCGATCAGGAAGAGGCCGCCGCCACTCTCGGCGCCACGCGCCTCCAGACCTTCCGTCGGGTCACGCTCCCGGCGCTGTGGCCCGCGGTGATCACCGGCGCCACCCTGGCCTTCGCCCGCGCCCTCGGCGAGTACGGGTCGGTGGTCTTCATCTCCGGCAACATGCCCATGAAGACCGAGATAACCCCGCTCCTGATCATGACCAAGCTGGAGCAGTACGACTACGCAGGGGCGACGGCGATCGCCGTGGTGATGTTGACCATCTCGTTCGCGCTGCTGCTGCTGGTCAATCGACTCCAGGCCTGGAGCGGCCGGCGGGTGTCGCGGTGAGCGCCTCGCGCCGCGCCGGGCGGGATCCCGCGTGGGTGCGCTGGATCCTCATCGCGCTCTCGCTCATCTTCCTCTCGCTCTTCCTGTTTCTGCCGCTGATCGCCGTCTTCGTCGAGGCGCTCCGCGACGGCGTCTCTGCCTATCTCACGGCGATCACCGCGCCGGATACCCTCTCTGCCATTCGCCTCACCCTGCTGACGACGTGCATCGCGGTGCCGCTCAACGTGGTCTTCGGCGTGGCCGCGGCGTGGGCGATCTCTCGCTTCGAGTTCCGCGGGAAGAACCTGCTGATAACCCTCATCGATCTCCCGGTCGCCGTCTCTCCGGTCATCGCCGGGATGATTTACGTGCTCCTCTTCGGCGCTCAAGGCCTCCTCGGGCCGCTGCTCCAGGCGCACGATATCAAGATCATCTTCGCCGTCCCCGGGATCGCGCTGGCGACGACCTTCGTCACCTTTCCCTTCGTGGCGCGGGAGCTGATTCCCTTCATGCAAGCGCAGGGGTCGGACGAGGAAGAGGCGGCCCTCGTGCTCGGGGCGAGCGGGTGGCAGATGTTCTTCAAGGTCACGCTGCCCAACATCAAGTGGGGGTTGCTCTATGGCACTGTCCTCTGCACCGCCCGGGCGATGGGGGAGTTTGGCGCGGTGTCGGTGGTGTCGGGCCATATCCGCGGCGAGACCAACACCGTGCCTCTCCACGTCGAGGTGCTCTACAACGAGTATCACTTCGCGGCGGCCTTCAGCGTCGCTTCGATCCTCGTGGCCCTCTCGCTGGTGACGCTGACGCTGAAGAAGCTGATCGAGTGGCGCGGGCTCGTGGCGCGCAAGGTCGCCCTCGATCGCGAGGACGAGCTCGCGGGGAGCGCGGGCGCGGAGCTCGCGCCCGGAGGCGAGTAGGAAACGCTGTTGAGGCCGCTCGGGCGCGGCCCTACCGTCCCGGCCCATGGCTTCAACGATGTACCGAAGGCCGGGCTCCGAGGCGCGTCGCGTCCGCAACCTCGTCTTCGATAGGCTGCCCCCGGTCGTGCGGGATCGCCTCGCCACCTCGCTCGCCGACGGGGGCGCGCCCGAGCCGCTGCTCATCGACGCCTCCCGGCGCGCGCCGCCCTCCGCGCTCCGCTGGCGCCTCGTCGCGGCCGCCGCCGCCGTCGCCGAGGTCGCGCTCTGGTTCAAGGGCTTTGGCGATGTCGACAGCCCGCTCGCCCTCCAGCCGCTGGCCTTCGCCGCCGCGCACGGGGCGGCGATCTTCGCGCTGCTCTTCTCCTTGCTCCGCGCCGCGCGCATCGCCCGCGGCCAGAGCGGCGCGCCCTTCCCCGAGGGGCGCTACCTCTTCCCGCTCGATCTCGTCGAGGTCGAGGGGGCCCGCCTGCGCCTCACCGATCTCCACACCCTCCGCCGCGTCGAGGCGCGGCCGGGCAAGCGCGGGCCGTCGGTGGTGCTCGTCTTCGCCGACGCGCACGAGATCACCTTCGAGGCCCAGCCCCGGGCCGAGGCGCTCGCCCTCCGCGTGTGGGCCGCGGTCCACGCGGCGGCGGCGCTGATCCTCCCCGACGATCAGCCGCGCATGGAGCGGCTCGATCCGTTCTTCGAGCTGCGCGTCTCCGACGACTGGGCGAGCGCCGACGCCGACGCCAAGGGGCGGCGGTCGCTGCTCATGCGCGCCCCGCTCCCCGCGCTCGCCGGCTCGCTCCTCCTCGCCTCCGCGCTCGCGGGCCTCGGTCTCCGCGCGCTCCGCAACCGCCTCAGCGACGACGAGATGTTCGCCCAGGCCATCAAGATCCCCGCGGGGACGATGGACGGGGATCGCTGGAAGGTCGGCCCCTACGCCGGCGTGCGCAACGCCGACGCCTACGACGCGCTCCGCCTCGAGCGCGCCTCGGGCAACGAGGACGCGCTCGAGACCTACCTGCGCAGCCCCGGCGCGCGCCGGCTCGAGGCCGAGGACGCGCTCTTCGCGATCAAGAAGAACGACCCCCGGGCGCTGGCCCTCCTCGTGAAGCGCGGCGGCCCGCGCGCCGAGCAGGCCGCCGAGGCGCTCTTCGAGCTCCAGAAGGGCGATCTCGACGCGCTCGCCGGGTACATCCGCGGGCGCGGCGCCTACGCCGAGCGCGCCGACGATCAGCTCTTCGCCCTGGCCCAGAAATCCGGCGAGGCCAGGAGCTACCGCTTCTACCTCAAGTACGGGAAGCGCCACCTCGACGAGGTGCAGAGCGCGCTCCTCCCCGAGTCCGCCTACCTCGACGCGAAGAAGAGCAACGACGCCGGCCTCTTCGGCGACTTCGTCCGCGAGTACCCCGACAGCGCGCACGTCGAGGAGATCAAGGCCAAGCTCCACGCCCTCTACGTCGATGCTCTCCGCGCCTACCGCGAGAAGAACCCCAGCGCGGCCAGCCTGCGCTTCGTCACGGCGCTCCTCGCCGAGCTCGAAGATCGCGCCGATCCCTCGATCAGCGTCGAGGTCGTCATGAGCTCCGGCAGCGCGATCGCCGCCGCCGACGCGGCGTTCGGTGCGCGCTTCGGCGCGGACTACCTGCCCGCGGAGAAGTACTTCAACGAGTCGTCGCTCGGCTTCTTCGCGGCCGAGCTCCGCGCCAACCTGGCCTCGTCGATCACTGGCTCATTCGCCAACGGAACGGTGAAGCCCATCGGCACCGGCCTCCACGGCGACACCGGCCGCCCCGCGATCCTCGTCACGTGCGAGCCGACCGTCGACGGAGCGTTCTCGTCACGGCGCGAGGGTCTGAAGTTCTCGAGCGTCCACTTCCAGGTCGATCTCCACGCGATCGTCCCGGCCCGCGCGCAGGAGCTCGCCTGGAAATTCACCACGCCCGGCTCGAAGGACTTCGACGTGAAGGTGAAATCCGAAGGCCCCAACGGCGACAAGGCCAACCGCGTCGACATCACCGAGGTGAGCTACGGGCGGATCAAGAGCGACGCGATGGCGCAGATCACGGAGCGGCTGCAGGTCGATTTCTGAGCCCCCTATCCCCGGCCCTTTCCCCCAAATTTGGGGGAAAGGGAGGGGAGCACGGGGACGTCGAGAGGCGAGAATCCATCTCCCCTTTCCCCCAAATTTGGGGGAAAGGGGTTGGGGGATAGGGGGCTACGATCGGTGCTGCGCCAGCTCGCGGATCGCCTCCACGATCCCGCTCCGCTGCGGCACCGAGGCGCTCTCGAGGTTGGACGCGAGGCCGATGTACGGCACGAAGGCGCCCGCGAGCAGGCGCGGGGGCGCGTGCAGCTCGTAGAAGAGCTCGTCGACGGTGCGGCGGATCAGGTGCTCGCCGAAGTTCGTGACCTCGGTCTCCTCGTTCACGTAGAGCACGCGGTTGGTCTTCTGGATGCTCGCCTTGAGCGTCTTCCAGTCGTAGGGGTGCAAGGATCGCAGATCGATGACCTCGGCGCTGATGCCCTCGGCGCGGAGCTCGTCGGCGGCCCTCGCGCACTCGGCGACCATGCGGCCGTAGGTCACCACGGTCACCGTCTCGCCGGCGCGGACGATCCTCGCCTCGCCGATGGGGATGAAGAGGTCGGGCGTGCTCGGCCACTGCGGGCGCCAGGCGCTGCGATCGCCGAGGGGCGCGTCGATCATCTTCGCCAGGAGCTTGTCGTCGGCGGGCTCGCCCGGGATCTCCTCGCCGGGGAGCGATTTGACGCGCATGAGCGCCTTGGGCGCCAGGAACATCACCGGGTTGGGGTCGACGATCGCCGAGAGCAGCAGGCCGTAGGCGTCGCGCGGCGTGGAGGGCATCACGATCTTCCAGCCGGGGATGTGGGTCGCCGTCGCGTCGAACGAGTGCGAGTGATAGAGGCTGCCGTGGATGCCGGATCCCACGGGCGTCATCATCACCATCGGGCAGTTGAACGCGCCGTTCGACGACCAGCACAGCCCGCCCGCGAGCTTGAGCAGGTCGATGGTGTTGTACACGTAGTCGCAGAACTGGATCTCGGCGACGGGCCGCTGCCCCGCGAGCGCGAGGCCCATCGCCGTGCCGATGATCCCGCGCTCGTCGAGGGGCGAGTTCCACGCCGTCCGCAGGCCCTGCGTCGCCGTGAAGACGCCGCCGAGGGGCGGGCCCACGTCCTCGCCGAAGATGTCCGTCACGCCGAGGCGCTCTTCGCCCACGTGGAGCGCCATGCGGATCGCCTGCACCATCGTCGCCATCAGCGTACCCCTCCACCGATCACGGTCTTCTCCGCGAACACGTGCTCCCAGATGCTGCTCGGATCCGGCTGCGGCTCTTCGCGCACGCGCTGGTAGGCGACCAGGAGCTCCTGCGTCATCCGCGCCCGCAGATCATCCATCGCCGCGCGCGAGAGGATCTTGCGCTCGGCGAGCTTCGCTTCGAAGCGCGCGAGCCCGTCGACCTCGTTGTCGACGAAGTTCGCGCCCGACGACGACGAGTGCCCGTAGAGCCGCGAGACCGTGGCCTCGAGCAGGAAGGGCTTCCGCTCGGTCCGCACGTACTCCATCGCCTTCTTGAGCTCGAGGTACGACGTCTCCGGATCGTTGCCGTCGATGGTCGCGCTCTTGATCCCGAAGGCCTTGCCCCGATCGCTGATGCGCGGCTCGCCGTGCTGCGTGCTGTACGTCGTGGAGATCCCGAACTGGTTGTTGGTGACGATCATCAGCAAGGGCAGCTCGTTCCCGGGGCGCGAGCACCAGATGAGGCAGCTCGCGAAATCCCCCTCCGCCGTCCCCGCGTCGCCGCCTTGCACGATGGTGATCCCGCGCCCGCCCGCCCGCTTCTGCGCCAGCGCGGTCCCGGGCGCCATCGTGTACTGGACCTCGATCGGCGAGGAGATCGGCATGACGTTCCACGCGCGCACCGAGTAGTGCCCGACGAAGTTGCGCCCGCCCGAGTACGGATCGGCCTTCACGCTCTTCATCTGTCGGAGCGAATCGATGGGATCCGCGCCGAGCGCGAGCAGCGTCCCGCTCGATCGGTAGTGCAGGTGGAGGTAGTCGTGAGCGAGCCCCTCGCCCTTGTTCACGAGCAGCCCGAGCGGGACGTTGAACGCCTCCTCGCCGGGCCCGCCGATCCAGAAATACCCGTCGCCCTGGCGGATCATGGTGATGAGCCGCTCCTCGAGCAGCCGGGTCTGGAGCATGAGCTCGTGCATGCGAACGAGCAGCTCCGGCGCGAGGCCAGTGCCTTCGCCGTTGGGTCCGTGGTGGGTCGGGCTCGTGTTCATGAGAGCCGCGTTCTAGCCAAGCCTCGCGCCGAGCGGGAGCAGAAAGGCGCGAAGGTTTGAACGACGCCTTGCGTAACGCACAGAGGCGCATGATTTGCGGAGAATGGGGCTCCGCTGCGGGAATGTCGCTTCGAAGTCGACGGCGGCGCGAGGAGGTGGATGCGCCGCGCAGGTGCGCGGTCAGATGGTCGCGCGCGTGATCTTCAGGACACGCGCCGATCGACGTAGGCCCAGAGCGCGTCGAGATCGAGGCGCAGGCCCTCGCAGCCCGGGACGTCGATCGCGCCCTCGGAGGCGGCGCGCACGCGGAGGTAGTGAGCGCCAGCCTGGAGCTCGAAGATCTCGAAGGTGCGATCGTCGGGATCGATGAGCCAGTAGAAGCGCGCGCCGAAGGCAGCGTACTCCTGCGCCTTGTCGATGCGGTCCCGGCGCGCGTCACGGGGATCGCTGGAGATCACCTCCACGATGATGTCCGGCGGCGTCGTGCTCGGACCGCGGGGCGGCGGGAGCGGCGTTCCTGCGAAGAAGGCGGACACGTCGGCCTTGCGTCCGCGGCCGGGGCGCACGGCGTACTTGCCGTCGGAGCCGTAGATGCGCCCACCGTGAGCCATGACCCACGTGCCCAGGAGGAGCATCACCCACGCGACGACGTCCTCGTGATCCCAGTCCGCCACTTCTTCCTCCGCGAGCTCGCCATCGATGAGCTCGCCGGGCTCGTCCTCGGGCAGGCTCGCCCACTCTTCGAGCGACATCCGGCGGCGCTCGCCTGTCTGGAGCGGTGCTGCGGTGCTCATGGCCACGACCTTAGCATGGCGATGATCCTGACCGCGCTCGTCGGGGATCTCTGCGGTGCGCCGGCGCGGGTCGATCGTGACGGTTGGAGGCCAGCGGGGTCCTCGGGAGCGGGAGGGGCCTCACGCGACGAGCTCGTTGGGCTGCGGCGGCGGAGGTGGGGCTCCTCGCGAGGAGGCCGGCGAGGTGGATCGGCGGGGGTGGACCCCCTCGCGAGGAGCCCGCCGGGCTAGATCGGCGGGGGTGGACCCCCGCGCGAGGAGCCCACCGGGGCGGATCGGCGGGATACGACCGCGGCCAGACGCCCAGATTACGGCTTGACCGCGTCGTCGGTGACCGGCTCGCTGATGGGCGCTGACGGGTTGATCTCACCGGTCACCGGATCGATGTCCTCGACGGCGCGGTGAGTGCGGAGCGACTGGCGAATCGCCTCGTTCTGCTTGAGGATCGGCGCCATGAGCGCGGCGCGGGCGCTGACGTCCTCGGGCGTATCCCGCCAGTGCTTGCCGAGGATCTGCGCGACGGCTTGGAGCAGGTGCTGCTGCCCCTGGGCACGGGCGGCGCGGATCTCGCCAAAGCGGACGACCTCGGGATCAGGGGCGTTGAGGACAGCGTGATATTCGCCCGCGAGCTTGGTGAGGCGCTTGGCAAGGCGGGTGAGGCCAAGCTCGGCGACGATTGGCGCGAGCTCGCCCTGGAAGGCTTTGACGATGCCTTCGACGGCGGCGAGCTCGTCGATGAACCCGAGAGAGGTCATGTCGTTGACGCCCTTGGGGAAGATCGTGCGGATGAATTTCTCGGAGGTTGCAATGATGGGATCGCCCGGGTCCGCGCCGGTGGCCTGGGCGGCGGCGGCGTCGCGGATGGCGCTCAAGGTGCGATCGACGAGGATGTCGACGCGCTTGGCTTCAGAGATGCCGTTGGGGGCCGGGGCCGGGGTGGTGGCGTAGCGGCGTTCGAGGTCGCGGGTGACGTTGTCGTGGGCGATGGCGGTGGTGAGGTGGGTTTCGAGGGTGGGGAAGGGGTGAGCGGGGGATTGGGTGAGGGTGAGGAGTTGGCGGAAGGCGAAGAGGCGGCGGCCGGTGGAGAAGGAGTAGAGGGGGAGGAGAGTCGAGAGGGAAGAGTCCATGGCGAGGTGCCTTTCTGGGGTGAGAGGGGAAGAGAGGGAGATGGTAAGAGAGGTTAAGTGAGGTTGTGGTCGCGTTGGAAGGCGCGAATCTGGGCGGCTTCAGGGATGTCCATAGCTTCGGCGTCGCGGAGGGCGAGGCGGAGTAGATCGGCGGCCTCGGCGCGGTCTTTAGGATGGCCTAATTTTACGAGAAGTTGAGCGAGGTTCGCGCGGGTGATGAGGAGGGCGTGGATGTCGCCGAGGCGCGCAAAGACCGGAAGCTGCTCGTC
>FSTQ01000289.1_pt1 | contig 16698 bp, 10 predicted proteins | sample 1637281 | NCBI WGS metagenome assembly FSTQ01 (sample SAMEA3914818, study PRJEB12502) | metagenome | biome: forest; material: soil | place: Canada | collected 2010-06-26 | depth 0.1 m
CTTCTGCTCGTGCCGGGCGATGCCCTTGTCGTCGGCCGTGGGGGTGTCTCCGCCCTTGCCCGGCTCGACCAGGAAGCCGTGGGGCTGATAGTGATACTGCTCGTACGTGTCCTCGGGCCCCTTGGCCTTGGGCGCCTCGCCGAAGAGGGGAAAGCTCGGCCGGCGGAAGTCGTAGTCACGGATGGTGTGCGCGCCCGGCCGCACCTCGTGGGCCAGGGTCACCCGGGTGACGAACTCCTTCTCGGAGGCCGCGTTGGGGTTGTCCACGTAGGGAATCGGCTCGCCGTCGCGCGTCGCGCCCTCCTGGAGCTTGTCGCCGAGGATGACGGTCTTGCCCTCCTCGTCGTCGGGGAAGGTGAAGGCGATACCGGCCTCTTCCCAGAGGCGGCAGAGGAAGGCGAAGTCCGTCTCGCCGTACTGCACCTTGTACTCGAGCTTGGGATAAGAGCCCTTGTCGATCTGCAAGAGGGCCTTGAGGCCCCACTCGCCGAGGAGCTTCTCGCTGATGTCGGGGATCGAGAGGTGCTGATAGATCCGGTAGTTCTGGCGCTGGGTCAGGAGCCACAGCCGCGGCACGATGCGCAGGTAATAGGTGGAGAGCGGCTTCTCGCCCGAGTTGCCCTGCTCGGCCTGGACCTGCTCCATCAGGCTGACCACGCCCGACCAGCGCCGGCCGCCCTGGTTGGCGACGAGCTTGGTCCCGTGGACGATCTGGAACGCCGCCGGCTGGCCGACGAGCGACTCGAGATCGAGATCGAAGTGGGGCGAGCGGGCCCAGACCGAGATCGTGAACAGGGACGACACGCCCTCATGGATCTGAACGCGGCGGACCGAGAGAGAGTTTTCGCCGGACGCGAAGGAGAGATCGAGCACTGACATCGAGGACACCTTCCGACAGAGCCGAACGACAGGGGGCGAGCGTTCTTGCGCGGGCTGCGCGCGACGAGTCTAAGAGGAAGACCGCTCTCCTGGACACAACTTCACGCAGGGCAAAAGCAAAACCCGTACCGCCTCGGGCAAAGCTTCTGCTATCGCGGGATTTCATCTGAAATGGGTGGGTTTGCGCACGGTTTCGCCCGCACGACGCGAGGTCGGGGCACCCTGCCTGGTGGTAAAATGATCCAGGTGCTGGATCCTCGCGGCTCCCCCGGGGAAGGGACGCCCTTCGAGCGCTCTGTGCTCGCTACTTCGTCGCCACGAACCCAAAGCTCGCCGAAGCCCCCGGATCCAGCGTCGCATTGAAATCCTTCCCCGTAAACGTCGTCTGCGCCCCCGCAGCCGCCGAGTTCGCGTTCCAGAGATCGGTGATCTTCCCATCCACAGCGAACGTGACGCTCCACGTGATCTTCGCCGCACTCTTGTTGGTGACCTTGACCGACATCTGATACCCGGTCGCCCACTGGCTATCGATCGTCTTCTCGACATCGAGATCCGACATCACCGGCCCACCGCTGCTCGAGCTCGCAGCGCTGCTCCCACCGCTCGTCGCCCCAGTACTCATCGCACCGCCCGCGCCGCTGCTCCCGCTCGTCTCGCCGCCCACGCCGTCATCAACCGAGCGCTGCGCAAACCGAGGAGCCAGCGTCAGCGACACAATCAGATCCTCGATCTTCAGCCCATCCTTCTCGAACCTTTGCCCGATCTCCTCGACGAGACACGCCGTCTCCGCGCTCTCCTCGATCCCGTAAGCAAACCGCAGCCATTGCGTCGCAAAGCACGCATGGACATCGGGGCTCGCCGCCAGCTTCGTCGCCAGCTCCATCGTGCCATCGAACGTCCCGTCGCTCCCCGGCGTGGACAGGATCTGCCCCGAAGCATCGATAGAGTGCCCGGCCTCGGAGTCGCGCTCGCGCCCGATCCCGTCGAAGCGCTCGAACCCGAAGCCGATCGGATCGATGAGCCTATGGCAGCTCGCGCAGGGCTCCACCGTCGCGTGAGCTGCGTACCGCTCACGCGTCGTCAGTGAAGGATCGAGCGGCGGCGGCTGCACCATCAACCCCGCGGGCGGCGGCGGCAGCGGTTGGCAGAGCAAGCGCTCGCGCACCAGCTTGCCGCGGTGGATCGGGGATGACGAGCTCGGCTTGGAGTGCGTGGTGATCACGCTCCCTTGCGTCAAAATACCCGCGCGCGCCTTGCCGTCGAACGTCGTCTCGGCAAAGCCGGCGGCGTCCTTGGGCCCCGAGGGCTCCGGCAGGCCATAGAGCTTGGCCAGCTCCGGGCTCAGGTACGAGGTTCGCGAGGTGAGCAGCTCGGGCAAGGTGCCAGTCCCGTCTTCCATCACGTGGGTCACGAAGCGCCGAGTCTCCTCGCGCTGCGCGACGCGGGCTGCGGCGTCGAGCTCGGGGTAGGTCGCTGCGTCCTTGGGGATGTTGGGCAGGCGATCGATCTCCAACCAGGCCTCGACGAAGCGTTGAATCGTGGCTCGGCTCTGCGGATCCGCGAGGAGGCGGCGCGCCTGCTTCTCGATCTGCGCCGGCGTGGACAGCTCGCCTGCGTCGGCCGCGGCAAAGAGCGCAGCGTCAGGCATCGTGCCCCAGAGGAAGTACGAGAGCTCGGAGGCCACCTCGTAAGGAGTCAGCTTGATCGCGTCGGCGCCCGCCGGTTGGGCCGCGTCGCCGAGCTCGGTGCGGTAGAGGAAGCTCGGTGACTGGAGCATCGCGGTGATCACCGCCTCGACGCCGCCCGCGAAGCCGTCGTCCTTGGCGATGAGATCGTAGAGCGCGAGGTAGCGAGCGTGATCGTCGGCGAGGATCGGCCGCCGGAAGATGCGCTTGCCGAGAGAGTCGATGAGCTTGCCGGCGCAGGTCGCGTCCCCGGTCGCCACGGTGCACGGGATGTTCTGGCCCGGGCTGGCCACGACGACCTTGGCGATGGCCTCGGCCGCCTTGCGGGCCTGATCGGCCAGGAGCGGAGAGACACGCAGCGCATCGGCGTTGTTGTCGAAGCCGTTGATGACGACGTCCGAGGTGAACGACGCGCCCCAGCTCGACTCGATGCCGAACAGATCGTGAATCGTGGCGTCGTACTCGCTCCGCGACAGGCGCCTCAGGAGCCTTGGTCCCGGCGCGGGCGCGGCGCAGCTCACCACGCCGGAGTCGCACTCTTTGCCCTCGGTCACGCGCGCCACGAAGGTCTGGAACGTGTGGTATTCGGGGCTGTCGAACGGGATCACCTTGCCGCCAATGTGGCCGCTCTGCGCCTTGTTCGAGGGCTTGAGGAGCAGCAGAGAGGTGTCGTCCTCCTGCGCTGCCGCGAGCTTCTTCACCATCTCGAAGTTCTTCTCGAGATAGCCGGCCTCGCTCGCGGGGCGGAGCACCATGCGCGTTCCCTTCGCCAAGCCGCCGTCGCCGTGGCAAACGGCGCACTTCTGCGCGAGGATGGGTTTGTAGACGTTGGCCTCGAAGAACTGGAGATCATCGGCGCAGCCTGCGCTCGCGCCTCCTCCGGCGCCGCCGCTGGCCTCGCCGTCCTTGCCTCCGCCGCTGCACGCCGCGGCGGAGCCTGCGAGAGCCGCCGCGCCGAGGAGGAGCGCGCCGAGGTTGCGATTGAAGACGTTGATCGTGCGCATGGGGACTCCATCCATCGAGAGAGCGCGAGGGTTCTTCACGAGAGCTCCGCGAGCGGGCCAACGCCCTTGGAGGGGTCGCCGAAGGTTTGATTGTCGAGGCCCATGGCCTGGCAGATCGAGACGAGGAGCTTCTGGTGGGGCGCGCCGCCGAGCTTGAGGTAGCGGCCCGACTTGAAGTAGCCGCCGCCGGTGAGCACGAAGGGGACCGATTTGCAGTCGTGGAGGCGGGCGTCGCCGAGCTCTTTGCACCAGACCACGACCGTGCTGTCGAGGAGCGTCCCGCCCTTGGGATCCGGCGTCAGCGCCAGCTGGTCGAGCAGGTAAGAGAACTGCTGCGCATACCAGCGCTCCGCCGCCACGAAGTCGGCCACACCCTTGGCGTTGCCGTCGTCGCTGTGCGAGAGCGAGTGGTGGCCGTCGCCGATACCGAGCCAGCTGAACACCGCCGGTCCGACGGTGTGGTTCCACTGTACCGAAGCGACCTTGGTCATCCCGCAGGCGAGGGAGAGCACCAGCAGATCCATCTGGGCCTTGCCGATGGTCGGGAACGCGTCGTTGTCGTACGGGCTCCCCGTGGTCGGCACCGGCGGGACCGCGCAGCCGAGCGCGCCCTGAAAGCCGTTCTCCACCGATTTGAGCGCGGCGAGGTGGGCGTCGAGCTTGTCGCGCTCCATCTTGCCGACGCGGCCGCGGAGATCGGTGACCTCGCCTCGGACCAGCTCGAGGATGCTCTTGCGGCGCGCGAGGGCCTTGTCGACCATCCCGGGATCACCGAGGCTGTCGCCGAACATGCGCGAGAAGACGCTCTTGGGATCATCGTCCGGCGGCACGTATTGGCCGGGGCCGGCGTACGACATCCGCGTCTGGACGTTGCCGCCCCAGGCGCTGGTCTGCACGCCGATCTCGAGAGAACGGAGCTTGTCGCCGTCACCGATCCTCGAGGCCACGAATTGATCGAGCGACATACCCGCGCTCGCGGTGGTAGCGTCGCCTCCGCCGGTGAGCATCGCGGCCATGCCGGCCTCGTGGTTGTCGACGCCCTGGAAATCGACGCCGTCACAGACGATGAGATCGCTCTTGTGCTTCTCGAGCGGCTCGAGGATCGAGCCGGCGGGGAACGTGAAGCTCGTCTCGGTGCCGGTCGGGCGCCAGTGTTTGTGGATTGTGCCGTTGGGGCTGAAGAACACCACGAGTCGGCGCGCGGTCTTGCCGGTGTCCGCGCGTGACGTGCCCCCGAGGAGGCCGAGCATCGGAGCCGCGAGCATGCCAGCAGCGCCGAGACCGAGAGCGAACCTGCGTCGCGAAAGCGTGTTCATCGAGCAGCAGCAAAAGCAGCCCACGTGCCAGGCGCGCGACGGCGCTCGGACCACGGGAAATCACGGGCGATGAGGGTGATCTCGGCCGGCGGCGCAGGATCGGGGCGATCGCAGGGTGATCGGCTGGATCACCTCGGGGTGATCCGGCGGATCGCACCTCGCTCTTCGCGGCCGCCCCCGCGGCAGGAATTCTTGATATGGTCGCTGGGATGCGCTCGCTCCTCCACCTCGCCGTCGTCCCGCCGCTCCTCGTGCTCGCATTCTCCTGCTCGGCCACGGGGGATCCGAACATCAACTCGACCGGCGTCGGCGGCTCCGGGAGCACCACGAGCGGGGACACGACGGGAGCCGGCGGCGATCTCGCCTGCAACAACTGCCTGGGGAACACCTTCACGCCCTGCAACTCCGACGGGACGCCCGGCGCTCCAGTGGAGTGCAAGACCGGTGTCTGCGCGCCCGACGTCGGCTGTGTGCAGTGCATCCCCGGCGGGACGGTGTGCGCCGGCAACGAGGTGCACAGGTGCGCTCCCGACGGGCAAAGCATGGACGAGCTCGTCGAGGTCTGCGACGCCAACGCCGGCAAGACTTGCTCTGACGGCAAATGTAGCTCGGCGTGCGAGATCGCGGCCGACAAGCCCTCCAACGTGGGGTGCGAGTTCTGGGCGGTCGACCTCGATCAGCAGGATTTCGGCAACGATCCGGCGAGCGCGCCCTGGGGCGTCGCCCTCTCCAACGCGGGCCAGGGGGTCGCCAACGTCACCATCGAGATCAACGAGGCTCCGGTGGGGCAGCCGGCCAAGACCAAGGTCATCCAGCAGGTGACGGTCCCGGCTGGAGGCCTCAAGGCCATCACGCTGCCCACGCGCGAGCTCGACTGCGGCGTCAAGCCGAACGACTACGCCTCTCCCGGGACGTGCCTGTCGTCCAACGCGTACCGCATCACCGCCTCGACCCCGATCGTCGTTTATCAGTTCAACGTCTTCGCCAACGCTTTCTCCAACGACGCCTCGCTCCTGCTCCCGACCAACGCGCTCGGCAAGCTCTACCGCGTCATCGGCTGGACAGCGGGGCACCCCATCGCCCTGCCGGGGTTCGCCATCATCGACCGATCTTATGTCACCGTCGTCGGGGCCAAGCCCAACACCCACGTGACGGTGAAGGCGGGCTGGCGGATCAAGGGGAATCCGCCGGTCGCGGCGACCCCGATCGGCGGCGAGATCACCGCGACGATCGGCCCGTTCGACGTGCTCAACCTCGAGACGGACGACGGCACCTTCCAGGATGATCCCAAGACGGTGGCCGACCTCAGCGGCACCATCGTCCAGGCGTCGGAGCCGGTCGCGGTGTTCTCCGGCGTCGAGACCACCAGCGCGCCCGCGGGCTTCGAGGTCCCGAAGCCGCCGGGGTGGATGGACGGAGACACCTGCTGCCTCGATCACCTCGAAGAGCAGATGTTCCCCGTCGAGTCGGTGGGATCGCACTACGTGATCGCCCGGAGCCCGGTGCGATCGACGAGCGGCTTCCGCGAGCCGGACGTCATCCGCTTCCTCGGCGTCGCCGAGGCCGCGACGGTGACGACCAACCTGCCTGCACCTTACAGCTCGTTCACGCTGCAGCCCGGCGAGGTCAAGACCACCTGGACTCAGGACAACATCGTCGTCTCGTCGACCAAGCCGGTGATGGTGGGGCAGATCCTGGTGAGCAATGGATACGTGGACGGCCCCGCGCTCGGCGATCCTTCGCTCACGGTGTTTCCCCCTGTCGAGCAGTTCCGCACCGAGTACGTCTTCCTCGCGCCCGACGGGTGGACGCAGAGCTGGGTCGTGATCTCCGCGCCGGTGGGCGGCAAGGTCACGGTCGACGGCGTCGCGCCGACAGGCTGCATCGTCGAGCCAGCGGGCACGATCGAGGGCGTCACGTACGAGTCGCGCCGCTGCACGGTCAAGGCCGGAGCCCACCCGCTCTCGGGGGACAAGCCGTTTGGCATCGTGGCTTATGGCTACGGGCCCGCGGGGTCCTACGCTGTCGTCGGCGGGGCGGACGTGAAGCACGTCTATGATCCGCCGCCGCTCAAGTGAGCCTGGCAGGAGCGGCGACGATCCCGAGGCCCTTCACCCTGCGGTGAAGGGTGCACACGAGACACGAGGAAGGGAGGGCGGAAATGAAAGCTGTTCTTGCACCGGTAGGGACTCGAGGTGACGTGCAACCCATGCTGGCGCTGGGCGTGGCGCTGGTGAAGGCTGGACACGAGGTGTCGCTCTGCGTGGCGGAGAACTACCGCTCCTCGGTGGAGGCGCTGGGGCTCACCTACGTTCGCGGCGGCGAGGACGCCCAGCACCTCATGACGCGGCGAGAGCTGAAGATGCGCGGCCCGCTCAAGCACACGAAATTCGCCAAGTTCCTGGAGGTCGGCCGGATCATGGTGAAGGAGCAGTTCGCCGCGCTCGAGGAGGCCGCCCTCGGCGCCGATCTGATCGTGGGGACACTGCTCTTGACGGCCGGACCGTCGGTCGCCGAGCACCTCGGGATACCCTGCCTCCAAGCGTGCTATTTCCCGGGGAGCATGCCCACGGCGGAGCTGCCATCGCCCTTGGTCCCGGTCCTGGGCGGCCCGCCCTGGTTCAACCGTGCTACGTGGGAGCTCTACCGTCTCTTCGGAAACCTGGGACAGCGCGGCCTGGTGAACGAGTACCGGATCAGCAGGAAGCTCGCGCCGATCAAGGACCTCGACGCCCACTCGTTCGCCAACCTCACGATGCTGATGGCGTTCGACACCGGGTTTGCGCCGCTGCCCGGAGACTTGCCCGCCGTGCACTCCACAGGTTACTGGTTCGTCGAGTCCGAGGAGCCTCTGCCTACCGACGTGGAGGAGTTCATCGCAGCCGGCGAGAAGCCGGTGTACATCGGATTCGGCAGCATGCCGAGCAAGGATCCAGCGCAGCGCACCGCGATCATGATGGAAGCGGTGCGCAGAGCGGGTTGTCGGGCGCTGATCAGCGCCGGGTGGGCGGGTATCGGCGAAGGGGTGCGCGATCCGCGCTGCAAGGTGATCGGCGCGGTGAACCACGCCGCGCTCTTCCCGAGGGTCGCAGCCGTCGTGCATCACGGAGGAGCGGGCACCACGGCGCAGGCCCTGCGCGCCGGTGTTCCCCAGATCATCGTCCCGCACATGTTCGACCAGCACTACTGGGCTGCGCGCGTGCGCGCGAGCGGGCTCGGCCCGGCGCCGCTGAAGCGGTATTTCACGGCCGACGCGCTGACCTCGGCGCTCCGGGAGACGATCGGCAATTCGTCCATGGCCAGGAAAGCCTCGTCGATGGCCGAGCCCATCCGCGCTTCCCGGGGTGCGCAGCGCGCTGTGGAGTCCCTGGAAGAGCTGGTGTCGGCGCGGGTCAAAGCCCGATCCCGACGAGTCGACCGCTCCGATTCGCAAGCGACTGGAGCGGAGTGACCGTGACGACCGAACGAGAGATCACGCCCGAGCAGACCTCCGCAATCATCCTCGGCGCCGGCCCCTCGGGCCTCGCCGCTGCTGCGTGCCTCCGCGAAAAGGGTGTCCCTTTCATCATCGTGGAGCGAGCCGGGGAGGTAGGCTCCACCTGGCGCAATCACTACGAGCGGCTCCATCTCCACACGATCAAGCACTTCTCGGCGCTCCCGGGGCTGCCCTGGCCCGCCACCGTGCCGATGTACCCTTCGCGCGAGGAGGTGGTCGCTTACCTCGAGCGCTACGCCGCGAAGTTCCAGATCGCGCCGCGCTTCGGCTGCGACGTCGCGAGCGCGCGTCACGATGGATCGCAGTGGATCGTCCGCGCCGGCGCGGACGAGCTGCGCGCGCCGACTCTCATCGTCGCCACCGGCTACAACCGTGTCCCCAAGCAACCCTCCTGGCCCGGTCAAGAGCGCTTTCGTGGATCGGTGATCCACAGCTCGGCCTACAAGAACGGCGCCTCCTGGCGGGGCAAGCGCGCCCTCGTGGTCGGGCTCGGCAACTCCGGCGGAGAGATCGCGCTCGATCTCTGGGAGCACGGCGCCGAGACGGCCCTCTCCGCTCGCAGCCCGATTCACGTCGTCCCGCGCGATCTCTTCGGCCTCCCGGCCCAGGTGAACTCGCTCTTTCTCCTCGGGCGGCTCCCGCCCAAGGTCGCGGACAGGATCGCCAATGCGCTGCTCGGGCGCGTCCTCGGCGATCTCGCCCCCTATGGCCTCCCCCGCCCCGCGCTCGGGCCGGTGTCGCAGGTCGTCGAGAAGGGGCGTATTCCGCTCATCGACATTGGCACGGTGGAGCTGGTCAAGCAGGGCCGGATCAAGGTCTTCCCTGCCCCACGCGAGCTGACGGAAGAGGGGGTGATCTTCACCGATGGCCGCGAGATCCCGGTCGACCTGATCGTGCTCGCCACCGGCTACCGCGCGGCGCTCGAGGGCGTCCTCGAGCACGCCGAGCGCTATGTCGACGAGCGTGGGTATCCGCGCCGGCATGGCCAGGAGGCCGAGACGCCGGGGCTCTACTTCATCGGGTATCGCAACCCCCTCACCGGCCAGCTTCACGACATCGCTCAAGAGTCCAGGCGGGTCGCCGCCGCTGTCGCCCGGAGTTGATCATGCCCGAGATCGATCACTATCACCCGGTCCTGAAGAGCGAGGAGCTGCGCCGGAAGCCTGTCCTGGTTCGCGTCGCGGGGCGTGAAATCGTGGTGTTTCGGACGGCGAGCGGGGCCCTCGGGGCCCTCGACGATCGCTGCCCGCACCGGGGCATGCGGCTCAGCCTCGGCGCCGTCGAGGGCGAGGAGCTGGTCTGTCGCTACCACGGTTGGCGCTACCGCAACGACGGCAGCGGCCGGATCCCCGCGACGCCGGCGGCGCGCCCCTGCGCCGAGCGCTTCGACGTCGTCGAGCGGCTGGGCGCGATCTGGGTCAAGCGCCAGGGCTCCGCGGCCACGTTCCCGCGGTTCGACGTCGCGGGTCACAGCCCCGTAGGGCGCCTTCGCCACACCGCGCCTGCGCCGCTGGAGCTCGTCCTCGACAATTTCATCGAGGTCGAGCACACGCCGACGACACACACGTTCCTCGGCTATCCGCGCGATCGCATGGATGAAGTCGAGACGAGGACGACCATCACCGACGACGCGGTCCACGTTCACAACGTCGGGCCGCAGCGCCCCCTCCCCGCGCCGCTCTACAAGCTCCTCGGGACCACACCGGATCTCTGGTTCGTCGACGACTGGACGACCTATTTCTCACCGCTCTACACGGTCTACAACCAGTACTGGGTCGACCCGACCACGCGAGAGCAGGTGCGCGAGGCGCTGCGCATCGTCGTCTTCTTCAACCCCGTTGGGCCGAGCAAGACCGAGATCTTCACCCTCGCTTACACCCAGGCGTCTCTCCTGGACCGGTATGGCCTCAACCTGATCACGTTCCCGGTGCTGCGCTCCTTCATCGATCTCGAGGTGCGGCGCGACTGCGCGATGCTGAGCGGCCTCGCGGACGGGCGCACCGAGCTCGAGGGCTCGACGCTCGGCCGCTTCGACAAGGCGCTCGGCGCCTGTCGCAAGCGGATCGAGAGGATTTACCGAGGAAAACAGGCTGGAGCGCTGCCCGTGGTGTCCGCGGGTTGACGCCGCCGCCCGAACATTGCACCCGACGCTGGAGAGGATCCATCGATGACCGAGACCGCCGAGCGTCGCACCTTCTATCCCGAGATCGAGCCCTACCGGACCGGCAGGCTCCGGGTGTCGGATCTGCACGAGATCTACTGGGAAGAGTCGGGGAACCCCCGGGGCAAGCCGGTGGTCTTCCTCCACGGCGGGCCGGGCGGCGGGACGGAGCCCAAGCAGCGGCGCTTCTTCGATCCCTCGGCGTATCGCATCGTGCTCTTCGATCAGCGCGGCGCCGGGAAGAGCACGCCGTATGCGTCGCTCGTCGACAACACCACTCCGCACCTCGTCGCGGACATGGAGCAGCTCCGCGCGCACCTCGGCATCGAGCGCTGGCAGGTCTTCGGCGGCTCGTGGGGGAGCTCGCTCGCGCTGGCCTACGCCGAGGCGCACCCCGATCGCGTGACCGAGCTCGTCCTGCGCGGGATCTTCCTGCTGCGCAAGGTGGAGATCGACTGGTTTTACCAGCGCGGGGCCGACGCCATCTTCCCTGACGCGTGGGAAGACTACCTCGCTCCCATTCCGGTCGAAGAGCGCGGCGACATGATCCGCGCCTACTACAAGCGCCTCACCAGCGAGGATCCGGCGGTGCGGGTCGAGGCGGCCAAGGCCTGGAGCATCTGGGAAGGGCGGACGAGCTGCCTGCACGCCAACGCCGCCCTCATCGCTCGCACCTCGGGTGACGAGTTCGCCCTCGCGTTCGCTCGCATCGAGTGCCACTACTTCGTCAACAACAGCTTCTTGAAGACGGACACCCAGCTCCTCGACGAGATCGGGAAGATCCGCCACATCCCCACGGTCATCGTCCAGGGCCGCTACGACGTGGTCTGTCCGATGGAGAGCGCCTGGGCGCTCCACCGCGCCTTCCCCGAGGCCGATCTCCGGATCACGCCCGACGGCGGGCACTCGGCCTTCGAGCCCGGGAACATTCACGAGCTGATCAGCGCGACTGACCGCTTCCGCTGAGCCAGGCCGTGGGGCTGGCGCTGGACTGGCCGAGCAGGCTAGTCTCCGCGCCATGCTCCGATCCGCGCGCCTGCCGCTCCTGTTCTCGCTGGTCGCCACCCTCGCCGGCTGCCCGCCGCCCGAGGTCGCTCCTCCGCCGGAGGCGCCCGCCTCGCCCGCGCCTCCTCCCTCCGCTCCAGCTCCCAGCTCCTCGGCGGCCACGGACAACGCCAAGGGAACTCTGATGACGCGTAAAGACGATGTGAAGGACACCCTCCACGGCGTGGTGGTGGAGGATCCTTATCGCTGGCTCGAGGACGGCAAGTCCCCCGACGTGCAAACGTGGATGGGCGCGCAGGACGCCGTGGCGCGCGCCGAGCTGGCGAAGCTGCCCGAGCGCGACGCCATCGCGGCGCGGCTCAAGGAGCTCTTCTACATCGACTCGCTCGGGGCGCCACACCGCTTCGGGAGCCGCTATTTCTACCGGCGGAGGCTCGCCACCAAGGAGAAGGCGATCATCTACTGGAAGGAGGGGAAAGAGGGCAAAGAGCAGGTGCTCTTCGACCCCAACACCTGGTCCACCGACGGCAGCACCTCGCTCGGCGCGTGGTCGGCCTCGTGGGATGGAAAGACGGTGGCCTTCGCGGTCCACAAGAACAACTCGGACGAGGCGACCCTCGAGATCATGGATGTCGCGACGGGCAAGAAGCGCGAGGCCGAGGCCATCGTCGGGGCCAAGTACGCCGGCGCCTCGTGGACGCCGAAGAGCGACGGCTTCTACTACACGTGGGTCCCCACGGATCCGGCGATCAAGCAGGCCGATCTCTCCGGCTACGCCGAGGTGCGCTTCCACAAGCTCGGCGACGACCCCAGGAAGGACGCGATCGTCCGCGAGCGGCTCAACGATCCTTCGAGCTTCATCAACGCCGACATCTCCCAGGACGGGCACTGGCTCCTGCTCACCGTGTCGCACGGGTGGACGTCGAACGACGTTTATTTCAAGGACCTCCGCGTCAAGGGGAAGAACGACTGGAAGCCCCTCGTCGTGGGCAAGAAAGCGCATTTCTCGGTCGAGGCGTACAAGGATATCTTCTACATCAACACCGATGACGGGGCGCCGCGCTCGCGCGTGCTCCGCGCCGACCCCAGGAAGCCCGAGCAGGCCTCCTGGAAGGAGATCATCCCCGAGAACCCCAACGCCACGCTCCAGGGCGGCGGCGTCCTCGGCGGGCGGCTGGCGTTTGCTTATCTGGAGAACGCTCAGAGCAAGCTGACTGTCTTCGAGCTCGACGGGAAGAAGGTGCGCGACGTGGCCCTCCCCGGCGTGGGGACGCTGGGCGGGCCGATGGGCCGCAGCGACGACGACGAGGCCTTCTTCTCGTTCGAGTCGTTCATCTCGCCCAGCCAGATCCTCTCGTTGTCGATGAAGTCGGGGGTGACGGCGCCTTACAGCAAGGTCACTGTCCCGGTGGACACCAGCCCCTATGTGGTCGAGCAGGTGTTCTATCCGTCGAAGGACGGGACCCGGGTGTCGATGTTCATCGTGCGCCGGAAGGACCTGAAGAAGGACGGGAGCACGCGGGCGCTGCTCTACGGCTACGGAGGGTTCCAGTCCTCGGCGACGAGCGTCTTCACCGCGTCGATCTATCCCTGGCTGGAGCGCGGCGGGCTCTACGCCGTCCCCAACCTCCGCGGAGGCGCGGAGTACGGCGAGGAGTGGCACACGAACGGGATGCTGCTCAAGAAGCAGAACGTGTTCGACGACTTCATCGGCGCGGCCGAGTACCTCGTCAAAGAGGGGTACACGAAGAGCGATCGACTGGCGATCTCCGGCGCCTCCAACGGCGGCCTCCTCGTCGGCGCGGCGCTGGTGCAGCGGCCCGACCTCTTCTCCGCGGTGCTCTGCGGCGTGCCCCTGCTCGACATGGTGCGATATCACCTCTTCGGCTCCGGCAAGACCTGGATCAGCGAGTATGGGTCGGCCGACGATCCCGAGCAGTTCAAGGCCCTCTTCGCCTACTCGCCTTATCATCACCTCAAGGCGGGGACGAAGTATCCCTCTGTGCTGATGCTCTCGGCCGACAGCGACGACAGGGTCGATCCGATGCACGCGCGCAAGTTCGTGGCAGGCCTCCACGCGGCGACGACCGGCGGCCCGGTGCTGCTGCGGATCGAGCGACACAGCGGCCACGGCGGGGCGGATCTCATCAAGTCCGAAGTGGAGAAGGGCGCCGATCGCTACGCCTTCGCGCTCGCTCACACTGCCTCTGGAGCGCCGGCAGCGCGCTGACCGCCGCACGCAGGCGCGGGCTCGGGGTCACACCCGCGCTCGATGTCGCGGGTGCTGCTACCCCCGTACTTGCTTTCTTTTCAGAAGCAATACAAATCACAGGGGTATATATCGTTGATGAAACCGTTGCTCGGGTCGTCCCTGAACTTTGGTGCGGGCCTCGTTTTGAGCGTGCATTCGAGGTCGCTTTTGCGACATCATCCTTGGCCGTGACCCGTCGGCAGCGGCAGGCGGGACTGGGTTGAGAACGGATCACCTCCCAATCGTGGGAGGCCACGGCCTCCGCCCAGGAGGAATCCATGGGTCAGCACGCCCTCATCGCAGATTCCGAGCCGGCGCACGCCGTCATCTACGCGGGGATCCTCAAGCAGGAGGGCGTTTACCCGGTCATCGTCAGGGACAGCGCCGGGGTGATCGCCGCGCTGACCGAGCGCGGGCCGCCGGTGATCGCGGTGATCGATCTCGCCCTCGGCCTCGACGTGGTCGACCGCGTCCGCCGCGTGGCGCCGGCCACGGTGCTCCCGATCATCGTCGTCTCGGCGCTGCGCATGGAGCGCGATCTGGCGACGTCGCACCGAGCTCGCCTCGGGCTCAGCGCGATCCTGGCCAAGGCGGCGTCGGAGGAGTCGTTCCGGCGGGTCGCTCGCCGGCTGCTCGGGATCACGCCGAGCGAAGATCTCGAGCCGCCTCCCCCGTCGCGCGTGTCGATCGCCTCGGAGAGATCGGAGACGCTCCGCCGCTTCGGCGAGGGGCCGATCTCCGAAGGCCGCTCGCAGCCCGCCTCGGGGCGGGGCGGATCCAGACGGTAGTTGCCGTCTCAAACCGGCTTCTGTAACAACGCGCGCTCGACCTCCGGGCCGCGCGACAGAAGACCATGAGCGAACGCCTCTCCGAATCAGACGCCACGCCGCCCCCTCCGGCGAAGACCTCGTCGGCAGAGCCGGCCTCCGCGGAGACGACGCGGGCCGCGGGCCGCGGCGGGCTGGCGATCGCGGTCGCCAAGGTCTCGTTCATCCTCTTCGGCTTCGCGCAGCAGGCCGTGCTCCCGCGCATCCTCGGCGTCGACGGCTACGGCGAGGTCTCGCTCGTGCTCAGCATCGTCTCGGTGCTCAACAACGTCATCGTCGCGACCTCGATCCAGGGCGTCTCGCGCTCGGTGGCGCAGGCGGCGGAGGACGACGCCGATCAGACGTTTCGCCGCGCGCTCAGCGTCCACGCGGTCCTCGCCGTCGTGCTCTCGGCGCTGTTCGCGGCGCTGGCCGGGCCGATCGCTTCGTTCACGAGCGCCTCGCACCTCACCACGCAACTCCGCCTCGTCGCCGCGGTGATCTTTCTCTACGGCATCTACGCGCCGCTGGTCGGATCGCTCAACGGCAAGCGGCGCTTCCTCGATCAGGCGGGCCTCGACATCTTCTACGGCGGGCTGCGCCTCGTCGCGATGGTGGGCGGCGCGGTCTTCTTCCTGCGCACCGGGCGCGGCGGCGTGCTCGGCGCGGTGGCCGGCTTCATCGCGGCGGCGGCGATCATCGTCCCGGTCGCCCTGCTCCGCACGGGCGTGGGCAAGCCCGGGGGCACGTCGCCGGCGCTCGGGCCGTACATGCGCTTCCTGCTCCCGCTCGCGGTGAGCCAGTACTTCTTGAACCAGCTCATGCAGACGGATCTGTTCCTTCTCAGCCGGTTCGTGGGGCAGGCCGCGGGCGACACCGCGGAGGGGATCAAGGCCGCGAACAGCCTGCGCGGCGTCTACCGCGGCGTGCAGCTCTTCGCGTTCCTGCCTTACCAGCTCCTGATGTCGGTCACCTTCGTGCTCTTTCCGCTGCTCGCGCGGGCCAGCGCCGAGGGCGATAGGAACGCGGTGCGGGGCTACACGATGACCGGCGTCCGCCTCGGCTTCGTGCTCACCGGGCTGATGTGCGGCGCGGTCTCGGCCATCGCGCCGCACGTGCTTCACCTGGTGTTCCCCGAGGAGATCTGGACGCAGGGCGGCGAGGCGCTGCGGATCTTGAGCCTCGGGATGGGCGCCTTCAGCATCCTCGGCATCACCTGCGCGGCGCTCTCGGGCCTCGGGCGTCCCACCGCCGCGGCGCTGCTCACCGCGCTGGGCGTGGGCTTGATCGGCGCGGGCTGCACCGTGCTCGTTCCTCGCGCCGCGCTCGGCCCGGCGATGCTGGTGCAGGCGGCGACGGCCACCTCGGTCGCGCTGGTGATCACCGCGGCGGCTGCGGGCGTCGTGCTCCACGCGACGGCCGGCGGCTTCGTCGCTGCGGCCACGGTGGTCCGCGTGCTCGGCGCGCTCGCGGTCGCTGTCGCCGTCGGATCGCGCCTGCCCTGGCTCGGCAAGGTCTTCGTGCCGTTCGAGGCGGTCCTCGTCGCCGCGCTCTACGTGGTCATCCTCATCGCGACGCGCGAGCTGGGAAAGACCGATCTCGCGCGCGTGCTCACCGTGGTCCGCCGCAAGGCGCCGGGCGCCTCGACGTAGCTACGCCCGGGCCTTCGTTCTCCGAGTTGGGGCCTCCGGGGCGTGGAGCCTATCCCGGCAGGTCTCCCGTCGCCGCGCGGCCGATCTGCGGCGCATCGCGTCGTTGCTCCTCGTCAGCCTACTTTCAGTAGGCTTCCTCGTCGCGCCTAGCGCTGCTTGCAGCTCGGCCGCACGGCTCGGTCCGACCTGCCGGGATAGGCTCTTGACCGTCGCGCCGTTCAATCGCATGACCGCTGCCGCGCGCTCGCCGTATGTGAGGCGGGCAATCTCGGCCGAGCGCCGGCGAAGAGGCAGGGAACCGTGGCTCATCAGTTCATTTTCACGATGCAGGACGTCCGCAAGGTCCACCCTCCGAACAAGGAGGTGCTGAAGGGCCTGTGGCTCTCGTTCTATCCCGGCGCCAAGATCGGCGTCCTCGGCCACAACGGCTGCGGCAAGAGCAC
>FSTQ01000172.1_pt1 | contig 16580 bp, 12 predicted proteins | sample 1637281 | NCBI WGS metagenome assembly FSTQ01 (sample SAMEA3914818, study PRJEB12502) | metagenome | biome: forest; material: soil | place: Canada | collected 2010-06-26 | depth 0.1 m
GGGTTGGGGGTTAGGGGGCACCTCAAAGGCTCTTGCCGTCGAACTCCTTGATCTTCAGCGACGACAGATCGATGTCGTCCAGGCAGCGAAGGTTGATGGCGTACATCTCGCTGCCGTCGGGCCCTGTGCCGTTGGCGAACGAGCGGAGGCCGCAGCTCTGGCAGAAGAGATGGTGGATGTGCTTCTTGCCGAACTGGTAGTCCGAGAGCAGCCCTTCGCCCTCGAGGAGCTTGAACTGGTCTTTGCCGACGAAGGCCAGGAGCGCGCCTGTCTTCGAGCAGATCGAGCAATTGCAGGACATGGCCTGGCTCACATCCGCCTTCACTTCGAAGCGGACCTTACCGCAGTGGCAGCCGCCGACGTGAGTCTTCATCTCGGTCATGACAGGTCTCCTCTTTCTCTGGAGCGCGCATCGTGGCACCTCCGCGCGGGGACGTATTGTAAAAAAGCGCCAGCCGAGGAGGGGACGCGGCGCGCCGCTCAGCCCGCGAGATACTGTGTCAGCGTCGCCGGATCGTTGGCGACGGCGCGCGCCGCCTCCAGCGTGATCTGGCGCTTCTGCACCAGATCGGCGAGGCAGCGCTCCAGCGCGATCATCCCCTCCTTCTTGCCGGCCTGCATCGCGCTCTGGAGCGACGAGGTCTTCCCCTCGCGGATCGCCGCGGCGACAGCGTAGCTCCCGCGCAGCACCTCGAGCGCCACGGCGCGGCCCTCGCCGCCGGCGCGCGGGATCAGGCGCTGCGAGACGACCACGCGCAGGGCGTCCGCGAGCTGCAAACGGATCTGCGGCTTCTGCTCGGAAGGATAGGTGTCGATGATCCGGTCGACGGCGGACGCAGCGCTGCGGCTGTGGAGGCTCGCCAGGACGAGATGTCCTGTCTCCGCCGCGGTGAGCGCCAGGCTCACCGTCTCCGCGTCGCGCATCTCGCCGATGAGCAGCACGTCGGGATCCTCGCGGAGCGCGTCGCGGAGGCCGGTGGCGAAGTCCTTCACGTCGCGGCCCACCTGGCGCTGGCGGACGAGGCCGCGCGCCCCCGCCGCGATCTCGTACTCGATCGGATCCTCGAGGGTGAGCAGGACGCACGCGCGCCGATCGAGCGCCTCGCGCGCCAGCGCCGCGAGCGTGGTGCTCTTGCCCGATCCGGTCGGGCCGCAGACCAGCACGAGGCCATGCGGGAGATCGACGAGATCGTCGAGCGGGACCGGCAAACGAAGCTGCGCCAGCGCGGGCGGCGCGGCGCGGAGGAGGCGGACCGCCGCCGCGCGCCCGCGCGAGGTCTGGAACACGTTGAGGCGACACCGGCCGACGCCCTCGACGCTGATGCCGAGATCGGCCGACGCGCCCGCGGCGAGGCGGCGCTCGGCCGCGGCGCTCAACGAGGCTCCGAGGAGCGCCGCGAGATCGCTGATCGGCGCGCTCGTGAGCGGGCGCAGGTGACCGTCGACGCGGACCACCGGCGCTTCGCCCTCCCGGAGGTGAACGTCGCTCGCCTGGAGCGAGGCCGCGCGCGCGATCAGCGCCGCGAGATCGGGCCCCACATCCGAGCTCGCCGCCGCGGTCTGCGCCGCGCTCGCCGCCGCAGCTTGCGCCGCGCTCGCGCTCGCTGCGGGCGCCTCGATCGCGCGCGGCGCTCGCTCGACGATCGGCGCCGCGAGCGGCGGCGCCATCGGCGGCGGAGCCGGCGGCGCGGCCTGCTTGCCTCGCCCGCGGAGGAACACCGCGTCGAGCTCGAGCGCCGCAGAGGCCGGACCGCGTCGGGTCAAGGTGACACGAAAGCTGCCGGAGCCCGGCGTATCGTGGACGAACTGCACCTGCCCCTGCTCGACGAGCGCGCGCTCGCGCTCCTCCCCGAGCAGATCGCCCAGCAGCTCGCGGAGCGTCTCCATCGACGTCTTGGGCATCGTCAATCGCTTCGGCGTGCCCTCGGCGAACATCTGCGGCTCGCGGTCGGCGCCGAGCCGGAGCTCGTTCGCGCCCTGTCGGTCGACCAGGTTGAGGAGGCTATCGATACGCGCCATGGTGAGGTCGAACCATCGAGAGCGGGTTTGCTTCCACTCGCATGCTCTTTTCACATAACGTGATCTCGTGCCCCCTGGTACCGGGCGCTGGCGCTGGAGACGGTGGAGCGAGCGGTGCGGGCGCCGCTGGCAAAGCTGGGAGTCCGGGTCCAAGTGCCCTGAGACCTTCCTTTCCCGGTGTTCCTGGCGCGGGTTGGAGACACGCGGGCTCATCGTCAGCCCGAGGGCGCCGCGCCGCCCGACAGCCGGCCTCGAGAGATGGACTCCGCCTCTCGACAGGTAATTCCCGGTCCATTCTTCTGATCCGCGCGGGATGCCGACCGCCGCGATCGGATCTCGCGTGTCGTCATCGGAACAGGAGAGTGAAGGTCAGAGCGAGCATCCGAGGCCCTCCTGCCCCCGGAGCGCCGAGCTCCTGGCCGGCTCCCCGGGTGCCAGATGCAAAACCACGTAATCCTCGGATGCTTCGCTCTGCTGCTCGCGTCCTCGGTCCTCGGGTGCACCGACGATCGGCGCGACGGCAGCTCGCCGACAGGCGAGGTCCTCCAGCCGGCGAGCGCGCCGATGGACTACCCTCCCGGTCCTTATGGCACCACCAAGGGATCCATCGTCGCGCGCTATCATTTCAAGGGCTACCAGAACGCCCAGGTGGAGAGCGACTCCACCCAGACGATCCAGCTCGCGGATTTCTACAACCCGCACGCCGATGATCCCGGCTATGCGCCGGCCGATCCGAACCAGGATGATCGGCTCTTTCCGATAGGCTCGCTCTACGGGAGCAACGCGCCCAAGCCCAGGGCGCTCTCGATCGCCGTCTCCTCCGCCTGGTGCGGAGCCTGCAAGAAAGAAGCAAAGACGGTTATCCCGCTGAAGCGCGTCCTCTACAAGCCTCTCGGGGGCGAGTTCTTCGTCCAGCTCAACGACGGGCCTTCTCCTGGCCAGACCGCCGTCCAGCAAGATCTCCTGGACTGGACGGCGCAGTTCCAGGTCAATTTCCCCGCGACGATCGATCCCCAGCGGCAGCTCGACGCGCTCTTCGTGACCAACGCGTACCCGACCAACATCATCGTCGACACGCGGACGATGAAGATCGTCGAGGTCGTCGCCGGCGTGCCCAACGACGCTTACTGGAGCCTCTTCGTGGAGACGCTCCTCGCGCAGTGAAGCTATCTCCTTATCCAGGGATGACCGCGTCCTCCCAAGACCGTCAATCCTCTGTCGCACCCCCTCAGATTCCGTCCATCCACATCCTTGTTCACGCCGGCTGTCTTTATGTGACGCCGCGTTAGAGCGCGGTACCCCTGATCCGGGTGGTGCGCCGATGTGGTTGGAGATATTTCTTCAAGTTGGCAAAGAAAGTAATTTACGCGCCTTCTCGGGATTGGGTATGTATCCGAGATTGGTCATCGTCGCGTTTTGAACGCAACGAGGGTGAGGACGACCCGCGTACGCGCTGATCAAGAAGACCGAGCAAAGGAGCTGGAGATGAGGACTTGGCGACCCCTGGCCGCTGGTGCGGCGATCTGTTCGATTACGACCTTGATGGCGAGCTGCGCCTCGCACGAGCCCGAGGCGCGTGGGACTGACGAGCGCGTCGCGGCAACCACGCAGTCGCTGGTGACCAACTGCAAGTACCTCGATCAATCCCAGTACGCCCCGCTGCCGGTAGACGTGGATTTCGACCGCGAGATCGTGGTCCGCGACCTGAGCGTGGTCGAGGATCCCTGTCGCACGACCTGGAATCCGGCGGGCGGATGCGATCCTGCCACCGTCGGTGTCTGGACGTTCGGCCACCTCATGACGCAGATGGCTGGCACCACCCCGCCGGCGCAGTTCGCCGCCGAGTGGATTCACACCTTCGAGATCGATCAGGTCGTCAACGGGTTTCCGGTGCCCAAGCGGTCCAACGTTCGCGCGGCGCTCATCGACCCCTGGCTCGTGGCGAGCGGGTGCAAACCGGGGGACAAGATCACCGGCAAGGACGCCTGTCCGCTCGACCTGAAGAAGGCGCCGTTCCGGCTGCTGGCCATCGTCAATCGCGTCGATCTCGCCGGGCCGGCGTACGGCGCCGAAAACCCCGGTGAAGCGCGCTTCGTCTTCGGCATGCTCAAACTGGGCAGCGGCGGCGGCAAGCCCAAGTCGAGCCTCGGTTCGTCTGCCACCCTCCCGTCCCTCGACCTCGAGCCTGCGGACGGCCCGGCCGAGCTGGTGGACGTGGACACGAAGGGAGAGCAGCTCCAGGGCGGCTCGCTCAAGGCCACGGTGATCCTCGAGTACCGGATCCCGCAGAGCCAGAAGCAGGTCGAGTGGACGCAGCGCTGGCACGATCTCAGCTCGATCAACCTCGGCGATCCGGAGTTCAACGCGAAGCTCCAGCAGATCACCGACATCTTCTCGCTCCAGGGCGCCGACACCTCGCGCCCGAACCTCGGCAGCTCGATAGGCCAGGTGCGGACCAACGAGATCTCGCTCGGCAACGGCGACTGGGAGCTCCGCGAGTTCTCGCTTCAAGACGTGGGCCTGGGCGTCGACGCCTCCGGGCTGCGGAACACCACCACCGCGCAGACGCCGGACGACAGCCAGAACGGCGCCACTCCGCTCGACCTCTGGATGATCGCCAACGAGCCTGACATCATCAACGTCGATCACGTGGTGCCGACATCGTTCCTCGGCGGCGTCTCCCACGAGAGCGGCGTCGTCTTCGGCACGTCCGCCGTCCCGCCGATGGATCCGCACTCGCGGCACCACTTCGCCGTCCAGATGTGCAACGGCTGCCACAACGACGAGATTCAGGACACCGGCTTCACCCACATCGGCATGCGCGGCCTCGGCTCCGTCGCGCCGCTCTCGCCCTTCCTCGGCCAGTCCCCGGCGCCGGATCCCTCGTTCAACGGCCTCCCGGCCACGATCCACATCGTGCCTGACGCCATGTCCCCGAGCGATCTCCGCGAGTACAACGAGCCCTGGCGTCGAGTCTGCGAGATCACCCGCATCCTCAACAACGACCCTGATCCCTACACCCGCGGCAACGGCGGCGTTCACTGAGGGCTTGAGTCTCCGCGAAGAAAAAGAGATCTGAGCCACAGAGGCACAGAGGCCGCGGAGGTCGGAGCTTTTGCTCTGTCCTCTGCGTCCTCTGTGCCTCTGCGGTTATTTTCTCCCCTGTTCGGCCCGTTCAGCGTGGTAACGCGGCGCTGAAAAGCGTCGAGCGTGCAGCCGAGTGTTGATCGCGAGCGCGTCCGCCGTCACTATCGGCGCCCCATGCGTCTCCCGCTCCGTGCGCGCCGGCTCGCCGGCCTCGCGCTCCTCGCCCTCGTCGGGTGCTCGTCTGCGCCGCCGCCGCCCGCGGTCGCGATCAAGGCCGCCTCCAAGAACCCTTGCGACATCGCCGACGCGCTCCGCGGCAAGGTCACGCACCTCCGCGAGATTGGGCGCCTCGAGCGCGCCTCCAAGGCCATCGAGAAGGCGGACGCGCTCTGTGTCGACACCGCGCCGGAGAGCTGGGCGGCCCACGTCGCCATCCTCGCCGAGCTCGGCCGCACCACCGAGGCCAAGGCGCTGGCCAGCTTGATCGAGACCTCGCCGCGCGCGCCCGAGACCGCGAAGCACGCCGTCGCCGCGGCGCGCGAGCTCGTCGATCGGCAGGAGAAGCGCCTCGCCGAGCCCAACAAGGCCAAGGTCGACAAGGCCAAGGCCGACGCGAAGAAGTACCTGCGCGAGGGCGAGATCGCCGAGGCCGCGGGCGACGCCAAGAAGGCGCTCGATCGCTTCCGTCGATCGCAGGACGAGTGGCCGAGCTTCCTCGCGCTCGGCGGCGCGGGCATGGCGGCGAAGAAGCTCGGCGACACCGTCGAGGCCCAGCGCCTCTTCGATCGCGCGATCGTCGAGCTCGAGAAATCCTCGGGAAAAACCCTGGATATCGACGTGCCCAACGGCTTCACGGGGTCGGTCACGTCGGTGGCGTGGGCGCCCTCGGGCCTGCGCCTCGCGGTCGCTCACGGCGAGGGCGTGTCGATCCTCTCGACGTCGACCTTCCGCGAGCGCGTGCACCTCCTCGATCTCGGCAAGCCGCGCGCGGTCGCCTTCTCGGCCGACGGCGCCCTGGTCGTCACCGGCTCGGACGATCGCGGCGTGCGCGTGTGGGACGCGGCCACCGGCGCGCTGCTGCAAACGTTCAAGGAGCACACCGGCGAGGTCACGAGCGTGGCCTTCTCGCCCAACGGAAAGATGCTCGCCTCCGGCGCGAAGGACTCCACGGTCCGCGTCTGGGACCTGACCAAGAACGTGATCCTCCGCGTGTTCACCGAGCACACCAACGACGTCAACTCGGTCGCGTTCTCGCCCGACAGCAAGCGCCTCGCCTCCGGCTCGACCGACAACACCGTCCGGATCTGGGACCTCGGCCAGAGCCAGATCATCCGCGTGCTCGACGAGCACACGCTCTACGTCACCGCCGTCGCGTTCTCGCCCGACAGCAAGCTCCTCGCCTCGGGCTCGTGGGACAAGACGGTGCGGATCTGGGACGCGAACATGAAGACCGTCGACGTCCAGCCCAAGTTCTCGTCGAACAAGCTCATCAACGATCACAGCGATCGCGTGACGACCGTGGCCTTCGCGCCGGTGGGAAAGCAGCTCGCGTCGGGCTCGTGGGACAACACCGTTCGCACCTGGGATCCGATCACCGGCAAGCCCGCGGAGACCTTCAAAGGCCACACGCAGTGGGTCACCTCGCTCTCGTTCTCGCCCGATGGAAAGCAGCTCGCGTCGGGATCATGGGATACGACAGTGCGTATCTGGGACACCGAGAAGGGCTCCCCCGTGCCCCTGCAAACCCTGAAGGAGATCGCCGATCGCGTGGTGCTCGCCGGCTTCTCCCCAGACGGAAAGCAGATCGCGGCCTCCGGCCCCGACCGCGTGGTGCGGATGTGGGACCCCGCCTCGAAGACCTTCGCGCGCGCCTCGTACGAGGAGTACGTGGGGCGCCTCAAGGCCGATACCCTCTCTCCCGACCGCGGATTCCGTGTCTCCACCACGATGGCAGGCCTGCTCTCCCTCCTGCGCGCCCAGGACTCGACGCGCCTCGCCACGCTCCGCACCCTCGAAGGCAAGGAGGGCGGCTATGTGCTCGCCTCGGACGGCCACATCGACTTCATGGGCCCGGACGCCTGCGCCGCGCACGCGCTGCCCCTCTGCCGCGTCGGCTCGGTGAGCCTGCCGTTCGATTTCTGCGAGGATCGGTTCTACAGCCCGGGGCTGCTGGGGAAGCTGCTGGCGAAGGATGACTCTTATGCTGATCCGGACGCGGAGTATCCGCCGCTTCCGTGCGGTGAGAAGTAAGTAAGCGGTTCAGGCCCCGAGGGCCTCTGGCGCCGCGTCGAACATTTCCGCCAGCTCCGGAATGGTGCCTCGCTGCCGCTTCATCTCCGCCCAGACCGTGGGCTGCTGTCGCTGCCGCACGTCGCGAGCAATCTCCTCGAGCTTCTGCGCTTCCGCCTTGCGGCTCTTGAGGTGGAGGTAGCGTGAAAGATGCGCCCGGAAGTCCTTGTACGCTTGCTGCCGCGTCTTGGGGAGCGCGTCGTTCTCGTTCAGCCGGAGTATTTTGATCGTATACTTCGCGCGGCTGCGCTCTCGAGGTCCGAGATGCGCCCGCGGCGTGAACCAGAACGTGTCTCTCAGGTCGAGCGCCAGGTACTCACACGGATCCTCGGAGCGCGGATCGAGCAGCACTGGATCTCCCGCGACGGGAGGCACAATCGCCGCATTCCGAGGCCGCGCGACCTCCGTCAGCGCGCCCGAGCCGGTCGCGAAGACGGCGAAGTGGTTGTTCTTCGGGCCGTTGCAGGGCCCGCAGGCATAAAGGTAGTTCGACCAGAGAAAGGCCCGCTCGGGGTAGATGGCTTTGGGCCAGATGTGCTCCACCTCGTCTGCCAGCGAGTCCTCACAGTAGGCGCATCGCCGCACGCCCGAGCACATCGCGGTCAGCGCCTCCTTCACCGCGTCGAAGGTGTCATCCCCCTTGTGATTGTGAGAATGAAAGCTCGTCCTCGCGTGCGCCACCCGCGCTTCGTAGTCCGGCAAGGTGTTGACGATCGCCTGATACTCCACGAGCTTCTTCTGCGCCGCTTCGGGCAAGGTCCGATCCGGAAGGCGTATCATGCGGCGCTGTCCTCAGCGCCGGCGCTCGCCGCCGTGGGCAGGATATCCCGGAGCCTTCGTTGCTCTTTGCGCTCCTCGTCGGACAGCCCTTCCTCCATCTCCTTCTGGTTGAGCTCTGCCAGGCGAGAGAGGTGCTCCATGGCCTCCGGCGACCGCGTGGTCACCTCACCGAATGCACCGGTGCCGTAGGCGTCGAGCACGTTGCCATAGAGCAGGCGGTCCCGCGCGACGCCGGTCACCATCCCTGGCTGATCGCTGCTGCCTGGCTTTGGCAGGCGAAAGATGCTGCCGACGTCGGCAGCCTGGCAGATCAAGGGGCTATGGGTGCTGACGATGAACTGGATAGCGGGGAAATGATCGCGGAACCAGCGGCCCACGCGCCGCTGCCACGTTGGGTGCAGGTGCGCGTCGATCTCGTCGATCATCACGACGCCGGGCACCACGATCTTCGATGGATCGGCGGGATCGAAGATCCTCTGTGCACCGTAGGTCGCAGCGAGCTGTCGAATGAGCTCGAAGGTCATGCTCAGGATCGAGCGATAGCCGTCGCTGAGGTTCTCGACGGGGACTTCGCAGCCGTTTCCGTCGACGAACAGGACACCTTTCGAGGTGATCGACTCGAGGCGCGCCTCATGAGGAAGAAAACCCGCCTGGTTCACGAAGGCCCTCACCGGTTCGAGGAGCTCGCCTTCTGGATCTTTTTCGAGCTTCTTGAACTGGAGCAGCTTGAGCCATTCCAGGCATTCGCTCAGCGCGACCGACTCGCTGAAGACCGAGAGATGACGGGCCAGCTTGGGATTCGAATAATAGAGCTTCTCCTGGTCCTTGTCGCCGCCGGTGAAGCGACGAAATGGCCCATACGAAGCGGAGAACCATCCCCTTTGACCACCCCAGACGTTTCGTTTCGGATCGAGGTGATGGCTCGAGGCCTTGAGCTCCACGTGATCGGCAGAGCGAACGAAGTCGAGCTTGGCCTCCAGCAGCCACTTCGTGGGCAGCTTCCCGGCTTTTGAAAGCGAGTCGAAGTCGCGGTGGGGCTCCAGCCTCACGTCGATGAATCCAGTGCCAGTGCCACGCTTGAGCCACTCGTTCCAGTCCTGGCGGAGCGCGATCGCCTCCTGTGGTCCGACGAGGGCCAGCGCCAGCGCACGCAAGAACCCGCTCTTACCTGCGCCGTTGTCGCCGAGGATGACGTGCCAGCCGGCGCCGGCGTTGGTGGGTTCCCAACGCAGCGTCGAGATCGAGCGCACGTTATCGAGGATGACCCATTTCAGGTGCATGGGTCACCGTGACCTTGCCGTTCTCCGGCTGTCAAGTCTTAGCAGCGACCAAGCTGAACCATGCCGGCCAGAGGAGCACAGTCCTCGTCTCTCATCCCGCAGCGCTTTCGGCTCCTCCTCCAGATACCTGACACCAGGCTGTCAGAGCCCTCCGCCATCCTCGCCGCCTCGCCGGCAGCAAACGCGCTGCCGGCGGCACGAAGGAGCGAAGATCATGAGCGGAGCTCTCGACGGTAAAGTGGCGCTGGTCGCAGGCGCGACGCGGGGCGCGGGCAGGGCGATCGCGGCGCAGCTCGGCGCCGCGGGCGCCACGGTCTACGTCACGGGGCGCAGCACGCGCGCGCAGCGCTCGGAGATCGATCGCCCGGAGACGATCGAGGAGACCGCGGAGCTCGTCACGCGCGCCGGCGGCAAAGGCATCGCGGTGCAGGTCGATCACCTGGAGGTCGAGCAGGTCCGCGCGCTCGTGGCGAGGATCGAGGGCGAGCAAGGGCGGCTCGACGTCCTGGTCAATGACGTGTGGGGCGGAGAGCACCTGTTCGAGTGGAAGAAGACGCTCTGGGAGCACTCGCTCGAGAAGGGGATGCGCCTCCTCCGGCTCGCGGTCGACACGCACATCATCACCAGCCATCACGCGTTACCGCTGCTGATCAAGAGGCCTGGTGGGCTGGTGATCGAGATGGCGGACGGGACCGCGGAGTACAACGCTTCGCGCTATCGGGTGTGCTTCTTCTACGATCTCGCCAAGGCCGCTGTCCTGCGCATGGCGTTCGCCCTGGCCGAGGAGCTGCGCGCTCACGGCGGTACGGCCGTGGCGCTGACGCCCGGCTGGATGCGCTCGGAGATCATGCTCGACCACTACGGCGTGACCGAGGAGACCTGGCGGGACGCTGCTGCTCGTGAGCCTCACTTCGTGATCTCCGAGACGCCCACCTACGTTGGCCGCGCGGCCGCGGCGCTCGCCGCCGATCCCGACGTGGCGCGGTGGTCCGGCCAGTCTCTCTCGAGCGGGCAGCTCGCGCGGCTCTATGGCTTCACCGATCTCGACGGCAGTCGGCCGGACGCCTTGCGCTACCTCGTCGAGGTGCAGGAGGCGGGTAAGGCGGCGGACGCCACGGGATATCGCTGATCCCGCGGCGCCTCCAGCAGGCCTCGAATCAGAAGACGCAGCCGACCTTCTCCGCGGGCAGCGTGTCAATCGCGGTCTTTCCGCCGCCGAGGTCCCACGTCACGGTGAGTGTCCAGCTGCTGTTGCAGTAGTCGCACGGGCTGCCTTCGTGCGAGCCGTCCGGCGCCTTCTCCTTGGTGTGCTCGACCGTGAGCATCGAGCCGGGCTGCACGGGGCCTCCGCTCGCTGGAGATACGGTGAACGGCCAGGACAGGGTGTTTGGCGCGGCGCCGAACACCAGCTTTGCCGAGCTGATCGTGGCGCTCAGCGGCAAGGTGCCGCTGTTGGTGTACTTGGCCGTGAAGCTGCCGATGATCGGATCGGGCGGGACGACCGGCTGGCAATTGACCCCGAGAGATGCGCTCTCGAGCTTCGGTGTGATGCCTCCCGGCTCCGCGCCGCCGGTGCCGGTGCCGGTGGTCCCGCTGCCGCCGGTGCCGGTGCTGGTAGTGCCGCTGCCGCCCTGTCCATTGCCTCCTGTCCCCGTCGCGGTGGTCGCGGTCGAGGAGGTGCTCGAGGCCTCCCCGCCGCTGCCGCTCGAGCTGCCGGTGGCCGCGTCATCGCCGGAGCCTCCGCATGCGGCGCCGAGGAGCGAGACGCCGAGAGCGAGGATCCATCCTGAAAGAGAAGTGGTGTAGCGCATGGCCTCAATGTAGCGGATCGCACGGCGAAGAGACGACGAAGAAGCGCACGAGACGGAGGATTCCGCGGGCAGGGGGCGAAGAGCGGGGCTTGCGCCTGATCAAGAGGGCTATTCGCGGGCCATATCGGCTGTATCGGCCACGCCGCGTCGCGTCCCTGCTGCGATGACTCCGCTGTTCTGGTAGACGTCGCGCGTGACGCTCCGCCGCCTCCCGCTCGCTGCTGCCTTCGCTTCGCTCTTCGTCGCGGCTTCGCTCGCCTCTTGCCGCGATCCGCAGCCCTCCTCCGACGCGGCCGCGACAAGCGCGAGCGCCGCTCCGGCCGCCGCGAGCGCCGCGGAGATCCCGGCCGTCGCGAGCGCGAGCGCTTCGGCTGTCGCGAGCGCCGCGGTCGCCGCGCCGCCTGCCGGCTTTCCGGATCCGCTGCCTGGCAGCACGGAGGGCTGCGCTGAAGGCATGGTGCGCGTCGAGGGCGACTACTGCCCTGCGCTCACCCAGGATTGCGCCGTGTGGCACCCGGAGTACCTGAACCGCGGCAATCGCACCGTCAGCGAGCGCTGCCTCGAGTACAAGAAGCCCTCTCACTGCGTCTCGAAGAAGCGCAAGAAGCTCTCGTTCTGCATGGATCGCTTCGAGTACCCCAACAAGGTCGGCGAGCTGCCGCGGGTGCTCACCTCCTGGGTGCAGGCCGGAGAGATGTGCGCCGCGCAGGGCAAGCGCCTCTGCACCGAGGACGAGTTCAACTTTGCCTGCGAGGGCCCGGACATGCTGCCTTATGTCAACGGCTACGAGCGCAATGACAAGATCTGCAACATGGACAAGGAGTATCGCTATCCCGATCACAGCCACACGATGCTCTATTACGAGCAGTGCCTCGCCGACCCGCGCTGCGCGGCCGAGATGGCGAGGCTCGATCAGCGGAAGAAGATCGGCGAGATCACGACCTGCGTCTCGTGGGCGGGCCTCTACGATCTCAACGGCAACGTCAACGAGTGGGTCGACCTGCCCGGCGAGAAGCGGCCCAACCGCAGCGGCCTCAAGGGCGGCTGGTGGGGCCCCGTGCGGAGCCGCTGCCGGCCGACGGTGACCTTTCACAAGGAAGAGGACTACGGGTACGAGCAGGGATTCCGCTGCTGTGCGGGAGTGAAGGAGTGACGGCGCGCTCCTGCGCCTCAGCGCGGTCCCGTGCTCGAGCGTGAGCGCCCTCTGAGGAGGCCGCTCGGCTGCGGGCGAGGTCGGCTACGAGTCGCGGCGCCGATGGTCTTGTGCAAGAGCCTCGTCGAGGTGGTGGGGATCATGCTACCTTCGGCCCATGCGGATGATCGGTCAGTCGCGGCGGCTCGACACCCTGGTCGCATCTCTCGACCCGGATGTTCGTGACGCTGTCGGCGACGTCGATCGGTCGCTGATCCGTCTGTCCCTCGAGCAGTCCCCGCGCGACCGTCTCCGTTCTGCCTCGAACATGGCTCGCACGCTCGTCCGGTTCCGCCGTGAAGCCCCGCCACCCGAACGCCGCTGATCTCGACGCGCTCCTCGTGGAGCTGAGCGGAGCCGGGGTGGAGTTCGTCATCGTCGGCGGCGTTGCGGCGGTGCTTCAAGGTGCGCCTGTCACCACGCTGGATCTCGATATTGTTCACCGCCGCACGCCGGAGAACGTCGAGCGTCTGCTCGGTGTGCTGCTGCGGCTGGACGCGATCATGCGGTACGACCTGGCAAATCGGGGCCTCCGACCGACCGCGGAGATGCTGGCTGGACGGGGGCAGCTCAACCTCTCCACATCGCTTGGGCCCCTCGATCCTCTGTGCGAGCTCCATGAAGGTCAGGGCTACGAGGAGCTCCTCGCCCACTGCGACATCGTCACGGACGAGGGGCTATCGCTCCAGGTGCTCGATTTGCCGACGTTGATCGAGATCAAGATGAGAGCTGGGCGCGCCAAGGACCGCTTGATGCTACCCGTGCTGATTGCCACCCTGAAAGAGCGCCTCTCGCGAAGCTCCTGAGCTGCCGCGCTTCACAGCGCGGCGCCGACGATCTCGTTCAAAGAGGCCTCGTCGACCACGCCGACGAGATAGGACATCACGTTGCCCTCCTTGTCGAGGATGACCAGGCTCGGCAGCTTCTCCACACCGTAGCTGTCGGAGACGCGGCTGCCGGTCTCGACCAGCATGGGATAGCTCAGGCCCTTTTGCGTCGCGTACTTCTTGATCACCGCGGGCGGGTCCGACACGTTGACGCCGAGGACGACGAGGCCCTTGCTCTCGTAGCGGCGGGCGAGGCGGTCGAGCACCGGGGCCTCGACGGCGCAGGGGCCGCACCAGCTCGCCCAGAAGTCGAGGATCACCGGGTGGCCCTTGAGATCGGCGAGGCTCATCTGCTCGTTGGGCTCGGCGCTCTTGCCGTTGGCGGCGACGGGGAGCGTGAAGGCTGGGCCGGGCTTGCCCACCATCCCGCCGGTGCCTGGTGCGAGGCGCGGCAGGATGGCCAGGCCGAAGAGGCCGCTCAGGCCGAGCAGCACGGCGATGGCCGGGTAGAGAATCTTGCCGGAGTAAAACTCGGGGACCGCCATAGGATCCCGCTTTCATAGCAAATCTTTGGGCCCACGCCCGATTCCCGGTCCTGTATGGTCACGGCCCCGCGTTCCGGGGCGCCCGCGCCCCCGGCCCGACCATCGCGTCACCACGAGGAATCATGCTCGATCGCCACGAGACTCCCCGCAAACCCGGCCGAAAGGCGCCGCCCCCCAGCGTGCTCTTCGCGAAATTCCCGCCCGATGACGGCGATCTGCCCGCGGGGCCGCCCGCCGGCGGCGGCGGTGGCTTCGCCGACGACGGCAACTTCAAGCGCGGCCGGTTCAGCCCCGTGGCGATCCTCGTCGCCGTGCTCCTCGTCCTCGGCGGCGCGGCTGCCCTCTATTTCGGCTTCCTCGCCGAGAAAGAGAAGATGACGGTCGAGCAGATCTCGAAGGAGAAGAAGAACATCTTCGTCCTTTCGCAGAAGGATCAGATCCCGCTCTGGCGCAAATGGGGGACGCAGACCGCCGAGTTCTCGCTCCAGCAAGAGGCCCTCCAGCAGCTCGCCTGGAATGAAGATCCCGAGGGCGTCGTCCTCGCGACCAAGGCGCTGGCGCAGCCCGATCATCGTATCCGCGGGACCGCGGCGCAGGTGCTCGCGTACTACGGATCGCCCCGCGGCGACGCCGGCAAGCCTGCGCTGCTCGAGGCGCTGAAGACGGCCGACGAGAGCGATCGCCCCCAGATCGTCTGGGCGCTGGTGACGCTGAAGGAGGCCGCTGTCTTCCCGCAGGCCATGGATGCGTACCGCGCCGGCTTCCTCACCAAGGTGGAGCGCCTCGGCGGCGGCGGCGCCTTCGATCCCGAGCTGCTCTCGGGGCTCGTCCCACTGGAGAAGCTCGCCGCGCTCGCCGACGATCCCAGCGCGTCGGTGCGGCAGCTCATCGCGACGGTGATCTCGCGCAACGCCGAGTCGAAGTGGACGAGCGTGCTCGTCAAGCTCGTCAAGGACAAGGATCCCGAGGTCGGCCGCGAGGCGGCGAACGGGCTCGGGAAGATCGCCGACGAGGGCGCGCGCGGCCCGCTGCTCGAGGCGCTGAAGACGGCCGACAAGGACAGCCGCCAGAAATTCCTCGAGGCGCTCCGCGACGGCATCGGCGGCGAGGGCCTGGTGCTCGCGCTCGACAGCATCAAGTCCGACGCGCCCGAAGAGACGCAGTGGTTCCAGACCAAGCAGATCATGGAGATGCTGCGCGACCTCGGCGATCCGCGCTCGGGTGACGCGCTCGTGAAGTGGGTCGAGCGGGCCAAGCCCCTCAGCCACTGGCGCTACGAGACGGGCACGCGCCTCGCCGAGGTCGGCGACGTCCGCGGCGCGAAGTACCTCGGCGAGCGGATGCTGGCCGATCCCACCAAGCTCTACACGCTCGCCAAGTTCTGGCAGGCCGACGAGGGCGGGAACCTCTCGCGCACCGATCTGCCGCGCGTCGTCGGCGCCCGCATGCTCGCCGACCTCGCGGTGATCCACCCCGAGGCCCGCGCCGAGCTCACCGCCGCCGCGGAGGACTCGACGCTCTTCTGGATCAAGGATCACCCGCAGCCGCACGCCAACGGCCTGCGCTTCCTCGCGGCGATCAACTCGCCGAAGGCGCTCAACGACATGCGCGACTGGGCGTTCCCGAAGAAGGAGCTCCCCAAGGAGGGGCAGCAGCCGCCGTTCCCGACCGAGTTCGAGGTCGCGCAGAGCGGGCTCCGCTACATCGGGTGGATGAAGGACGAGCCCTCCTTCACGAAGCTGACCGATCAGTTCAAGCGCAAGAAGGACAAGAAGCTCGACATCACGCAGGCGGGCCTCAACGGCGCCGGCGTGGCGATGATGGGCATGGCCCTGCGCGCCGTGGCCGTGGGCGCGTCGAACGGGCTCGCGCAGTGGGGCGATCCGCGCGCGATCAAGCCGCTGATGGAGCTCATCGAGGACGAGACCTGGCACGAGGAGGCTCGCCAGGCCGCGTGCGAGGCGCTCGCCTGGTGCGCCGACGACAAGACGATGGTCGAGGTCGCGAAGAAGGCGAAGGACTACGCGAGCAAGAAGGAGCCGGCCAAGGCGGTGATCGGGGCCTGCTACGCCGCGACGCTGGCCCTCCGGCCGGTGCCCTCGGCGGTGCCCGCGCTGGTGGACATCCTCACGGCCGAGCTCGACCTGACGGTGCGCATGGCCGTCGCCCGCGCCATCGGCGTCAGCGGCTTCGACGCCGCGAGCGAGGCCAAGCTCTACGAGAAGATGAAGGACGTGGAGCTCCGCAACGCGGCGGCGCTGGCGCTGATCCTCGGCGGCTCGACGGAGACGGCGGCGCGCACCGTCGCCATGTACGCCGACTACGACAAGGGCGCGGTCGACGATCTCAAGGACCACTACTCCAACGCTTTCGGCTACTGGTCGGACGAGGACTTCAAGCGCGGCAACCTCTACCGCTGGGTGGCGAACGCGACCGCGATCAGCCACGTCAAGATCAACGACACCCCGCAGGACTGGGCTCGGCAGAAGCTCCAGGGGCAGTTCGACAACCTCAAGTTCGACAACGGCCCGCACTCGGAGACGCGCGTCGTGCTCCGCTACCGCCTCTACAACGCGGCGAAGAGCGGCGACGCGGCAGCGAAGAAGGGCGCGATCGACACGCTCAAGTTCATGAAGGAGAAGGGCGCGCTCATGGCCCTCCGCCACGAGCCGGGCGAGGTCGGCGAGATGGCCAAGAAGGCCTTCCACGAGGTCATGAACCCCAAGGTCTTCACCGAGAAGGCCGCTGAC
>FSTQ01000515.1_pt1 | contig 16560 bp, 8 predicted proteins | sample 1637281 | NCBI WGS metagenome assembly FSTQ01 (sample SAMEA3914818, study PRJEB12502) | metagenome | biome: forest; material: soil | place: Canada | collected 2010-06-26 | depth 0.1 m
CCCCCCGACACCTCCCCCCCTCGCGACCGCCCACGCGGCCCCGGCATCCCCCGCGCTCCCACCGCCCGGCGCTCTCATCTCACGCCGCGACAGCACCACCGGCCGAGCGCTCCTCTCCTGGTCCGAAACCCCCGGCGCCACCGGCTACGACATCGAAATCACCGCCTGCCCAACAGCCCCGTGCCGCTTCGAAAGCGCCTCCGTACGCGCCCACCTCACCGCGCCCCGCTTCGCGCTGCCACGCGCCGGCCTGCCCCCCGGCCCGCTGGCATTTCGCAGTCGCGCGTGCGACGCCGCAGCGCATTGCGGTGCCTGGAGCGAAGCCGCGATCCCCGCCCGGCGCCCGGCCTACGACTTCGACGGCGACGGCTTCGCCGACATCGTCGTCGCCCCCCAGCTCCCGCCCGCCACCTCGCGCGGCATCCCTGTCCTCCCGCGCGCCCAGATCGAAGACCTCCGCCACCTGCGCATCTTCCCGGGCGGCCCCCAGGGCCCCCACACCCCCCGTCGACTCGACGCGCCCGACACCCAGCAATGCGCGGCCGGCGTGTGCTGCCTGGTCCTCGGAAGCGCCCTCGGAGCGGGCGATCTCGACGGCGACGGCTACCCCGACCTCGTCGTGGCCGGCACCACCTTCTGCCCCGCCGCGCCGGACGCCATCATCGTCTACCGCGGCTCGCACGACGGACTCTCGCAGACACCGACGCAGGTGATCACCGGCCCCGCCGCCGCCCGCTTCGGACGCGCCATCGCCGTGGGTGACCTCGACGGAGACGGCCTCGCGGACGTCATCGTCGGCGCGCCGCACGACCTCGTGGACGGCGTGAAAGCAGGCGCGATCTACGTCTATCGCGGCTCCCCGACCGGCCTCTCGACGACACCGACGCGAACCGCCAACCCCCGCGTTCGACGCGACGCCAACTTCGGCGCCTCCGTCGCCGTGATCGGCGACATGGACGGCGACGGTATCGCCGAGCTCGCGGTCGGCGAAGTCACCATCGCCTACGGCACCCACGACGCCGGCGCCGTCTACCTCTTCACCGGCGGAAGAGACCTCCACCTCGTCGCCGCCCCGCTCACGGACAGCGCCGGCGGCCGTGGCGCCCGCTTCGGAGACGACGTCATCGGCAGCGACGTCAACGGCGACGGCCTGGCCGACCTCCTCGTCGACTCCGCGCTCGACTACGACACCGTCTTTCGCCCCCCCGGAGGCGCCACGTACCCGGCCGTCAGCATCTTCCCGGGCGCGCGCGGCGCCGCCCCCTTTGCCCCCTCGACCCACCACGCGCGCGGACGCGCCAACTGGAACCGCCTCGCCGCGGCGGGCGACGTCAACGCCGACGGCTTCGACGACTTCGTCGTCTCGCGCCCCTTCTTGCAGTCCGCCAACAAAGCGTACTACCTCGGCGACATCCAGCTCTACCTGGGCGGACCCAGCGGACCCAGCGAAACCCCCACGCAGACCATCCCCGGCGGAGACCGCACCCACGGCACCCACGGCTGCACCAACGTCAACGGCACCATCGGCTTCGGCGAACGCATCGCGGGCGTCGGCGACGTCAACGGAGACAGCTTCGACGACATCGCCGCGATCTGCACCGGCACCGACCGCACCCTGGTCTTCACCGGCTCCGCACACGGACTCTCCGAAACACCCCTGGTCGCGCTCGACATCGAAGGCGTGATGCTCGGTGGCCGGCGCTGAGCCCGTCGCTCCCCCCACGGCCGCATCCCTCCGGCATCACAGAGCCCTCATGCGAAACCCCGCTCGATACTCCTCCTCGCCCTCGCCCTCCTCGCCGCGCTCCATGCGCTCCTGGTCATCGTCATCTACGCCGCCCAGCGCAAACTCTACTATCCCGCCGACCCCCAGCCCTACACCGCAGCCGAGCTGAACCTCCCCGGGGTCCGCGACGTCATCATCGACACCCCCGACGGTCAGAAACTCCGCGCGCTCTATCCAGGGCGGGCGCGTCTAAACTGTAACAACTTCTCCGGAAAGAACCTTCAGAAGGTAGTCCTGATCCCAGCCTGAAACCTTGCTTTTGGCGGCAAGGCCCATCTTACCATCTCGTTCCTGCTTCAGCAGATCGAGGGCGATTTTGCGCAGAAGACCGAAGATCTCTGGGCCATGATCGGTGCGGATTCGGCTTTCATCCTCTCGGAATGCGACATCGAGAACCCAGTGGCATTGATTCGAGCGCCTCCGTGGTGGTCCATGCGGCGAGAGATGATGTGCAAAGTCACCGACGCGCCGGCCTCTCCTCGCCGCCGTCGCTGCCTTCTTCCTCTTCTTCTCGCAGCGAGGAGAGCTCGAGCCCGAGCTTCTTGATCGTGCGGTACAGCACGTAGCGCGTCGGCAAGCCCAAGGTGCGCGCCACCTTGGTGAGGTTGTTCCCATGCTGCTGCAGGGCCTTGCGGATCTCTGCGGGCGTCGGCTCGTCGGTGCGGGGCCGGGCCGGCGCGGGAGTGGGCACGGCTTGCGCGAGGATGTCGCCGGTCAGCGTCACTCGATCGCCGGCGCTCCCCATCATTGCTGCCCAGAGCAGGGTGCGTAGCTCGCGCACGTTGGTCGGATACGATCGGTGGAGGAGATGCTCGATGAACGGCGCGTCAACGCGGGGCGCGCCCCTGTCCACGTGCGACGGGAAGAAGCGCCGACCAATTTCCGGGCTCTCCTCCGCAGCCTTGTGGAGGAGGTTGCGGACGAAGAGCGGGATGTCCTCTCGGCGCGCGTCCAGGGACGGTAGGGTGAGGCGGAGCGTGAGGCGCGCGAGAAGATCGTGCTTGAGCTCTTCGGGCGCGCGGTTGGTGGCGGCGACGAGGCGGATGTCGGCGCGACGAGGCAGCGCCTCGCCCAGGCGGTGATACTCGCCGCCGGCGTCGAGCACGCGCAGCAGGTGGGCCTGGAGCTCCCAGGGCAGCTCGCCGATCTCGTCGAGGAACAGCGTGCCGCCATCGGTCTGGGCGATGAGCCCCAGACGCTCCGGCATGCCCGGATTCGGGTAGTTCTTGACGTTGCCAAAGAGCTCGGCATCGACCAGCCCGGACGGCAAGGTCGCGGCGTTGCGGGCGACGAGCGGACGGCTCGCGCGGCGCGAGAGCGTGTGGACGGCGCGGGCCGCGAGCTCCTTCCCAGCGCCGCTATCGCCCAGGATGAGGAGGTTATGGTCGGTCTTGGCGTTGAAGCCGATCTGCTCGCGTAGCCGCCAGGCGGCGGGGCTCTCCCCGAGGATGCCGAACGCGTCGGGCTCGCCGAAGGCGCCGGCTGAGCCCGCCGGGAAATCGCGCAAGGAAGGGAGCGCCTCGGCGCGGCGGGCGCAGAGGAGGAGCAGCTGGCCCTTGAGGAGGAGGGTGTCGCCGGGGACGAGGGCTTCGGTGTCGGAGGCCGCACCATTCACGAGGACGGGGCACTTGCCGATGCGCTTGATCAGGAGAGCGTCGCGACGGACTCGAACCTCGAGCTGGTTGCGGGATAGGCCCGCGCCTTCGAGCGGGCCGGTGGGGGTAGCTTCACCGGGCCGCTGCCGGAGGAAGGCCGCGCGGTCGGCGCCGCTCCCCGGCGGCGCGCCCCGGCCGAGCGTCCAGGTGGAGCCATCACGAGGGAAGAGCGCGACCTCGCCGATCCGATGAGGCTCGGCCGACGACCAGGCGATGATCAGGGCAAGGGGATCCATCCCGGTCGGAGCCCCCTCCGAGGTGCTCGAATCGGGCGTCGTGGCGGTGACTTCGCTGGGCAAGGGAGCGCTCGTCTGCAGTCTGGAGGGAGCGAACGACGCTAGCATAGATGGGAGTGCGCTGTATCACAGGCTGCCTCGCGCGGGCGGGCCGCACGTGCGGCCGCCCCGCGCCGCACGTGCGGCGGGTCGAACTCCGGAGGCGCGCACCGCGCGGCGCCCGGCAAAGACCACGACGAGGGAGCCGCACGCATTGGCACGGTCGCTGCGATACGCGTCCACGCCGTCCCCGCGCGGGACCATGAGACTCCGAGGCTCGGAGTAAAAAGGACACGAACCATGAAGACGCTCACGACCCTTTGCATGCTCACCGCCGCTTATGCCGTCACGATGGTGGCCGTCTCGCCGTCGAAGGCCGATGCCGCCGACAGGCGCGTCGGAGCCGGGTACTGCTACGCCAATGTCGATGAGACGCAAGTGATGAATAGCGGGTTGTTCACCAACCTGAACACGGGCGGCGGCTACTACTCCGTGCAGGCTTTCTGCACGATGCCGAGCGACTCGTACCTGAGCCACGCGGCCATCAACACGCTGAACATCCACGGTTACAACGGCCTCACCGGCTCATCGCCGGCCAAGGCCTGCGTCACCGATTGGTCGGGCCTGGCGTCGAGCTGCGGCACCACTGTCTCCACGCCTACGGGGAACTTCAGCACCTCCATGACAGGGACGGCCCTCTCTGCCTGGAAAGCGAATCCCTCCTGGTTCCCCTACGTGGTCGTCACCCTGGACGCGGGCAGCTCGCTCAAAGGCTTCTGGATGTCGACCTGAGCCGCAGGCGAAGCGGCCCCGCCCACGATGTCGTCGACCCCCTGGAGGAACCTGCGATGAACCATGACGCGCGCTCGAAGGTTGCCCTGATCGCCCCCGCGCTCCTCGGCGTCGGGGCGGCGGTGCTCACCACGCTGGCCATCCACCGCCCCGGCGCGCGCGCTCCTGGCGCCGTACCGGCCTCATCGCCGCCCTCCGCTGTCGCGGCGATGTCCGCCTCGCCGTCCAGGAGCGCGGAGCTCGCGGCGATCGAGCGGCGTCTCGCGGGTCTGGAGGCCCAGGAGCGCCGGGCCGAGGGGGCGCCCGCCCCCGCGCCCGAAGAAGCGCCGCCCGATCCCGAGCAGGCGTGGCGCGAGGTCCGGCGGCAGCACGACGAGGCGCTCCAGCGACACCGTGAAGAGCCGGTCGATAACGCCTGGTCGGGCCAGGCAACGTCGCTCCTGCGAGAGGACCTGGGCGCGCTCGCGGATGGACGGACGTTCCGCCTGGCCGACCTCAATTGCAAGACGATCTCGTGTGTCGCCACCCTGGAGTGGCCCTCGTTCGCGACGGCGTCGCGGGAGGCGCGGGACGTCATCGCCGCGCCTCATCGGGTCAACTGCGCGACGACCGTGTTGACGCCGGCACCCGATGATCCCGCGGCGCCTTACCGGGCGGAGATCTTCTTCGATTGCGCCGCGCTGCGCGCGGGGCTGGTGGAGAGCGTGGCAACGGCGGCCGAATCGGGATCACCTCGACGCCGAGGGGCGGGTGACGTCGATCCAGCGCCATGATCACGGCGCCGGATCAGGAGTGGGCTTCTGGTCATGCTTGCGGCGGCTGCGCACCACCTTCCTGCTCCCCAAGCAAAGCGGCCAGCCGTGGCAGTGATTGTTCCTCATGGGCACCCGCGTTGCAGCCGGCGTACTAGACCGAACGATCGCTCACACCCCGCCGCCGACTTACGACCAGCCGCACCTGCACCGCACGTGCGGTGCAGGTGCGGCTGGGATACCCTCGCGCCGGCGTGGACCCCAAGCTCGAGCCAGGTGTGCGGGTGGCAGGCCGCTACCGTCTGGAGCGTGTCCTCGGCGAGGGAGGCATGGGGGTCGTCTGGGCGGCGACCCACGAGCTGACGCGCAAACGGGTCGCGCTCAAGTTCGTCAAGCGCGCCGACGCGCCGGGGCAGCGCGCGCGCCTGCTGCGAGAGGCCCGCGCCTCGTGCGCAGTGCGCCACCCGCACGTGCGCGAGGTCTACGACATCGTCGAAGACGACGGCGGCTCGCCGGTGATGATCATGGAGTACCTCGCCGGCCAGTCGCTGGCCGACAAGCTCGATCGCGAGGGGAGGCTCGCGCTGCCCGAGGCCGCCGCGTTGCTGTTGCCCGTGGTCTCCGCGGTGGGCGCGGCGCACGCGGTCGGGATCATCCATCGGGACCTCAAACCGGGGAACATATTTCTCGCGGTGGGGCCGCCGCAGACGGTGAAGGTGCTGGACTTCGGGATCGCCAAGTTCACCGCCCTGGAGGGCGACGCGGCCGCAACCGGGGCCCTCACCTCCTCGGGAGCGCTGCTGGGCACGCCTCATTACATGTCGCCGGAGCAAGCTTTCGGCGAGAAGGACATCGACCATCGCACCGACGTCTGGGCGCTCGGCCTGATCGTGTACCGATGTCTCTCCGGCGTCCTGCCCACCCAGGCCGACAACGTTGGACAGGTCTTCAAGAACATCGTAGCCAAGCCGATCCAGCCCCTCGAGCAGATCGCACCGGAGCTCCCGGCCGACGTGACCGCGCTGGTCGGGCGGATGTTGTCCCGCGCTCGCGCAGATCGCCCCCTCGATCTGCGAGAGGTCGCCGGGCTGCTGGCGCAGTGCACAGGCGTGACCGTCCCTGATTTCGGGGCGCCTTCGCGGAGCGCTGCGCCCACGGAGGCGATCGACGTATCCGCGACGGACGCGACCGCGACGGTGGACCCGCGGGAGGAGACGGAAGCGGCGCTCGACCCTCCGGCGGGAGATCGCACCGAGCCGCTCACGCCCGACGTCGCGCTCGACACGACGAGCGTGGTGGTGAGCACGGAGCCGATGCGGCCCGCCACGTCGAGGGGCAAGCGCGCGATCACCATCTCCGCGATCGCCATCGGCGCCATCGGCGCGAGCGCGATCGGCGTGCTTGCGGTCGGCGCGCTCGCGGGGGTGCTCTTCGTGGAGCGCTGGAGGGTCACCAACGTCCTGGGGCTCGGAGGCGCCGACGGCGGCGCAGCGGTGCAAGGTAGCGCGCCGATCAGCGCGCCGCCCGAACCGTCAACTGCGACCCGCGCCGCGCCGAGCGCGCCCGCGCCGCCCGCGAGTAGCCCTGTTCCGCCGCCCCCGTCGGCCGTCCCGCGGAGTCAGAAGTCCCCGAGCGGCGCGCCTCGCAAGCTGGCGAGTGCGGCGCCGGCGGCATCGCTGGTCGCATCGCCGGCCCCGCTGGTCGCATCGCCGGCCCCGCCGGCGCTCGAAGAAACGTTCAAGTAGAAGAACAAGAGAACCATGTGCGCTCCTCGACGTCGCTGCCGATCGGGTCATCCTCGCAGCGTGCTCTCGAGGCGGGGATCTCTGGTCGGGGCGGCCTGCTCGGGGATCGTCGTCGCCTTCGCGCGGATCACGCTGGGACAGGCTCCCGTGCCCGGCCCAGAAGCGATCACGCCTGTGGATCGAGGCGGCGAGGCGCGCGGGCACTTCGAGAAGGGCAATGCCCTCTTCAAGACGGGCGCGCTCGCGCCCGCGCTCGCCGAGTTCCTCGAGTCGAGGAGGCTTTTTCCAACCAGGAGCGCGACGAGCAACGCGGCCCTGTGCCTGGCGCGGCTCCAGCGCTTCGACGAGGCCCTCGACATGTACGAGTCCCTCCTCAAAGAGTTCCCGGATCTGCCCGCCGACACCAGGACATCGGCCCAGCGCGAAGTGGTGAGGCTCCGCGGGCTGGTCGGGGCGATCGAGGTCGCCGAGGCCGAGATCGGCGCGGCCATCACCGTCGACGGCCAGAGCCGCGGCGACTATCCCCCGGTCACCCCGCTGCGCACGGCGGCCGGTAGCCATATCGTGCGGGTCTACAAGGAGGGGTTCGAGCCCTTCGAGGGCCGCGCCGACGTCGTGGGAGGCGGGACGGCGCGCGTCTCGGCGCGGCTCCGCGCGCTGGTGCTCCCGGGGCGGCTACGGGTCACAGAGCAGAGCGGCAAGGCGCTCGGCGTGGTCGTGGACGGCAACATGGTGGGCAAGACACCGTGGGAGGGGCCGCTCTTGCCGGGAGCGCACACGGTCTTTCTCTCCGGCGAGGGCCCGCTGGGCACCCAGCCGGTCTCCGCCGCGGTGAAGCTCGGGGATCTCACGCCGCTGACGCTGGTCGCGGAGGAGCTCACCACCTCGCTGCGGGTCGAGCCGATGCCCGCGGGGGCGAGCGTGGCGATCGACTCGGTGACGGTCGGACAGGGGATCTGGGAGGGGCGGCTGCGCGCGGGCCTCCACAAGCTGGAGGTGTTTGGCGAGGGGTTCCGGGCCTCGGCGGAGCAGGTGCACCTGGAGCAGGGCAAGCGCGAGGTGTTGACCGTCTTGCTCGAGCGCGATCCGAGCGCTCCCATGTGGCGAAGGCCTTCCAGGATCACGCTGGAGATCGGCGCCTCCTTGCCGCTCGCCCCGAGCTTCGGCGGCGACGTGGCGGGCAGGTGCGGCGACGGGTGCAGTCGGAGCGCGGGGGTGGGCGGCCAGGTGGCCTTCCACGGAGGTTTCGAGCTCGGGTCGGGGCTCGGGTTCGGGGTCGCGGCCGGCTACGTGAGCGTCTCGCAGAGCGTGACGAACCGGGTCACCACGCTGACCACCGTGGGTATGGGCAAGCCGACTGGGCTGGTCGACGACGCACTCCGGATCCGAGGGTTCCTTGCGGGGGCCTGGACCGGGTTCGTCTTCGGCGAGAGGTTTCCCCTCCGCCTCCGCCTGGGCGCGGGGGCGCTTATCGCGTCGGTCCTCGACGAGCGGTCCGGTACGTTCGGCGGCGTAGCGGCCGACCCGAGCGGGATCGCGCAGTCGTCCACGTTCTTTTACGTGGCTCCGGAGGTGCGCGCCGGTGTCCGCCTGGGCAAGCACGTCGAGGTGACCGCCGGTCTCACGACACTCGTCCTCGTCGGGCTGTCGAGGCCCAGGTGGGACGAGAATCTGGCCATCAACGCCGGAAGATACGGTATCGCGTACTACGCTGCGGACAATCTCACGAGCCAGGTCGTGGCCCTCGCGACGCCGAGCGTCGGCGCCCGCTACGACTTCTGAAGGCCCCAAGCGCAGCGAGGGCCAGCAGGAGCGCGCGTGGGGGCGCGCCCGCGGGCGCGGTGGCGCAGCCAAGCCCGGCGTAGGGGGCCGGGAGGGGGTGGCACCGGCCGTCGCGTTCACAGGCGAACTGCGAAGCGCAGTCGGCGACCGAGAAGCACTGATCCTTGCACGCCCCGTTCAACGGACCATCGGTGTTGCACCTGTACGCGCCGCAGTTGTAGGTCTCGCCGTTGGGCTTCGAGACCTTGCCATCGCTGTCGCACGCTCCCTCGTTGCAGTGGCCCTGCCCGTCGCAGTGGTAGCCGGGGGCACAGTCGTCGTTGCGTTCGCAGCTCTGCCGGCACGTATCGGCGCCGCACGTGAACGGCTCGCATCGTTGCTGGTCGTCCTGGGTGGGGGCTGGGCAGTGGCCCTGTCCATCACAGTAGGCAACGGCGACGAAGGTGCCGCCCGAGCAGCTCTCGGGGCGGCACTCGTCGAACGGAAAACCCGCGCACTGCTTGCGCTCGACACCATCGCACGAGGTCTGCGCGCAGGGCTCGCCCTCCTCGATCGCGGCGCACGGCGGCCGCCCGAACGACTGCGGCGAGTCCATCGACGTGAGCGCGACGCAGCTCCCCTCGTGCCCCAGCACGCTGCACGCCTCGCACTGACCCTGGCAGGGCGCGTTGCAGCAGTAGCCGTCGACGCAGAGCCCGCTCAGGCACTCGTGATCGGACCCGCAGACGTTCTTGCCCACGGGTGATTTGAGGAGACACACGCCCGCTTCGCAGAATGCACCGGGCATGCAGGCGGTGTCTTCGACGCACGAGCCCAAGCAGGCGCCGTCGAAGCAGCGGTATTGGCCCGCGCACGGGATCTCCTGCTCCGCGCAGTTGCCGGCGCCGTCGCAGTGGAACCCGGCCACGTAGCCTTCGCTCGCACAGACGTTCACGTCGCACACCGTGTCTGCCGCATAGAAGCGGCAGGCGCCGCTGCCGTTGCAGGTGCCGTCGCGCCCGCAGCTCAGCGCCCCGTCGTTGGGGCAATCGCCGTGCGGGTCGATTCCGGGCTTCGCGGGGGCGCAGGTGCCGTTCGCGCCGCCGCTCGTCGCGGTCGAGCAGGCGTTGCAGACATCGGTGCACGCGTCCTCGCAGCACACGCCGTCGACGCAGAAGCCCGACTGGCACTGGGACGCGTTCGTGCACGGCAGGCCGATCGCCCCGTCCGCCACGCACGCGTCCCCGTCGCAGAAGGTCGCCGGGACGCACTGGGCGTCGCCCATGCAGCTCGTGCCACACGCGGCCGTGCCCGCGCAAAGGTAGGGAGCGCAGCTCTTCACCTGCGCGACGCAGTGCCCGGTGCCGTCGCACTGGCCGGTGATCAGCACGCCGTTGGTGCAGCTCGTCGCGCCGCACGCCGTCCCGCTCGGGTGGAGTCGGCAGGCGCCCGCGCCGTCGCACGCGCCGTCCATGCCGCACGACGAGGCTCCTTGATCGGGACAATCGCCGTCGGGGTCGGTGCCGGCGACGACCGGCGCGCACGTGCCGTCGGCGACACCTGTCTTGACGGCGGCGCACGCCTGGCAAGCGCCGTTGCAGGGCGCGCCACAGCACTTGCCGTCGACGCAGGACCCCGACGCGCACTCGCCCGCCTGCGCGCACGCGCTGCCCTGAGGCAGCGGGGTCCACAGCTCCGCGGTGCTGGAGGAGATCCCTCCAGCGACGAGCACCTTGCCGTTCGCGAGCGCGCTCGACGTGTGCTCGAAGCGGAAGAACGCCAGGGGCCCTGTGCCGCTCCACACGCTCGTGGCCGGATCGTACACCTCTGCGCTGGACATGGCGCCGCCGGTGCTGGCGCCCGCGATCAGGATGCGCCCGTCGGGCAGCGTGCTCGCGGTGTGCCCTCCGCGCGGCGTGACGAGGCTCCCGGTGGTGAGCCAGGCGTCGCCGGCGGGGTCGTAGATCTCCGCGCTCTCGAGCGCCGTGACGAAGTCGCCCGTGACCCCGCCCGCGATGAGGATCCTGCCGTCGGGCAGCGCGCTCGCCGTATGCTCGGCGCGCTCGCTCGTCATGCTCGCCGCGTTGCTCCAGACGTCGTTCGCTGGGTCATACACCTCCACGCTCCCGATCGTCGCCGTGAGCACGACATCGCTGTTGCGACCCCCGACGAAGAGGACGCGGCCGTCCGACAGCGTGCTTGCGGTGTGAAAACATCGCGCGGAGGACAGGGTGCCGACCAGGCTCCATGCGTTGCTCAGCGGGTCGTAGACCTCCGCGCTCGCGAGCACCTCGTAGGACGTGGCACACCCGCCGGCCACGAGGACCCGGCCGCCGTCGAGCACGCTCGCGGTGTGGTGGAAGCGTGGAACGAGCGTGCTCCCGGTCGGGCTCCAGGCGCCGGTCGCCGGGTCGTACACCTCGACGCTCCTGCCGCTGTCGCCGCCGGCGACCAGGACCCGTCCGTCCGGAAGGACGCTCGCCGTGTGATACCTCCGCGGGGCTTGCATCGCGCCCGTGACGCTCCAGGTGCCGCTCGCCGGGTCGTACACCTCGGCGCCATGCTGCCCGGACGACGTGCCGCCCGCGACGAGGACCTTGCCGCTCGGGAGGACGCTCGCCGTGTGGCCGTGGTGGTCATAGACCATGTTCGCGGTCACGGTCCATATCGGATCTACGAGCGCCGGATAGCGGGTGTCCTCGCTCCAGCGGACGTGCACACCACAGCGCCTCGTCCCCGGTGGGATGACGGGCCGTCCCCACGACGGCCGGGGATCCTCGTCGTAGGCGCAGCCGCTCACCGACACCTGCGCGCGCAGCCGTTCTCCCGCCGCGTCAACGACGTATGGAGGCGCCATCCGGAGCCTCGGCGTCCCCGCGCCGTCCAGAAGCTCCAGCGTGTCGGCCACGAGCCGCAGGCCGACCACAGCGCTGCCGACGGTGATCTCGTAATGGATCTCCGGCGCTCCGGGCGCGCGCTCGAAATGGATCCAGTCCTCCGTTCCGTCGACGGTCGCCCGGTGGATGATGTCCGCGCCGCTCCCGTGTCCGTGCCGATAGATCACGAGCCCTCGAGCGACCTCGCCTTCGACGTCACGAGCTCCCGTGAGCACGATCTCCGCGGAGGCGCCGCTGTCGACATCGGCCAGCCGGAAAGCGCCGCCTGCGCGCGCAGGGAGCTCCACCGTCGCTCGCTTTCGGAGGCCCCGGGCGAGCTCCTCGGGGAACCGAGGGAGGAAGACGTCGCCGTCGCGCTCCCATTCGGCGGTCGAGGGCGCGACCCTGCCGGCGCCGTCGTCTCCCTGCGAGCAGCCGGCGGCGCCGGCTACCGCGAGCGCCGCGGCGAGCCGACGAAAGCCCGGGCGAAGCCGAGGCGCTCCGCGGCGCCGCCGCCGGCCCGCGACGTACGCGAGCGCAGCCACCGCGAGCCCGGGCCACGCCCTCGTTTCGGCCGAGTCTGCCGCGCTGCAGCCGCTCCTCTGCTCGAAGCGCTCGGTGGGCCTCGGCGCGCACGCGCCGTGGTGGTCGCAGGCGAGCGGCGCCACGCAGTCGTCGAGGGAGGCGCACGAGTCCTTGCAGCGCCCGTTCGCGTCGCACCGATAAGGCGCGCAGTCGATCGCCCCGCCGTCCTCGGTGGTCACCGTGTGATCGCCGTCGCAGACACGCCCCGAGACGCACACCGGCGGATCGCAGTGGTGCCCGGGTGAACAGTCGGTGTCGGCCGCGCAATCGGCCTTGCAAGCGTCGCCGTCGCAGGCGTAGGTCCCGCACGGGATGACGCCCGCGGTCAGGCACTCTCCCTGCCCGTCACAGGTCGCCTGGAGGGTCGCCACGGCGCCGTCGCAGCTCGGCCAGGCACAGACCAACTCCGACTTCACGTAGCGGCCGCACGCGCCGGTGGTCTTGCCGTCGCACCGCCTCGCGGAGCACGGTTCGCCGGGCGCGGCGGGCGAGCATGCGGGCCGACCGCGGTCCTCCGGATCGCCGTCGAACGGGACGCATGTCCCGGGGGCCGCGGGATCGCCGCACGTCTCGCACTGCCCTGCGCACACCGCATCGCAGCAGACGCCGTCCACGCAGTGGCCCGTGGCGCACTCCTCCGCTGCCGTGCACGGCTCGCCGACACCTCGCCTGGGCGTGCAGGCGGCTGCCTCGCAAAAGCCGCTCTCGGAGCAATCGGCGCTGGTGGCGCACGACCCGACGCACGAACCGTCCGCACACGCGTACGTCCCGCAGCCCGTCGGTGCCGCGGCGCACGCTCTGGCGGCGTCACACTGGTATTGGACCGCGGCGTTCCCGATGCAGAGGCGCGGCTTGCACGTCGTGCCGGCCTCATAGGTGCGACAGGCGCCGGCGCCGTCGCAGACGCCGTCGCGCCCGCAGCTCAGCGCGCCGTCGTCCGGACACTCGCCGTCCGGATCTTCGTCGTCCGGCACCGGGACGCACTTCCCGTCCACGTCTCCTGTCTTCGCCGCCGAGCAGGCCTCGCAGAGGCCCGCGCACGGGTGATCACAACACACGCCGTCGACGCATGCCCCGGATGCGCACTGGCCGTTCGCGCTGCATGGTTTTTCGAGCGCCTGATCGTACTGGCAGGTGCCGTCCCCAGGCCGACAGTAGGCCGCGAGGACGCAGTCCGCGTCGCCCGCGCACGCCGTCGCGCACGCGCCCGCGTTCGCGCAGAGGTGGGGCGCACAGCTCGTCACGTTCGGCGCGCAGGTGCCGGCGCCGTCGCACGCCGCCGAGGACAGCACGCCGAGGTCGCAGCTCACGGGCACGCAGACCGTTCCAGCCGGGTAACGGCGGCAGGCCCCGGCGCCGTCGCAGGCGCCGTCCTTGCCGCACGACGAGGGCCCCTGGTTGGGGCACTCGTCGTCGGGATCGGCGCCCGCGGGGATCGGCGCGCACGTGCCATCGGCGACGCCCGTCTTGGCCGCCGTGCACGCTACGCAGACGCCCGTGCAAGGTTGGTCGCAGCAGATCGCCTCGGGGGCGCAAGCCCCGACGGCGCAATCGCCGGAGAGCAAGCAGGGTTTGCCCGGCTGGAAGGGAGTGAACCGCTCTGCGCTCTTGGAGAAACCCCCGACGACCAGGGCCGCGCCGTTCGTGAGCGGAAGCGCCGCGTGACGATCGCGAGCGACGGTCATGCTGCTCGTGCCGCTCCAGAGTCCCGTTTGGGGATCGTACACCTCGACGCTCGCGAGGAACGGTGGGAGGTAGTCGTCCTGGTCCTGCTTTCCTCCGGCCACGACGACCTTGCCACCCTGGAGCAAGGTCGCCGTGTGGCGCCTGCGCGGGGCGCTCAGGCTTCCCGTGTAGCTCCACGTGCCTGTCGAAGCGTCGTACAGCTCGGCGGTGACGGAGGACGGCCAGCCGTAGGGTTCGTCCGTCGCACCCGCCGCGATGAGGATCTTGCCGTTCGCCAGCACGGTCGCCGTGTGGCGCTCGCGCGCGGCCTTCATAGAGGATGGGGTGACGCTCCAGGTGTCGGCGACCGGGTCGTAGATCTCGGCGCTCGAGACATAAGGGACGCCGCCGGCGACGAGGATCCTGCCGTCCGGGAGCGCGCTCGCCGTGTGGTACGCGCGAGCGACGCTCATCGGAGCTTGCGTGCTCGTCCACGTATCGTTCACCGGATCGTAGATCTCGGCGCTCGCGCTGTAGCCGAACAGGCCAATGCCGCCGGCGACGAGGACCCTGCCATCCTGGAGCAGGCTCGCCGTATGGTCGGTGCGTGGAACGCTCATCGGGCCGGCGGCGGTCCACGATCCCGTCGCCGGGTCGTAGATCTCGGCGCTCGCGAGGGCCCATTCCGCGGCGGCGCTTCCCGCGACGAGGACCCGGCCATCCGCGAGCGCGCTGGAGGTGTGCCGGCTGCGCACTACGCCCATCGCCGCCGTCGTGCTCCATGTCCCCGTCGCCGGATCGTAGATCTCCACGGAGCTCAGGTTCGCGCCCCCGGTGACCAGGACCCGTCCGTCCATCAAGAGGCTCATCGCATGGTCAGCGCGCGCGATCGTCATGATCCCCGCCGTCGCCCACACCGGATCGACCACCGCCGGATATTGCACCTCCGGCCCCCACGCGACGCGCACGCTGCACCTCGTCGCGCCGGGCGCCGTCACCGCCCTCCCCCAGGGCGCCCGTGGATCCATGTCATACGCACACCCGCTCACCCCCACGCTCGCCTCGTGCCGCGCCCCCGCTGCGTCCACCACATAAGGCGGTGCCATCCGTAGCCGAGGCGTCCCCGTCGCGTCGAGCAGCTCCACCGTACTGGCCACCACGCGCACCCCCGCCACGCGATCGTCGAGCGTGACCTCGTACGTGAGCTCGTTCCTGCTCGGCGCTCGCCCGAACGCCACGAAATCCTCCGTCCCTTCCGCCGTCACGCGGTGGATCACGTCTCCGCCCTCCGGCGCGCCCCGCGGATAGACCACGTACCCCTCTGCGAGCTCGCCGAGCACGGCGGCTGCCTCCACCAGGCGCACCTCGATCGCCACCTTCGTCTCGCGCTCTTCGAGGCGGAAAGCCCCCGCCGCCGTCGGCGGCAGCACCACCTCGGCCCGCTTTATCGTCTCCGGCGCCGGCGCCTCGCGCAACGCGGGACGGAGCCATGCATGCACCCGTTCCAGCGCCGCGCGCGCCTCCGGCGACGCGGCGCTACCCTGCACTGAGGGGGCACCCCCACCCTGGCCACGCCCCGGCGCCTCGTGCGAACAGCCCGCGAGCGACACGAACCCCAGCACGCCCACGAGGCTCCATCTTCGCACCGGCGCTTCCATCTCTCCCCTGCGCGCACGACCCGTGCCTCGCGTAATCTACGCGAGTCGGCGCTGGAGCGCGCGGTGGAGAGCACGAGCGAAGCACTGCGGGCGTGCATTGCCGCGCTCGAGGCGGCGCTCGCTGCCGAGCGTGCTCATGCCGAGCCCGTGCCTAGAAGCGCAGGAGCCGGTCGATCACCTCGGAGACGACGCGCGGCGTTTGCCGTTGCCGACACCCCTGAAGAAGACGTCGATCATCGCGTCGAGCTCCTCGTCGTCGTTCCAGTCGAGATCGGGCAAGAGTACGTGCCGTGTGAGTGCGTAGCCGACAATGATGCTCACGAAGATGCGCACGAAGCGTCCGGCGGGCATCGTGCGGATCTCGCCTCGCGTCATGGCGGTTTCGACGGCGGTGCGCAGGGGCGGGAGCAGGTACGTCGACCAGTAGGCCACGAACGACGCGCGGAACTCCGGGCGCAGCAAGAGCTCCTGCGCGAGGAACTTGAGCGCCGCGGGATCGTGCGCCGTCGCGGCGAGGCGGTTGTCTCCGATGGCGTGCAGACGCGCGCGGAAGTCGTCCCCAGCGGTCTCGATAACGGCGCGCAGGTTCTTGAACAGCCGCGGCCCGATGAGCTCGAGGAGGAGCGGAAAGACGGCCTCGTTGAACAGCCCCGCCTTGCTGCCGAAGTGCTGGAACAGGGTCTTCTCCGCCACGCCGGCGCGTGCGGCGATGGCGCGCGTGCTCGCGCCCTCGAAGCCCTGCTCCGCGAAGACAGCGAGCGCCGCGCGCACGAGCTTCTCCTGCGCTGGTGTCCGCGCCGTCGTCGCGTCCGACGCCGTGGCGCCGAGCGTCTCGAAGAGCGCCGCGATGGTGTTCGGCGCGGTGCTCATGCCACTGCCTTCGGTGCGAGCACAGTCCGGGGGCCGACGCCATACTGCGCGCGAACGACCTCCAAGGGCTGATCCATCATCGGCCAGTAATCCCATTCGCCGGTGAGGTCGACGTTCATCGCAGCGCCGCGCCGGATGGC
>FSTQ01000152.1_pt1 | contig 16491 bp, 13 predicted proteins | sample 1637281 | NCBI WGS metagenome assembly FSTQ01 (sample SAMEA3914818, study PRJEB12502) | metagenome | biome: forest; material: soil | place: Canada | collected 2010-06-26 | depth 0.1 m
GAGCGCTCAAAGCGTCCCGGGCGCGGGCAGCACCTTCGCGGTCACGCTGCCCGCAGGGAGCGCGCACATCCGGCCCGCGGATCGCCTCGTTACACCGAGCGCAGGGGCGTCGGCCTTCGTGCAGGAGGCGGCCCAGTGGCTGCCGACGTCCACGCGCGAGGCAGCGCCGGCGAGCGAGGCTGCTGGGAGCCTCCAGCCCGTCCCCGGGAGCCTCGCCGCGCCGGGGTCGAAGATGCGCGTCCTGCTCGCGGACGACAACCTCGACATGCGCGGCTACGTGCAGCGCGTGCTCGCGGATCGCTTCACCGTGGAGGCGGTCGTGGACGGGCAAGCCGCGCTCGACGTCGTGCACGAGCGCCTGCCGGACCTCGTGCTCTCGGACGTGATGATGCCCGTCATGGATGGCCTCGAGCTGACGCGCGCGCTGCGCGAGGATCCGCGGACGCGCGACGTGCCCATCATCCTCCTGTCCGCGCGCGCCGGCGAGAGCGCCACGGTGGAGGGGCTGCAAGCGGGAGCAGACGACTACGTCGTCAAGCCGTTCGGCGCGCGCGAGCTCGTGGCCCGCATCGAGGGGGCCGTGCGGGTCGCGAGGGCCGAGAGCGCGCGCCGCAGCGCGCTGAAGCGGGTGTCGGAGATCCTCGAGTCCACGTCCGACGCCTTCTTCTCGCTCGACAGCGCCTGGCGCTTCTCGGTCGTCAACGCCAACTACGAGCGCACGACCCAGACGCGCCGCGAGGACGTGATCGGCCAGGTGCTGTGGGACGTCTTCCCGGGCACGCGCGATCCCTCGCTGCGCTACTGGCACGAGTACCACCGCTGCATGAGCGAGCGCGTGGACGTGCAGTTCGTGGACTACTACGCAGCGCTCGATCTGTGGACGGACGTGCGGGCCAACCCGACGCCGGACGGCGGCATCGCGGTCTGGTTCCGCGACGTGTCCAGAGAGGTCCAGGTCAACGCCGCCCTCGCGCAACGGGCGGAGTTCGAGGAGCAGCTCATTGGCATCGTCAGCCACGACCTGAGAAACCCGCTCAACACCATCCTGCTGGCCTCCGAGGTGCTGAGAGAGCTCGACGACCTGAGCGAGCCGGCGGCCCGAACCGTGGCCCGCATCCAGAGCGCAGCCGAGGGCGCCACCCGCCTGGTGCGCGACCTCCTCGATTTCACCCAGGCGCGCCTGGGGAGCGGTATCCACGTCGAGCCGCGCCCCACGGACTGGCACACGCTGGTGCGCGCCACGCTCGAGGAGCAGGGCGCCTTGTCTCGCGGCCACCGCTTCGAGGTGCTCCAGGAGGGCGACGGCCAGGGAGAGTGGGATCCCGACCGCCTCGCCCAGGCGGTGCAGAACCTCGTGACCAACGCGCTGAAGTACAGCCCTGAAGGCAGCCTGATCCGGGTGCACACCCGGGTCGTGCCGGAGGAGGCCGCGCTCCTCATTCACAACCTCGGCGCGCCCATCCCGCCCGAGAAGCTGCCTGTCCTCTTCGAGCCCCTCCAGCGCGCCACAGCGCAGGTGGACATGGCCACGCGCAGCGTGGGACTCGGCCTCTACATCGTGAAACAGATCGTGGAAGCGCACCACGGCTCGGTGGAGGTGCGATCCACCGAGGCGGAAGGCACCACGTTCACGGTGAGGCTGCCGCGCCTGGCGACGCCGCGGTCGTAACAGGCCGGCAAACCATTCGCAGAGGAGAGCCCACCGCCGGGCCGCGTGCATCGTGACTCGCTGAGGCAGCGCTGGTGTGGCGTCCGTGCATGTCCCTTCGGCTGTGCGCCTGTGACGGTGACAGCCTCCTTTCCTCGCTCTCGCCCGTGTTCTCGGGACCAAAACGTCGATGTAATAACCCGTAATCGACCAGCTCTGGAGCTGACGTTAGCGTGGCGATATGCAACGTCGAGGTCAACGGAGCGCGCAGGCCACCGGCGCCGCGCTCTTGCTGTCGGGCCCGGCGCGTCTGGGCAATCATCAGCAAGGAAGAAGAGACATGAGACACGTATTGAATACGCTCGCCTGGGGATCGGCCGTCATTGCACTCACCATGGCGGTGCCCGGATGCACCAAGGGTGACAAGGGCTCCGAGGGCGACGCGGCGACAGGCTCCATCAAGGCCGCGCTCACGGTCGGCGGCGAGCGACACGACGTCACGGCGATTCACTACAAGGTCGTCGACGAGAGCGGCACGTGCAGCGACGCGCCCCTCGCGGAGACCACCAGCGCCCTGGAAATCGAGCAGCTCCCCGGCAGCGTGCTCCCCTCGGGGGCGGGGGCCCACGGGGGGGCCGACGGCCTCTTCGTGCTGCCGCCCGGCAACTACCGTGTCTGCGCGACGCCGATGAGCGCCGATGGGCCGTCGCAAGAGTGCGCTCCCACCGAGGGGACGGCGACCGTCATCTCCTCGGCGACGACCGAGATCGTCCTCGTGGCTCAGTGCGGCGCGGACGCGAACGGCGGACTCGATGTGGTCGTCGCGCTCAACGACCCACCGAAGATCAACGACCTCGACATCACCCCGAGCAAGTTCATCATCGCCTGCGAGACGGCCACGATCACCGCGGTCGCGGCGGATCCCGACGGCGACGCGATCACCTTTGCCTGGTCCGTCATCTCGAGCCCAGCCGGCGCCTCCCCGCGCCTTCAGGCCACGGACGGCGTGGCCAGCTTCGCGACGGACACCGCGGGCGACTACCAGGTGCGCGTCGAGGCCACCGACGTGAACGCCGGCTCGACCTCCCTGACCTTCCCCGTTCACGTATCGGCGCTGAGCTGTCCGGCGCAGGACCAGTGCCACGCGGCCGGCTCCTGCGATCTGGACACGGGCGCCTGCTCCAACCCGAGCGCGCCGGACGGCACGGCGTGCGACGACGACAACGCCAGCACCAGCTCTGACACGTGCTCGAGCGGCGTGTGCTCTGGCACCGTCTCGAGCGGCACCTGCAGCCACGACCCGTGCACGATCGGCAGCTCGCTCGACGCGACCTGCGGCCCGTGCGTGGCCTCGATCTGTCAGGTCGATCCATTCTGCTGCACCTCGAGCTGGGACGCGTTCTGCCAGGGCGAGGTCGCGAGCGTCTGCGGCCAGACCTGCGGGGCCCCGAGCTGCGGCGACAGCGTCTGCGACGCGACCGAGTCATGCTCGAGCTGCGCTGCGGACTGCGGAGCCTGCGCGCCGACATGCCCGGGGACGGACCTCGGCTCCACGGTGCCACAGACGGTCACCGGCTCGACGGCGGGGCTCACCAGCACGCTGACCCCGCCCTGCGCGGGGGGCGCCGCGCCCGACGCAACGTTCAGCTTCACCGCGCCCGCGAGCGGCACCTACAACATCAACACGTTCGGCTCGGCCTACGACACGGTCCTGTACCTGAACGACGGCACCTGCGGGGGCGCGTTGCTCGCCTGCAATGACGACACCGGAGCCCTGCAGTCCGACGTGACCGTCCCCCTGACAGCCGGTCAGACCATTGTCATCGTGGTCGACGGCTACGGCATCGATAGCGGGAGCTTCACGCTCAACATCGCCAGCGCCAACTGAAGCGCGAGGCGCGGCCCTGGAAATACGCCGGCGCGCGCTCATCGACGCCGAGAGGGCGCTTCTCTCCAGGAGAAGCGCCCTCTCGCCGGCGCTCGGCGTACTCGGCCTCTCCACCCTGGAAGGTGTGGTGAGGCGGTGAGGGTGTGGCGTTCGTGCATGACCCTTCGGCTGCGCGCCTGTGATGGGGACAGCCTCCTTTCCTCACTCCTCGCATGGAATGGCGAGTGCAACGGGCTCGCGCCGAAGGAGCCGGCGCGCCGCGCCGCGATCATGCCATGGCCACGAAGAGCGCCCCCAGCAGTCATCGTCGCAGCAGCGCGCGCCGGAAGAGCAGCGACGACGATGATGAGGAAGATCACGGGCGCCGCGCCCTCTGGTCGGGCTCGATCAGCTTTGGCCTCCTCCAGATCCCGGTCTCGCTCCACACGGCGGAGCAGACCAGAGAGATCAAGTTTCATCAGCTCGATCGCCACGATCTGGCGCCGATTCATTATCAGCGCGTCAACGCGACCACCGGGAAGGTGGTGGAGTGGAAGGACATCGTGCGCGGCTACGAGTACGCCTCGGGGGAGTACGTCGTCATCGACGACGACGATCTCGCCGCGGCCAACGTCGAGGCCACGCAGACCGTCGATCTCCAGGACTTCGTCGACGTGAAGACCATCCTGCCGACGTACTTCGAGAGACCGTATTATATCGCGCCGGGGAAGCGGGCCGAGAAGGCCTACACGCTCTTTCGCGAGGCCATGGAGCGGAAGAAGGTGGTCGCGGTGGGCACCGTCGTCATCCGAACGCGGCAGCACCTCTGCGCCGTCTTCCCGCAGGACGACATGCTGATCCTGGAGCTCCTGCGCTTCTCCCACGATCTGCGCGGGATCGAGGGGATCCCGCTGCCGAAGCCCGACGCCAAGGGCGCGCGCGTGACGCCGCGGGAGCGCGAGATGGCGGAGGAGCTGATCGAGTCGATGCGCACCAACTGGAAGCCCTCGCGTTACCGCGACTCGTACCACGACGATCTCCTGGCGCTGATCGAGCGCAAGGCCAAGACGGGCAAGATCGAGAAGCCCGCGCGCCGCGAGGCGCCCCGCAGCAACGTCGTCGATCTGATGACGCTCCTGCGCAAGAGCGTCGAGGCGCGCGCCGGGCACCACCGCGCGTCAGGCAAAGAGGACAAGGAGGACAAGGACGAGCCGAGCAGCGCGGCCAGGCGAGCTGCCTCGAAGCGCGCGTCCGGCAGCGCGCACCGCGGGCGCACCAAGGCCGCATGAAGAAGCTCGGAGCCTACGAGGCGAAGCGAGATTTCACGATCACGTCGGAGCCCTCGGCCCGCGTCCCCGCGCGCGGGGGGAACGCCTTCGTGGTGCAGAAGCACGCCGCGCGGAGGCTCCACTACGACTTCCGTCTTGAGCTCGACGGCGTGCTCAAGAGCTGGGCGGTGCCCAAGGGCCCGAGCCTCGCGCCCGGGGAGAAGCGCCTCGCGGTGGAGGTCGAGGATCACCCGGTCGATTACCGCGACTTCGAGGGCACCATCCCCGCGGGCCAGTACGGCGGCGGCGAGGTCATCGTCTGGGATCGTGGGACCTGGGCTCCCGTGGGCGATCCGGAAGAGGGGCTGCGCAAAGGCCACCTGCGCTTCACGCTCGCGAGCGAGAAGCTCACCGGCGGTTGGTCGCTGGTGCGGATCGGATCGCGTGGCAACGAGAAGCGCACCAACTGGCTGTTGATCAAGGCCCGCGACGAGCACGCCCGAGAGGGCGCGGCGGCGGAGATCACGGAGAAGAAGCCCGACAGCGTGCTCAGCGGGCGCACGGTCGAGGAGAAGGCCGGAGCGAAGCGCTCGAAGAAGGCCGGAGCGAAGCGCTCGAAGAAGGCCGGAGCGAAGCGCTCGAAGAAGGAGGCTGCGGCGGTGGATCCGGTCGCAGTCCTGGAGCAGTTCGAGCCGCAGCTCGCGACCCTCGTCGATCATGTGCCGACCGATCCCGGGTGGCTCTTCGAGATGAAGCTCGACGGGTACCGGGCCATCGCCGTGATCGAGGGCGGGGCGGCGCGCCTCGTCTCGCGCAACGGCCTCGACTGGACCGCGCGCTTCTCCGATATCGCCGCGGCGCTCGGCCATCTTCGCGTGAAGAACGCGGTGCTCGACGGCGAGGTGTGCGTCGTCGACGACGAGGGGAAGACCAGCTTCCAGAGCCTCCAGGTCGCGCTCTCGAAGGACGATCAACCGCGGCTCGTCTACTTCGTCTTCGATCTTCTCCACCGCGACGGGGAGGATCTCCGCCGGGCTCCGCTGCTCGAGCGCAAGCGGATCCTCGCGACGGTCCTCGCGGGCGAGAAGGCGCCGATCGCCCTGAGCGAGCACCTCGCGGACGTCGGCGAGGCGATGTTCGAAGAGGCGAGGCGCGTGGGCCTCGAAGGGATCATCGCCAAGCGAGCCGACGCGCCCTACACCTCGGGGCGGACGCGCTCGTGGCTGAAGATCAAGTGCGGCAAGCGTCAGGAGCTCGTCGTCATCGGGTACACCGCGCCCGCGGGTGAGCGCGTCGGGCTCGGGGCGCTCGTGCTCGGCGTGCACGAGCCGCGCAAGGGAGGCGCGCTGCGGTACGTCGGCAAGGTGGGCACGGGGTTCACCACCGCGTCGCTCCGCGCGCTCCGGCGCAAGCTCGAGCCGCTCGCGCGCAAGACGTCGCCGGCGCTCGACGCCCCCCGTCTGCCGCGCGTCACCTGGGTGGAGCCCGAGGTGGTGTGCGAGGTCGAGTTCACCGAGTGGACCCACGACGGCGCGCTCCGCCACCCCAGGTTCCTCGGGCTGCGCGAGGACAAACCGAGCGAGGATGTCGTCCGCGAGCGCGCGGCGCGTGTCCCCGCGCCGAGGAGCCCGCGCGCGGCGGCCCGGGTGAGCGGGACGAGGCGCGGGCGAGGGCCCGAGTCCATCGAGATCGCGGGAGTGACAGTGACTCACGCGGGCCGCGTCCTCGATCCGACGACGGAGCTGACCAAGGGAGATCTCGCGCGGTATTACGCCGCCGTCGCCGGTGAGCTGCTCCCTTACGCGGAGGATCGTCCGCTGACGATCCTCCGCTGCACGAGCGGTATCAATCGCTCTTGCTTCTTCCAGAAGCACGCGATGCCCGGCCTCGGCGACGCCGTGCATCGCTCCCCGGTCGGCGCGCACCAGGTGCTCTCGATCAACGACGCTGCGGGCTTGCTTCAGCTCGTGCAGCTCGGCGGGGTCGAGCTTCACACGTGGGGGGCGCGCCTGCCCGACGCCGCCCGGCCCGATCTGCTCATCCTCGATCTGGACCCGGCCGAAGGCCTCGCCTACGGCCGCGTCGTCGAGGCCGCCCTCGACGCGCGCGAGCAGCTGCGGAGCATCGGCCTCGAGTCCTGGGTGAAGACGACCGGCGGCAAAGGGCTCCACGTCGTCGTGCCGTTTCGCCCGCGGCACGGGTGGGACGTGGTGAAGAAATTCGCGCGCGTCCTCGCCGAGGATTTCACGCGCCGCGCGCCTGACGTTTACACCGCGACGCCGGCCAAGACAGCGCGGCGGGGCCGGATCTTCGTGGACTATCTACGCAACGGCGAGGGCGCTACGGCGGTGGTGCCCTATTCGGCCCGCGCTCGCGCCGGCCTCACCGTGGCGATGCCGATCGCCTGGGAGGATGTCCGCCACGCTCACCCCAAGGACTTCACGATTCGCACCGTACCCGAGCGGTTAGCGCGTCGACGCCGCGATCCGTGGGAAGATCTGCTCGCTTCGAAGCAGAGCCTCTCCGACAACCTCGATGAGCTCCTGGTGCAGAAGCGCTGAGGGCCATCAGGGCTCGGAGCCGGTCATGATCGCGCGGATGTGCCGCATGGAGGGCGATCCGAAGCTGAGGAGCTTGTCATGATAGGCGCGCTCCGTGAAGCCGGGCGCCTTCTCGAGCTGCGCTCGCAGGGCCACCATCTCGGTGAAGCCGTAGAAGTACGTCGTGAGCTGAGCGCTGGTGAGCTGGGCGCGCTTCCACTTGCCGACCGCCTCGCCCTCTTCCTGGAAGGCCTCGTTCATCATCAGGGCGAGCGCGCTTTTTTCATCGAGCGTCCCCGCGTGAACCTCGGTGTCGAGCATGGCGTTGACGCAGAGGCGCAAAAGCATCTTCTGCTCCATCAACCGCACCTTCGCGCCGCCGAACCCCGCCTTGGCCATCACCCACTCGGCGTAGACGGCCCACCCCTCGACGAACGGGCCGCTCGAGAGCACCGCGCGGAGCTGCGAGGGGAAGCGGTTATTGTGCATGAGCTGGAGGAAATGCCCCGGCATGGCCTCGTGGACGGTGAGGTCGGCCAGCATGCTCTTGTTGTATTCGCGATAGAACGAGTCGGCGCGCTTCTTCGTCCAGTCGGCCGGGGTGGGCGAGATGGCGAAGAACGTCTCCTGCTTCTGCTCGAGCGGACCGGAGGCGTCGCAGTACGCGACGGCCACGCCGCGCCGGTACTCGGGCATCTCGATCACGCCGCACGGCTCGTCAGGCACCCTCACGAGATCATGCTGCTTCACGAACGCCGTCGCCTCGGTGAGCAGCTGCTTGGCGTCGGCGACGATGGTGGCGTTGCTCGAGCGCTCCTCGGCGAGGGCGTCGAGCACCTTGCGAATGAGGGCCTTCTCCTGCTCCCGCGTGCCGTCCGGCGGCAGCGCCGCGCCCTTCATCAGCGTCGGCCAGAGCTCTTTCGAGGTCGCCAGCATGTCGTCCTGCGTCTTCGCGAGGACGGCGCCGGCGCGGGTGCAGAGCTCGTCGCCGGTGATGGTCGGATCGTCGAGCGTGAAGCGGAGCTTCTTCTCGAAGCGCGCGCGGCCGAGGCGAAAATCGCCCTTGCTGCGGGGGAGCAGGTCTTTCTCGAGGAAGGCCTGGAAGTCCTTCAACGCGGCGGCCGCGCGCTTGGCCGAGGCCTCGAGCTCCGCCTTCTGCGCGGGCACGGCCGCGATGTGCTCGGCGAGCCCCTTCTCGCAGAGCGCGACGAGCCCGGCGTTCTGCTGGATGGCCGTCTTCGTGTGGATCTCGGGCGAGCCGGTGAGGCGCTTCTTCGCGACGGCGACGATCGCCGGGATGCCGTCGAGGCGGCCGCGCAGGCTGCGCATGCGCGCGTCGGCGGGCGCGAAGCTGCGAGTGAGCAGCGGATCGAGGCCCTCGCCGATCATCGCGGTGTACGCCATCGGGTTCCACACGCGCTCGTGGATCTCGTCGAGATCGAAGAGCCAGGAGCGGAGCTGGTTCGCGAGGATCGCGTGATCGACGCGGCCCTGGAGCGAGAGCCGGGCCACAGGGATGGCCTCGAGCTCCTTCAGCGCGCCTTCGAGGAAGCGGTGGTGCTCGGCCTCGCCCTCGGCGGAGACATCGGGGTAGCGCCCGTCATGACGATGCTCGCCGGCCGTCGTCGCTTGCACCGGATCGCGCTCGAGGTACGCCGCGAGGAAGCGGGTCGAGAAGGCGGTGAGCGCTTGATCGTCGGTCGCGCCCGCTCCCAGTGCGGCCGACGCGGAAGGCGCCGGAGCGATCGCCGACGCCGCGGGCTTCGATCCGGGATCGCCGGGGCTCACGATCGGACCGTCCGCGGCAGGGGCGCAGGCGGCGAAGGAGGCGCACAGGACGGTTGCGGTGAGGAGGCCATGGCGTCGTTTCCTTGCGGAGATCACGGCCGCGTTTACCGCGGGTGAGGCCGGAAAGGAACCGGCGCGCGATCGGGGTGGACTCCGGCGCGCCTCTCACGCCGGAGCCCACTCGACACGAGACCGGATCAGGCCTGGGCGCCCAGGCCTTCGGCGCTCATCGCGGCCTTCACCGCCGGCCGAGCCGCGACGCGCGCCTGGAAAGCGGTGAGGTTCGCGAACCTGGAGAGATCCAGCTTCACGAAGCCAGCCCAGTTGGTGACGGTGAAGAGGTAGGCGTCCGCCACCGTGAACTGCTCACCGAACAGGTACGGGTGCTTCGCCAGCCGCTCATCGATCAGCGTATAGCGCTTCTGCAGGTAAGCCTCGCGATCCGCGCGCAGCTCCGGCGACGTCTTCGGGCTGAAGAGCGGGCTGTACGTCTTGTGAAGCTCGGAGTTGATGTACCCGAGCATCTCTTGCACGCGGTAACGCTCGAGCGTCCCGCTCGCCGGGATGAGCTTGGCCTCGGGGCGCTGGTCGGCGAGATACTGCACGATCGCGGTGCCCTCAGTGAGGACCTGGCCGTCGTCGAGCTCGAGCGCCGGCACGTAGCCCTTCGGGTTGATCGCCCAGAAGTCGCGGCCGCTCTGCGTCTGCTTGGTAGCGCCGTCGACCTTCTCGATCGCGAGATCGACGCCGAGCTCGTGCGCGACGATGTGCGGAGACAATGAACAGGCGCCGGGGGAGAAATAGAGCTTCATCGGGATCCTTGGGTGAGTCGGTGTTTACGAGCGCGCGCAGCATAGCCCACTCCGCGCGGTGGTATGCGAGGCTTCGAGAGTGGCAATCAGAAGCGGATCTTCACGCCCGCGGTGCCCGCGCCCACGAGGGGCTCGGCCGCCCACGTGGGCGTGGAGGCGAGCGCCTCGGTGGTCCGGACCGGGACCTTCTTGCTGCCGACGACCGCCATGACGATGCCGCCCGTGAGCGCCAGCACGCCCGCGCCCATGAACCCCAGCCCGACGCGCGTGGCGCCCGACAGGCCGGTGGGGCTGTCGCAGGAGCAGGGGGGCGAGAGGGCGCCGACGGTCGTCACGAAGACGCCGCTGACCAGCGCGATGGAGGCGAGCGGGATCAGCACGATGCCCGCGGTTCGAAGGCCTTCACTCCGCCGCTCCAGGAGCGGAGACGGGGGCGCCGGAAGAGCGGTAGAGGGAGCGGCGGCCCGAGCGAGGACGGGAGCAGGCTGCGCCGGGGCGGGAGGGGCAGGCGGCGGCGCGGGAGCAGCCGGGGACACGCCCTGGGGCGCCGCGGGAGGCGGCTCCTGCGCATGAGCGGTCGCCGCGAGCGCGAGCGGGAAAAGGAAGGCGAGGAGCATCGGCGTCGCAGGCTTCATGGGATATCCTCGGGCGGGGCAGCTGGTCCTAGCACCGCTGCACACGAATGGCGATATCGAGGTCTCCGCGAGCCGCGCACCAGCCGCGCGGACAGGCAAGGCCACCCTGGGACGCCGATCGCCGCCTGATTTCATTTCCTGAACGCGCCATTCGTTACCTCGTCACGCGAACCCGCTCTGACCACTGAGGTGCTGCCGATCGTTCCACGAGACGACGGCGCGTGAGTCGTCGACATGGTCGTAGCCGAGAATGTCGGTGCGGCCGGCGAGCCGCCTCTCGGCAGACCATGCCGTATCACCGTGTCGACACAAGTAGAGGATGAGCTCGCGCATCGGTCCCGGAGTATGCACGGTCGCCTGACGGCGGTCACGGCGCGCACGAGCCCTGGACGGCGACGACGCGGGCGTGCGAATCGATTCCCCCGTGGCCATCCAGGAGCCCTTGGCTTTCGACAGCACAGCTATCCTGGGCAGTCGCGCCGGCGGCCACCCGCAAGGATGCGGGCCGGCATTCTTTGGATCCCGACGAGAGGGGCGCGGAGAAAGCGCCGCCCCCACCCCATTCCACCCGATACGAGAGGATGCGGCAAGCCACGCGCCCCTCGTTGGTCAGCTCCACGGTCATCTGCACATCAGGGATTTCACCCCGACCGCCCGCCAGGTTCGTCTTGATTACCCGCCCGCGCACCGGCACCGTCACACCCCGGGGCGGCGGCGCGACCGCAGGAGGCGGCGGCGCGACCACAGGCGGTGTCGCGACCACAGGCGGTGTCGCAACCACAGGCGGTGTCGCGACCTGGAGCCGCGGCGCCGAGCCCGCAGGAGGTGACGCAGCGAGCGCCGAGCCTCCGGGGGGCGCCGCGCTGGCCACCGCGCTGGGCGCGCGAGGGGTGCTCACGGCGACACCTTCCATGATCAGCGGAGTGACGTGAGCCTTGCTGTGATAGACCTGGTCGAAATCGATCTTCACCGCCTTCTCGGTCTGATTTTTTACCAACAAGGCGGCCTTCGGCGCGATCACGATAGGGTCCGGATCGCACTGGTCGCCTCCGTGAGGCGTGGTGCCCGCCGGGCAGGGTAGAGGACACCCCGCCAGCAGGCAGACGCAGATCGCCGCCAGCAGCCAATAGGCGCTGCGGGGCATCGCAGGAGGGGGTGAGGAAGGGGGCTTGCTCATGGTGGGCGGCGGAACGGCGCGCGGGGCGGCAACGTTACAGCGGTCCAGGTGCCCCGCGATAGGGAGGACACAAGCCCTACGCGATCTGCTGCTTCCCTGTGAGCACAAGAGCTTGCCCAGAACAACGGAGGATCCGCCCAGGATGAGACCACATGCGACGAAGGGAATGGGACCTATCCTCTGTTGTGCTTGCCCGATCGGCGCCGCGTTGCTCGTGCGCGGATCTCAGCCCGCGCCGCGCGCGGATCCCTCTCAGCGCCCCACCTCCCACGGGTGCTCCGGGAAGAGCTCCTTCATCATCCGCCCCGTGTAGGCGACGAGGTTCGCGTGACCCAGCGCCTTCTGTCGCAGCGGCGACTCGAAGAACGGCGTCAAGATGCCGGACACCATCGCGAACGCGGTCGCGTCCACCCCGGCGGCCTTCTCGCCGAACAGAGAGGGCTTGTCCCCCAGGAGCAGGCTCAGCGCCGACAGCGATCGCTCGCCGAGGGCGGTCACCTCGTCGAGCGAGTGCCGCGCCACCCCGGTCGCGCGCAGCGCGTCGCGCATGCGTGCCAGGAGATCCTCGCGCAGCTTGGGGCGGGCCTCCTCCGGCGCCCCGTCCACGAAGTGCGCCGGGCCCTTCGCGAAATTCTCCGGCACGAGCCACCGCATGTAGCGGAGGGCCTGCGCGAGGTTGTCCTCGAGCATCCGCTCGATGGCCCACGCCTCGGCGCGCTGCCGGGCGTCGAGGTGCGCGTCGAGATCCTTGCCGAGCTTCTTCTCGAGGTGCTCGCGGATGAACTGCGAGTCGGCGATGCGGGTCCCGTCGTCGTCGATGAAGGGGAGCTGCCCCTTGGGCGACTTATCGGGCCGGGCGAGCTCCTTGGCGTAAGGAAGCCCGAGCATCTTGAGCTGCACCTCGGTCTTGGTCACGAAGGGGCTGAGCTCGGGCAGGCCGAATTTGGGGCCGCCGCCGAAGAGGGTGATCATGGGCGTCTCTCTGATCCGCGGGTCCGCTGTGGACCCAGCCCGCTTGATGTACGGCCCCCCTGCTGACAACGTGGTGTCAGCAGCGTGCGCCGGGCCGACCGACTCTTTCAGATCATCCAGATCCTCCGCCGCCGGCGCGCCCCCATCACCGCGGACGCTCTGGCCGCCGAGCTCGAGACCTCCAAGCGCACCGTCTACCGCGACGTCGCCGACCTCGTAGCCCAGCGCGTCCCCATCCGCGGCGAGGCGGGCACGGGGTACGTCCTCGATCGCGGCTACGACATGCCGCCCCTCATGCTCACCCCCGACGAGATCGAGGTCGCGGTGCTGGGCGCAGAGTGGGTCTCGCACCGCGGCGACAGCGCGCTGCGCCGGGCCGCGCAGGACCTCATCGCCAAGATCGCCGCCACCGTCCCCGAGCGCCTGCGCCCCCTGGTGCTCGATCCCGCCAGCGGCACGCCCGCCGCGTTGAAGGTGACGCCCGACACGCTCGACATGGTCGCCGTGCGCGAGGCCATCCGCGCCGGCACCAAGATCCGCCTCCGCTACCGCGACGAGAAGGAGCGCGAGAGCGAGCGGGTGGGGTGGCCGGTGGTGGTGGGCTACTTCGATGCGACGCGCGTCCTCGTGACCTTCTGCGAGCTGCGGCAGGATTTCAGGAGCTTCAGGACAGACCGCGTGGTGAGCGCTTCGTTCTTGAAGGAGACGTTCGGAGAGAGGCCGAGCGCGCTGCGAGCCCGCTGGCGCAAGACGCTGCCACCGCGGCGGTGACGCGAGGGCAGCGCCGGCGCGGGGGACACGCGCCGGCGTGATCGACGTCCGATGGTGATGTCGTTCGAAGATCGTGCGCGGTCATTCAGAGTGAATGTCCGGTTCTTCCAATCCGAAAGCCGCGGCGCGAGACACGAACATCGGCATGACCAACAAGCAGCATCCCATCGGAAGCGGATTCCCCGCCGCATCGACGGCGGACGACGTCCTCGCCGGCATCGATCTCAGCGGTAAGAACGTCATCGTCACCGGTGGTCACGCCGGCCTCGGCCTCGAGACCACGCGCGCGCTCGCGAAAGCCGGTGCGTCCGTCACCGTTGGCGCGCGCGATCCCGATCGCGCCGCGAGCGCGGTCGCCGGGCTCGAACGCGTCGAGGTGTGGCCCCTCGATCTCGTTGACCCGAAGTCCATCGACGCGTTCGCGAGGCGCTGGCTGAACGAAAGCCGGCCGCTCCATATCCTCATCAACAACGCGGCGTCGACGGCTCCCCGAACGATCGTGCGCGACGCGCGCGGCTATGAATTGCAGTTTGCAACGAGCCATCTCGGTCACTTCCAGCTGACGCTCGGGCTCTTGCCGGCTCTCCGCGCCGCGCACGGGGCGCGCGTCGTCAACGTGTCGTCCGGCGCGCAGCGGTTCGGCGAGATTCGATGGGACGACCCGAATTTCTCGACCGGATACAACTCCTCGGTCGCCTACGCCCAATCGAAGAAAGCCAATGTGCTCTTCGCGGTGGAGCTGGATCGCCGCTTTGCGAAAGACGGAATTCACGGCTACGCGGTCCATCCCGGCGTCGTGGTCGGCACGAAGCTGAACTCCTCGGCGGGACCGGAGGCGCTCCGGAAAATGGGGTTGATCGACGAAGCCGGTAACCCGATCATCGATCCCGACCGCGGCAAGAAGACCCCGGCCCAGGGCGCGAGCACCATTGTCTTCGCCGCGACGAGCCCTCTCCTCGCCCAGATCGGTGGGGTCTATCTGAAGGACAACGACATCTCGCGGCTGGACGACGAGCCGAAGACGCTCACGGCCGACAGCATTCCGGCCGAGGTCGCCTCGCACTCGATCGACCCGGCCTCCGCGCAGCGGCTCTGGGAGCTGAGCGAGCGGTTGCTGCAGGCGTAGTCGGCGGCCTCGCCGCCGCTCACCGGCTTCCAACAAGCCATACCCGAGCTGCTTAGCTGGTCCGGCCGCCAACGCGATAGCGCGAGGCCGGCTTGCCGGTCTGCGACGCGGCCAGCAGCCTCAGGCGCGCAGCATCGTAATCGGCCCAGAGCTGGCTGTCCTCGACCGACGGCAGCGTGATGGCTTCGCCCTGATCGAAGCCGGCCAGCGCCGCATCGACGCAGTCTTCGGTCGTCATGATGGAGGCCTGATCCAGCTGCGACAGCGGCACGCCGGACAGCTCCCAGAGGTCTGTCGCGGTGGACGCCGGAAGCACCAGCTGAACCACCACGTTGCTGCCGGCGACCTCCTCTTGCAGGCCGCGCGTGAAGTTGAGGACGTAGCCCTTGGTGCCGCTGTAGATGCTGCTGAACGGCAGCGTATGGAAGCTCAGCACCGAGGCGATGTTGATGATCGCGCCGCGGTCGCGCGCCTTGAATACCGGCAGGATGGCGAAGCTGAGGTAAGCCAGCGCCTCCACGTTGACCTTGATCATGGCGTCCATCGCGGCCCTGCTCGTCTGAGCGACGGGCGCCAGGGTCGAGACGCCGGCGTTGTTGACCAGCAGGGTGATGCTCTGATCGCCGGTGATGGCCGCCGCGACCCTGTCGAGGTCCGCCGCGTCGCCCAGATCAGCAACGATGTTCTGCACTGCCACCCCGTATTTGACCCGCAGGGACCGAGCCAGAGCATCGAGACGGTCAGCGCGGCGCGCCACCAGGATGAGATCGTATCCCCGCCCGGCGAGCCTCTCCGCATACACCTTGCCAATGCCCGCCGAGGCTCCCGTGACGACGGCCGTTCCTCTGGATGCGCTGCGCGTGCCCTGGCTTGCTTGATCGCTCATCTTTTTTCTCCGTGTACCGAGCGCTGCTCGAGATCGTTGCGGTGTACTTCGACCGAAACATGACGATCATCATGCTTCGATTTGTCGAACATGATGGGTATAATGAATGCTGTCAAGCAAATTTGATCCGACCGAACTGGAGCAAGCATGCGGTACCCGGCATCTGAAACGGCTGAAAAGCACACGCGCATCTTGAACGAGGCGGCCCGGCTGTTCCGCGAGCGCGGCTTCTCCGGCGTCAGCGTCAGCGAGATCATGAAGGCCACCGGCCTGACTCACGGCCCGTTCTACAACCACTTCACGTCGAAGGAGGCGCTGATGGCGGAGAGCCTCACTCACACCTCCACGACCTCGCTCGCGGATCTGGAGGCCAGCGGGCAGTCGCCGCAAGCCATGCTCGCGTACATCGACACGTACCTGAGCACCGACCACCGCGACGCGCCGGGCGATGGCTGCCTGATGGCGGCGCTGGCCTCCGAGGTTCGCCACGAGCCGGCGGTGAGGGGTTGCTTCACGACCCACCTGAAGGCGGCGATCGACAAGCTCACGGCGCATTTCCCCTGGCCGTCGAAGCGACGCGCCAGAGCGGACTCGATCCGCCTGCTGTCCTCGATGGTGGGCGCGCTGATCCTCGCGCGCGCCGTCGACGATGAGGCCTTGTCCGACGAGATATTGAAAGAGGTGCGGAGCGGATTGCGATGAACAAACGCGCCATCGGGCTCGCGCGGAGCGGGCGCTCCAGCACGTCAGTCGTCGCGGCGGTGCTCGGGCGCCGCCCGATGAAGGTGCCGTTCGGCGGCGGCAACCCGTTCAAGCTCGCCTCGCTGGAGCAGGACGTCTGGCCCCGCGACATCGCGGTCGATGCAACGAAGGTCTACTAAAGGTCTACTAAATCAGCGACCGCGATCCTCGAACAACAGGCGATCTCTTGGACTGTTGGTGGTCGACCGCGATCCCAGGGCCGGCGGTTTGCTCCAGCTCGCCCCCTAACCCCCGGCCCC
>FSTQ01000136.1_pt1 | contig 16482 bp, 11 predicted proteins | sample 1637281 | NCBI WGS metagenome assembly FSTQ01 (sample SAMEA3914818, study PRJEB12502) | metagenome | biome: forest; material: soil | place: Canada | collected 2010-06-26 | depth 0.1 m
AGGTGGATGGTGTGGCCCTCGCGGAGGCTGATCTCGAGCTTGGAGCCGATGAAGATGTCGATGGCGAGCAGCGCCGCCGCGATGTCAATCTTGAGCAGCGCCGCCGTGGCCTCGAGCTTGAGCGCCGCGGCGGTGGCCTCGAGGATCGCGCCGCCCACCACGGTCGCCTCGATCTTCACGCCGCCGATCGCCGTCGCCCCTATCGACGCGCCGGCGATGGTGGTCGTCTCCAGGGCCACGCCGCCGACGGTGGTGATCTCCGTCGTCGCGCCCGCCACCGTGGTGATCTCCGTCGTCGCGCCGAGCACCGTCGTCGTGCCCATGGTGTTGCCGGCGACGCGCGTGGTCTCGGTCGTGTCGCCGTTGACATCGGTGAGCTCGCTCGTGGTCTCGGCCCAGGTCTCCTCGGTGATCGACGGGATGCGGAGGCGCGACGAGCCGGTGTAGCCCTCGATGCTCTCGGCCCAGGTCCGCTCGATCACCTTGGGGTTGACCTTGCTCGGCGGCACCACGCCGGGGAAGCGCGGCGGGTACTCGCCCGGCGTCTCCGACCCGGTGACGTCGGACTTGATCTCGCCGAAGAACTCCTCGTGGACGTTGCCCCAGTAGATGCTGAACGAGTCACCCTTCTGGTTCTTCTCGACCACGCGCCAGCGGCCGCCGTCGTCCTCCACCCACTCGACCGAGGTCGTCTCGTACTCGCCGAGGTTGAGCGTGGTCGCGCGCATCTCGCCGCCGGAGAGATCCCACCCCGAGGCGTTGTCGAGGGTCTCCTGTCGCCCGAGGACCACCATCTTGTAGTTGCCGCGGATGACCTCGACCTTGTCGCCGCGCGTGGTGGTGATGCGGTTGCCGTCGGAGTGATCGCGCCAGCCGCCCTTGGTGTGGAGCAGCGCGGTCTCGCCGAGCCGCGTCCCTTTGAGCTCGGCCGGCTCGGCGTCGAGCGTCACCCCGAGCTCGGTCCGCTCGAGCACCTCGCCCTTGGTGTTGGTGACCTCCGCGAGCTGGTCCGGATCGCGCTCGCGGTAGTCGTCCTCGAAGACCAGGTCCTGGCTGGCGAAGGGCAGGCTGCGCTGCGCCGAGCCCTCTTCGGGCGTGACGCCGTCGATGCGCGTCACGCGCCGCACCTTGGCGGCGAGATCCTCCCCCGACTCCAGCGGAGCGTCGGGCTTGCCGGCGATGCTCAGATCCTTGACGGCCCCGAGCCGCAGATAGGACGACATCTTGGGGCGGCCGTCGGCAGGGTTGTCGGAGCCGTTGTTGAAATTCGGCACCTCGATGAGGAAGTACTTGCCGTCCGCGTTCTCGCCAATGACGAAGTCGTCGCTCACACGATCCTCCAAACCGGCCAGAGAAGCCCGATGATCGCCGCGCCAAACCTGGAGCCTGCGCGCCGCGACGGGCAGGATGGTAAGCGGGGCGCAGCGGTCCCGTCTACAGCGCCAGCCTCGCGACGGACGTTCTCGCGCCGCCCGCAGCGCGCGATGGCGGCGCGGTCCCCGCTTCGCTAGCGTGCCGCCCATGTTCAACCACGACGAGCTCCCCGGCCAGCACGCCGTCCGCTACCTCCGCTCGATGCTCCGCAACGTGCCCGATTTCCCGCAGCCGGGCATCCTCTTCAAGGACATCACTCCGCTCCTCGCCGATCCGCGCGCCTTCCACATCACGCTCGATCTCTTCGCCGAGCGCTTCATCGGCGAGCACATCGACACGGTGGTGGGGATCGAGTCCCGCGGCTTCATCTTCGGCGGGGCCCTCGCCGCGCGCCTCAACGCGAGCTTCGTGCCGGTGCGCAAGCCGGGGAAGCTCCCGGCCAAGGTCGACAGGGTGACTTACAAGCTCGAGTACGGCGAGGCCGTGCTCGAGATGCACATCGACTCGATCCCCCGCGGCGCCAAGGTGCTGATCGTCGACGACCTGCTCGCCACCGGGGGCACGGCGTGCGCCGCGGCCGAGCTCACCCGCAACCAGGGCGGCGAGGTGCGCGCCTTCGCCTTCGTCGTCGAGCTCGATTTCCTGGGCGGCCGAGATCAGGTGGCCAAGGCCACCCCGGGCGCGGCGATCTACTCGCTGGTGCGGTTTGGAGCGGGGGAGTAGGCGCTACCCCCTTGTAGCTCCACGCAAAAATACAAGGGGGCTCATCGCCGACGCCGCCTCCACAGCAACCCTGCCACCGCAGCGGCAATCGCCGTCGCTCCTCTCGTCGGCTCATCAATCAATTGCGTTCCCCGCCGAGGCCCCGCTGAGGTAAGTGGTGCAGATGACGTCTTCCCCGCTCGCCAACCTTCGATCTTCCTACGGCCCCTGGGCCCTCATCGCTGGAGCCTCCGGCGGTATCGGCGCCGAGTTTGCAAGGCAGCTCGCCGCCGCAGGCCTGCACGTGATCCTCGTCGCCCGCCGCGCCGAAGCCCTCGAAGAGCTGGCCCAGAGCCTCCGCGCCGCCCACGGCGTCCAGGTCCGCACCGCCTCGATCGATCTCGCCGCACCCGATCTCCAGGAGCGCGTCCGCGCCGCCGCCGAGGGCGTGGAGATAGGCCTCCTGGTCTACAACGCCGCCTTCACGCGCATCGGGCCTTTCTTCAGTCAATCGCTGGAAGACAAGCTCCGCATCCTCGACGTCAACTGCCGCGGTCCCGTGGTGCTCGCCCACGAGCTGGGAGCGGCCATGGCCCGACGAAAGCGCGGCGGGATCATCCTCCTGTCGTCGATGGCCGGCTTGCAGGGCGCCCCGATGCTGGCGATGTACGGAGCCACGAAGTCCTTCGACCGCGTCCTGGCCGAGGGCCTCTGGGAGGAGCTCCGCGCCGAGGGCATCGACGTGATCGCCTGCTGCGCCGGCGCGACGCGGACTCCCACCTACGAGGCCTCCAAACCGGTCAGCGATCCGGCGATCATCATGGAGACTGAGCCGGTGGTGCGAGAGACGCTGGCCGCCCTGGGAAAGACACCGAGCTTCATCCCCGGTGCGGTCAACCGCGCGGCTGCGTTCGTGATGGAGAGGCTGCTCCCGAGGGCCGCGGCGATCCGGACGATGGGGAAGGCCACGCGGAAGATGTACGGTATCTGAACGACGAGCAGGACTCCGGACGTGGCGAGAGATCCTCAAGCCGCTGGCAGCCTCGGTAGCTCGATGGAGAAGATGCACCCTTTGCCCGGCAGGTTGCGCACACCGAGCGTGCCGCCCATGGCCTCGACCCCCTTGCGGCTGATGGTGAGCCCGAGGCCGAGGCCGGTCCGCTTGTCGCTCCGCTGCGAGAAAGGGAGGAAGAGATCTTCGGCCCTGCCTGCCGGGAGGCCGCCGCACTCGTCCTCGATCTCGATCCGGACATGGTCGTCGGTCGCTGTCGTTCGCAGCGCGACATGGCCCTTGGCGTGGGTGAACTTGAAGGCATTCTGGAGCAGATTGCCAATCGCGGCGGAGAGGATCTGCTGATCGACGGCGACGTCGACGCCGCGGGGGACGGGGGAGACGGCCAGGGCGATGCCCTCGGTCTCCGTGCTCATGGCGGCCTCGACCTCGGCGTCGCCGATGATCTCGGACACGGCGACGCGGTGGCGCTGGCCGATCCCGGACTCGAGCCGCACGCCCGCGAGCGCGTTGTTGATGAGATCGCGCATCCCGCGCAGGCTGCGGCCGAGCACGGCGCCGGTGCTCCCGCCGATGGCCACCGTCCCCTCCTGGAGCATGGTGAACGAGAGCATCGCGGCGCCGAGACGGTTGCGCAGCTCGTGCGCGAGGACGCCCAGGCGCTCCGTCCCCTCGTAGGCCGTGGACTCGTCGCGCCGGCGCTCGTACTCGGTGACCGCGTGGGCGATGGCCTCGTCGAGGCAGCGGTTGAACATGTGAAACTCATCGGCGGTGATCAGCGCGTCCGTCTCGTCGGCGAGCTGGGTGACGACCTGGCAGATATCCCCGTAGCCGTGGATGACCTGGCTCACGGTGAAGCCCATCGCGAGCATCTCGCCGCCGTGCAGCGTGGCGCTCTCTTCGATGGCTCCGCTGTCGCTCGTGGAGAGGCTCAGCTGGTCGATGAGCTGGCTCAGAAAGAGCGGGACGCCGTTCTTCAGCTCCTCCTCGGTCGGCACCGGGGTCGTCCGCGCGGCGACCTTCGCCCGGCTGCGGGCGACGATCTCGTGGGTATTCGCGGACAGAAATTCATGGAGCATCGCGCCAGCGTACTCTCCGCGCCGCGAGGGACAAGGAACATATCCGGCGCCATACGGCTCTCCTCGCGGCCCCGCGCGGGGACAGTGCCCTGATTTGGCATTCTTACCCGATTGTTTCGCGTACTTGCCGACCCAATCAGGACACTGCCGATCGTGCGATAGCGCAGGTTGACAGCGGCGAGCATCAGGCCGCTGGCAGCCTCGGCAGATCGATGGAGAACACGCACCCTTTGCCCGGCAGATCCCGCACCCCGAGCGTGCCGCCCATCGCCTCGACGCCCCTGCGGCTGATGGTGAGCCCGAGGCCCAGGCCGGCTCGGTTGTCGCTTCGCTGCGAGAAGGGCAGAAACAGATCCTCGGCCTTGCCCGGCGGGAGGCCGCCGCACTCGTCCTCGACCTCGATCAGGACGCGATCGGCGGTCGCGGTCGTTCGCAGCGCCACATGACCGTGTTCATGGCTGAACTTGAACGCGTTCTGGAGCAGATTGCCAATGGCGGCCGAGAGGATCTGGGGATCGGCCGCCACGTCGATTCCATGGTCGACGGGGGATACGGAGAGCCTGACGCGGCCGCCTTCTGCTCCCATCGAAGCCTCGACCTCCGCGTCAGCGATGATCTCGGACATCGAGACGCGGTGGTGCTGCCCGATCCCCCCTTCGAGGCGCACGTCGGCGAGCGCGCGGTTGATGAGGTCGCGCATCCCCCGCAGGTTGCGGCTGAGCACGGCGCCGGTGCTGCCACCGATGGCCACGGTCCCCTCCTGGAGCATGGAGAACGAGAGCATTGCGGCGCCCAGCCGGTTGCGCAGCTCGTGCGCGAGGACGCCCAGGCGCTCCGTGCTCTCGTAGGTGCTCGATTCATCGCGGCGGCGCTGGTACTCGGTGACCGCGTTGGCGATGGCCTCGTCGAGGCAGCGGTTGAACGTGTGGAACTCGTCGGCGGTGATCGCCGCGTCCATCTCATCGGCCAGCTCCGTGACGACCTGGCAGATATCGCCATAGCCGTGGACGACCTGGCTCACGCTGAAGCCTATCGCGAGCAGCTCGCCGCCGTGCTGGGTGGCGCCCTCCTTGATCGCTCCGCTGTCGCTCGTGGCGGAGCGCAGTTGATCGATGATCTGACTCAAGAGGAGAGGCACGCCGTTGCTCAGCTTGGCCGCGGTCGCCGCCAGGGCCGTCCGCGCGGAGACTTTCACTCTGGAGCGAGCGATAATCTCCTGGGTGTTCGTGGTGAGGAATTCGTGGAGCATCGCTCAATGTACGGCGATTCTCGCGCCGTACAAGCAGCGAGCACAAAGCTACCAGAGAAATGCGGCTCGTGTCGCTCTCACGCTCGGGCTCTGGAATGTCGTCATGTCTCGTGATCCACGGGGGCCATCCTCTGTTGACGGGCTGCGCCATATCCGCTGCTTCCCACGCTGATCTTGGCAGTGATCCAGCGTGCGAGATAGGGTGTGCGCAGCGCGACGTCGTGAATGGTCCCGGCGGCTCAGAGCCCTCCACGCCAGTAAGGGCTCGTGCGCAGGATGACCTCCCCCACCGTCAACCGCAGCACGATCACATGGCAGATCGCGTAGCTCACGAGCCAGGTCCAGCGCGAGGGAGGTCGCCGGCGCCCGGCGATCCACGCGCCGGCGAGCGCGGCGACGTTGGCCAGCGCCGTGGCGGCGATCACGCCGATCAAGGCGGGTAGATAGTGGAGGAACAGGAGATAAGCCAGCACCTCGCCGCGCGCCAGCGCCGCGAAGCCCATCCAGTCCTGATCGAGACAGGGAATCACGAGGAAGCCTGTGGCGGCGAGCAAGGGACCCAGGGCCGAGGCGCCGGCGTAGAGGGCCAGGCTCCGCTCGATGGGCTGCTCTCGTGGCCACCTCCGGCGGAGCGCGGCGAAGAAAGCATAGACGAGCCCGAGGGCGACGAGGGAATAGCCGCCGTGGATCATGGCGAGCTTCTCGAGGCGGCCGCCGAGCTCGGCGGGAGCGCGGCGATCGATCGCTCGGGCGAGCTCCTCGCGGCGGGCAAAGCGCTCGACGACGCGCGTGGGCTCGTCGAGGAGAAAGAAATCGCCGCGGGTCGTCGCTCCCACGATCACACCCTCGTAGATCTTGAAGTCCTCGACATCGGCGACATAGGCCCGGCTCGAGGCGGGATCGTAGATGCAGACAGCCCCGCACGCGTCGGGGGCTTCGTCCCCGTGGCACACGACCAGGCCGCCTGGCAGCTCGATTCGCCACTCGGCCAGGCCGACGCGGGCCTCGGCGCGGGGGGCGATCGTGAGCGCGAGGAGACAGGTCACGAGCATGAGGAGAGAGGCCGGGAGACGCGCGGAGAAAGGCGAGTATCCACGACGAGAGGAGGAGTGATATCCGCGCTTGGTGGCCTGGAGCCGCATTCCCGCGAGCAGACCACGCGGGCGACCAGGGAGGCTGACGTTTCGGGCCGAGCGGTCGCTCCGGGAGGGTGAGCGGCCGGAGGCGCGGCGCGGCCGGCGGCACAGCCGAGGTCGCGCCGCGAAGGTGCGAGAGGCCAGACGACGACCGCCGCACAGGTGTACCCTGCCCCGATGCGCATCGTCCGCCTCGCTCCCTCGCTCGGCATCGCTCTCATCGGCACCCTCCTTGGCTGCGGCGGAGGCGGCACAGGCACAGGTACAGGCGGCTCCGGCGGCGTCGCGGCTTCGACCTCGTCGACCTCGAGCAGCACCGGCGGCGCCGGCGGCGCGCCCGGCACCTGCCGACCGAGCGACTGCAAGAACCCCGGCGAAGCGTGCCTCGGCGACGCCGCGTGCGTGGTTGATTGCCGCCGTCCCGACGCCGTCCCCTGCGCGGCAGGCACCGTGTGCGACGCCTCCGACGCGAGCCCCGGCCAGTGCGTCGCGCCGGGCGGCGCCTGCGTCACCACCTCGCCTCCCGAGGCTTGCGGCGACAAGATCTGCGGCCCCGGCACGGCCTGCACCGGCGATGGCAAATGTTACGCCCGCGTCCCCTGCAACAGCCTCGAGTGCGACGGCAACGGCTGCTGGGGGACAGCGTGCGCGTGCACCCGCGTGGCCGGCTGCTCGCCGGCGGCGGTGGGCACGCCCGGTCAGGCAGGCACTCTCCAGGACGACGCCTTCCGCAAAGGCCTCGTCGATCTCGAGTTCGATCCGACCTGCGGCGCCTGGGGAGTGACGCTGATCTCCGGCCCCGACTACCTGCGCTCGATCACCGCTCAAGGCGTGGTCGCGAGCTACCCGGGCGTCAGCAACCTCAACATGGGTGAGGTCAGCGTGCTCCAGCAAATCGTGGTGCCGAAATCGGGCAAGCCCACGCCGACGCCGCCCGGCCCTCCGCCGCCTGTGACAGGGCTCGACGTCGCGCTCACCTACATTTGCTGCGCGACCTGCGGCTGCCAGCTCGACTCGACGCCCCAGGGCGTGGCCCACTTCGACGCCATGACTTCGATGCTCCCGCTGGTGATCCCCTCGAAGACGTTCACCACCGGGATGGGCCCCTTCGGCTCGACCGCCTTCGACACCGGCCCTGCCGGCCTCTCCTATGGCACCGATCGCGTGCTCTACGTCGGTAACGTCGACGTCAACGGCGACTATTACCGGCTCGATCTCGCCACCACCACCCAGACGCTCGTGACCACGTTCCCGGCGCGCGTCCACGCCTCGGCGCCCTTCGACGCGGTCACCATGCTCGTGGCCCTCGAAGGCGGGGAGATCCGCCTGCTCCGCCTCGAAGACGGCTCGTCAACACCGTGGACGACGTCGGACAACCCGGTCGTGGGGATGGTGCGCGACTTCTTCGACGGCGCCGTCTACGTGTCTCGCCGCGACAACGCGATCTGGAAGTACGACTCCGCCGGCAAAGGCACCCTGTTCCAGACAGCGAAGAACCCGGCGCGGATCTCGATCGCGCCGGATGGATGGCTGTACGGCCTGGAGATCCCGCCTCCGTTCGGCGATCAGACGCCCACGGTCGCCCGCTGGCAACTACCGCTCACGCGCTGACTCTCCCTCCACGTCTCCCCTTCCTCCCCTGCCCGGGCTGCGGCATTTTCCTCGCGGGACGCCGCCGATCTGCCGCTCCAGGAGGGTGAGCGGCCTCCTTTGATCCGCGAAGCGCGGCACAGCCGAGGTCGCCGTCGAGCGGTCGGGCGTGCTTGTGATGCCCAGGCCGGGCGGCGCGTCGAGGTCGGCGCGTCGCTCGGAGCGCCGTGCGCTCGCCCGCAAGCAAGCCAGTCGGCGCCGCGGTCTCCCGAAGATTCGCGGTCGCTGTGCGGATCGCGCTCGACGCTGAGCGGTGTCAGAAGCGGTATGCTCATTGCTGTTCTCTCAGCGTTCTTGGCGAGTCTTTTGGCGTCGCGCGCCCGGTAATCAGCGGATCGGCGTGCCGTGGAGAGGCTCCACAACGAGAGGAAGAAGAATGAGCTCGATGAATCTCTTCAGTCGCGCCGCGGTGCTTTTCGTGGCGCTCGCGGCTCCGATGTTCGGCGGGTGCGCGATGGGGAGCGCCGATTCGGAGGAGGACGAGGCCATCGTCCAGGATCAGGAGGCGCTCGGCGGCGGGGGCTACAACACCGGCGCTCCGTTCGCCGGCTCCTTCGGCGCGGGGTACAACGGCTATGGCAGTGGCTATGGGTCCGGGGGCTACGGCGGGCCCGGGGGCTATGGCGGCTATGGCGGCGGCTACGGCGGGCCCGGGGGCTACGGCGGGCCCGGCGGCTACGGCGGCTATGGCGGGGGCTACGGCGGGCCCGGCGGCTACGGCGGGCCCGGGGGCTATGGCGGGTACGGCGGCGGCTTCGGCGGCCCCGGCTTCAACGGCTATGGCGGCGGGTACGGCGGCCCCGGCGGGTACGGCGGGTATGGCGGCGCCGGCGGGTACGGCGCCGGGTACAACGGCTATGGTCAGGGCTATGGCGGCTACGGCGCGGGATTCCCCGGCTACGGCGGGGGGAACTGCAACAGCGGCCCGAGCTGCGGGGCCAAGCCCTGAGCTGAGCTGATTGGCAGGGAGCCTCTCCAGGCTCCAACACCAGAGCGCCCGCGCTGTCCCCATCGTGGGGGCGGCGCGGGCGCTTTTCATTCCACGCAGCGCCGCTGACGCCAGGCGCTCACTCTCGCCCGATACCGATCTTGACGGCGACGGCGCGACTGGCACGCACCGCGCGCACCGGGCCGCCGAGCGGGAAGGCCAGAGTCACCGCGCCGGGGGTCGCGGTGAGGTTCCCGCCCTGCTCGCCGATCAGCTCTTTGAGCGTGGGCGCGTCGAGCTTCTTCGCCGTCGCGGCGGCGCGGAGGCCGTCGATCTCGCCGGCGCCGAGCGCGGCGCGATCGATCTGCGGGCGCTCGGCGAACAGGCCAATCCCGAAGAGCAGCGCTGTCGCGGCGGCGCCGACGTCGCGGCCGCGGAACCAGGCGCCGACGTCGTGCACCGGGCTGTCGGCGCAGCGGGCGTAGAGCGCGCCGAGATCGGCGCCGGAGGATTCGAAGAGGCGATCGGCGAGGGCGAGGAAGCGCGCCCGCGGCTCGGGCTCGAAGAAGGCGCGGGAGTAGCCGCCGCCGAAGCGCAGCGTCACGCCCGTCCAGCCGGGGGACGTCGCGGGGACGGCGGCCTCGTCGAGGGCGAGAGTTCCATCGGTGAGCCGAGCGAGGGTGTCTTCGAGGCCCGTCGCGAGGCGGCCTGCCTCGACGGCTCCGGCCATCGAGGCTGTCGAGATAGGCTTGCTCGCCGGGGCGCCGGCGTCGACTCTGGCGCCGGCGTTGGCGGTGGCGGGGAGAGGGCCGGGGCGGCTCGCGAGCCAGAGCTCGACCACCCATCCTGTGGTGTCGTAGGGGCCAATCGACGCGCCGCTGTAGACGCGCTCGCGGACGGCGCGGCAGGCGGTGGCGAGGCGGCGACTCTGCTGCTCCGGCGTCTCGACGTGCACCGGCGGAGGCAAAGCCTCCTTGCTCCGCGCCGCGAGATAAGCGCGCCCGCCCACCACCAGCGCCGCGGCGGCGGCGATGCCGAGGAGCGCTTTGCCGGCGAGGGCCCACGGGAGCGACGACACCCCTGCTCCATCGCCCCCGGGCAGGGCTCGCTGCGCTGTCCGGTGAGCGTCGGCGAGGCGGCGCGCCAGATCGAGCGCCTTGCGACGCTGCATGTCGGCCGGGAGCAGCGGCCACTGCTCGGCCGCGGGGCCGGCGTCAATCGATGTCGGCACCCCGTTGCCACGCAGGGTGAGCATCTTCCCTTCGAGCGCGACCGTGCCCGCGAGGCCAAACCCCGAGAGGGCATCTCGCACCGCGCCGATCACGGCCTCCGCGGCGGCGTGATCGGCCATCCCGAGCGGCGACCCGGCCGGCAGAGGCGGAGGCGGAGGCAGCGAGTCGAGGGGCCCAGTCGACACCGGCGCCACGATGGGAAGCGGAGGCGCGCCGGACGAAGGTCCGGCGGCAGGAGGCGTGGAGAGAGGAGGCATGGAGAGGGGGCGGCTCCCCGGCGAAGGCGGCGACTCGCTCGCTCCGACGTCACGGCCGCGGGGGCGCTCTTTCTCCATCTCGAAGAGCTCGTCGAGGAGGTTCCTGGGCTCGGCCGGCCTGGCTCTCTCCGCGGGCGGCGGCACAGCAGGGCTCTTCTTCAAGGTCGTCGGCGGGATCGGATCGGCGAGGTCGAAGATCGGATCCGGCGGCGGAGGCGCGCTCGCTCCCACCGGCGACGGCGTCGCCATGCCCGAGGGCGCGACCGAGCTCGACACCGCGTTGGTGTCCGCCGAGGCGCGGAGGATGCGCTCGGCGCTCTCGGCGAAGAGCTCGGCGTGCGGCGGCCCGAAGGGCGCGAGCGCCGCGGCGAGCGCGGCCACGTCGGCGTAGCGGTCGTCCGGGTTCTTGCGCAGGCAGCGGGAGGTGACCGCCTCGATCCCCGCGGGCAGATCCGGGCGCACCGCGCGCGGCGAGGGCGGCCCCAGGCTGATGCGCTCGAACACGTCCACCGCGGTGTTGCCCACGAACGGCGGCTTGCTGGTGAGCAGGTGATAAAGCATCGCGCCGAGCGAGAACACGTCGCTGCGCGCGTCGACGTCGCGGGCCGACGTCATCTGCTCGGGCGCCATGTAGAGCGGCGAGCCCATCATCATCGAGGCTTGCGTGATCGCCGGCCCCGGCGCCTCGCTCGCGACGAGCTTGGAGATGCCAAAGTCGATGATCTTGATCGCCGTCGTCCCGTCGCGCTTGCGGGTCAAGATCAGGTTGGCGGGCTTGAGATCGCGGTGGACGATGCCCATCGCGTGGGCCTCGGCCAGCGCCTCGCACGCCTGGAGCATGTACTTCACCGCGACCCTGGGATCGAGCGCGCCGTGCTCGGCCAGCACCGCGTCGAAGTCGCGCCCGTCGAGGTACTCCATCACCAGGTAGGGCGCGCCGCTCGGCAGGGTGCCGACGTCGCGCACGCGCGCCACGTACTCGCTGCGGAGGCGCGCCGCGGTGCGCCCCTCGCGGAGGAAGCGCGCGACGAGCTCGGCGTTCTGCAGCGTCTTCGTCCGGAGGAGCTTGATGGCCACGCGCTCGCCGAGCTGGAGGTGCTTGGCGAGGTAAACGATGCCCATGCCCCCTTTCCCGAGGACGCGCTCGACGAGGTACTTGTCGGCGATCACCTCGCCGATCTTCACGGGTTCATCCATGCGGGCCGAGCATCGCACGGAGGGCCGCTCCGGCGTGAGGGATCTGGAAGATGGCAATCCGTGTACCTATCGGAGGACCTCGGCCAGGTGATCAAGGACGATGCGAGTCTTGGGCGGCATCCGGCGCCCCAGAGGGATCAGCGCGTGCACGGGAGGACCATCGATGTCGGCCTCCGGCAAGACGCGCCGCAGCTCGCCGGAGGCGACGTGGGGCTGCGCGACTCGATCGAAGATCTGCGCGAGGCCCGATCCGGCGATGGCGGCGTCGATCATGGCCCGTCCGTCGGTGAGGATCAGGCTGGCTCTGGGAGTCACCTCGGACGTGCGCCCCGCGTCGAACACCGTCCACGAACGGAGCCGGCCGGAGGCCGCGCGGAAGACGACGGCTTCGTGAGTCCAGATGTCTTTCACGGAGGCGGGCGGCGCGTGCCGCTTCAGGTAGTCGGCGGACGCGTAGAGGCCCAGACGCAGATCACAGAGCTTGCGCACGATCATCTCGCCGCCGGCGGGCAGCTCGCCGATGCGCACGACGATATCCCAACCCTCGCCGACAGGGTCGGACTGGCGATCGCTCAACGACAGCTCCAGCGTGACCTGGGGGTGCCGCGCCCGCACCGACGCGAACGTCGGTAAGAGCAGCCTGCCGAACCCGACCGGAATGTCGAGCCGCACGCGCCCGACCGGCTCCTCGCGGCGGGCAGCCAGCGCTGCCTCGGCCTCGCTCAGGCCGTCGAGCGCCGCGCGCGCGGCGTCGAGGTACGTCTCGCCGTCCTCGGTGAGCCGCACGGCGCGCGTGGTCCGCTGGAACAGGCGAGCGCCGAGCCGCGCTTCGAGGCGCTGCACCGCCTTGCCCGCGTTCGACTTGCTCGTACCGAGCTGTTCGGCCGCTCGCGTGAAGCTGGCGTTCTGGGCCACCGCGAGGAAGATCGCGATGTCTTGCAGCGGCGGCGCGCCTCGAGCCATTGTGCACTCCTCAGCGACAGAGCGCTGACACGGCCGGCTTTTATCATCGACACCGCGACGATCCTACCGGAAACGCCTTCAGAAGCAGCGCTCGTCGCGAACGTCCAGACGCGGGCACCTCGCGCCCGAGCCTCGCGGATTGTCTCCGCTCAGGCGACAGAGCATCGCCGCCGGCGCCCTTTATGGCTCGAGGTGCAGGTGCCATATCGGTCGCAGATAAAACGTCACCGGGCCGCGCCGGCCGCCCGCCCAACCTGCGAGGAATGCCTGCCATGAAGCTCTATATCGCCAACCACACCTGCTCTCTCGCCGCCCAGATCATCGCTCACGAGGTCGAGCAGCCCCTCGATCTCATCCACGTGAACGTCAAGGACAAGACCTATGGGAAGGGCGAAGATTACCTCGCCGTCAATCGCTACGGCTATGTGCCGACGCTGGGGCTCGATGACGGAGGCACGCTCTCCGAGACCCTGGCGGTCACGACCTACCTGGCCGACACGAAGCCCGAAGCGAAGCTGATCCCGCCGGCCGGGAGCTTCGATCGCGCCAGGATGCTGGAGCTCCAGACGTTCATCGCCTCCGAGATCCATCAGAAGTTCATCCCGGTGTTCCGCGACTTCGTGACGGAGGAGGCCAAAGAGCGGTTCCGCGCCATCCTGGTCAAGCACTTCGCGTCGCTGGACGAGCGGCTCGCCGATGGCCGCACCTACCTGACCGGAGAGACCTTCACGGTCGCCGACGCCTACCTGTTCTCGGTGACGCTCTGGACCGAGCGAACGCACGTGAACATCGATCACCTGAAGAACATCTGGTCCTTCCAGGGTCGCGTCGCCGCCCGCCCCGCGGTACAGGCCGCCCTGCGAGACGAGGCCGCGGCGGCCGCCGCCTGAAGCGACCGCGCCGCACAGCGCCGTATCGATACTCGAAAGCGAGGCAGACCATGAGCAGAACAGCATTGATCGCAGGCGTCACGGGCATCGTGGGCAACAACCTGGCTCGGCACCTGCGGGCGCAAGGGTGGGAGGTGGTCGGGCTCGCGCGGCGGCCGTTCGACACCATCGAGGGCGTAACGCCTCTGGCTGTCAGCCTGCTCGATCCTTCAGGCCTGCGCGCCGCCGTGGAGGGGGTGCGGCCGACCCACGTCTTCTTCGCGAGCTGGTCGCGTCAGCCCACCGAGGCCGAGAATATCCGGGTCAACGGGGCGATGATCCGGAATCTGCTCGACGCCCTGCGGCCGAGCGAGAGCGTCGAGCACGTCGCGCTGGTGACCGGCCTCAAGCACTATCTCGGCCCGTTCGAGATGTACGCGAAGGGCAAGCCGCTGGAGACGCCGTTCCGGGAGACGCAGCCCCGCCTCGAGGTCGAGAACTTCTATTACACCCAGGAGGATGAGGTCTTTGCGGCGGCCGCGCGCGACGGCTTCGGCTGGAGCGTGCACCGACCCCACTCCATGATCGGCTACGCCGTCGGCAACATCATGAACATGGGGATGACCCTCGCCGCTTATGCCGCGATCTGCCGCGAGACGGGGCGCCCCTTCCTGTTCCCCGGCTCGGCGACGCAATGGAACGGGCTCACCGACATGACGGATGCTCGCCTGCTGGCGCGTCACCTCGAGTGGGCGGCGACGACGCCGGCGGCGCGCAATCAAGCGCTCAACATCGTCAACGGCGACGTCTTTCGCTGGCGATGGATGTGGGGCCGCCTGGCTGGTTGGTTTGGCCTGGAGCCGGCGCCGTTCCCCGGCAAAGGCACGCCGCTGGAAGAGCAGCTCGCCGACGTCGGGCCGATCTGGGCGGACATCGCTCGTCGGCGCGGGCTGATCGAGCCCGACCTGAGCCGCCTGGCGTCGGCTTGGCATACGGACGCCGATCTGGGGCGACCGATCGAGTGCGTGACTGACATGTCGAAGAGCCGCGAGCTCGGCTTCCTCGATTACCAGACGACGGATCAGGCGTTCTTCGATCTGTTCGCGCGGCTCCGGGGCGAGCGGATCATCCCGGGCGTTTAAAGCCAGCGCGCGGCGGCGTCTTCCGCGGTGACCGGCACGCCGAGCAGGAACCCCTGGATCTGATCGCAGGTGAGCCGCTGCAAGGACTCGAGCTGCTCCTGGGTCTCCACGCCCTCGGCGATGACCTGGAGGCCGAGGCTGTGGGCGAGCTCGATGATCGCGTGGACGAGCGGGAGCGTGCTCGGCCGGGCGTCCATGTCCTTCACGAAGGAGCGATCGATCTTGAGCAGATCGATCGGGAGCCGCTGGAGGTAGCTGAGGCTGGAGTAGCCAGTGCCGAAGTCGTCGACGGCGATGCGCACGCCGAGCGCCCGCAGGCGCGCGAGCTGCTGCGAGGACTCGGCGACGTTGCGCATGATCACGCCCTCGGTCAGCTCGATCTCCAGCTGATCCGCCGGGAGATCGAGCTCGCGCAGGATGCCGGCGACGTCGTCGATGAAGGCGCCGTCGTCGAACTGGCGGGCCGAGACGTTGATGGCCATCGGCGGGGGCGCGAGGCCGGCGCGCCTCCACGCGGCCGTCTGCTCGCACGCGCGCCGCAGGACCCAGGCGCCGAGGCGGACGATGAGGCCGCTCTTCTCGGCCACGGGGATGAAGACGCCGGGCTGGAGCAGGCCTCGCCGCGGGTGGTTCCAGCGCACGAGGGCCTCGAAGCCGATGAGCCGGTGGGTGCCGGCGCAGAGCTTGGGCTGGTAATGGAGCAGGAGCTCGTCGCGCTCGAGGGCGCGGTGGAGCGCGGCCTCGAGCGTCAGCGCCTCGGCCGCGGCGGAGGCCATGTCCGACGAGTAGACGCGGAAGCGATCCTTGCCGCTGACCTTGGCGCGGTACATCGCGCTGTCGGCGCCGCGCAGGAGCATGCTCGCGTCCTCGCCGTGGAGCGGCCAGAGGCTGACTCCCACGCTCGCGCCGATGAAGATCTCGTGGCCGTCGATGTCGAAGGGCGCGCGGCAGGCGTCGAGGACGCGCTCGGCCACCCGGGCCGCGGCCTCGACGTCGCGCACCTCGCCGAGGATGCAGGTGAACTCGTCCCCGCCCATCCGCGCCAGGGTGTCGCCGACGCGCATGTGCTCGGCGAGGCGCGACGCCACCTGCTGGAGGAGCGCGTCGCCCGCGCCGTGGCCGAGGGTGTCATTCACCGACTTGAAGCGATCGAGATCGATGAAGAGCAGCGCGAAGCCCGCGTCGCTCGAGGCCGAGGCGAGCGCCTCCTTCAAGCGCCGCTCGAAGAGCACCCGGTTGGGCAGGCCGGTGAGCGCGTCGAAGAGCGACTGGTACGCGAGCCGCTCCTCGCTCTCGCGCTGCGCCTTCTCGGCGCGCTTGCACGCGGTGATGTCGAGGATCGTGCCCACCTGGCCGCCGACCTCGCCGCGCTCGTTCAGGAACACGCCCTTGTGAAAGACCACGTCGCGGATCGAGCCGTCGGCGTAGCGCACCGCGCTCTCGTAGACCTGGACGCCGCGCGAGGCGAGGAGGGCGCGATCGGCGGCGTCGTAGGTCTCGGCGAGCGACCGAGGCGCGACGTCGTAGACCGTCATGCCGATGATCTCCTCGCGCGATCGGCCGAGGTACTCGACGAAGGCGCGGTTGCAGCCGCGGTACACGCCCTCGGCGTCCTTGTAGAAGATCGGCGCGGGGATCCCGTCGAGGATCGCCTGGAAGACGTGCGCGGGATCGGGCTCCGCGGGCTCCACG
>FSTQ01000551.1_pt1 | contig 16428 bp, 7 predicted proteins | sample 1637281 | NCBI WGS metagenome assembly FSTQ01 (sample SAMEA3914818, study PRJEB12502) | metagenome | biome: forest; material: soil | place: Canada | collected 2010-06-26 | depth 0.1 m
ATCCCGGCGAGCGCGGCCTGGACCATGACCGCGTCGCCGATGGGGCGATCACCGCGCTCGCGCAGGCGACGCTTGGCCTCCTCCGCATCGAAGTCGGCCTTGAGGAGATCCGGACCGAGCGCGCGGAGCTGCGGGTGGCGCTCGGCGCCGCCGGCGCGGAGCAGCTCCACCACCGGCGCGTTGAAGCAGACGGCGACGAGATCGCCGACCTCGAGCGCGAGGCGCGACTGGCGCTCGGGCCGCTGCCAGCGCTCCCCCTTGCGGTAGAGGTGCCACGAGCCCGTCATCCGCAGGTGCGTGCGGACCGCGCGGCCGTCGGTGAAGTGGATCAGGAGGTTCTTCCCCTGCGCCTCGACGCTGACGACCCCCTGCCCTTCGAGCTTGGCAGAGGCGAAGCCCGCGAGCGGCGACGTGCACTGCGTCACCGTCTTCCCCGCCAGCGCTTTGTGAAGCACGGCCGCCGCGCGGAAGATCGTATCGCCTTCGGGCATGGCTACTCCCGCCGGCTCGGGCCGCGCTTGAGGTAGCCCTTGATCGTCAGCGTGAACCCCGCGGCGACGAGGCGCTCGCCCAGCGGTGACTTCGCCGGATCCCCGCCGTCGATGCGCCCGATGAGCAAGCTGCGCCGGCGCTCCTCGTCAACCACCGCAGCGAGGGCGCCCGCGAGCGCCTGCGCCGCGCGGGTGCGCTCCGGCTCCTCGCGCGGGAGGAACGTGAGCAGGTTCTTCTCGGTGCGCCCGACGTAGCCGATCAGCTCGCCGTCGAGGAGGATCACGTGAGCGCCCGCCGCGCGCTGCGGTCGCGCCGCGGCGCCGTCCTCGGTGGTGACCTCGGGCCAGGAGAGCGCGGCGCCGTAGGGGTTGGCAGGATCGGTCGCCGCGATGGAGATCGCGCGCGGCTCGCCCTCCGGATCACGCGCGGCGCGGAGGCGATCCTCGGCGCCGGGCAGCGCGAACTGGGTCGCACCGAGCCCCGCGACGAAGTAGCCGCGCCGCGCGCGCCCCGACTCCTCCATGGCCTTCAGGACCTCGTAGACCGCGGAGAATCCGCCGGTGATCCCCTCGGCGTGGACCGCCTCGCGCGTGAGCACGCCGTGACGCTCCAGCAGCGCCCGCGCCAGCGCAGCGCGACGCTGCGTCTCCGAGGCCGGCTTGCGCGCGGCGGGCCGCGACACGAGCGACCAGCGCCCCTCGCTGCCCGGCGGACCGACGCGGCGCGAGCGAAACGCGCGGCCATGAGGCGAGCTCTTCGCCTGCGCGCGCGAGGACGACGATCCGCGGAGGTAGCTGCGCAGCGGCGCGAGGGTGTCGTTGGTGACCTCGCCCGACCAGACCAGATCCCAGAGAGCCGCGAGGAGATCCGCGGGAGGGGCGCCGGTCTCGGCGACGATGTCCGAAAAGAAGAGCGCGCCGCGCTGCTCGAAGAGGCTTCGAAGCTGGCCGGCGAGCTCGCCCGCGGCGGGCTCCTGCTTCGGCGAAAGGAGCGGGAGCTGATCGACGAGGAAGAGCGCGATCCGCCCGTCGTTCGGCCCGAGCGGCTCGACGCCGATCCAGGCGATCTCTCCGGCGGCGCAGAGCAGATCGAGATCCGCGGGCCGGTACTTGCCGATGCGCGCGGGGAGCACGTCCGCCTCGAGGACCGACGCGGGGATCGGCGCGCCCTGGAGCTGCTCGATCACGGTGAGCAGCGCGTCGGGGCCGAAGCGCGTCCGATGGAGGCCGTGCCAGTCCGCGAGGAAGCGCCCGAGCGCCGCCGGCTCCACCGGCTCCACCTCTTTGCGCAGCTTCGCGAGCGAGCGGCGCTTGAGCCCGCGCAGCACGTCGGCGTCGCACCACTCGCGCGATCGACCGCCGGGCGAGAACTCCCCTTCGAGCACGCGATCCGACGCCGCGAGCCGCTCCAGCGCCGCGCGCACCGGAGCGACACCGAGGCCGAAGCGCGCCGCGACCGACGTGAGCAAGAACGGCCCGTGCGTGCGCGCGTAGCGCGACACGAGATCGCCGAGCGGATCCGCGACCGGCTCGAGGAGCGCCTGCGGCAGCCCTCGCGGCGGCACCACCCCGAGCGCGTCGCGGAAGCGCCCCACGTCCTCCGCGGCGGCGTAGCGGCGCTCGCCCGCGACGTTGAAGGCCACGAGCCGGCGGTCGCGCTCGAGCTCGACGATCCAGCCCGCCGCCGCCTCGGGAGGGCTGGATCGAGCGCGGATCTCGGCCTCGGTGAGATCGCCGAGCGAGAGCAAGAGATCGTGCAGCCCGTCGGGGCTCTCGGCCGGGCGGCGACCGTCGAGCCGCTGGAGCGCGAGCTCCGTTGAAGTCAGCGCGTCGGCGTCGAGCAGCTCGCGGAGCTCGGCCTCGCCGAGCAGCTCCTTGAGCTGCGCCGAGTCGACCGAGAGGGCCTGCGCGCGGCGCTCCGCCAGCGGCGCGTCGCCGTCGTAGATGAAGCTCGCCACGTACGAGAACATCAGCGAGGCCGCGAACGGCGAGGGCGTGCGCGAGTCCACCGTGACCACGCGGATGCGCCGCTGCCGGATCTGCGCGAGGATCTCCACCAGGCCGGGGAGATCGAAGACGTCGCGGAGGCACTCGCGGTACGTCTCCAGGATCAGCGGGAACGATCCGTAGCGCGAGGCCACCGCGAGGAGATCCGCCGCGCGCTTGCGCGTGGCCCAGAGCGGCGATCGCTGCCCGGGGTGACGCCGCGGCAAGAGCAGCGCGCGGCCGGCGTTCTCGCGAAAGCGCGCCGCGAAGATCGACGACTGCCCGAGGCTCTGCACCACGAGATCCTCGACCTCGTCGGCGGACGGAAGGAAGAGGTTCACGTCCGGCGGCTCCTGCGATCCAGGCACGCGGAAGACGATCCCATCGTCGGACCACAGCCCCTCGATGTCGGCGTCGCTCCCGTTCTTCAGCTTGCCAAGGACCGCGGTGCACCACGGCGCATGCACGCGCGCCCCGAAGGGCGAGAGGATGCACACGCGGTAGTCGCCGATCTCGTCGAGGTACCTCTCGACCACCAGCGCGCGATCGCTCGGCACCTCGCCCGTGGCCTCGACTTGCTCGCGCAGGTAGGTGACCAGGTTCTGCGCGGCGCGCTCGTCGAGCCCATGCTGCTCGCGCAGGCGCTGGATGGCCTCGCCCGGCTTCCCAGCGACGAGGGTCCGCGCGAGGGCGCCGATCGCGCGGCCGAACTCGGGCGGCCTCCCCGGCCTGTCGCCGTGCCAGAAAGGCATCTTCCCGGGCTGGCCGGGCGCGGGGCTGACGAGGACGCGATCGTGGGTGATCTCCTCGATGCGCCACGACGAAGCGCCGAGCAGAAAGACATCGCCGACGCGCGACTCGAACACCATCTCCTCGTCGAGCTCGCCGACACGGTGGCTCTTGGCCCCCTCCGACGCGGCGAGATAGACACCGTAGAGCCCGCGATCAGGGATGGTGCCGCCGTTGATGATGGCGATCCGCTTGGCGCCCTCGCGCGCGCGGACCTTCCCGCCGATGCGATCCCAGGTGAGCCGCGGCCGCAGATCAGCGAACTCGTCCGAGGGGTAGCGCCCCGAGAGCATGTCGAGGACGCCCTCGAACGAGCTGCGCGGGAGCTCCGCGAACGGAGCCGCGCGCCGCACCAGCGCGTAGAGCCCGTCGACGTCGATCTCGTCCATCCCGACGATGGCCACGATCTGCTGCGCGAGCACGTCGAGCGGGTTCCTCGGGTAGAACGTCTCCTCGACGCTCCCCTGGATCATCCGCGCCGTGGCCGCGGCCGCCGCGAGGAGATCGCCGCGGTACTTGGGAAAAATCACCCCGCGCGACACCGCGCCGACCGAGTGCCCAGCGCGGCCGATGCGCTGGAGGCCCGAGGCGATCGAGGGCGGCGCCTCGATCTGCACGACGAGATCGACGGCGCCGATGTCGAGCCCGAGCTCGAGCGACGAGGTGGCGACGATGGCCGGCAGCTCGCCCTTCTTGAGGCGATCCTCGATGTCCATCCGCCGCTCGCGCGCGATCGATCCGTGGTGAGCGAGCGCGATCTCCTCGCCCGCGGTCTCGTTGATCGCCTGCGCCAGGCGCTCGGCCAGGCGGCGGCTGTTGGAGAAGATCATCGTCGAGCGATGAGCGCGGATCAGCTCGACGAGGCGCGGGTGAATCGAGGGCCAGATCGACTTCCGCCGGGGCGGCCCCGCGACCGGGCCGGAGGGGATCTCCTCGATCTCGCCGAGGCGCGCCATGTCCTCGACCGGCACCTCGACGCGGAGATCCCAGGCCTTCTTGCTGCCCGCGTCGATGATCTCCACTGGCCGCGGCGTGAAGGTGCCGTCGCCGCCCGCGCCGATCTCGCCGCCGCCGAGCAGGCGCGCCACCTCTTCGAGGGGCCGCTGCGTGGCCGAGAGCCCGATGCGCTGGAGCGGCATCGATCCGCGCAGCCGCATCGCCGCGAGCCGCTCGAGCGAGAGGAAGAGGTGCGCGCCGCGCTTGGTCGGGACGAGCGAGTGGATCTCGTCGACGATCACCGTGTCGATCGAGGGGAGAATCTCGCGCGCCCGCGAGGTGAGCAGCAAGTAGAGCGACTCGGGCGTGGTGATGAGGATGTCGGGCGGCGCCTTGCCGATCTGCGCGCGCTCGCGCGCCGGCGTGTCACCGGAGCGGACCGCCACCGTCGGCAAGCGATACGGCACCCCGGCGCGCACCGCCGCCGCCGCGATCCCGGCGATGGGCGCGCGGAGGTTGCGCTCGACGTCGGCCCCGAGCGCCTTGAGCGGCGAGATGTAGAGCACGCGGCAGCGCTCGCGCTTGTCCGGCTCGGGCGAGAACATCAGCCGATCGATCGCCGCCAGGAAGGCCGCGAGCGTCTTGCCCGATCCGGTCGGCGCGAAGAGGAGCGCGGATTTTCCGGCGACGATCGCCGGCCACCCCTTGATCTGCGCGGGCGTGGGCTCGGAGAACGAAGCCTCGAACCAGCTCGCCACCGGAGGATGGAAGACGCCGAGCGCCTCCTTCGGAGCAGCGGGCGCCGGGTTTTTCCCGGCTCTGGGCGAAGGCACGGGAGGACTATACGAAGGCCGCCCCCGTCAGCAAGAGGGCGAGCCCGACAGAGAAGTGCTGTATTTGCGGCGCCTATTTCAGTGCGCGTCGCCCCAGCTCGGCCCGACGCCGATGCTCACCACGAGCGGCACGTCGAGCGGGTACGGCTTCTCCATCACCGCGCGCACCAGCGCCTCGGCGGCGGCGACCTCGGCCTCGGGGACCTCGAAGACCAGCTCATCGTGGACCTGGAGCAGCAAGCGCGCGCCCGGCGCGACGCCCGGCAGCGCGCGATCGATCTGCACCATCGCCAGCTTGCAGAGATCCGCGGCGGAGCCCTGGATCGACGTGTTCGCGGCGATGCGCTCCCCGCCCGCGCGATCGGTGTCGTTGCGCATCGAGAGCTCGGGGATGTAGCGCCGCCGCCCCAGCAGCGTGGTCACGTAGCCCTCCTCGTGCGCCGCGGCGATGGTGCGATCGAGCCAGCGACGCACCTCGCTGTAGTGCTCGAAATACCGCTCGATGTAGCTCTGCGCGTCCTTGCGCGCGATGCCGAGGATCTGCGCGAGCGCGGTCGCGCCCTGCCCGTAGATCGTCGCGAAGTTCACCGTCTTGCCCACGTTGCGCTGCTCCCGCGTCACCGCCTCCGGCGCGGCCTGGAAGAGCAGGCCCGCCGTGCGCGCGTGGAGATCGAGGTCGTCGCGGAAGGCCTCGATCAAGCGCGGATCCTGGCTGAAGTGCGCGAGCACGCGCAGCTCGATCTGGCTCCAGTCCGCCGACATCAGCCGCGTGCCCTCGGGCGCGACGAAGGCCTGCCGGATGCGCCGGCCCTCGGGCGTGCGCACCGGCGTGCGCTGCAGATCGGGATCGGTGGAGATGAGCCGCCCCGACACGCCGGTGGTCTGCTGGAACGTGGCGTGGATGCGCCCCGTCTCGGGCGCGATCGCCTCGCGCAATACATCGGTGTACGTGTTGATGAGCTTGGCGAGCTCGCGCTGCGCGAGGATCTGCTCGGCGATCTCGTGCTTGGGCGCGAGGCGCTCCAGCACCTCGGCGTCGGTCGAGTAGCCGGTCTTGGTCTTCTTCACCACCGGCAGCTTCAGCTCCTCGAAGAGCACGTCGGCGAGCTGCTTGGTCGAGCCGATGTTGAACTCGCGCCCGGCGAGCGCGTAGATGCGCTTCTCGATCTCGGCCTTCCTCGCGTGGAACTCCTCGCCCATCCGCGTGAGGTCGCCCCGATCGACGCGGATGCCGGCGAGCTCCATGCGCGCGAGCACATACGCGAGCGGGCGCTCGAGGCCCTCCCAGTGCGCGACCTGGCCCTCTTCGGCGAGGCGCCGCCGCAGCACGAGCGCGAGCGCGAGCACGACGTCAGCGAGCTGAGCCGCGTAGGCCGCCGCCGCCGCCACCTCCACCGCGCCCGGCGAGCGCGCCGCCTGCCCGCTCCCGAGCAGCGATTTCGCCGACGGGATCGCCCGCTGCGCGTACTCCTTGGCGACCTGATCGAGCTCGTGCGGGATGCATTTTGCCGGATCGACGAGGAACGACGCGATCCTCGTGTCGAAGATCTCCCCGCCGAGCGCGAGCCCGTGGCGCGAGCAGAGGATGATCAGATCCTTCATGTCGTGAACGACCTTCGGCCGCGCCTCGTCGGCGAAGAGATCGCGCAGCACCTCGATCGCGCCGTCGCCCAGCGCCGCGCCCGCGCCGCGGAGCGCGACATAGAGCGGCGCCCGCCCCTCGGTCGCGAGCGCGAGGCCGACGAGGTGAGCGTGATGCACGCGCGCCGGCGGCTCGAACAGCGGCACGAGCGCCACCGCCTGCCCCGCCGGCAGCGCCGCGATCGCCGCGCGCGCCGCCTCGATCGTCTCCGGCACCTCCACCGCGATGTCGGGCGCGTCGCCGACCTTGGCGTCCCCGCCCCCGCCGGTCAGCAGCGAGTAGAACTCGAGCTCGCGGTAGAGCGCGTCGAGCTCCTGCGGATCGGGCGGCGTGAGCCGCAGCGCGTCCAGCGACACGTCGATGTCGGCGTTCACGTCCACCGTCGCCAGCTCGCGGTAGAGCTTCACCGCCTCGCGGTGCTCTTCCAGCGACGCCTTCTGCTTACCCTTGAGCTCCCCGACGTGCGCGAGCACGCCGTCGAGCGACCCGTATTTCTCGAGCAGGCCCGCCGCCCCCTTCTGCCCGATCCCGGGCACGCCGGGGATGTTGTCGATGTCGTCCCCCATCAGCGCGAGGAGATCCGGGATCAGCGCCGGCGCGACCCCCCACTTCTTGCGCACCAGCTCGGCGTCGTAGGTGACGTCGCGCATGGTGTCCTGCATGCGCACGTGCTCGCCGACCATCTGCGCGAGGTCCTTGTCGCCGGCGACGATCACCACCTCCATGCCCGCCTCGGCGCCCCGCCGCGCCAGCGTGGCGATGATGTCGTCGCCCTCGTAGCCGGGCTTGCGCACGATCGGGAAGTGATTCGCCGTGACGAGCCGGTCGATGTGCCCGAGCTGCCGCTCGAGATCGCCCGGCATCGCCGCGCGCTGCGCCTTGTACTCCGGGAAGCGCAGCTCGCGGTGCGTGGGCGCCGCCGTGTCGAACACCACCGCCCCGCGCTCCGGCATGCGCCCGGCGAAGAGCTTGCGGAACATCGTCGCGAACCCGAAGATCGCGTTGGTCGGCAGGCCGCCCTTGGTCGTGAGGTTCGCCGGGATCGCGAAGAAAGCCCGGAACACGAGCCACGATCCATCCACCAGCACCAGCCGCTCGCCCTTTGCCATGGGCGGCAGGATAAACGCGGCACCGCAATTCTGGCGAGCGTCACGCGCTGTCAGCACGACGCCGGCGCACTAAGCTCCCCGGCATGGCAGCCACGAAACAAGACATCCTCGAGATGCTGCGCGATCTCACCGAGCTCACCGTGCTCGACGAGGGAGACGTCCAGTCCTTCCGCGTGCGCGCGTACGAGAGCGCCACGCGCGCGATCGACGTCTACTCCGGTGATCCAGCGGAGCTCAGCGCCGCCGCCCTGCAGAAGCTCGAAGGGATCGGCAAGAGCACAGCCGCCAAGATCCGCGAGCTCGTGGAGACCGGCCGCGTCACCAAGCTGGGCGAGCTCCGCGCCAAGCACCCGGCGAGCGTCGTCGCGCTCCTGCGGATCCCCGGCCTCGGCCCCAAGGCCGTGCAGCGCCTGCGCGCCGAGCTCGGCGTGGAGAGCCTCGACGATCTCCGCCGCATCGTCGCCGAGCACCGCCTCCGCGCCCTCCGCGGCTTCGGCGAAAAATCCGAGGAGAAGCTCGCGCAGACGCTCGAACGCATGGCGCGCGCGGGCACCGAAGGGCGGACGCCGATCTCGGTCGCCCTCCCGCTCGCCGGCCGCATCGTGCAGCGGCTCACCGAGGTCCCGGGCGTGATCCACGCGACCACCTGCGGGAGCCTGCGCCGCTTCAGCGAGACCGTCGGCGACATCGACATCGTGGTCGCCGCCAGGGAAGCCGCCCCGGTCATGGAGGCCCTCGTCACGATGAACGTCGTCGATCGCGTGCTCGCCCGCGGCGACGCCAAGACCAGCGTCGTCACGCGCCGAGGCATCCAGATCGACGTCCGCGTGGTGAAGCTCGAAGAGCTCGGCGCGGCGCTGCTCTACTTCACCGGCTCGAAGGCCCACAACATCAAGCTGCGCCAGCGCGCGCTCGCCCGCGACATGACCCTCAACGAGTACGCGCTGACCGAGGTCGCGACCGGGCGCGTGGTCGCCGCCGCCACCGAGGAGGCGATCTACGCCGCGCTCGATCTCCCCTTCATCCCGCCTGTCCTCCGCGAAGACGTGGGCGAGATCGAGCTCGCCGAGCGCGGCGCCCTGCCCACGCCCATCGACGACTCCGCCGTGATCGGCGACTTCCACGTCCACACCTCGGTCTCGGGCGACGGCCGCTCCTCGCTCGAAGACGTCGTCGCCGCCGCGCGCGCCCGCGGCCATCGCGTGCTGGCGATCACCGATCACGCCGAGGGCACCGTCGCCGGCGTCGGCCGCGAGGCCTTCCTCGCGCAGCGCGCGCGCATCACCGCCCTCCAGGCCGAGCTCGGCGACGCGCTCCTGCTCCTCCACGGCGTCGAGCTCAACATCGGCCCGAGCGGCGAGCTCGACTTCGACCTCGAGTTCCGCCGGCAATTCGACTGGTGCCTGGCCTCCGTCCACGACCACTTCGACCTCGACCGCGAGGCGCAGACCCGCCGCATCATCACGGCGATGCGCGACCCCACGGTCCGCATGATCGGCCACCTCTCGGCGCGCATGATCGGAGGCCGCCCGCCGATCGAGCTCGACCTCGACGCGATCTTCACCGCCGCCGAAGAGACGAGGACCGCCCTCGAAATCAACGGCAGCCTCCCGCGCCTGGACGTCTCGGCCGACGGCCTGCGCCGCGCCCGCGACCGCGCGGTGACGTTCGTCCTGACGAGCGACGCGCACCACGCGAGCGAGCTCGATCGGGTGCGTTACGCGGCGCTCAACGCGCAGAAGGCGTGGCTCGAGCCGGAGAGGATCGCCAACACGTGGCCGCAGGAGCGGCTGGCGGCGTGGGCGCGGGAGTCGCGCCCCTGAGCAGCGCGCGAACGAAGCGCTAAGCCGAAAGCAAGACCCCCTCGCGCCCAGCGGCCGTGACCGGCGGCGGAGTCGGCACATGCGCGTCACCCATCGCCAGCGTCTTGCGATACTCCTCGGCCTCCGCAATCCGCGTGAATTCGATCTCGCGCGCGTGCATCCGACGAGCCACCGTCGCGATCTCGTCGAGGTGCACCCGGAAGAACTCCTTGCGCTCGTTGAGCCGATTCACCCGCCGCTGGTGAAACTCCCGGTGAAGCGCGCTCTCCAGCGCCGGAGCATCATCCGTGTAAATGATCGCATGCACATCGAACTGAAACGGGACCGACGCATCCCCGAGCTCCCGCACCCGATCCATCGGGTCGAGTCGCCGTGTCATCCCGATCTTGTAAACATGCTCCCCGAATGATCCGAGGTTCGAGATGACATAAACGTGCCCCGAGCGGGTGAGCTGCGCCTGCGAGACCGCTCGCTGCTTGTTGACCTGAGCCTCACCGAGGCGCCGCTCGAGCTCTTCAATCTGCCCGAGGAGCTTCTGCTGCTTGGCGCCCACCGCCAGATCCACCTCCGCGCGCGCCTTGCGGAGCGCCTCGGCGGCGCGAGCTTCTTCCTTGTCCGCCTCCTGACGCGCCTTCTCGATCTCGCGCTGCGCGATCTCCTCCTCGCGCATTTGCTCGCGGATCCGGCGCTGCTCCTCCTTCTCTGCCTGGACCTTGTCCTCGTACTCGTGCACGAGATAAAGCTCGTTCAGCTTGAGGCTCACGTACTCCGGCGCGATGGAGCATTGCTGAACGGTGACGAGCGCGTCAATCACCTCGCGCGCCTTCAGGATCCGCGCCTCCATCGCGTTCACGTTGTTGTACTTGACCTTGGCGATCGCCGCGTCGCACTCCCCGTTGAACGCGCGCAGCATGAGCTTCAGCGTCTGGTTGATCTGCTTGCGCCCCTCCACCACGCTCCCGTTGACAGTCCACTGCGTGTGCGACTGAGCCGCCGTCTTGGCGCTGATCAGCGCCTTTTGACGAGCGCGGATCTCATCGAGCTTGGCCTGGTACCGATCCGAGGACGCGAAGCTGTAGCGAGGCTTGTAGAACCCAAAGGACTGGAGATTGGCCTCCTCGTCGAGCGCCGCGAACTCGGCGCGCAGGCGCTGAACGTGCCCTTGCAGCGATTGCACCTCGGCCGCGCCGCGCTGCCGCTCCGCGTGGATGGCGTGGAGCGCCTGCTCCTGCTCTTTGCGCGCCCGCTCCAGATCTCCATACAAGCGAGCCCGCTCCGCTTCGAGCTGCGCAACCAGGCGCTGCCGCTCCTGCCGCTGCTCAACCTTGGCCTTCTCGGCCTCGGCGAGCAGCCGCGCCCGCTCCGCGCCGAGCTGCTGCAAGACACGCTGTCGCTCGGCGTCGACATCCACGATGCCCTGGAAGCGTGCGAGCGTCGCCGCGTGCGCCTCGGCGAGCGCGCGATGCTCCTCGGCGAGCCTGCGGCGCTGAAGAAACAGCACGATCGCCGCCGCCGCAGCGGCAGCGAACAGAAGCCCTAGCACGAACATCGTGAAGTCCATGATCTCTCCACTGCAACGTGACAGCGCGGGCCTGCCCCCTTCACTGACTCACGAGAGCAACCCCGCTTGATCCCCCGCAATCTCACCCTGGACCGCCGCGAACCAGCTCTCGACAATAGCCTTGACCCACTCGCTCAAGAGAACCCGTGACGTGGCCGCGTTGAAATCGTCCACAGCCCTCTTCAGGCCCGCCCGCGAGAGCTCGCGCGTGGACAGCGCCAGCGCCTCTCGCTCCTCGAGGCGCGCATCCGGCTCGATCGATCGCAGCGCGACCAGCTTTGCCGCCGCGATCGCGCGATACGCCTCTTTCTCGGCACAACGCGCCTCGAGGCCCTGCAGAGCGATCTCGACGAAGAGATCCTCCCCTCCCTTCCCCATCGCGTCGCGTCGCGCCCGCGCCATCTCCTCGACTTTCTTGTCGAGCGCCTCGATCTCGCACACCAGCGCGCCGCGCACGTCGATGTCCCTGCTCACCGCTTGCAGCATCGCCTCCGCCGTCGCGAGCCGCGCCGCAGCGTGTCGCATCGGGCGCGCGAGCCGGCGCACACGCTCGCCACCCTCGAAACAGAGCTGCTCCGCCTCCTTGTACTGATCAGGTTGATCTCGCACAAGAGGGTACGAGCGAGAGCAGGTGTGATAATCCATGGTGATCTCGCAGGAAGCTAGTGGAGGACGTCGCGTTTCAGCCATACGCAGATCTGCGTAGGGACGAGCGCCCGCGAGGGCGACTAGGCTCCAGGTTCCTCGCGGGCAGCCCCTCACCCGAGCGCCGCGTCGGCCTCGGCAAAGATCGCGCTCATCTGGGCGCGTGACAGCGTGGTGTAGTGGCCCACCTCGTACACGCGGCGGCCCACGAGCGCGCCGCGCCGCCAGACCACACCCATTGACGGCCACGCCGCCGTGACGCGATCGAGATGAGCATTGACCTCACCGCTCAACCAGGCAGCGAGCCCTCGGGTCGTCGCGAGCGCTCGCACGACCGCTGCCTCGCGCGGCGCGCCCGACGCGGTGCTGGGGACGAGGATCGTGCACGCGTTCTCCTTGGGGTCGCGATCCCCGGATGGAGACTCGAGGAAGCCCGAGACGTCGTTCGACAGGCGCACGTGGTAGTCGAAGACCTTCGCCGCCGCGTCGAGGGCAGCAATGCTCTCGCTCGTCAGGGTCGTCAAACCGGATGCCGGCGCCGCCAGCGCCGCCGCCCGGAACAGGAGACCAGCCCCGATGGCGCTGCTGGTCTCGGCGAGGTACAGGAGAGCTCGGAGCTCATCTGCAGCGGCCGGAGAGCGAGCGCCCAAAGCACCTCCAGCGAGCACACGCGCGCGCGCCGCAATGGACGGCGGCATCGTCGCGAAGCGCGTCTCAGGCTGTCCTGCGAGCAGGTCCGACGCTCCCCAGGCGCGGTGCTCCGCCAGGCTCCCCGTATACAGCTCCTCCAGACCAGCGCGGAAGCTCTCCGCCGCGGCAGGGAGACAGGAGCTTCGATAGCCGTCGAAGAGCCTCTGCCACTGCTCCGCGATCACCGCGAGGAGCTCCGCCCCCTGAACGCTCGGGAGCTCAGCGCGCGATCCCTCGCTCCGGAGCGTGTCCTTCAGAAACCGCGAGGAGGCTTCGAGTCGCGTCCACCGTTGCTCCGGCGCCTCGCCGTCGAAGACCCGATCGAAGATCCCCTCGTCCCCCGCAGCCACCAGGATCATGTATTTCGCCGTGAGGTCAGCGCGCTCCTCCCAGGAGGCGCCGCTCTCATCCCACTCGGTCGGGATCCGGAAGTGGATGAAGAAGGCCGTGAGCGCATAGTTCAGAGCGGCTCGCCTCCACGCCTCGCCCGGGAGCAGGAGGCCTGTCGACGCCGCCCATTCGAGCGTCTTTGCAGCGAAGCGATCCCCGAGCTCGTCTCGCTCGGAGGCGACTGCGCGGTGCTGAGCGGCCTCCGGCGCCCCCGACACAGCGGGAGATCCGAGGGCGACACGATCGCGACCAAACAGCGGCGGATGAGCGGCAGAGAAGCGTCGCGCCGCGCCGAGGCCCTCCACCAGCGCCTGCGCGCTGGTCCCGCACGCATGTACGTTGGCGTGACCCAGTGAGAGCCAGTCTGGCAGCGTGAGCGAGGGAAGCTGCTGACCGGGCGCCAGCACCGAGCGGAGCTCCTCTTCCGCCGGCAATCCTTCCGACGAGGTGTCGCTCACGATCCGGAGCACGTGCGCTGCGCCCGCCCAGGGGCCGTAATGGTCCAGCGCGACAGCGTCGTTCCACACATGCTCGACAGCGATGGTCGAGCAGCCGTGGAGCGGCCCCGCGAAGAGCCGATCGAGCGCCGACGCCATCGCCGCCGGCGGCGCGGAGGTGGTGATCGTCACCCCCACCGGAGGGCCATTATCTGCCTTCGACAGCGCGTCGATGAGGTTGATGATCGCCGCGACACCCTGCCCTCGACCAACCCTGGTCGCTCGACGGCGCTCGCAGCCGGCAATCAGCTCGTCGATCTCGCCTGGCTCGACATCGGGCCAGAGCGTCGCCGTCGCACAGGTCGCGATGCGCTCGCAGGTCCGGAGGCCGCTCAGGCGGAGGACGCCGGGCTCCTCCATCCCCGTGCGCAGGAGGATATCCACGTCGAGCTCCTCTGCGGTGTCTCGCCCGTAACCGATACCGAGGACGAGCCGCAGCTTTGGCGACGCGACGCTCGCAGTCAACCCTGCCACCGCCTCGGCAGCGTCCGCGAGGAGAGCGCCGTGGCCGCCGCGATCACGCAGCGACTCGAGGTCTCCCCAGAGCTCCATGCGAACCCCCGCTGCGACGAGAGCCCCGCGCGTCTCGATCTCGACGCCGAGCTGGATGAACTCTTTGTAGAGCTCGAAGAAGAACCCGTTCCCCCTCTTGGCGATGTTGTCAGGAGAGAGGATGCATACGACCAGGGTGGCGACACCTCCCCGGCAAGCGAGGTGCTCGGCGATCGATACCACCCGACGCGCCCCGCCGGAGTAGCCACCTCCGGAGGAGGATCGCCTGTTTCCGTCCGCCAGGATCAAGAGAGTGAGATCGTGAGCCCGGTGTGGCTCGAGCTCGGGGAGGATGAATACGGTTTGCTCGAGGGCCGCCCCGGCCCACAGCCCGACAGGCCTGATGAATGATGATTGTTTGACCATGGAAGGAACACTCGATCCTTTGCGCCATCAAAGCGCGTTATCGGTTGGAGCCGGCGGAGTGACCGCTCAGCCCATGGACCACGCACGCAGGCAGGCCGCCGCGCGCCGAAGCCCGCGCCGCGCACAGCTACCGTGCAATCAGGACAAGAAGCGTGAGAGCGCTACGGAGCAGAGCCGCCTCGACAGCTCTTCAACCGCGAAGCCAAGAGTGCCCTCGATGAAGCATGCGCCCACCCCGCGAACCGAAGGATCCCGAGCGCGAACGTGCGTGGACGACAGCCTACCTGACGAGCGCGACGAGCTCAGGGCGAGAGTGGATACCGAGGCGCTTGTAGATGGCCTGCACGTGCGTGCGTACCGTACCTTCGCTGATACCGAGCTTGTCGGCGAGCTGCTTGTAGGAGTCGCCTGTGCGGATGAAGAGAAGAGCGATCTCTCGCTGACGCCGGGTGAGCTTTTCGAGCGCAGAAAGGCCGAACGAGGGCGGCGCTGCGACCGGCGCGACGAGCTCCTTCAGCATCACCAGGACCACGTCCTCGGGCAGATCGTGCGACTCCTTGGCGAGCTGGTACGCCTTCACCTCGAGCAGCGCGCTCGGCATCGACGTCCTGAGGTGCCACGCTCGCTGCGCGCCGGTCATCTCTCGCGCGCGCATCGCGAAATCCGTCACGGCCCCACGTCGCCCAATCACTCCGGCGACATCGCGGTAGCGCATCACGAGATCATGGGCGCGCCGGTTCGCCTCGATGACTGCGCCGCTCCGCGAGATACAGACATAGCCGTTCGCATCGTCCTCCACGAGCTGCGCGAGGATCGACGAGCGCGCCAGGAGCATGAGGCCAATCCGCAGCACCGCAGCGCGGATGGCCGGGTTCAACGCGGCGAGCATCACCTGCGACCGCTCCGGGACGGCCTGGCCGCTCTCCATCAGAAACGCCAGCATGTAGTGCTCCAGACCCTGCCACGGAGTCGGGCGCTCGAGGATTTTGTACCCGGCCCCCTCCCCGAGGCCAGCCCTCTTGAGCTCGCGCAGCACCTCGAGCTGCTCGCGCTGCGCGCCGCTGAGCGTCTGCGAGTCGCGCCACAGGTCCCCGGGCCTGGACATGACGATCGGCTTCAGGGTCCGCTCGGCCTGCTCGGTGGAGGTGCCGATCCAGCTCTCGAAGACCTTCTGCGGAACCCTCGACGCGTGACTCATCAGCGCGTCCGGCGCGTTGGGCCGGATGATGCAAAAGAGGCCGGCCGCCAGTGGTATGCAAGGCCGAATCGCATCGAAGACGTCGGAGGCAGGCGCGCCCGCAGGCAACAGATCGAGCGCGCGCGAAGCCGCCTCGACCAGACGTGCCTCGCGCGAATCCATGAGCGTCTCTCCTCGCAGCGACCCGGACCTGTTCCGCCCCATGATCGAAAGCATACCTCTATTCTCCTCCGGCAATGTAGATGGAAACGCCCGCACGAGGACGCATGCGGCCCCCCCATGGGACCGCCGCGATCACGAGGCCGAAGCGCACGGCGCCGAGCCTGCGAGTCACTTGCCGCTGACCCGAGGCCACCTCCAGCGCCCGCGCGATGGACTGAGCGCGCACGACCGGTGACCCAGCGTGGGTCGGCAATCGCTCTCTGGGTAATGAAGATGCTGCCGCGCAAAAAACCGATCGCTGCGCTCCGCAGAATCTCGCGGCACATCCTTTGCTTTTGCAGGGGTGCTCACCTTTGAAACCGGCAGCGCAATTCGAAGCGGTGTGAACGGCGGACGGTGACGCGCGCTTCATCTACCGTCTCTACGACATTTTGCGGATCTTTACGGCATACAAGAGGAGTAGAGTCCTGCTCATATGGAACTCGAAACTGATAAACATCTCGGGCAGTATCGGCTGCGGCAGCAGATCGGTGTGGGTGGCATGGCTCGGGTCTTCGCCGCGACCGACGAGCCCACGGGCCGCGTGGTGGCCATCAAGATCCTCCTGCCGGAGGCAGCCAAGGATCGACAGATCGAAGCTCGCTTCCTCCAAGAAGGAAGAGCGCTGCAATCGCTCCACCACCGCAGCATCGTGGAGGTGCTCGCGTGCGTGCGCTCCGAGAAGGACGACACCGTGTACCTGGTGATGGAACTGGTCG
>FSTQ01000090.1_pt1 | contig 16299 bp, 18 predicted proteins | sample 1637281 | NCBI WGS metagenome assembly FSTQ01 (sample SAMEA3914818, study PRJEB12502) | metagenome | biome: forest; material: soil | place: Canada | collected 2010-06-26 | depth 0.1 m
CGGGTGGAGTTCGATTTCCTGGCGATGCTGGCCGAGCGGCCCGGCGCGGCGCTGACGCGGCGCCGCCTCGCCGAGCGCGTGCTCGATCCCGAGCGCGACGGGAGCGAGCGCACGCTCGACGTCCACGTCTCGCGGCTGCGCAAGAAGCTCGGGCGCGGCAACTTCGTCGAGACGGTCTGGGGCATCGGCTACCGCCTCGTCGCGAGGCCCGACGAATGAAGCTCCGCCTGCGCTTCGCGCTCACGGGCGTCGCGGTGATGCTGCCCGTCGTCCTCGCCCTCTTCTGGATCAACGCCGCCGCGCAGCACCGCGCCGCAGAGCAGATCCTCACCGCCTTCGTCGTGGCGCGGATGCCGGCGCAGCGCGCGATCTGCGAGACCTCGCCGGCGTCGTGGGGAGGCACGCTCGCTCCGTTCGGCGCGGGGCCGCCTCCGCCGCGCGAAGGCGCGGGTCCACCGCCTTCGCGCGAAGGCGCGGGTCCTCCACCACCTCCACGCGAAGGCATGGGCCCTCCTCCTCCGCCGCCGGAGGGCGCTCTCGATTCGCGGCCGCGCGCGCGGCCCGCCGAGGCCTTCGGGTACGCCGCCGATCTGCGCTCGCAGAACCCCGCGTCGCCGCCGATCTCGGCTCGCCTCGCCGCCGCGATCGAGGGGCACGACAGCGCCGTCGCGCCGTTCGCGTGGTGGAGCTCCGAGGTGCTCGTGCTCTTGCGCATGCCGTGGACCGGCGGGCCGTGCGCGTTCGTCCTCGCGCGCGGGAGCACCGACTCGAGGTGGGGCTCCATCCTGCCCGAGACCGAGGTCTGGGTGCTGCCGATGCTCGCGGTGCTCGCGGCGGTGCTCCTCGCTGTCGGCCCGGTCGTCGGCCGCATCCAGAGGCTCACCGAGGCGGTGCAGCGCTCCGCGTCCACGTCGTACACGAGCCCGGTGGCCATGGGCGGCGGCGACGAGATCGCCGATCTGGCGCGCGCCTTCGACGCGGCGGGCCGGGAGATCCGCGCGCAGCTCCAGGAGAACGAGCAGCGCGAGCAGGCGCTGCGCCACTTCCTCGGCAACACCACGCACGACGTGATGATCCCGCTCACGGTGCTGCAAGGCCACCTGGCGACGCTGCGCGAGCACGCGGCCGAGGGCCGCCCCCTCGACGTCGGCGTGGTGATCTCGGCGATGGACGAGGCCCACTACATGGCCTCGCTCGTCCACAACCTCGCCGTCACCGCGCGCCTCGAGGCCGCCGAGGTCGAGCTGCAGCGGACCGCGATCGATCTCAACGGCGTCGTCGCGCGCGTGCTCGGTCGGCACCGCCCGATCGCGCGCGAGCTCGGCGTTGAGCTGGAGAGCTCGATGCCCGAAGCGGCGACCCTGGTCTCGGCCGACGTCACGCTGATCGAGCAGGCCGTCAGCAACGTCACGTACAACGCGATCCGCTACAACCACGCTGGCGGCCACGTCGCGGTGATCCTGGAGGCAACCTCGGAGGCGCGCTTCTGCATCAGCGTGATCGACGACGGCCCGGGGATCCCCGACGAGGAGCTGTCGAAGCTCTCGGAGCGCGGCGCGCGCGGCGCGGAGGCTCGCACGCGCGCTCCGGAAGGGCAGGGGCTGGGGCTGCACATCGCCTATCGCGCCGCGGCGCTGCACGGCTATCGGCTGACGCTGCAGCGATCGGAGTACGGGGGGCTCGAGGTGAAGCTCGAAGGGGAGTTCGTGGGGATGAGCCAATGAAGTCTTTCGTGATTGATCTCTATATATATGGGACGACGATATCGACGATGTCCTCTGGCTCGAAAATAGGTCATGGCGCGCATTCTCGTAGATGACTATTGCCCATCGAAACACTCATGCTCTGTGAGCACCTGCGCCCGTCGAGATCTGAGGGTTGGATATCGATCATGAGCGAGAAGACGTATTGGCTCCTCGGCCCTGACGGGCAAAAGCACGAGAGCACGATGCCGGGGACGCTCGGCGGCAACGCCAAACACAGAATCTATGGTCGCCTCGATTGCGGATCAGCGCTTGCCAGCGTCGTCAGGTACGGGGACGCGTACACGAAACACCGGGTGTTCTTCGCCGACGAGGAAGCTGCCATTGGGGCCGGGTACAGGCCGTGTGGAAGTTGCCTGCGCGCTCGGTATGTCGAATGGAAGCAGAAGCAGGCGAGCCTTCGGTCCGTGGTGAAAGAGTGAAGGGGTTGACGCTGTCGAAAGCGGTCGAAAATCAGGGAAAGAGAGCGGATTCGAATCCCTGGATGATTGCCCACCGGAGGTTTTCAAAAAGGGTGAGGATCCGAGCGCGATGATGCACCTGGCCCGCGCGGTGCGCGGTGTACCCGGGGATTTTCGGCCGAGCGACTCCTACGACCTTTCCTTCGAACGCGGGCCTGACCCGCAGGAAGGGGAGCGCGCAAACTCGCGGAGGAGAAGCGATTCGAAGACTGGTACAGTTGCCCACACGCGGTCTTCAAAAAACCGGAACCGCCCTGAGAGGCTGACCGTTTTTCGGTCAACCTCTCAGCGGTTTCGGGGTCGGGGCCCCGAAACCGGGGTGAAGGTGCCGGAATTTACTTCCGGCACCGGGAGGGGGCGGAGCCCCCTGAGACAAGAGAAGAGGCTGGACGGCGAATGCCGGCCAGGCTCTGAGGGCGAGCACGGCAACTGGGGGAGCTCCGAGGCGAACGTGCTGGAACGAGCGGCGCTTCACCCACGCAGCGCGAGGACCGCCAGCGCCGCACGGAGCTCTTCTTCGAACCGCGCCGCCTCGGGGAGGCCGCGCGCGTGCTCCCAGCCCTTCACCAGGCGCTGGCGCGCCGCCGCGAACGCCTCGGGCGTCTTGGTCAAGCCGACGCGCGGGAGCGATTCTTCGGGGTCGTCACGACACTCGAACAGCGCCCCGGCCCCGAGCGCTTGCAGGCGTTCTTTTTCCTTGTTCTGCTCCCGAGAGAGCCGTGAGTTGAAGATCTGAGTCAGGAACGCCGGATCGAGGGCAGCAAGGACCCACGTCTCGATCGTTTGAGCCGGGATGCAGAGCACGACGCCGTCGGGCGTGGCCGCGACGCCGAGCCAGCTCAGGATTCTCGCTCCGGACCTCGTCGCAGGTGCCTCGCGCCGGTGGGCAGGGCCGCGAGAGATCACGGGGGAAGTCCGCCTTGTTCCTGCGAGCGACGTCGGCGTCGATGTGGATGACGACCACGCCCAGCGCGCTGGAGACATCGATCGTGGTTTGCTCTTGCTGGCAAAAGGCTCGGACGCCGTCGCGCCACCCATAACCGAGCACGGAGTTCACGGGCCCGCTGAGGCCATCGCCTTCGGGCTGGAGCGTCGTGAGCGTATAGCGCTCGTCCAGCGCATCGAGCACCGCGCCGATGACAGCGACATCGGTCGGACCCTCCGCGATGGTGAAGATCGCGACAGGATCAGACATCGCTCGGAATGGCTCCCAGCGCACCCATCACCCAGAGGCGGGAGAGCGGTGCCGGGTTGTCTTTCTTCGCTTCGATCAGGCTCTTAAGGTCGCGCAGGCGGATCACGGTTCGCCCGGTATTGTCGCGATCGACGGCGAAGAGCCGGATGGTCGGATCGTCGCGCAGCGGCAGGCCGTCGAGGACGAGCGGGTTGTGGCAGGTGAGCAAGAGCTGGCGCTCGGGGGCTACGCGCTGCGACCACTTGCACAAAAAACTGGTGAACGCCTTCGCCAGCCGCGGGTTCAGAGCCTGATCGAAATTGTCAACGGCGCTGACGGCTGGGCTCCGTGGGTGGAGGGCGACCACGAGCCCGAAGAGGACATAGAGCGCGCCTTCGCTGGCGTCATGGGCGGTGAGCGTGTTGCGCCCCTCCGCCATGAAGCGATCGCGAAAGAGAAGCACCTGCGGACTGCTCGTCACCGACGAGGGGAGCGGCGCTTCCTCGCGGCCGATCGTCTGGATGTCGTTCGCCCAGCCGATGAGCCGGAACAGCTCGGCCATGAACTCCTGCCACGCCTCCGCGCCGAGTCGGTTCTTGAGATCGGCGAAGAGCTCCGCCACCGCGACCCCGAGCCCTCCGCCCAGGAGGCCGATCGGATCCTGCTGCGTCGGATCGCTCGCATAGCGGAGGAAGTGCGTGACCGGCGAGTAGATGCGGAACGCTTGCAGCGCTCCGACGAGGCGCGACGCCGCCGTGTCGGGGGCGAGTTCGACCATCTTCAGCGCGATGAGGCCAGCATCGGGGTTCGGGCCCTCTTGGCTCGCGGGAGATCGCCCGGCCAAGTGGACAGCGCCGTCGTCGAGGCTCTCGCTGTGGTAGCGCCATCGGGTGACTGTCCCGGCTTCGCCCGGATTCCAGAGGCCAACGGAGTAGCTCGTGTCGCCGCGCTTGCCGGTGAGCCGGATCGTGGGAGGGGGCTTCAGGTCCCGGAAGGAGGACTTGTAGAGCTTCTCGACCCCCGGCCGGACCCCGCGCTCCTTCAGCGCTGCGTCGTCAACGCGGCCTGCTGCTGCTGCGCCCAGCACTCCCAGCGCCTCCAGGAGGTTGCTCTTCCCGCTGCCGTTGGCACCGATGAAGACGTTCACGCGGCCGAGCGTGACGTCAGCTTCAACGAGCGACTTGAACGATCGAACGTTCACGTGATCGAGCGCGAACATCACCGCGTCAACCTATCACAGTCCAGGTGCCGCCCAACCCGCAGTCGGCTCGTTACCGCGGCGAAGCGCCATGCGCGAGGTGGCTCGGCAGCTTGGCCTACGACTTTTCCTACGAATGGCTGCTCGGCCCGAAAGAAGAGGAGCGCAAACTGGAGGAGGAGAAGGGATTCGAACCCTTGGATGGTTTCCCATCGGCGGTTTTCAAAACCGCTGCCTTAGACCACTCGGCCACTCCTCCGGGTACGCCGGACCGCGCCGTTTCCTGCCCTTTCCAGCGCGTCCCGTCAACGCGCAGTTTCGCGAACGCGCCCGCCTGCCTCGCTCCGCCTCCCTCCGCCGCCGCTCCGCCCTCAGCGCGGCGCGTCCGCGAGCACCGCGCGAGCCCAGGCCGCCGTTGCCTTGCACGTGCCCGCGCTCTTCGGCCTCGCGCCGGCCGCGCTTCGCTCGAACGGGCCGGCCGTGATCGCCAGCGCCCGCGCCGTGCGCGCCCAGGCCACCGGCCCGAGGCGCTCGCGCTCGCGGCAGGTTTTTCCAAAGCGCCTCTCGAGCACCGAGGCCATCTCGTCGGCGTCCTTGTCGCTGTCGAACACCAGGTGCCACCCGAGCGCGACCTCGTGCGTGGCGCCTGCGTCGCGGCGCGCCACCACGTAGCGATCGCCGCCCCAGCCGGCCGCCGCCGGCACGGCGACGGCGCGGCCCGCCCACGCCTCGACGGTGATGCGCAGGCTCTGCTCGCCCATCACGTCGTCGAGCGCCGCGCGGAAGCCCGCGCCGAGCGCGGTGGTCGCGGGGACGGCGACAGCGATCGCCGGCTCGTGGGTCGCGTATTTCTCGAAGTGGAGGAGCTGCTCGGTCGTGTCGGGGAGCGCGCGCCAGGCGCCGTCGACCGCGGGCCAGCCGCCCTGCGTCCGCAGCGCCTGGACGAAGCTGAAGCCGTCGGCGTACGGCGCGATCAGCGAGGCCTGGAGCACGTACGGCGCCGCGGAGCCCTCGACCGAGAGGGCCGTCGAGGCCATCGCCAGGCTCTGGAAGAGCTTGTCGCTCACGTTGAACGCCGACCCCGCCACCACGTCGTACATCGCGCTCATCGCGTCTCCCTCGACGAGCGCGTGGGCTGCGCTGAGGCGATCGGCCTGGCCCGGCGCGTACTTCATCATCGGCGCGAGCGGGTAGCTCTGGTCCTGGAGCGCGTGATCGAGCTCGTGGGCCAGCGTCTCCTCGGCCTCGCTGTCGTCGAGGTCGTCCACGAGGTACATCGTCTTGTCCTCGGGCTCGTAGAAGCCGGCGATCCGGCCCTGGATCAGGCGGTACGAGCCCTCGAGGAAATCGTACTCCGGGGGCACGAGCTCGAGCGCGGCCAGCGCCTCGCCTTCGTCGATGATCGACTCCTTCGGCACGTCGTCGTCCACGTGCGCCTTGATGCGCGCCAGGATCTGCTCGCGATCGAGCACCTTGATCGCCACCTCGTGCCGCGCCGGCAGCCCGCGCGCGCGCGCCACCCGCGTCAGCATCGCGCCCACCTTCTTGCGGCTCTCGATCTCGGCCGGCGTGGGCTCTCGCTCGCTCGCCGCCACGCTCGCGGCGGGCGGCGTCAGCGGCGCGGGCGGATCGATCGTCGGCGCCGCGATCGGCCCCGCCGGGCTGCACGCGGCGAGGAGCAACACCGCGCCGGCGAGAGCCCGAGCCCTCATTGGGTGGGCCCGCCGGCGTCGAGGCGACCGGCGCGGATCTGCGCGATCGCCTGGGCGTAGCGCTTCACGCGCTCGTCGTAGGAAGGCGCCTCGCCGGGCTTGACCGCGCCGAACACCGCCGAGCCCGCGACCAGCACCCGCGCCCCCGCGCCCACCACCGCGCCCGACGTCGTGGGCCCGACGCCGCCGTCGACCTCGAGCTTCACGTCGCGCCCCGACCTGTCGATCATCGCGCGGATCGCCCGGAGCTTGGGGAGCGCCGAGGGGATGAATGACTGCCCGCCGAAGCCGGGGTTGACGCTCATCACCAGCACCAGATCGACGTCGTCGATCACGTAGCGGATCGCCTCCTCCGAGGTGTGCGGGTTGAGGACGACGCCGGCCTTGGCGCCGTGCGCCTTGATCTGCTGCACCGTGCGATGAAGGTGCGTCGAGGCCTCCACGTGGACCGAGACCGAGTCCGCGCCCGCTTTGCAGAAGTCGTCCACGTAGCGCTCGGGCTCGACGATCATCAGGTGGACGTCGACCGGGAGCTTGGTGGCGCGGCGCACGGCGCTGACGATGAGCGGCCCGATCGTGATGTTGGGAACGAAGCGTCCATCCATCACATCCACGTGGATCCAGTCGGCGCCAGCCTCCTCCACGGCGCGCACCTCCTCGGCGAGGCGGCCAAAATCAGCGGAGAGGATCGAGGGCGCGATCAGCGTCGGTTGCACGGCGCCTGCGCTAGCACGGCTCCGGGGCCGATGCTCGCCCCCGCGGAGGGCCGGCGACGAGCGCTCGGGGCGCGCCGGAGAACGTCCGCCCCGAGCGAGAAACGCCGCCGCCGCGCTGCGGAGAACCTGCTAGCTTCGGCCTGAAACGACCACGCCCGGCCAGCGCCGGAGCTGTACCTCGGAGGACGGATGGGAATGGATACGCGCCCCCTCGCCAAGGCGGACTACGACCAGATCGTGCGTGTCATCGACCGCTGGTGGGGCGGCCCGACCAGCGCGCTCGCACACCCGATGTTCTTCTACGAGCTCGGTCGCCTCGCGCGCGTCGTCGAGAGCGACGGGATCCTCGTGGGCTTCCTGCTCGGCTTCAACTGCCCCGACGCCTCGGTCGGCTACGTGCACCTCGTCGGCATCCACCCCGACTACCGCCGCCGCGGCGTCGCCCGCCTGCTCTACTCGGCCTTCGAGCAAGACTGCGCCCGCGAAGGCTGCCGCAGCCTCAAGGCGATCACCACGCTCGGCAACGAAGGCAGCGTCCGCTTCCACCAGGATCTCGGCTGGGCGATGACCGAGGTGGAGGACTACGCCGGCCCCGGTCGCCTGCGCATCGTCTTCACGAAGGATCTCGCAGAACGTTGACCTTTGAGGCGACGGGCGTAGGCTCCGCCACGCGTTTTTCCTCGTTTGCTCGGCGCCTCGTGGCGCCGCGCGCACTTTCTTTCTGGTCGGCCAGGCGAGCACCCCGAGGCTCGCTCCGCCGACGAGATGGGTAACGTCTTCGCGGAGCCCGCGATCGCCCTGCCGGAAGAGTACGGAGCATGCCTGTAGCGCCTCCCCCCAGCGTCGCCCAGCTGCGCGACATCGGCCTCTTCGGCGGCCTCGACGACGACATCCTCGAGACGTTCGTCGCCCACCTCGTCCGGCTCGAGCTCGGCTGCGGCGCCGTCGTGTTCCACGAGGGCGAAGCCGGCCGCGATCTCTTCGTCATCCTCGACGGCGAGGTCGAGGTGCTCCGCCGCTCCAAGCGCGGCCACGAGACACGCGTGGCCCTCCTCGGCCCCGGGGACTGGTTCGGCGAGATGTCGATCCTCGACGTCCTCCCGCGCTCGGCGACGATGCGCGTGGTCGGGCCGTCGCAGCTCCTTCGCTTCAGCGCGCAAGACCTCGACACCCTCTACCGCCGCGACGTGCGCGCCTACGCGCTCCTCGTGCTCAACATCGCGCGGGAGATCTCGCGCCGCCTCCGCGTCGCCGACGGCCTCCTGGCCGACCTGGTCGGCAACATGCTGGACCAGACCACCCGCCGCCCCTGAGCGCCGCCGAGCGAGCCCGCGCGAGCGCCGCTCGGGACAGCCGGCGCGGCCCCGAGGCGCTCGCTCTCAGTGCTCGTCGCCCGCGCCGCCTGTCCCGCTCGCGCTGCTCGCGCTGCTGACACTGCTCGTCGAGCTCGCGCCGCCCTCGCCGCCGGTCCCGCTCGAGCTGCTCGCCCCGCTCGAGCTGCTCGTCGTGCCGCTCGCGCCGCCTGCGCCGCCTGCGCCGCTCGTCCCGCTCACGCTCGACGTCGCGCCGGTCGACATGCCCATCGCGCCGCCGGCGCCCGCGGAGGCTTCGAAGCCCGAGCTGGTCGAGCTGCCCGGCGTGCCGTCCGATTCGCCCCCGGTGCCTCCCGTCTTGCCATCGTCGGTGCTGGCGCCGGGCGGATCGGGCTGCGGGTTGAACAGGCAGCTTGCCACCATCACCAGCGCAAGAAAGGAGAGTTTTCGCATCGCCAGCCTCGTTTTCACGCGCACCCTATCACGACGATCTGCCGGCTCCGGGGCCGGTCGGCTCAGCAGCCGCCGCCCGCGCCGCCTGCCCCGGTCACGCTCGAGTTGCCCATGCCCAGCGGCCCACAGCCGCCGCCGCCGCCCGCGCCTCCACCACCGCCCGCGCCGCCGCCGCCGCCCACGCCGGTGCCCGAGCCGGCGCTGGTTCCGCTGCTCGAGCTCGACGTCGTCCCGCTGGTCGTCCCGCTGCTGGTCGGCGCGCCGCCGCCCGAGCCGACCGCGCCGCTGCTCGTGCCGGTCGCGCTCGAGGTGCCGCCTGTGCCCGTGGTGTCCTCCCCGGGAGGATCGGGCTGCGGGTTGAAGCAGCCGGCCACGGTGGTGATGAGGAAGAAGGCGACGAGGGATCGGTTTCGCATGATGGGGCGAGGTCCCCGGTGCAACGGGCGCGCCACCCCGACAGCGCTGGATTCGCGAGGAAATCGCGGCGCGCCTCGTCGCCGCGCGGCACAGGCTGGCACGAGATCGGGCGTCGGGATCCGTTGGTGGCTCCGCGGCTCCGGCTCTATGGTGGCCGCGTGACGACCGAAGCAGCCGAGCCTCTGGACATCGCCCGGCGCCTCGCCGAGGTGAAGCGCACGATCGACGAGGCCGCCACGAAGGCCGGGCGCGCGCCTTCCTCGGTGCGCCTCGTCGCGGTCTCCAAGCACCACCCGGCGGAGGCCATCCGCGCCGCGTACGCCGCCGGCCAGCGCGACTTCGGCGAGAACTACGCGCAGGAGCTCGCCGAGAAGGCCGCCCAGCTCCGCGACCTCCCGGACCTCGTCTGGCACGCGATTGGCCAGCTCCAGCGCAACAAAGTGAAGCTCGTCGTCCAGCACGCGCGCTTCGTTCACGCGGTGGATCGCGCCGATCTCGCGCTGGAGATCGACCGGCGCGCCGCCGCGGCGGGCGTCACCGCCTCGGTCCTCGTCGAGGTCAACCTCGCGGGCGAGGCCTCCAAGGGCGGCTGCGCTCCCGCGGATCTCGGCGATCTGCTCGCGGCGATCTCGCCCCTCGCCCACGTGCGCGCCGTCGGGCTGATGACCATCCCGCCCGCCGAAGACGACCCCGAGCAGACCCGCCCGCGCTTCGTCGCCCTTCGTGCTCTCCGCGACGCTCATGGAGGCATCGCTCGGCTGCCCGAGCTATCGATGGGCATGTCCCACGATTTTCCCATCGCCATCGCCGAGGGCGCGACCCTGGTGCGCGTGGGCACAGCGATCTTCGGGGCCCGCGCGTGAGCCTCCCTCGCCGCCTCGCGCTCCCCCTGCGGCTCGCGCGCGCGCCCTTCCTCGCCGTCACGCTCGGCCTCCTCGGCTGCGGCGCCGGGGTGATGCCGCCCGCGGTCGGCCACTCGCTCCTCGGCAACCCCGCGCCGATCTTTCACGAGATGGCCACCCAGGATCGCGACGTCGGCCTCCCCGGCAGCCCGCGCACCCGCGTCACTGTCGTCGACTTCTGGGCCTCGTGGTGCACGGGCTGCCGCGAGTCGATCCCCGCCCTGAGCGAGCTCTACGCCGACAAACGCGAGGACGGCGTCATGGTCATCGGCGTCAGCGTCGACGAGTCAGCCGACGACGCGCTCCTCCTCGCGCAGCACTTCCACGCCAAGTTCCCCGTCGTCCTCGACCCGCACATGCGCCTCGCCGGCACCTACCGCGTCGGCAACATCCCGCTCACCTTCGTCATCGATCGGCACGGCACCGTGCGCTGGGTCGGGCGCGATCCCGGCGACGTGCGCCGCGCCGTCAACGTCGTCCTCGCGGAGTGACCATGGCGCGACGAGCGCAACCGCCGCGCCTCGGCGTGGAGAACCCGACGCTCTTCCAGGCGGCGACGCGGCACGATCCCGAGCTCCGCGGCACCGTCCCGCTCGCCGAGCGCATGCGGCCGGCGACGCTCGCCGACGTCATCGGGCAAGAGCACCTCCTCGCCAAGGGCAAGCTCCTGGCGCGCGCCATCGCCGCCGATCGCGTGCCCTCGATGATCCTCTGGGGCCCGCCCGGCGCCGGCAAGACCACGCTCGCGCGCGTCATCACCCACACCACCAACGCCCGCTTCGTCCCCTTCAACGCCGTGCTCGGCGGCCTCCCCGAGCTGCGCGAGATCCTCGCCGAGGCCAAGAAGATCCGCGCCTACGAGGGCAAGCGGACCATCCTCTTCGTCGACGAGATCCACCGCTTCAACAAGGCCCAGCAGGACGCCTTCCTCCCGCACGTGGAGGACGGCACGATCACCCTCGTCGGCGCCACCACCGAGAACCCCTCGTTCGCCGTCAACGCGCCGCTCCTCTCGCGCTGCAAGGTCTTCCGCCTCCAGCTCCTCGAGGCCGCGCAGCTCGTCGAGATCCTCCGCCGCGCCCTGGTCTCGCCGCAAGGCTTGGGCGGCGCGTTCACCGCCGACGAAGACGCCCTCCAGGCCATCGCCGCCCTCGCGCAGGGCGACGCGCGCCGCGCCCTGACGACGCTGGAGATCGCCTCGGCCGAGGTCGAGCGCGCGGGCGAGACGGTGATCACGCGCGAGGTCGTGGCCGGCTCCGGCGAGCAGAAGACGCTGCTCTACGACAAGGCCGGCGAAGAGCACTACAACGTCATCAGCGCCTTCATCAAATCGATGCGCGGCTCGGATCCCGACGGCGCCATCTACTGGCTGATGCGCATGATCGAGTCCGGCGACGACCCGCTCTTCCTCCTGCGCCGGATGATGATCTTCGCCAGCGAGGACGTGGGCAACGCCGACCCGCGCGCCCTCGAGCTCACCGTCGCCGCCGACGCCGCCTTCCGTCGCATGGGCATGCCCGAAGGCATGTACCCGCTGGCGCAGGCCGCGCTCTACCTGGCGACCGCGCCCAAATCCAACGCGTGCAACACCGCCTGGCACAAGGCGCAGGAGGCCGTCCACGCGCACGGCGCGCTCCCCGTCCCGATGAAGCTCCGCAACGCCGTGACCAAGCTCATGGGCGCCGAGGGCTACGGCGAGGGCTACCGCTACGCCCACAACGAGGAGGGCGGCGTCGCCGCGGGCGAGGTGTACCTGCCCGAAGAGATCGCGGGCGAGCGCTTCTACGAGCCCACCGATCGCGGCTACGAAAAGCAGATCGCGGAGCGCGTGCGGCGCATCCGCGGCGAAGGATGAACCGGATGGACATCGACGAGACGCTGGCGCTGGCCCGGAACACCGTGCGGATCCGCCGCTCCGAGGCGGGCGACGTCGAGCGCATCCTCGCGGCGATCCACGCCTCGATGCCCGAGCTCGAGCGCTGGATGCCCTGGGCCCACCCGGGCTACTCGCTCGAAGACGCCCGCACCTGGCTCGACCTCTGCCGCGAGGGCTGGGAGAAGGGCACGCAGTACAGCTTCACCGCGGTCGACGTCGCCACCGGCGAGGTCGTCGGCGACTGCGGCATCAGCCAGATCAACCGCCTCAACGGCTTCGCCAACCTCGGCTACTGGGTGCGCTCGAGCGCGACCGGCCAGGGCCTCGGCTCCGCCCTCGCCCGCCGCGTCGCCCGCTTCGGCGTCGAAGACCTCCAGTTGAACCGCCTGGAGATCCTCACCGCGATTGGCAATCAGGGGAGCCAGCGCGTCGCCGAGAAGGCCGGCGCGACGCGCGAAGGCGTGCTGCGGAGTCGCCTCATCCTGCGCGAAGAGGTCCTGGACGCGGTGATATTCTCCCTGACCGCGCGCGATTTCGGCAAAGAGCCGAGCTAACTCACCGCCCACGATCCTGAGCCAACACAGGGCTTGGAACCGCGCGCGCGAGCGAGCGGACCAGAGCCCCGCGCGCCAGCAAGGGGACCTTCAGCCAAGGGGTCCGCTTGCTCACGCGCGCGGCTCTGGTCCGCTTGCTGGCGCGCGCGGTTCTATTCCGCAGTATCTGCACAAGCTCGCGGTAGAGCCCCATCGATGCCTTGACCCCTTGTTGCAAGCATCGATATCGCCATGAGCTCGCCTCCCGTCCTGGTTGAAAGAGTGATGATGGCCTAATCGATCCATCGAAACTGCCATCTTCGCCGAGGACGCGTTCATTGAAATACGTTCAAGCTGCGAATCACACCAACGTCGTTGCTGTAAGCGCGGCGAGCAGGTACTGATTTTCCAGGTGCGCGCTTCACCATGGGAAGCCGCCGGCGATCTTCATCGTTCCTTGTCGACCAAGCCTATCGACGCACGTGCACCCGGGCGCACGGATCGCCGAGCCATGCCTCGACAGGCACAAAGAAATGGGTGGTTCTGTGAAGGGCAAAGCCGATCGGGCGGATACGTCGTTGGATATTTCCCTGGACGAAGAGACGATCGCGCAGCTCGATGAGCTGATCGAGAAGCACTCGACGCCGGCGCACCGCCTGACGCGGGAGGAGATGCTGCACCTCCTGCTGGAGAAGGCGCGCGATCTCATCACCCAGGGCGAGTCGCTGCTTCCTCACCTGGAGCCGGCCGCCGTTGCCGCGGACGAGGCGGCGAGTCCCTCTGCGCCTCCTCCGGACGAGGAGGAGAAGCACTGAGCCGGCGCAGCGCGCGGCGCCGTGCGCCTTCAGCGAGTCGAGGGCCCGATCACTCCTGATCCTCCGGCCTGCCCGCGTCCCCGCCTGCCTGTAAAAACCCTCTCCCGGAGAACGCCTCGGCCTCCAGCGGCTCGACGCGCCTCCCCCGCTCCAGCAAGAGGGCCTGGTGGAGCACCAGGTTGCTCTCCGCCGTGTCTGCCTTTCGCCCCGCGCGCCAGGCCTCCAGCCACTCCTCCGGGGTCTGGCGCAGCTCCAAGCAGAAGCGCGCGCGCTCGACCTCGGTCGCGGCGCGATCGATCTCGTCGGGATCGATCTCCTGCTCGCGGAGCATGGCCGCGAGGCCGCGGCGGACCGCCAGCTCTTGCACGCCCGAGCCGCGGCGGAGCAGGAAGAGCACGAGCGGCGCCGTGCGCCCGGCGATGACCTCGCGCCGCGCGTCGAGGCCGCGGACGGCGTCGATCTCGCTGCGCGGCACGAAGAGCACCAGCGCGTTCTGCTGGGCGGGATCGAGGGACTCTTCCAGCTCCTCGGTGCGGCGCACCTCGAACTCGCTCGGCGCGATCAGGTAGGAGAGCTCCAGCAGCGCCTCGCGCGCGGCGAAGTCTTCGTAGAGCACGCAGGCGAGCGGCTTGCCCGTGCGGAGCAATTTCCAGAGCGCGCCTGTCGAGTCTCTCATGGGATCGAACGGGAGGCGGGTGTGCCGCTCGGGAGATTAACCGAGGCCGGCGAGCGCGTCTTGCAGCTCGGAGAGCGCGTGGTTGTCGCCCTTGGCGCGCGCGGCGGTGATGCCCTCCTCGAGCCAGGCGCGGCCGTCTTCGGCGCGGCCGGCCTTGGCCAGCATCGTCCCGCACATCAGGTACATGGCGACGTAGGTCGCGTCGAGGGCGCGGAGCTTCTCGAAGGTGGCGACCGCGTCGTCGACGCGACCGAGGCTGGAGTACTCCATCGCCAGCCCGTACCAGGCGAAGGGATCCTTGGTTCCAGCGGCCGTCATCTTCTCGAGGACGGCGAGGCGCTTGCTGCTCACTTGGCCTCCACCACGCCGATGAACGGCAGGTTGCGGTAGCGCTCGGCCCAGTCGAGGCCGTAGCCGACGACGAAGCGGTCCTCGATCGTGAAGCCGAGGTAGTCGATCGGCACCTCGATCTTGGTGCGCGCCGGCTTGTGCAGCAGCGAGCAGACCTTGATGCTCGCCGGGTGCCGCGTGCGGAACAGCTCGAGCAAGTGGGCGATCGTCAGCCCGGTGTCGACGATGTCCTCCACGATCAGGACGTCCTCGCCCTCGATCGGCTTCGAGAGATCCTGCGTGATCTGGACGACGCCGCTGGTGCTCGTCCCCTCGCCGTAGCTGCGCACGCCGAGGAACTCGATGCGGAGCTGCGTGTCGATGGCGCGGCAGAGATCGGCCGTGAAGATGAAGCTGCCTTTGAGCACGCTGACGAGGACGAGGCGCCGGCCGTCGTAGTCCTTGGTGATCTGAGCGCCGAGCTCGCGCACGCGCGCGGCGATCTGCTCCGTCGAGAGCAGGGTGCTGACGTGGGTCTGCGTCATGGTATCGGCGAGGTATCACCGCGCCCGCGCCGCGCCTAGCCCATCACGAGAGCAGCAGCGCCAGATCCTCGGAGGTCAGATCCTGGATCAAGCTCCCGCCGCCGTCGATCACGCTCTCGGCCAGCGCGCGCTTCTTCTGCTGGAGCTCGAGGATCCGCTCCTCGATGGTGTTCGCCGCGATCAGCCGGTACGCGAAGACGGGGCGCGTCTGCCCGATGCGATGAGCGCGATCGATCGCCTGGGCCTCGACGGCGGGGTTCCACCATGGGTCGAGCAGGTAAACGTACTCGGCGGCGGTGAGGTTCAGGCCCACGCCGCCGGCCTTGAGGCTGATCAAGAACAAGGGGCAGGCGGGATCGCTCTGGAAGCGATCGACGCGCTCTTGCCGATCCTGGGTCTTCCCGTCGAGGTACGCGTAGGGGATGCCCCGCTCCTCGAGCCCCTCGCGCACGATGGCGAGGAGGCTGGTGAACTGGGAGAAGACCAGGGTCTTCTGGCCTTTTTCCACGAGGCTCGGCAGCTCTTCGAAGAGGAGATCGAGCTTGGCGCTCTCCTCGTGGCGGCGCTTCTCGTCGAGCAAGCCCGGGTGACACGCGGCCTGGCGCAGGCGCAGCAGCGCCTCGAGCACCTGGATCTTGGACTTCGCCAGGCCCTCCGTGGCCACGCGCTGGAGCAGCGCCGCCTGGTAGTGCTTGCGCAGCTCGTCGTAGAGCGCGCGCTGCTTCGGGCCGAGCTCGCAGGCGCGCGTCTCCTCGGTGCGCTCGGGCAGCTCGGGCGCGACCTGGGCCTTGGTGCGGCGGAGCAGGAAGGGGCGCACCGCCCTGGCGATGAGCGGGATGCTGTCGCTGTCGGCGGAGCGCGCCGAGGCGAAGTCCTTGAAGACCGCGGCGCGGCCGAGCATCCCCGGGTTCAGGAACTCGAAGAGCGACCAGAGCTCGCCGAGGTGGTTCTCGATCGGCGTCCCGCTGAGCGCGAGCCGGTGCTCCGCCTGGAGCAGGCGCGCGGCCTTGGCGGCGCTCGTCGCCTCGTTCTTGATCGCCTGCGCCTCGTCGAGCACCGCGTAGTCGAAGTCGATCGTCGAGAGCTCGGCGATGTCGCGGCGGAGGATCCCGTACGTGGTGAGGACGAGATCGACGTCCTGGAAATGCTCGCCGGGCTTGAGGCGATCGATGCCGGTGTGATCGAGGACGCGCAGCCCCGGGGCGAAGCGCGCGGCCTCGCTCTTCCAGTTGAAGACGAGCGAGCGCGGCGCGACGACGATCGACGGACCGGGGCGCTGCGGCGGCGCCTTCTTCGATCGGCTCTTCTTCGGCGGAGCGCGGCGCTGCTCCCCGCGCGCGGCGAGGAGCGCGAGCACCTGCACCGTCTTCCCCAGGCCCATGTCGTCGGCGAGGCAGCCGCCGAAGCCGAAGCGC
>FSTQ01000414.1_pt1 | contig 16230 bp, 11 predicted proteins | sample 1637281 | NCBI WGS metagenome assembly FSTQ01 (sample SAMEA3914818, study PRJEB12502) | metagenome | biome: forest; material: soil | place: Canada | collected 2010-06-26 | depth 0.1 m
AGCTGGATGTTCTGGAGCGAGCAGCTCCCCTTTCCCCCAAATTTGGGGGAAAGGGGTTGGGGGTTAGGGGGCCCGACCCGGAATTGCTCTCAGATCTGCTTCCTGCGGACCGACCAGATGAAGCCGTCATAGAAAAAATGCATGAGCGAGACCACCTGGACGAGGCTCCAGCGCAGCCGATCATCGTCGCGGACGAGCTCGGTCCAGCCGCCGTAGGCGAGCGTGACGCCGAGGAAGAGCGCGAGGGCGACCGGCTTGCCGAGGCGGGCGCGGTCGAGCCGCAGGCCGCGCCGGAGCGAGGCATTCTCGGACCACCACACCAGCGCGAGGTACTGCACGGCGTGGAAAATGTTCATGATGAAGAAGGCCTGCCCCCAGGGGTTGAACCCCCAGACCCAGATCGAGCAAAGCCCCGTGCTCGTGAGCAAGAAGACCTTGGGGAGCGAGATCCGGTGACCGCGGGCCCGGAGCCGCGCGTAGGCGATCACGTACACGACCGCGTAGATCGTGCCGAAGGCGACGACAGACCAGGTGAAGTAGCGCTGGTTGCCCGCCATGAACGCGGGGATGCGGGTGAAGAAGGTCGCGTCCACGTCCTCGAAGATCGCGAGCTTCCCGAAGTGCGGGAGCATCGTCGCTCCGGCGACGATCGGGCCGGCGTAGAGGAGCAGGTTGAGGCCGTAATCCAGGGCGCGCCCCACCTCGGGGTCGTTCCCGGCGTTGCGATCGTAGATGCGCGCGAGCCCGAAGGTCTGGAGCGCCGAGTGGTAGACATCCCAGAAGACCACGAGGACGGCGACGATCACCACCGCCCACATGGAGAGCATCATCGCCGCGAAGACCGCGAGCGGCACGAGGACGAAGCGGACGCGGTGGCGCCGGAAGACATCGGCGTTGAGGTGGCTGCGAAAGGCCACCGCGACGAGGTGGGCATTGACCACCACCCCGAGCAGGACCGTGGCCCCGGTGGCGCGCTTGCCCGCGAGCCAGAATCGATGCTCGGCAAACGAGGTGCCGGCGATGAGCGCGCCGATCAATAGCGAGAGGATCGGTGGGAGGAGGAAGAAGGCCCAGTCGAAGCCACGACTGACGATGTAGCGCGAGCGCCCGCGCGGCGGGGGCCTTTGCGCGGGATCCAGCGCGCTCATGGCTCCACGGGAGGGGCCTTGCCGCTCGCAAAGCGCACCGCCCACCCCTTCTCGGCCAGGTGATCGAGGAGCGCGAGCAAGAAGAGGTTGAGCCCGAGCATCTCCATGGCCTCTTCCACGGCGTCGATGAGGGCGTAGCCGAGGTTGTCCGTGCCGTGGTGCACTGTCCAGTAGCCGAGGGGCAGCTCCATCCCCACCGCGCCGCCGACGTAGATGGCCCCGGCGAGGAGGAAGCGAATCCGCATCGCGCGCGGGAGGAGGCGGAGGAAAGGCACGTACGCGGCGCCGACGACGAGGACCACGAGCGCGGCCGGGACTACCCAGCTGAAGTGGAGCACGCCGCCGAGGCTCAGCCATTGACTGGCCTCCTCGTGGAACGAGAGGACCTCATCGATGGAGATGTAGAGGAACCCCGCCGAGAGGACCCACCAGCCGGGGACGAAGCGCTCACCGCTCCTCCGGGCGCCGGCGGCGATGAGGGAGAGCAGGAGAGAGCAGCCGAGCAGGAGAGCGGCGGAGTAGAAGGTAGGGAGGTTGTGCTCGTAGCTCAGCGAGAGGAGCGGGACGATCCCGCTCTGCGAGCTCCAGTGGTAGATGGGCCGGAGCACCTCGACGGCGACGCCGGCCGCGACGATGACGGCCATGACCGCGGCGAGGATCGGCCGGAGCTGGGTTCGCGAGACGACGATATCCATGGCCGGCGAGGGTCCGCGCTCACTCGTCCTCGGGCGGGATCGTCTTCGACTTCACGAGGCCGAGGGTGCGCGCGTTCTCGGGGACGCGCTCGCAGAAGCTCTTGCGCCAGCCGGGGTCGCTGATGCGGGCGGCGCGGGCGGCGAGGCGCTGGTGGGCGACGTCGATGGCGTCGACGGCGGCGGCCTCGTGCCCCACGGCGGCGAGCGACTGGGCGTAGACGAGGCGGAGCAGCGACTCGCCCTCTTCCATGCCGCCGGTCGACAGGAGGAGATCGAGCCCCTCGCGCGCGGCCTCGAGCGCGGCGTCGTTGCGGACGCGGGCGAGGAGGATCTGGCTGAGCACGGCGAGCGCGAAGGCGCGCAGCGGCGGGATGGTCGCGACCCGCTGCGCGGCGGTGCGGGCCTCGGCCTCGGCGGCCTCGAGCTCGCCGCTCTGGGCGAGGATCGCGGCGAGGTAGGCGCGGGCGCGGCCCTCTTGCCGGCGGTTCTCCTGCGAGGCGAAGGTGTCGACGGCCTCTTGCTCGATGGCCAGCGCCGCGGCGATCTTGCCCTGCCGGCCCAGCGCCGGGCCGAGGTTCTGGCGGGCCAGGGCGCTGACGTTGTGGAGGCCCATGCGCTCGGCGTCGGCGAGCGCGGAGCGCAGGGCGACCTCGGCCTGGCGGGGATCGCCGAGCTGGAGCATGGCGTGGGCGGCGTTGACGCGGCCGAGGCAGGCGTTGCGGCGATCGCCGGTGAAGGCGAAGCTCGGGATGCTGAGCTCGGTGAACTGGAGCGACGCGGCCGGGTCGCCGTAGCAGAGCGCGCGCGAGGCGTGGAGCGCGTAGAGGCGGGCGGCGACCCCGTAGTCGTGCTCGGCGACGGGGCCGGCGACGCGGTTGATCTCGTCGATCAGCGCCTCGGCGAGGGCGTGCTGGCCGTCGTGGAGGAGCGATCCGGCGAGGCGGGCCACGGCGCTGACCGCGGCGCCCATCGTCGGCCCGGGCGGGAGCGAGGAGAAGCTGGCGTGCGAGGATCGGCGCGACGACGCGACGGAGACGGGCGCCTCGGCGCCGAGCAGGCCGTACGACTGCACCTCGCGCGCGAGCTCGGCGAGCTCGCGGTGGCGGCCGAGGCGGAGGCGCATCGAGCCGGTCTCGGCGGCGGCGACGTACCAGAGCGGGCTGCCGAGGGCGAAGCGGTTCATGGCCTCGACGGCGGCCTGCTCGGCCTCGGCCGCGGAGCCGCGCCATTTGTGGGCCTCGGCCTGGAGGAGGCGGAGCGAGCCCAGCATCTCGCCGCTGGCGTAGGCCGCGCCGCGCTCGGCGCGCAGCACCGCCGCGGCGAAGTCGTTGCCTTCGAGGGCCTGCTCGGCGGCGCGGCGGTAGCGCTCGACGGCGCGCTCGGGCTCGCCGGCGCGCTCGAAATGCTCGGCGAGGACCGTGGCCTCGCGCTCGCCGGCGCGCTCGAGCCACTCGGCGCCGAGGCGGTGGCCGAGCTTGCGATCGCCCTCGGTGAGCATGGCGTAGGCCGTGTCGCGCACGAGCGAGTGGCGGAAGGCGTACTCGTCCTGGCCGGGGAAGCGCCCGTCGCCGCGGCGGATCAGGAGCTCGCGATCGACGAGGTCGCGCAGCCGATCGGTGAGGCCGCGCGTCTCGTCGTCGCCGAGGAGCGGCAGGAGCGCGTCGCGCCAGAAGACCTGGCCGAAGACGCTGGCGGCGCGGAGGGCGCGGCGATGATCGGGGTGGAGCGCCTCGAGGCGGGCCTGCACCATGGCCAGCACCGTCTCGGGGAGGTTCTCCGATTCGCCGCCCTCGGCCGCGCGGATCAGCTCCTCCAGGTAGAAGGCGTTGCCCGCCGCGCGCTCGACGATCCTCGCCACGCTCTCGTCGCTGACGCGGGCGCCGAGCACGTCGCGCACCAGGCGCTCGCTCGCGCGCTTGTTGAGCTCGCGCAAATGGATCTCCTGCGCGCCGCGCTCGGCCCACATGCGCGGGAAGAGATCGTGGACCTCGGGCCGCGCGAAGGCGAGCACGAGGAGCGGGCGGCCCTCGAGGGCGCGGAGCGCGGCGTCGATGAGCTTCACCGAGGGGAGATCGCCCCAGTGCAGATCCTCGAGAACGAGGACGAGCGGATGCGCGGCGCACTCGGCGACGAGGAAGTCCTCCCACGCGCGGCGCATCTGGTCGCCCATCAGCATCGGATCGGCGCGGGCGGCGCGGAGCTCGACGCTCTCCTTGTCGGAGAAGGGAGCGCCGATGAGCTCGCCCAGGAACTGCGCCACGCGGACGACGTCGTTGGGCGGGACCTGCCTCGCCACGCGGGCGCGGAGCTTCTGGCGGCGGATCTCGCGGGCCTCGCCCTGGTGCAGGCCCGACTCGCGGCGCAGCATCTGGGCGATCATGCCGAAGGGCGATCCCGCGCTCATGGGGTCGCCCTGCGCGCTCCACACCTGCAGCGGCGCGGCGCTCCGGCTCCGTCGCTCTTCGATGCGGCGGAACAGCTCGTGATAGAGCCGGCTCTTGCCCACGCCGGCCACCGCCGTCACGAGCACCGCGCGCGCCGAGGGCTCGGTCAGCGCCTCGTCGAGCGCGGCCTCGAGGATGCCGAGCTCGTGATCGCGGCCGACGAAGGGCGAGGGCTTCCCGAGCAGCGTGCGCGCGGCCTCGCGGGCGTCGCGCTCGCCGCGGAGGACGAGCCCGGAGGCGTCGCCGCCGACGTCGAAGCGGTTGGCGAGCAGGCCGGCGGCGACGTCGGCGAGGCGGATGGCGCGAGGCAGCGGCGCGGCCTCGGAGACATCGAGGAGCGCGCGGCCCTGCTCGATCAAGTCGGCGGGCGGCAGGCGCGCCGAGGGCATGCCGCGCCCGGCGACCAGGGCCATCGGCGCGTCGGGGAGCACCTCGCGAAAGGCGATGGCGCACCGCGCCGCGCGCGAGGCCTGATCGGTCGCCGCCGTCGATCCGCCGAGCACCGCGATCCGCGTCCCGTCGGGCAGCATCTCGAGGCGGCCCTGGTAGCGCAGCGCGATCTCTCGCAGCGCGCTCACGCGATCGTCGGGCCGCGAGGACACCGCGGGCGTGTCGGGCGCGTCGGGATCGATCATCACGCGGCGATCGATCATCGGCAGCGTCGAGGGGAGCGTCATCGGCTGCGTCGTCGCCGCGAGCGCGTCCTGGTACGCGCCCGTGTCGATCATCGAGGTGTCGACGCGCACGAGCACGGCGCAGACCACGCGCAGCTCGCGCCCGGTGAGCGAGGCGCGGCGCACGCTCAGCGGCGCCTCGCTCCCCGCGGCGATGACGCCGCTCGCCTCGATCGCCGCGAGCTCGCCCGCCAGCGCCGCCGCGTCGCTCGGCCGATCGCGCGGCGACTTCGCCAGCATCCGCGCCACGAGATCGTCGAGCGCCTCGGGGATCCCTTCGCAGACCTCGGAGAGCCGCGGCGCGTCGTCGAGGACGACCTTGAGCAGCGCGGCGTGGACCTCGTCGCCGGCGAAGGGCGCCTTGCCGGTGAGGCAATGGAAGAGCACGCAGCCGAGGGCGAACACGTCGGCGCGCGCGTCGATCTCGCGCTCGCCGCGGGCCTGCTCGGGCGACATGTAGAACGGCGTGCCCACGACGACCCCGGTCATCGTCAGCGGCGTGCCGCCCGCGACCTTGGCGATGCCGAAGTCCAGCACCTTGACGCGATCGAGCGCCGCGCCGTCGAGGTAGAGGTTGGAGGGCTTGAGATCGCGATGGACGATGCCGCGCCGGTGCGCGGCGGAGAGCGCCTCGGCCACCTGCCGCGCCAAGCCCACGCTCTCGCGCACGGTGAGCCCCTTGCGCCGCAGGCGCTGCGCCAGGCTCTCGCCCTCGATCCACTCGATCGCCAGCCACGGCTCGCCGCCGGGCGAGGCCCCGTGCGCGATGTACCCGACGACGCCGGGGTGGCGCAGCTCCTGGAGCACCTCGGCCTCGCGCTCGAAGCGCTCGGCTTGCTCGGGCTGATCGAGGACGTGCCCCCAGAGCACCTTCACGGCCGCCGGCCCGCCGGTGACGCGATCGGTGGAGAGGTACACCGCGCCCATCCCGCCGGATCCGGCGAGGCGTTCGATGGTGAACCGATCGCCGATGACGTCGCCGGATTTCATGCGGCGCGCAGTATATCCAAGGCGGGGCCAGCGCCTTCGAATAGTCGAGGCCCCGGATCCGCAAAGTCGCTATGGCGCCCGGAACGTCTTGGGGTTGGGCAAGGCCCCCTGCTGCCAGCGGAAGTTGTCGAAGATCGCCGCGGAGTCGAAGATGGCGTCCGACGAGTCCCAGACCATGAACTGCACGATGACCGTCTCGCCGGGCAGGACGGGCGACTCGGTCGAGAGCCAGCCGGTGCCGCCCCCCACCGAGCTCGGCGGCCCGCAGGGAGCGCCCGGATCGCCGTAGCCGGTGTTGGCGAGCTCAGCCTTGCCGCCGCTGCAGAAGTTGAAGCCGGGGGGTCCACCGGAGCACCCGGTCGGGCCGGCCACGCAGCGATCGAAGAAGTTGAGGTTGACGGAGCCCGGCGTCCCCTGAGCGTCGAAGACGACGTCCCGGTTGTTGGCGATCCCGGGCGCGCCCGTCTTGAGCAGCACGACCCAGAGATCGTTGAACTGCGTGCAGGCCCACTCGGGGTACTCGGCCGAGAAGAACGCGTGATCGAAGCCGAAGCTGCGCGCGTTGGTCGGCACGCGGATCGTCACCTTGAGGTTGACCGAGTCGTGCCCCTGGTTGTTCTCCGGCAGCGGGCACCCTTGCTTGTTGGTGGGGAAGCCCGGCGGCAGCGCGACGTCGGGGACCCCCATCCCCGTGCCCGGCTCGGGCGTCCCCGGCTGGAAGTACGGCTGCCCGGGCGCGGCCGCGAGCCCCGTGGAGATGAAGGCGAAGTTCGCGTTCTTGCGCGGCTTGAGGACGCTGCCAAACGAGGTGATGATCGAGTGCGCCTGCGGAGCCGGTGATCCATTGCCGTCGGCGAGGCGCAGCTCGGCGCCGATCACGCCCCACGTCTTCGCGGCGCCCGTCGCCATCGCCGACGTCGTCTGGCAGAGATCGATCGCCTTGACGTAATCGAACGGATCCTGCGACGTGTACTGGAGGCCGCCGCCGCAATCGAGGATCGGATTGTCGACGCCGCCGTTGCAATCGTCGTCGATCCCGTTGGGGAAATCGAAGGCCCCGGGGTTCACCTGCGGGTTCGCGTCGTCGCAGTCGTTCTCGCAGGTGGTGTAGCCGTCCCCGTCCGCGTCCTGGCAGGGAGCGTCGGAGGGGACGTCGATCGAAACATCCACCGACACGTCCACGGGCACGTCGATCGGGACATCCACAGGCACGTCGATCGGCACGTCGATCGGAACATCCACAGGCACGTCGATCGGCACATCGATCGGAACATCCACGGGCACATCGACAGGCACGTCGATCGGCACATCGACGGACACGTCGATCGACACATCGATGGACACGTCCACGGAAATGTCGATCGAGACATCCACCGGGACGTCGATCCCGACGTCGATCGGAACGTCGGGGAGCGTGTCCGGCAAGACGGTGTCGGGCATCGCGTCGGGCGCTGTCCCGCCGTGCCCCCCGCTGCCGCCCGCGCCGCCGCTGCCGCTGCCGCCGCTGCCGCCGATCTCGCCGGGGTCGGTTCGCGCGCCGCAGCCGGGAGCCAGCCACACGGCGGGCGCGGCCATGGCGACGAGAACGAACCCCCAGCGAAGCCGACCGGACAAGCGCACCAAGTCCTCCGTTCAAGCAAAGAGCCCCGCGGTCGGGGGACGCGTTTTGGAGCCTATCAGGAAAATTGCCCGCGTCTCCGCCGGGCGGGCTACGCTCCGTCGCGATGGAGCTCGGGCGTTTGCTCGAAGAGCTCGTTCGCGCTGCCGAGCGCGCCGGGATCGCGGTCCGCTCCGAGGTGTTCGATCCGAACCTCTCCGACGTGAAACGACCGCGCGGTGGGCTGTGCACGCTCCGCGGCGCGCGGCTCATCCTCGTCGACGCCAAGCTGCCGCTGCCCGAGCGGATCGCCACGGTCGCGGGCGCGCTCTCCGAGGTCGATCTCGATCACCTGTTCCTCCCGCCGATCGTGCGCGCGACGATCGGCGCCTACCGGCAAGGTGCGCCGACGAAAGAGGAGAGCTGGCTGCTCCCGCGCACCGCCGCCAACGACAGCGGCGGCCCTCCGCGAACGCCGATGCCGCCGGTGCGCGCGAGGCGCCGCAAGGAGTGAGCTCGCTTCAGCGCGCGGCGAGGAAATCCGAGGTGAATGAGAAGCCGAGCAGCAGGTACGGCAGCGCCCCTTCCCTGTTCGGATGATCGAGATACCACCCCGCGATGGCCAGGAGCGTGGGCTTGTTGAAGCTCGAGTACTCGCGCGTGTTGAACGAGAACGCGACGATGGGCCCGAGGCGCATGTGGCTGTTGCCGCCGAAGCGCGCAGGCGGGCCCGCCGCACCGAAGTAATCCTTGCCATAGATCGGCCACACGCCGCTGAAGCGAGCGCCGAACGTCAAGCGACCAGCTGAGAACACGAGATCGGTGTCGTTGGTGACGATCCAGCCCTTGTTGGGCACCAGCGTGTCCAGCGTCGCGTCGTAAAACACCCGATCTCCGCCGCTGAGCCCCATGCTCCAGTACTCGACAGCGAGCTTGGAGCGCACCGCCAGCGCTTTCACCCGCGCCTGGAGCGTCGGCTCGAAGAAGACGTGATGCCCTGTCGTGCTGTACGAGGCGCCCTCGGCGATCTTGCGCGCGTCATCGGAGTAGTCGCGCGCGGCGTCAGGGTAGGACTGCAAGAACCCGAGCGAGCCAAAGTAGCCGAGGAACTCGTAGCCGGCGCGGAGGTTGAGCACAGCCAGCGGCTGGAGCTCCACCGTGGGGCCGACCTTGATGTACGCCGGGTTGAGCTTCACGCTCGCGGCGCCGCTCACGAAGGTGTCGCGGAGCAGGAGCGACTCGCTGTCGAGCAGGCGATGCTGAAAGACCAGCCGGTTCTGCGTCTCGAGGCCGAGCGGGTTGTAACGAACGAGGGTGAGGCTGGCGAGGTAGAGCCGATTGAGCGGGATGGGCGCAGGCTCGGCCGGCTTCTCTTCCACGACAGCAGGAGGTGACACGGAAGGAGGAGCCGCGGCAACCGCGGGCGCTGCGACAGCGGGAGCCTCAACGGCGGCAGGAGGCGCACCAGGCGCAGCAGCAGCAGCAGCAGCGGGGGCAGCAGCAGCAGCGGGAGCAGCGGGCGCAGGAGCAGCGGGCGCAGGAGGCTCCGCGGCGGCAGGAGGCTCCGCGGCGGAGCTCGCCAGGGTGGAGAGGACGAGCGCGAGCGACAGAGCCGCGCTCGTGGAACGAAGGGCAAGTCTCATGAGGTCTCTCCTCCAGCGCGGGGTGGCAAGGGGTCGGGCGCGGCGTCGCGGAGGCGGCGGCTCATGACGAAGCTGAAGGCGCCCGCGGTCAGGAACATGATCAGGCTGTAGATGGCGGGCGGGATCGCCATGGTGGGGCTCGCGAGCAGCGTCGGGCTGCTGGCGATGGTGATGGCGAGGGTGCCATTGTGAATGCCGATCTCCATCCCGATGGCCACGGCCTGGCGCTCGGGGAGGCGGGCGAGGAGCGGGAGGAAATAGCCCACCGCCATGCTGGTCAGGTTGAAGAGCAGCGCGGCGAGCCCCACCTGCTGGAGGGCGCTGATGACGCCGGCGCGCTCCTTGAGCACGGCGCCGACGATCACCGCGACGAGGAACACCGCCGAGAGAATGCGGACCGGCCGCTCCAGGCCCCGGGCCAGCGCCGGGCGGCGCGCGCGGACGAACATGCCTATCGCCACGGGGACGAGCACGACGACGAAGACCTGCGCCACCTTGCCCGGCTGCATGGAGACGGCGCGGTCACCGGTCATGAAGTGCGCGAGCGAGGAGTTGACGATCAGCGGGAGCGTCAGGAGCGAGAGCACGGCGTTGACCGCGGTGAGGGTGATGTTGAGCGCCACATCCCCTCTGGCCAGGTGGCTGAAGAGGTTGGCCGAGGGGCCGCCGGGCGACGCGGCGAGGAGCATCAAGCCCACCGCGAGCTCGGGGGAGAGGTGGAATCCACGGGCGATGAAGAAGCCGACGGCGGGCAGGAGGAGGGTCTGGCAGACGATCCCGATCACCACCGCGCGCGGGTAAACGAGGACGCGGGCGAAGTCGGCCCTCGTCAAGCTGAGGCCCAGGCCGAGGGTGATCACCGCCAGCGCGATGGGCATCAGCACCGCAGTCAGCATCGAGGCTTGCATGGATCACCCGCGTCGCGGCGATGGACCTGGGGAACCGGGGCGGCGCGCGCCCCGGGGGTTCAGGGGCTGCCGGTGAAGTCGCAGCTCCCGCCCTTGCAGCCGGCGGGCACCTCGATCACCGGCGCTCCGGCCCAGACCGACTGCACGAACTTCGAGATCTGGTCGCGCGCCGCCGTGCCCGCGGGCGTGTCGCGCGCGGCGAAACCATGGATGTCGAGGGGCTCGGTGCCAGTCACGTGGAACTGGGTAATCCCGCTCTGGTCCTTGGCCTCGGTCACGCTCTTCACGCCGTTGATGGGCACGAGGACCGCGCCGACCTGCACGGCGCCGGTGGTCACCGCCGTCAGCTCGCTCCCAGGGTTGGTGAGGACGGGATCACCGATGCTCTCCTGGATCAGGAACACTTGCTTCTTGTCGGCGAGATCGGCCGCCCAGACGGCGCCGTCGATGTCGTCCCAGTTGTTCTGGCCCGTCGCCAGGGCGTGAGCGAGATCGACCGGGCCGCCAAACGAGCCCTGGAGCAGGGGCGCGAGCATCCCGAAGACGCTGGAGCCGGGGATGAAGTGCGTCCATCCCGCGCCGGGGACGTTGAGGACCCCGTGGCGCACGCCCGGGCTCGCGCTCACGTAGACCAGGCCAATCGTGCCTCCGAGCGAGCCGCCGGCCCAGATGGGGATCGAGTCGTCGGGGTGCCGCCCGGCCGCCGGGTTGGGCTTGTCGCCGAGCATCGGGGCGCCGAGCGCCGCGCCGAGCGGGCCCGCGGCCGAGGCCTCGATGCCCGCGCCGTCGGCGATCCCTTGCATCAGCAGCGCGGTCGAGTGCTCCGTCCCCTGGAACATGTGCGCGAACGCGACCAGGGTGCCGAGGATCTCTTTATCGGTCCACCCGTCGAGCTGGATACCGATCTTGCCCACGCCGAGAGTGGCAATCTCGGTGTCGAAGGTCGTGTCGTGGAAGTTGCCTCCGGTGCCGTGGCCGTACATGACGAAGCGGTAATCGCCGGTGCCCACGGGGATGATCACGCGAAAGGGAGCGTCCCGCGTGCCCGAGGGGACAGGCAGTCCCTGGGCGTCGAGGGTGAGGCCCGCCTCGGCGACGTACGACGGCAGCCCGGTGAGCCGCCCCTCCACAATTGCAGCGATCGGCCCGGTGGCCGGGACCTCCACGCTGTCGACGGCGACGCCCGCCGTCTTCTGCGTGGCCGCGGCGATCACGCCCTCGCGCATCGCCGTGAGGCGGCGGGTGGCGTCGTTCGCCGATCGCGTGGTGAAATCCCAGACGCGGAGCACGTGCGCGGGATCGACGCCGGCCTTCTTCAGGAGCGAGCGCGTCGGCGCGTGGTACGCCGCGAGCACGGCCTCCTCGTGCGACGCCGGCTCGGCGAGCCCGACCGCGAGCTTGGCCGGCGTGTTCGCCATGAGCGCCGCGCCGCCGTCGGCCTGGAGATCGTCGAGCACCACGGCCACGTAGTCGGCGCCGGCCTCGAGCGGATGGAGCGGGTAGGCGAAGACGAAGGACTCCGTCCCGCCCACCTCGTCTTCGCCCTCGTCCACGCGGATCCGCAGCGGCACCTCCTCGCCGTAGCGAGGGTGGTTGGGCTGCGCGAGGTAGAGCCGCACCGGCAGGCCCGCGCCGACGCTCACGGGGAGCGGCGCGAGCTTGGAGGCGAACGCCGTCACGAGCGGCGTGACCCGCGAGAAGCCGTCGGAGCGGTTGATCGAGCTCGGATCGTCGCGCCCGGTGAAGTTCTTGGGATCGAGCGCGACGCGGACCCCGGTGGCCGTCGCCGCGTCCTTGGCGAGGAAGGTGCTCGAAGGCCACGGGAGCAAGCACCGCACCGGATCCATCGCGTCACACGAGGCCGTGAGCGGCGATCGATCTTCGGCCTTGCGATCGGGGAGGTGCTCGCCCGGCGTCGGAGTCGGAGTCGTCTCCGTTCCAGAGCAAGCAGCAGCGGTGAGAGCGAAGAGGAGGGGTGCGAGGCGCAGCGAGGAGAGGGGCTTCACAGAGAAGGGAGACTATCCGCCTCTCTCTGTGAAGCCTAGCGGTTCAGCTCTTGTTGCGGCTGTTGATCCACACGATGGCGCGATCGGCCTGAGCGCGCAGGGGCGCGTCGACCTTGCTCTCGATCAGCGGGATGAGCGAGGGCCAGGCGATGTTCGCGGCAGCGACGAGCGCCGCGGCGCGCACCGCGAGGTTCTCGTGGGTGAAGCCGGCCTCGAGCAGCGCCGTCCAGCGCGCGTCCGGCGCGGCGGGCGCGAGGCGAGCGATCTTGAGGATCGCCGCGGCGCGATCGCCGGGATCGGCGGCGCTCTCGGCTGCGGCGATCGCGGTCTCGGTCTCGTCGAGCGAGAGCGCCTTGCGCAGGCGCGCGCGCTCGGCGTCGCCGGCCTCGCCGCCGACGGAGAAGAAGCGGAGGCCGAGGCGATGATCCTCCCCGTAGTGGATGGTCACGCCGCCGTCGGCCGTGCGCCAGTGGCGCTGGAAGATCTGCTTCGGCCCGCGCGGGATCTCGCGCTCGAGCTGCCAGCCCTGATCGCCCCAGATCCAGTCGAGCGATTTGCGCGCGAGCGCGTCGCCGGCGATGAGGAGATCGGGCCCGTGATCGCCCTGCCACCCGCTCGGCGGATCGTGCGCGAGGATGCGCTCGACCTCGTCCACGACCTCGGCCTGGCTCTTGGTCGCGCCGTGCTTAAGGAGCGTGGAGTCGAGCTCGAGATCCTGGAACAGGAGCAGCGCCGCGTCGCGCACCTCGGCCGGGGGCGGGATGGTGGCCGCGCGCAGGCTCCCCGGCTCCGTCACCACCTTGGTCGGCGTGCGCAGGAAGGGGCGGATGTCGTTGGCCAGCGAGAAATCGCCGTACTTCAGCGAGGCGAGCGCGTGGAGCACCAGCTCGTGATCCTCGCTCAGCTCGTGATCGGAGAGCGTCTCCTTGAGCGACTCTTCGGTCTGGAGCGAGAGGCCGAGCAGCGCCGCGACGCCGTCGAGCGGCATGTCGGCGGGGAAGGTGAAGTTGAAGCGTCGATTGAGCGCCACCACCACGTCGCGGCTGTGGCCGGGCGCGTAGCGGAGCTCGATCACGAACATGCCGGAGTGGTCCTCGACGGTGAGGATGCCGTGCGAGTGCTGGAGCCGGTAGCTCGTGGTGTAGATGGCGTCGTCGAGCTGCTTGGCGTTCTCGAGCACCTGGCCCATGAAGGCCACGGTGTGCACCTCGCCCACGAAGCGCGCCGGCCACGGATCGTCGGCGCAGGCGCTGCCCCAGGAGAGCTCGGCGGTGAAGGGGCTCTCCAGGAAGTGGTTCTCGATGCCGTGGATGTCGGTGTCGAGCATCCGCTCGTTGCCGAAGAAGTAGCGAACGATCCGGTTCAGGACCGCGCGCTTCGGGGCCTCCTTCTGGAAGTAGTCGCCGATGGCGGCGTGGATGGAGGCCGCGGTGGTGCCCGCGGGGATCCAGAGGAAGGGCGGGTAGTCCTTGCTCAGCGCGAACAGGATCTCTTCGGGGCGCTCCTTGTCGATGATCAAGAGCGACTCGATCTGGTCCTCGCTCACGCGCATCCCGATCTTCGGGCCGGTGGCCACGACGACCTTGTTCGCCAGCAGCTTCAGCGCGCCGGCGCGGACCTCTTCGGTGAGCGGGACCAGCGGAGATCCCTCCCCGGTGTAGGCCTCGACCATGGTCTGGACGCGCGCGCCGCCATCCTCCGCGGAGAGCCAGACGAGCCCCAGATCGGCGGCCGCCGGATCATCGGCGAGGCGCTGGAGCCATTCAGGAAAGTTCTTGAGCCAGTCAGGAAGGGCCATGCAGAATCACCTGGGTTTGGACTTCGTTGCTCGCAAAGACCCAGAGCCCCAGGAAGAGGCTCGAGGCTCGGGGCCGCCCGCGGCCCCATTCGACTTGGTGGGAGCGAGACGCTCCGAGGTTACACGGGCGAGCGCTTGGACATCGGCAGCGACGAGGCGGGCATGTTCTGGGAGACCGCCATGCGCTGGGACATCGGCACCATCCCGGCGCCGGAGATCGAGACGCGCATCTGCGAGGCGACCTTGCGACCGGCGGCCTCTTTCATGACGGTGGCGAGCACCGTGTAGACCTCGACCCAGGCCTGCTTGACCTCGGGCGTGAACGCATCCCCAAGCCCCTTTTCGAGGGTCCAGAGCAGCGCCGTCGCCACGGTGTCGTAGTGCTCGTCCTTCACGCCGTAGCCGACGTGACGCTGCCCCAGCCCCTGAACGACGGGGAGCAGACGATCGAGCCGGTCGAGCCCGAGCACGGCGACCTTGAGCGTCGCCATCAGCTTCTTGCCCTGGGCCTTGATGTCTCCCTTGAACATGGGCTTGAGGGAGGGATCCAGCTCGAAGAGCCGGCCGTAGAACAGCTCGGCAGCGACCTCCTCAATGGTGAGAACGACCGCGAAAGTCTGCTGAACTAGCGCTTTTTGTTCATTATCCATTTATGACCTGGTCGGGCGAGGATGCTACAGTCGCAACGGTCGCAGCTCAAGCAACTTGACCGCCCCTCGTCGAGATTGTCGCGCGGGCCTTGAACGTCGCGTGTTCCGCGACGGCGCAAGTATCGCAAAAATCGAAGCTTTTGTGGAGACAAAATTACACGGGATCCCATTCAATGGCAATCGTGCAATATTGCACCACGAGCCGAACCATTGACGGTGACGTAAGGTAACCATTGGCAGGTCACACGTGGATCGTTGCCTTGGCGCCGAGGAGACAGCGCAGCGAAAGCACCGGTACAGGCAGCCTCGCGCGAGGGTGATTGTCCTGCTCCAGAGACCTTGGCAGCCGGCTATACCGATCTTCGCGCAGGAGCATCAGAGGCCGCGAGGAGGTAAACCCTCGACAGGTCGCGTAACCGGGGAACACGCGATTGGCACTCTCGGCCTTCGAGGAGCGGGGACGTGAAGGGGATCGATCCCGTCGACGAACCGACCCAGGGTCTGTCCTGTCCTGTGCGCAGCAAGCGGCGGTGCAGCAGAGCAGCCCGGCGGTGGTGGCGGCGTTCGGCGAGGATCTGGTGTACGGCTGGGCCGAAGCGCCGCGACCGGGCGGAGCCGAGGCCTGCGGACGCAGATTTCAGACCGGGAGTCTAAAGGAAGAGCTCGCCGACATCGCTGACGGTCGCGGCGCGCTCCGCCCAGCGATCGAGCTGGGCGATGTCCTTGCAAGCGAGCAGGCGCTGCCGGACCTCTTCTGAAGCCGCTAGCCCTCGCGCCTTGAGCACCAGGAGCACCGCCCTGGCTTCCCCCACCGCCTCGCCCCTGGCTTCGCCTTCAGCGCGCCCTTGGCCGAAGTAGGTCTTGGCGAAATCGCTCTGGTATTCGTAACCGCCCTTCATCATCGCCTCCAGCGCCTTCCGGACTGCTTCGCCGACCGAGAGGTAGACGAGATCAACGTAAAGTAACTTCCGATTCTCGTCGAGCCCGTCCACGGCGGTCAGCACCGCCTTGGCGATCGCCAGCCCCTGCTCGCCCTGACCGTGAGCCACCACGGAGAGCACCGCAACCTCGGGATCCTGGCCAGCGACCGCGGGCTCGGTGACCACGGGGACATCGTCCGGGCCGAGGACGCGCGGCGCGAGGGTGAATCCCGGGTGGCCCGTCTCGATCGGCTTCGCGCACCAGCGCGCAATCGCGCTGTCCGGCGCGATCACCAGCAAGCTCGTAGGGCAGCGCAGGCGGGCGCGGACGTGTGTCAGGTAGACGGGCCAGCTGAACAGTTTGTCCGGATCTCGCCCGAGCTGCGTCTCGATCACGATCGCGTGGACCGGGGCGCCGTCGGCGAGGAGGACGATCAGGTCTGGCTTGAATTGAGAGAGCTTGATTTCGTTGAGGTCGAGCTCTTCGAGCTGGATTGTGGAGAAGGCTGGGACCTCCGCGTGGAGGAGATCGCGCAAGACCTCCACGGCCAGCGCTGGACGGTTGGGGAAGATCTGGATGAGACCCTCGTGGATCATCGACGGCATCGTGTGGAGACAATCTCACGTCAGTGTGGAGAGGTCCAGTTGCCGATGATCTATTGATATATGGTGCCGCATTGGCAGAGATGTGGTGCCGTTATCCGGCTCCGATTCAGGCAACCATTCAGGCCGTGGTCTTCAGGGCCCGCGCCCGACG
>FSTQ01000375.1_pt1 | contig 16094 bp, 12 predicted proteins | sample 1637281 | NCBI WGS metagenome assembly FSTQ01 (sample SAMEA3914818, study PRJEB12502) | metagenome | biome: forest; material: soil | place: Canada | collected 2010-06-26 | depth 0.1 m
GGCGATGAGCCGGTACGCGGGGGCGAGGGCGACGAGCGCGTCCTCGAGCTGCTCGCCGAGGATCTCCGCGTGCGAGAGCGCCGTCTCCCGCGCCACGCGCCAGCCTACCCAGAGCGGGATCGGCTCGGCGGAGGCGCGCGCCAGCTGCTCGCGGAGCGCCTCGGGCGAGGCCGCGCTCGCGGGGCGACGGTCCGACGCGCCCTCGCCGCCAGCGCCGATCGTGAACTCTTCCGGCAGCACGACGAGCGCGCGAATGAGCTCGGTCGCGAGCGCGCTCTCCCCGCCGGCGTCGAGGCGGGCGCGGAGGTTGTCGAGATCGACGCGCGCCTGCGCCGGGACGGCCAGGCAGACCTCCACGGCGTGCGCGTCGAGGCGCAGCGCGAGGAAGGCGTGGGGATCGTAGGGGCTCGGATCCTCGATGACGTCGGAGATGGAGCGGCCGCGATCGAGGAGCCGCTCGAGCTCGTCGCGCGCGGCGGCGTCCCGCGAGAAGAAGACCCACTGGCAGTCGACGCGCTTCTTGTTGCGGAGCGAGGGGTGCTCGTCCGACCCGTGCGCGTCCACCGCGAGGCCCTGCGCGGCGAGGCGCGCGACGACGCCCCGCGCCCAGACCAGGGCCCGCTGCTTCACCTCGAGGCGGGGCCGCGAGTAGGCGTTCGACGTCGCCTTCTCGGCCGCGTAGGCGTCGAAGTCACGAGCGGTGAGGTGGAAGGACGGTTGGCTCATGGCTCCGGATCTGGCGCGGCGCCGCGAGCCCCGGGCGAACGAGCTCGCCCGACCTGGGCTCGTGACCCGCGTGAAGGGGGCGGATCGTATCCTGCTCCGCCTCGAAATCAATGCTCCACGGCGGAGCGTCGCGGGCCTCTTCATCAGCGACAAATTCGGTCGCGCATCGAGGCGCTGTGAAGGACGGGAGATGCTTGACCCATCGAGGCGGCGTGTCACCTTGAGGCCCGGGGCAATCGCACGGTGAATCACGCGCGATTGCGATGTCCCGACGAAACGACTACGGAGAACACAAGCGACCGCACCGCCGCTCTGCAGCGCGTCCCTAGCAGCGCCCTCCAGGTGTTTCCCGACGTATTGCAGCATTATCCCCAGGGGTCCCAGGCGGCGCCCATCCTCACGAATTGCCTGAAGCTCGCGCGGGCATCGACCCCGCGCTCCACATCGAGATCCGCACGAAGAACCTGACCGGACCGAGCCCGTGACCCGTCCGCGCATGCCGCTTTATCCGCCCGATGCCCGGCTCCGCCGAGGGCCATCGCGCGGCCGGATGGTCTACCTCGAGCAGGCTCGCTCCCTCTGAAAGGACCCATGGAACAGTATCGAGACGAGCACATTGCCTGTGCGAACTGCGGCGCGTCGTTTCTCTTCTCCGCGGGCGAGGCCGCGGTCTTCGCCGAGCGAAGCCTGGCCGCGCCGAAGCGCTGCAAGGAGTGCCGGCGCGCTCGCAAGGAGCAAGGCGGCGGCGCCGGTCAGGGGCGACCGGCCCCCGCGTGGGGCGGCGGCAACGGCGGTGGGCAGCGGGACTTCGCGCCGCGCGGCCAGGCTCCTCGCTACACGGGCGACGTGAACGAGTACCGGAGCCCGATGCAGGACAACAGCTACGGTAGCCGCCCTGCCTGGGGCGGCGGCGGCAACCACGCCGGCGGCAATCACGCCGGCAACCAGGGCGGCAACGGCTTTGGCTATGCGCCGCGCGGGCCGCGTCCCCCGATGGGCGGCGGGCGGCCTTCCTTCGGCGGAGCGGGCCCCGGCGGCGCGCGCGGGCCTGCGCGCGGCGGGCCTCCCCCGTGGCAGGGCGGCGGCGACGGCAACTACCGCGCCCCCTCGTCGCACGCTGGAAACGGCGGCTTCCAGGCGCGCGACAACCGCTTCGCCGGCCCGCCCCGCGGCGCGCCCGACGCCGGGTTCGCGGCGGGCCCGCCCGGCGAAGACGCCGCGCGCCTGCAGCGCCGTCGCCCCACGGCGGAGATGTTCTCGATCACCTGCAACTCCTGCGGCGCGCACGCCGAGGTGCCGTTCCGCCCCGCCGAGGGGCGCGACGTGTTCTGCCAGGCCTGCTACCGCGCGCGCAAGCCCACGTAGCGGCGCGCGATCCCCACGCAGCTCGGGTTTTCTTCGAGGTCACGCCGCCCGCCGTCGTGACCTCGATTCGCATTTGCCTCGGCGGCAGCGGCGCTTCTCGGGCCCTCAGCCGATTTCGCAGACCAGCTCCGGCGAGAAGCTCTGCTCGCCGGCGGTGATCACGACGCGCGCGTCGAGGCGGACGGCGCGGCGCACCGTCTGCTCGATCACGCCCGCGACCCAGTAGCGGAGCGGCTGCGCGGCCGGCTCGAACTCCACGATGTGCAGCTCGGCGCGGCCGTCGGGGCGGGCGGCGACGCGCCAGCCGCCGAAGCTGAAGAGCCGCGCCCAGATCGACGTGCCTCGCCGCAGCACCGCCGCGAGATCGACCGACGGGCGCAGCAGCGTGCGCACGACGTTGTAGAGCTCCCCGTCGACGGCGACGCGGCCGAGCTCGCGCCAGCGCCCGGGGTCGCGCACGACGAGCGAGGTCGCGTGCTCCATGTACGCGTCGAGCGCCTCGAGCTCGTAGGCCACGAGCGCGTTGATCGAGCCGTTGCGGAAATCGGCGGAGTAGATGCTCGGCATCTGCGCCACGATCTCGTCCCGCGCCTCCATGCCGAAGAGATCGGCCACGACCTTGTCGACGCTGCGGAGGATGGGCCCGCGCACGTGGAACCGGCCGGCGAAGCGCTGGGGCAGCGTCCGCACCACCGAGATGTGGCCGAGCGAGCCGCCGGAGCCCACGCCGACGAGCGTCGTCGTCAGGTCCTCGGAGCGGGGGTTGACGGAGATCGGCACCTCGATCGCGCTGCGGATGGTCCGCGGGAAATCGCCGGAGACGATGGCGCGGGGCGGGGGCCGGATCGGCTCGGGCAGCGGCGGCGGGCCCGCCTTGACCACGGCCGCCACCGGATCGGGGCGCTGCGGGAGATCCTGCCCGCGCGCCGACGCCATGCTCTGCATCGTGCGCTGCTGGATGCTCCCGCCGAAATTGCTGAGGTCGGCGCGGCGCTCGCGCGCGGCCACGTCTTCGCGCAGGCTCGCGCCGACCACGGGCGCCATCCGCCGCGCGATGTTGATGAGCCGCCCCAGCGACGCGAGGCGGCGCGCCGGATCCGGGACGACGCGCTCGAGCTCGCGGATGACCTCGATCGCCGTGGGAAAGCGCTTGGCCGGATCCTTCTGGAGGAGCCGCTGCACGATGGCCTCGATCTTGGGATCGACGTTGGCGCCCGACGACGCCATCGTCGGCGTCTCGGCGTGGACGACACGAAAGGCGGTGGCGACGGCGGTGGGCCCGCGGAAGGGCCGCGTGCCGGTGATCAGCTCGTACAGGAGCACGCCCACGGCGAAGAGGTCGCTGCGCCCATCGAGCGGCGTGTCGCCCGTGGCCTGCTCGGGCGAGAGATAGTCCGGCGTCCCGAAGACGACGCCCGTGCGGGTGCGCGGGCTCGGGCCGCTGCTCCCGTCCGTCATCTTGGCGATGCCGAAGTCGAGCAGGCGCACCGTGGCCGTACCGCGCGCCGCGTCGAAGGCGATGAACACGTTCTCCGGCTTGAGATCACGGTGGATGATCCCCGCGCGGTGGGCCGCATCCAGCGCCTCGAGCACCGGGATGCACGTGCCCACCGCCGCGTCGATGTCGAAGCGGCTGACGCGCAGGAGCGCCGCGCCCACCGACTCGCCGTCGAGGTACTCCATCACGAAGTAGGGGCCCATTTCACCCACCCCGGCGTCGATGACCTCGACGACGTTGGTGTGGCGGATGCGGCTCACCGCCTGCGCTTCCTGGAAGAAGCGCTGGGAGAGCTCGGTGTTCTGCGCGAGCTCGTGGTGGAGGAACTTCACGGCGACCGATCGACCGCCGCCCACCGGCTCGGCACGAAACACGTCGCCCATGCCGCCGCCGCCGATCCGTTCGGCGAGGCGATATTTGCTGTCCAGGAGGACACCGGGGCTAGGAGGCCGAAACGCCATCAAACAATGCGGGCAAGCGCCAGGCTCGGCGGATCGTAGTTCGCTCGAACCTGTAGTAGAGCGCCCTCTCGCCCCGCTGAAAAGGGAATCCCACCCCGCCCCACGCCAGGCGCCGATTTGGCGCCTTTTTCTTGCAATTACGAGCCGATCGCGGTGCGTCAGCGCGGCGTGTCAAGGGCCTCGGGCGTGAGGTCGGGGGCGGCGCGGAGGGCGATCACGCGCGCGGCGAACGCGGCGAACCCCCGGCCCATCGGCTCGTCCGTGATGAAGCGCGGCGGCACGCTCAGCCGCGGCGCGTGGGCGCGGACGTTGGCGACGCCGACCGTGAGCGTGAACGCCGCGAAGGGCGCCGCGTCGTTGCCGCTGTCGCCGATGAAGGCGTAGCGGGACCGGGCGGCGGTGGCGTCCTCGGCGAAGCGGCGAACCAGGAGGCGGATCGTCCCGGAGGCCTTGTCCTCGGGCTCCAAGGTCAGGTGCAGGTGCACGCTGGAGACGACGGTGCGCACGCCGCGCTCCGCCGCGAGCCGCTGCATCGCGGCGATGGCCTCGGCCGCGACGCGACGGTGCTCGCCGATGTCGATGGTCACGTCGCTCCGGCGCGCGTCGTTGTCGTCGGCGAGCTCGGCCTCGGGGAAGCGCGCCACGAGCTCGGCGGCGAGCTCGAGCAGGGCGCGGCGGCGAGCGCGGCGCGCGGCAGGGTCGAGCGGATCCCACGCCACGACGCGGCGCGAGCCGGCCTCGTCGCCCACCAGCGCGACGGCCCCGTTCTCGACCACGGTGGCGTCGAGCGGCCACTGGCGCTGGATCACCTCCCCCCAGCCCGCCGGTCGCCCCGTGCAGGCGATCAGCCGCAGCCCCGCATCCCGCAGGCGAAAGAGCGAGGAGTACGCCGCTTCGCCGAGCGCGCCGTGGTCGAGCAGCGTGTCGTCGAGGTCGAAGATCACGCCGCGGAGCCGGCGCGCCTCGGCGGCGGAGAGGCGCGCGAGGGGCAGCACGTCAGAGCGTCTCCACCCGCGCGATCAGCGCCTTCAAGTACAGCCCCTCGGGGAAGGCCGCGGGCACCGGGTGATCACCGCCCTGGAAATGCCGATCGAACACCGCCGCCTGCAGGCGCGCGTCGCGGGCGCCGAGGGCGAGCGCGCGGGTGAGCTCGTCGAGGCTGACCGCGCTGGAGCACGAGCAGAAGACGAGGATGCCGCCCGGCCTCGTGGCGCGGCACGCGGCCGAAGCGAGGCGCGCGTAGGCGCCGAGCGCGCCGTCCTTGGCGCCGCGCGAGGGCGCGAGCTTGGGCGGATCGCAGATGACGAGATCGTAGCCGCCGCGGCGCGATGCCTCCTGGAAGGCCTCGCGCGCGTCCTCGCGCACGTGCTTGATGCGATCGGCGAGCCCGTTCCGCCGCGCGCACTCCGCCCCGATCTCCACGGCCACCGCGCTCTCGTCGACGGCGACGACCTCGGTCGCGCCCCCGCGCGCCGCCGCCATCGCGAAGCTCCCCACGAACGAGTAGGCGTCGAGCACGCGCCGCCCGCGCGCGAGCTGCTCGACGCGCGCCCGGAGCGCCCGCTGATCGAAGTAAAACCCCGTCTTCTGCGTGAGCGAGAGCGGGATCTCGTAGCGGAGCCCGCGCTCCTGGAAGCGGAGCGCGTCCACCGTGCGGTCCCCGCGCACGACGCCGGCGGCCGGCTCGAAGCCTTCCATCTTCGCCTGCGCCGCGGGCGTGCGATCGATGATCGCTCGCGGCGCGATCGTGGCCTGGAGCGCGTCGAAGACCACGCCCTCGCGCAGCTTCACGCCGATGGTGTTGAGCTGGACGACGGCGACGTCGGCGAACACGTCGATCGTGAGCGAAGGGAGCCCGTCGCCCTCGGCGTGGACGAGGCGAAAGGCGTCCGTCTCGTGGCCGGGCACGGCGCTCGGGAGGCCGATCTCCCGTCGATGCGCGAGCGCGCGCTCGATGCGCCGCCGGAAGACCGCGCCGTCGATGGGGCTGTCGTCGCGCGTGAAGAGCCGCACCGGGATCGCCGAGCGCGGCGTGTAGAGGCCGCGACCGAGGATCGCGCCGTGGGGATCGACCACGGTGACCTCGTCCCCGGCGACGGCGCCGCCTTCGATCCGAGCGATGGCCTGCGCGAAGACCCACGGGTGACCCGACCACACGGGCCGGACATGACCGGGCTTCAGGGTGACGATGGGCATGATCGAGCTGCAAACCTCGCGAAAGAGAGACGCCGCGCTGGTGGGCCCCAGGTAGCACGGGATGGCTCCGCGCGGATCCAGGCGCGCGCGGGCCGAGATCGAGTAGCGCACCGAGGTCGCCTTGCAGTAATCTTTCCTCGCGTGTGAACCTCGCGTCACACATCGCCGTAGCGACCGATGCACGGCCGCTCTCCGAGCGCCCCATCCGCCCCGACAAACCGATAAGCTGGCGAGTGGCATCCTGGTTGCTAGGTTGCCAGCGTCGAACGAGGAGTCGCCCGATGCGCCGTTGCTTGACCCCAGTCGTATTCGCTGCCTCGATGAGCTTGTCTTTGCCTGCGCTCGCGCAGAACTGCCCCCCTGGGGCATGGTTCTGCGAGCAGGCCGAGGTGCAGACGCCGCCGGCGCCTGCCGAAGCGCCCGCCGCGCGGAGAGCTCAGCCGGCCCCCCCGACCATCCAGGCCGAAGAAGATGACGACGACGATGACGCTGCCCCGGCCGCACCGCAGCGAGCCCCGGCGCGCAGCGGCCCGCCGGTCGTCGTCTATCAGCCGGCGCCCGTCGCTCCGTCGACGCGGGTGATCATCATCGCGCCGGGCTATGGCGGCAGCTACTACGCGCCGCCCCCGCCCATCGCGCGCCCCGTGCGCCGGGCCGTGCCGCCGCCCGCGCCCGCGCCGCCCCCGCCGAAATGGCACCCCAACCCCACCCGCTGGGGCCTCAACCTTCGCGTGGAAGGCATGATGTTCGGCAGCAACAGCAAGGCCGCGCAGGACTCGGGCATGGGCGGCCTCGGCGTCAGCCTTCGCTACCGGCCGAGCCCGTACTTCGCGTTCGATCTCGGCGTCGACGTCCTCAGCGGCACGGACTTCAACGGCTTCCAGCGCACGGAGACGCCGGTCGCCCTGAGCGGGATGCTCTACCTCAACCCGCGCAGCCCCGTGCAGGTCTACTTCCTCGGCGGCATGAACTTCTCGCACGCCAAGGTCAGCTCCGACTTCTCCTCGCGGCTCCTCTCGAGCAACAACGACGGCACCTTCGGCGCGGAGTACAGCTACTTCGGCGGTCAGGCCGGCGGCGGGCTCGAGTTCCGCGTCTCTCGCCACGTGGCGCTCAACATCGACGTCGTCGGCTTCATGCGCAAGCGCACCGACGACGGGCGCGTCCCCGAGTTCGCGGATCCCGACAAGGGCACGACGAACTCCTCGGGCGGCGCGCTCCTCCGCGGCGGCCTCACCTTCTGGTGGTAGTCGCCTGCCCCTCGCATCGCCGCACGGTATAACCGCCGCGGCGATGCCCTTTCTCCGACGTCACAGCGCGCTCCTCCTCGCCGCCTTGGGCGGCGTCGTCTTCGCGTTGACGTCTCCGCCGACCGACCTCTACCCCGCCGTCATCCTCGGCCTCGCCCTCCTCGCCGCCTCGCTCACGCTTCCGCCTCAGCCTCGCAGCCAGGCCGGCTCGCCGGGGGAGCTCGGGTTCTGGCGAGCCTTCGGGCGCGGCGCCGCGTGGGGCACGGCCGCGGGGATCGTCGGCCTCCGCTTCGTCCCCGCTGTCATCCAGCGCTTCACGCCGCTCGGCGCCGCGGCCGGGTGCCTCGCGCTCGTCCTCCTCGCCGCGGCGCAGTCGCTGATCTGGGCCGCTGGAGCGGGGGTCGCCGCGCTCTTGCGCCGTCATGCTCGCGTGCCCTTCGAGCTCGCGTTTGCCATCGGCGTCTACGTCGCCGTCTCGCTGCCGACGGTGTTCGCCTGGACGCCGGCTGGGCTCGTCAGCCCCTGGCCGGCGTTCGTCCAGCTCGCCGATCTCGTCGGGGAGCGCGGGGTCTCGGCGATCTTCGCTGTCGGTGCCGCCTTGATCTGCCGCGCCGCCCTCGCGCTGCGCGGCGCCTCGCCGGAGCCGGCCGATCCACCCGCGCCGCCCGCCCCGCTGCGCTTCGGCCCGGCGGCTCGCTCTGCGCTCGCGGCCGTCGCGCTCTTCGCGCTGCTGGCGATCCACGGCGCGCTCCGCATTCGATCGATCACCGCGGACACCCAGGCGCTCGCCTCCGTGCGCGTCGGCCTCGTCGATCAAGCCGTGCCGCCGCTCGAGCGCTGGGATCCGAAGAACAGCGCCCCCATCCTCCGCTCGCTGCGCGAGCTCACCCGCAAGCTCGAGAACGACGGCGTCGAGCTCACGATCTGGCCCGAGGCGGCCTACCCCTACACGCTCGAGCACGACGCGCGCTCGGTGCCGCGCGCCGGGCCGATGACCATCCTCGGCGGGAAGGTGCGCGGGCCGCTGCTGATCGGCTTGATCACCCGGGCGAAGCCGCTGACAACCGCGTCAGGCGAGGTCGAGCACAACAGCTACAACTCGGCGACGCTGATCACGCCCGACGGGGCGATGCAGCCGCCGCACGACAAGCTCCAGCTCCTCTGGTTCGGGGAGATGGTGCCGCTCGGCGCCGAGCTGCCCTGGCTCCGCCGCCTCTTTCAGAAGAGCGGCGGGCTCATCCCCGGGACCGAGGCGCGGGCGCTCACGCTCGAGCGCGCGACCGGGCCCTCGCTGCGGATGGGCGTCCTCAATTGCTACGAGGACACGCTGGCGAGCGTGGGGCGGCGGATCGCCGTCGAGCTCGAGCCCAACCTCATCGTCAATATCACCAACGACGCTTGGTTTCAGGGCACCGCAGAGCCGGAGCTCCACGCCCGCCTCGCGGCGATGCGCGCCGTCGAGCTGAGGCGAGATCTGGTGCGCGCCGTCAACCTGGGAGTCGCCTCGTGGGTCGACGCCGCAGGTGTCGTGAGGGCGCGCTATGCAGGAAGCGAGGCCGCAACCCTCGAGGCCTCACCGGCGATCCGCAATGGCGGTCTCACCGTGTATGCGCGACTCGGGGACACGCCGCTGCGTATCACCCTGGGGATTGCGGCAGCCTTCTTCGCTCTGCGTTCACGCCGAGCGAAGAAGACTACTCCGGCAATCGAGAGCTGAATGCTCTAACCGAGAAGGTCCTTGAGGGCCTTCACGGGCGTCGCGCGGACCTTGAAGCTCGCGGGCTTGCCCTTGATCGTCGTCGGCTGCTTGGTGAAGGGGTTGACCCCGGGGCGATCCGCCGTGGCCGGCGTCGCCTTGGTCTTGAGCTTCACGAGGTTGGGGATCGTGAACTCGCCCGGACCATCTTTGCCGAGCTCCTTCTTGATGAGCCCAGCGAGGGAGTCGAGGAGACCGCTGACAGCCTTCTTGTCGAGGCCCGAACCTTCGGCGAGCGCCGCGATGATTTGCGACTTGGTAAGCTTGTTTGAACCCGGCATTTTGCCCACCTTGTTTGGAGAGGGCGCACCTCTTAACAAGCGCCCTTGGGGCTCGCAAGGGAGAAATCCTTGGGCTGGGCCGTTTTTTGTCCGGAGTAACCGCCCAGCAGGGCTGGAAATCCGTCAGCGCGCGGGCGAAATCGCCCCGGCCCGGCGCGCCGCTGCCTCGGTGAGCTCCCCGGTCTTCGCAGTCATTTCGCGCTCTTCCGCGTCGGTGCGGTGATCGTAACCGATCAAGTGCAAGATCCCGTGGGCGAGGAGCATCGTCAGCTCGGCGAGGAGCGGGCGCCGGTGCGTCTTCGCCTGACGGCGCCCCGTCTCGATCGAGAGGATCACGTCCCCGAGGAGGCCTTCGAGCGACTCGGGCGCCGGGCGCGAGCCCTTGCCGGGGCGCGCGGGGACGTGCTCCACCACGGGGAAAGCCAGCACGTCGGTCGGCTTGTCCATCTTGCGGTAAGCGAGGTTGAGCTCGTGGATCTCGGCGTCGCCCACCAGCGCGATCGAGAGCTCCACCCCGGCCACGCCCAGGTGACGGAGCATCTTCTCGGCGCGGCGGCGCAGCACCGCCGGCGAGGTGTCCCGGAACGGGCCGCCGCGCGTGGTGATCTCGACCACGGCCTCGGGGCGAAGCTTCTTCTTCACGTCTTCATGTCCACGGCTCGCGCGCAGCCGCAGCGCTGCCCGCCTCGATTGCGGAGGATCCTGTGGCTGCGCTCCGGTCCGGCGCGCTGCTTACCGCGAGGCCTCGGCCGCGTCGACCCGCTAGGGAGCTTGCGCTGAACCTGCTACCGTCGCGCCGCCATGTGGTGGATGTCGATTGTCGGGCCGGTCCTCCTGGCGTTGATCTGGCTGGCGACGGGCCGGCGCGATCGGCGCCGTGAAGGTGAAATCGATCGCTGGCGCCGCACGATGGGCCCGAGCCGCGTCGTCGAAAAAGAGCGCGCCGGCTACCGCAGCGGCAAGCAGATCGGCAAGCCCGGCCCCGGCGCCAAGATCGTCTCGGCCCTCCCGGGCCCGCTCCAGCGCGTGATCGACGCGGCCGGCGGCGGCGACGCCGTCGGCCACTACGAGCTCGTCCCCAAGCTCGCCTACCTCTCGGCCATGGCCGCGAACCTGCTGACGGGCAGCGATCTCCAGGCCGTCACCGGCAAGCTCGAGGACGACGCGCCCGCGTTCATCGTCCGCCCGGTCCCGCTGATCGAGGTCGAGGGCGCGGCCGGCGCCGGGATCGAGTTCAAGAAGGATCCGGAGTTCACCGCGCTCTTCCAGGTCGAGCCGGTCGTCGCGACCAACGCGCAGCCGCCGCGGCCGGGCTCGAAGGAAGCGAAGACGCCGCCCCCGCCCCTCTCCGAGGCCGAGCAAGCCAAGAAGATCCGGAGCTGGCTCTCGCGCCCCGTCCGCGACGCGCTCCGCGATCTGCCGGACGCGTGGCTCTACGTTCAGGGGCGGGCCATGGCGCTCGTCCTCTACGGGACGGCCGACGCGGCCAAGCTCGACGAGCTGGTGACGGTCGCCGACGTGATCTTCGCCGAGCACGGCGAAGACGGCGGGCCCTCGCTGTTCAACGACGAAGACGACGTGGACGACGTGGACGACGTCAACAGCGACGACGAAGACGACGAAGACGACGAGGTGGAGGCCGCTCCGCCGCCGCCGCCGAAGAAGAAGAGCAAGCCCGCCGCGAAGCCGGCCTCCGCCAAGCGCTGAGCCTCAAGCAGAGCGCATCGCCTCGAGCACACCGTCGATCACGAACTGCGACGCCGTGGCCGCGAGGATGAGGCCCATGATCCGGCTGATGACGTTGATCCCCGTCTTGCCGAGAAAGCGCACCACGCGCGACGCAAAGATCAGCGTCACCAGCGCGATGCCGATGACGAGGAGGATCGACGCGTAGAGCGCGATCTTCTCGCCCATGACGTGGGCGCGGGCCGACCACATCATCGCCGTGGCGATGGCGCCGGGGCCGGAGAGGATGGGGATGCCGAGCGGGACGATGGCCACGTCGTCCTTGCCCTGCGCCTCGGTGGTCTCCTCCGGCGTGGTGCGGACGGGCGAGGTCTTCGCGCGCATCATCTCGAGCGCCATCGTGAAGAGGAGGATGCCGCCCGCCACCTTGAACGCGGGGATGGTGATGCCGAAGAAGTGAAAGATCGCCGTCCCCGCCGAGGCGAAGAGCAGGAGGACGATCAGCGCCGTGAGCGCGGCGCGCACGGCGATCGAGCGCTGCGCGAGGCGAGGCTCTCCGCCGACGAGCGCGAGGAAGACCGGGACGCAGGCGATCGGATCCACGATCGAGAACAGCGAAGGAAAGCAGAGCGTGAAGAACCCGAGGGCGCCGGACATGCGGCTGCGGTAGGGCGGCGGGCCGCACGGAGCAACCCCGAGGGTCTGATTGACACAACGCGTTACAGCCTCTAGAGCAGAGGCCGCCCGCCGCTCCATGTTCAGTGGCGAGAGGGAGGATCCATGGATGAGACATCCGGACGCGATCGCGTCGCCATCGTCGCCGGCCTGCGCACGCCGTTCACCAAGGCCGGGACCGCGCAGAAGACGCTGCGCACCGTCGACCTCGCCACGGCGGTGGTCAAGGAGCTGATGCAGCGCACCGAGCTCCCCGCGAAGGAGGTCACGCTCTGCGTCTACGGCCAGGTCGTGCCCACGCTCGACTGGCTCAACATCGCGCGCGAGGTCGTGCTGCGATCGGGGCTGCCCAAAGACATCGACGCGTACAGCGTCTCGCGCGCCTGCGCCACCTCGATCCAGGCGATGACCTCGGCCGCGGAGGCCATCCTCGGCGGCCAGCACGACGTGGCCATCGCCGGCGGCGCCGACAGCATGAGCGACGTGCCCCTCGGCGTGGGCAAGAAGCTCGCGAGCGCGCTGATGGAGGCGCAGAAGGCGAAATCGTTGGGGCTCAAGCTGAAGGCGTTCTCCCGGCTCTCGCCCGGGGATTTCGTGCCGCCGATCCCCGGCTTCTCACGCGAGCCCACGACCGGCGAGCAGATGGGGGAGGCCGCCGAGAAGATGGCCAAGCTCAACGGCATCACCCGCGAAGAGCAGGACCGCATCGCCCACCTCTCGCACGTCAACGCCGCGCGCGCCTGGAAGGACGGGACCTACGCCGCCGAGGTCATGCACATGATCCCGCCGCCGTACGACGCGCCGGTCAGCCGCGACAACCTCGTGCGCGACGACTCCACGCTCGAGGGGTACGCCAAGCTGTCGCCGGCCTTCGATCGCAAGCACGGGACGATCACCGCGGGCAACGCCTCGCCCCTCACCGACGGCGCCAGCGCGCTCCTGGTGATGCGCGAGTCGAAGGCGCGCGCGCTCGGCTACACGCCGCTCGGCTTCGTCAAGTCGTGGGCCTACGCCGCCGTCGATCCCGGCTGGCAGCTCTTGATGGCGCCGGTCTTCGCCGCGCCGAAGGCGCTCGATCGCGCCGGGCTCACCCTCGCCGACATGGATCTCGTCGACATGCACGAGGCCTTCGCGGCGCAGGTCGCGGCCAACCTGAAGGCCCTCGCCTCGAAGCAGTTCGCGGCCGAGAAGCTCGGGCGGAGCGCGGCGGTGGGCGAGGTCGATCCCGCGAAGCTCAACGTCAACGGCGGGTCGATCGCCATCGGCCATCCCTTCGCGGCCACGGGCGGGCGCATGGTGCTCTCGACCCTCCGCGAGCTCAACAAGCGCGGCGGAAAGCACGCGCTCCTGACCGTTTGCGCGGCGGGCGGCCTCGGCGCCGCCGTCGTCCTGGAGAGCGTATGAGCACGAACAGCCACGGTACGGCGCCCTCGGCGCTCTCGCTCACGGTCCGGCCCGACGGCGTCGCCGTCGTCACGTACGACGTGCCCGGCGCGGCGGTGAACACCCTCAACGCGAGCTTCGCCGCCGACTTCGAGCGCGTCTTCGGTCAGGTCGCGAGCGATCCGAAGATCAAGGCCGCGATAATCGTGTCAGGCAAGGCTGACACCTGGATCGCCGGCGCCGACATCGAGATGCTGCAGACGCTGCGGACGGCGGCCGAGGCCGAGGCGATGGTGCGCGCCGGCCACCGCGCCGTGCTCAAGATCGTCGACTCGCCCAAGCCGGTGGTCGCCGCGATCCACGGCGCGGCGCTCGGCGGCGGCTTCGAGGTCGCGCTCGCCTGCCATGGTCGCGTCGCCAGCGACGACAAGAAGACGGTCTTCTCGTTCCCCGAGGTGCAGCTCGGCCTGCTCCCCGGCCTCAACGGGCTGCAGCGCTTCGCCGAGAAGGTCGGCCTCCAGGTCGCGCTCGACTACGGCCTCACCGGCAAGAACCTCCGCGCCGCCAAGGCGAAATCGCTCGGCGTCATCGACGACGTCGTCCCCGCGCCGATCCTCGTCGAGGTCGCCGCGGCCTTCGCGCTCAAGCTCGCCGAGAAGGGCGCGCCCTTCACCCTCCGCCCGCCGCGCCGGGGCGTGAGCCTGCAAGAGTCGCTCACGCGCATCGCCCTGGAGCAGAACCCGCTGGGCCGGCGCGTGCTCTTCAAGAAGGCCCAGGAGGAGCTGGAGAAGAAGACCGGCGGCCACTACCCCGCGCCCGAGCGCATCCTCGAGGTCCTCCAGGTCTGGGCCGACAAGGGCTTCGCCGCCTCGAAGGAGGCCGAGGCCAAGGCCTTCGGCGAGCTCGTCGTCTCGAGCGTCGCCCACCGGCTCATCGAGATCTTCTTCGCCACCACGGCCATGAAGAAGGACTCCGGCGTCGACGATCCCGCCGTCAAGGCGCGCAAGATCGAGAAGGTCGCCATGCTCGGCGCCGGCCTCATGGGCGGCGGCATCGCCTACGTGACGATCAACAACGCCGGCCTCCCCGTTCGCCTCAAGGATCGCGACGACGCCTCGGTCGCGCGCGGGGTGAAGTACGTGGCCGACATCCTCGACGAGGACGTGAAGAAGAAGAAGCTCACGCGGATCGAGCGCGACAAGAAGCTCGCCCTGCTCACCGCCACGGTCGACTACTCGGGCATGAAGAGCGTCGACCTCGTGATCGAGGCCGTCTTCGAGGACCTCGCCGTCAAGCACGCCGTGGTGCGCGAGGTCGAGGCCGAGTGCAAGGAGGGGGTGATCATCGCCTCCAACACCTCGTCGATCCCCATCGGCAAGATCGCCGCGGCGGCGAAGCACCCCGAGAACGTGGTCGGGATGCACTACTTCAGCCCCGTCCACAAGATGCCGCTGCTCGAGGTCATCCAGACCAAGCAGACGGCTCCCGAGGTGGTGGCGACGGCGGTGGCCATCGGCAAGAAGCAGGGCAAGACGGTCATCGTCGTCAACGATGGCTACGGCTTTTACACGAGCCGCATCCTCGGCCCGCTCATGAGCGAGGCCAGCTACATGCTGATGGAGGGCGCGCCGATCGACTTCATCGACAAGGCGATGACCTCCTGGGGCTGGCCGGTGGGCCCGATCGCCCTGCTCGACGAGGTCGGCATCGACGTCGCCGCGCACGTGGGGCCGATCATGCTCGAGGCCTTCGGCGATCGCCTCGCGCCGCCGCCGACGATGGCCAAGCTCGTCGCCGACGATCGCAAGGGGCGCAAGAACCAGCGCGGGTTCTACCTCTACGGCGAGGCCAACCGGAAGAAGGGCCGCGGCAAGCGCGTCGACGAGAGCATCTACGGCGTCCTCGGCCTCGACGTGCCCGACCCGAAGGCCAAGCCGCGCATCGCCCGCGAAGAGATCCAGATGCGCTGCTCGCTCCAGTTCGTGAACGAGGCCATGCACTGCTACGGGGAGGGCATCCTCCGCAGCGTGCGCGACGGGGACATCGGCGCCGTCTTCGGCCTCGGCTTCCCGCCCTTTCGCGGCGGGCCGTTCCGCTACACGGACGCCGTCGGCCCCGCCCTCGTGCTGAAGCGGATCCAGGACTACGAGCAGCGCTTCGGCAAGCGCTGGTCGCCCGCCCCCGCGCTCGTGGAGATCGCCGGATCGGGCAAACGCTTCTATCCGTGACGTCGGCTCGGTGCGTCGGCGACGGCTGCTTCGAGCCTGCTAAACAAGCTCTTCCAGCCGCGCGCCGACGCGCTCGCTTCGAACCTGGACGCGCCCCAGCGCAGGCCACAGAGTGGCGCCCGCGAGCCCGGGAATGGATAAAAAACGAAGCGCGGGGGTCCCGTTCATCCTGGTGACGCTGCTGCTCGACACGCTCGGCATCGGCGTGATCATCCCCGTCTTGCCTCGCCTGATCGAGAGCTTCCTCGGCGGCGACATCGCCCGCGCGTCGTCGTACTTCGGCGCCTTCGTCGCGGTCTACGCGGCGATGCAGTTCGTCTTCGCCCCGATCCTCGGCGGCCTCAGCGATCGCTTTGGCCGGCGCGCCGTCATCCTCGCCTCGCTCGCGGGCGCCTCGCTCGACTACCTCTTGCTCGCCTTCGCGCCCTCGCTCGCCTGGCTCTTCCTCGGGCGCGTCGTCGCGGGGATCACCGGCGCCAGCTTCTCGGCCGGCACCGCGTACATCGCCGACGTGACGCCGGCAGAGAAGCGAGCGCAGAGCTTCGGGCTGATGGGCGCGGCCTTCGGCCTGGGCTTCATCCTCGGCCCC
>FSTQ01000355.1_pt1 | contig 16091 bp, 11 predicted proteins | sample 1637281 | NCBI WGS metagenome assembly FSTQ01 (sample SAMEA3914818, study PRJEB12502) | metagenome | biome: forest; material: soil | place: Canada | collected 2010-06-26 | depth 0.1 m
GCGGGCTCGATGTTGCGACGCGTGGTGTCGCCCTCGTAGCCCGGGCGGACCACCGTGCTCCCGGTGATCTCGACCTGGCCGTCCTGGAACGACAGCGTGTGCAGCGGCGCCGCCATCGTCAGCGATCCATCGGGGAGGATGTAGCCGACCGCGCCGCCGAAGAGGCCGCGCGCGCCGTGCTCGAGCTCGCGCACGATCTGGAGCGCGCGCGCTCGCGGCGTCCCCGTCCCGGCCGTGGCAGGGAACGAGGCCTTGAACGCCGTGTCGGGCGCGACGTCTCCCGCCGCGTGGAGCACCGCGGGCACGGCCGCGGATCCGGCGAGGATCACGCCCGGCGCGAAGGGCGTCCCGCCGAACTCGATGAAGTAGAGGTAGGGCGCGGGCGCGAGGAGGCGCAGCGCGCGGTAGACGTCGAGCGGGTCGGCGTTGCGGATCGACGTGAGGAACGTCCGCGCGAGGACGACGTGCTCCACGTCGCCTGCCTCCACGTAGCGCTGCGCGCGCACGAGGCGCGCCGCGAAGGCCGTGTCCTCCACCATCGGATCGAAGTAATCGGGAAACACCGAGGGATCCGGCGCGGAGAGCTGCGGCAGCTCCGGCCCGTGCGTCATCTCCCAGGCGGCGCGCTTGACGGATCCGCGCGAGGGCCCGGCGATCGTCACCGTGTGAAGCTGATGATCGAAGAGCGCGACGGTGGCGTTGTTCATCAGCCGCGAGAGCGAGCCCTGGTGCTCCCACGACTCCACGCTGTGAATCGAGTGCACCGCCTCGTAAGCGATGTAGCCGACCGAGGCCTGCGAGAGCCGCTCGGCCAGCCCCGACGGCGCCTCGGCCCGCGGCGCCATCTCCTCGAGGATCTGCGAAAAGGCCTTCTCTCCCGGGGGAAAGAGGTTCTCCCCCTGCGCGCGGTAGCCGACGATCGACCAGCGCTGCCCCGGGTCGAGCGACTCGAAGAGGAACGACGATTGGTGCGGCGCGTGCGACCGGAGGGCCGCATAGGCGCGCACGGGAGTGACATGATCAGCGGCGAGGGTGAGCGTGAATGCGTCGGCCACGCGCGGAGCCTATCACCACTCTTCTGCTTGCAGAGAGGCGGCACGCGGGCTCTTCCTCGAACGCGGGAGGAAAGAGCCCGGCCACCTGAGAGCTAGTACTGGCCGAAGAGATCCTGGATGCGGGACTCGAGGGCCACGGCGATCTTGTAGAGCGACGAGATCGACGCCGACGACTCCGCGCGCTCGATCTGCGACAGCAGCGAGACGCTGAGCCCGGTGCGGCGCGCCATCTGCTTCAAGGTGAGATCCTTGTCCTTGCGCAGGTTGCGGATGGTGTCGCCGATGACGCGGTGCAGCTGCTCCTCCGGCGTGCGCGCGAGGCCCTTCTTGCGCATGACCCGCGAGAGGACCTCGCGGAACTCGTCCACGTTGAAGGGCTTCTTGATGTAGTCGACGGCGTCGAGCTTCATCGAGGCGACGGCGCTCTCGAGGTTGGGGAAGCCGGTGAAAATGACGACGGCGATGTCGTTGTCGACCTTGCGGATGCGCTTGAGCAGCTCGAGGCCGTCGAGCTTGGGCATCATCAGGTCGAGGATGATGAGGTGATAACCGCCGGCGCGGACCTCGTCCTCCACGACGAGCGGATCCAGGACGGTCTTCACCTCGTACCCGTCGCGCTCGAGGAGCGTCTGCATGTAGTCGCAGATCGCGCGGTCGTCGTCGACGATGAGAATCTTCACTGCGGGAAGCTCGATTGCCACCTTGTCCTCCTCATTCGCGGCCGCGATGCCGGGGCCCCCCCGGAAGCTCGCTGCCCGCCCGCCCCCGTGACGTCGGGTAGCGATTCCAGTGGCACTTTAACACGACCTATCGAACGTTCACGGAAACTTTTTACTTGCGTTCCCTATTTTTCGCTTCTCGCCCCGGACGTTCCTGGCGCTTCCTTCCACGTTTCTTTCTCGCGCAAGGAAGCGAACCGCCCGGCCAATCTAATGCTTGACAATTCAAGGGCTGGCGAGCATCTTGCGCCCCCTCTCGTCGGTAGCTCGACGCGATGTTCGGGGCGTAGCGCAGTCTGGTAGCGCACCTGGTTCGGGACCAGGGGGTCGGAGGTTCGAATCCTCTCGCCCCGACTGATCGAGATCAGTCGGTGAGCCTTCTCCGGAAGGCCCGTTTCACGACACGTTCAGCACGATGTCCGGCACTCCGCGGATCCTGCTCACCGCCGCGGTCTTCGCCGCCACGCTGATCCTGGTGATCAAGCGCCCGCGCGGCGTGCACGAGGCCGTGTGGACCACGTGCGGCGCGCTGCTGCTCCTCGCGCTCGGGCTCATCGCTCCGGCCGTCGCGCTCGACGCCGTCGCCGCTGGCAGGGGCGCGCTGCTCTTCTTGCTCGCCCTCCTCGTGCTCTCGGCGCTGGTCGAGAAGAGCGGCTTCTTCGAGTGGGCGGCGATCCACGCCGCGCGACGCGCCCAGGGCGACGGGCGCGCGCTCTACCGCAACGTCTTCGTGCTCGGCGCGCTGATCACCGCGGCCCTCTCGCTCGACACCACCGCGGTGATCTTGACGCCGCTGGTGCTGGCCTTCGTGCAGCGCCTGCGCTTGCCCGCGCGCCCCTATGTGCTCGCGTGCGCCTTCGTCGCCAACAACGGCTCGCTCTTCTTGCCCGTCAGCAACCTGACCAACCTGCTCTTCGCGAGCACGTTTCGCTTCTCGTTCCTGCACTTCGCCGCGCGCATGCTCGCCCCGCAGCTCGCCGCGCTGCTGATCAACTACGCCGTCTTTCGCCGCCTCTTCGCGCGCGAGCTCCCGGCCTCGTTCGACGCGGCGCTGCTGCCCGAGCCGGCCTCGGTCGTGCCTCACCGCGGCTACTTTCGCGCCGCCGCCGCCGCGCTCGGCCTGGTGCTCGCCGGGTATTTCCTCGCGCCCCTCGCGCACCTCGAGCCCTACGTGATCGGGGGCGCCGGCGCCGCGGCGCTGCTCGTGGCCGGCGTCGCGATGGGCCGCGTGCGCGCGCCGATCGTGAAAGAGATCTCGTGGGGCGTGTTCCCGTTCGTCGTGGGCCTCTTCATCGTCGTGCGCGCTGTCCTCGACGTCGGCCTGCGCCAGCTCTCGGCGACGTGGTTCGCGCGCGTCTCTCCGCCTCCCCCGCTCGACGTGCTCGCCCCCGCGCTCGTCACCACCTTCGCCTCGAACCTGATCAACAACCTGCCCGCCGGCTTGCTCGCGCGCGAGACGCTGGAGCACGGCCACGCGACCGCGCCGGCGATCTACGGTGCGCTCCTCGGGACCAACCTCGGGCCGAACATCACCCTCGTCGGCTCGCTCGCGACCCTCCTGGTGCTCTCCTCGGCCCGGAAGAAGGGAGTCGAGCTGGGCGCGAAAGATCTGCTCAAAGCCGGCCTCGTCACCACGCCCCTGGTGCTGGTGGGCGCGGCCCTCGCCCTCTCCCTCTCGTTCCTGGTCGTCCCCTGAAACCGTGCCGGCTGGGAGCCAGCCCCCAGGATCTCGAGAGGTCGCTGAACATACCTTCTTGTTTGCTATCTCCGTCAGGACGATACTGGCCGACGTGACAGAGCCTCGTGAGCAAATCCTCCGCACCTTGGCCGAGTATCAAAAGCTCCTGGAAGAGCGTCCCGACGACGCGCGCATGCTCCTCAGAGTCGGCGACCTTCAGCTCAGAGCCGACGATACGGTCCAGGCCTTGACCTTCTTCTGCCGCGCCGCCGAGGCCTTCGCCAAGAGTGGCCAGCACTTCAAGGCGCTCGCCGTGGGGGAGCACATCCTCCACGTCATTCAAGATCGCGCGCCGGAGAAGGCCGCGACGATCACCGACATAGCGCGGCTCATGGCCACTTCGTACCGGGCGCTCGGGCGCGTCGACGAGGCCATCAAGATCTCGGTGGAGAGCGCCGAGGCTCTGGACAGGGCCGGCCTGACCGCAGAGGCCACCGAGCTGCGACGGAGCGCGGGCGAGCTGTCGGGCGCCGAGCCTCACTCGGGCTAGACACCATCGCAGCTCACGGCGGCGGCGCGACCAGGGTGGGTCGCGCCGCCGCGTTGCCACCGTTGACGATGTTGACATATTCCTCCGCCGGCGGGCAATGTTGCTTGCCAGGAGCCGATCTACGGCTGCAACGGCGGAGCTTCGGTGTCGTCGCTGCTGGCATCGAACAGCAGCTCATCCACCTCGGCCCAGAGGTCGTCCAGATCGAGCATCAGGCCTTCGCAACCCGGGGCAGCGACCAGGCCCGCGGACGCAGAGAGGGCGATGGTGTAGCGGCCGTCCGAGCCGAGCTCGAGGATCTCGACGAGGCGCGTCCGCGGGTCGAGCAGCCAGTAAAACGCGACCCCGAACTGCGCATACTCTCTGAGCTTCTCCACGCGGTCGCGGTGAACGTCCCGCGGGCTCGGCGAGACGACCTCGACCACGACGGCCGGTGGCGTGCGCGAGATCTCCGCGCTCGCGCGCAGGCGCGTCCCTGCGGGATACATGCACACGTCCGGTTTCCGTCCTCGATTCGAGGAAATGCCCAGCTTGTGCTCGGAGCCGAAGACACGCATGGCTCGTGGCTTGGCCCAGGCGCGGAGCGCTCCAAAGATCCACGAGACGGCCGTTTCGTGCAGGTTCGTCGCCACTTCTTCCCTCGCGAGGAGACCATCGACGAGCTCTCCCGGCGCGTCTTCATCCATGTCCGCCCACTCTTCGAGCGTCATGCGAGGCGGGTCCACAACTTCTGCCGTTGCACTCGCGACCATGGGCCCACGGTAGCATTCAGCAGGCTCACGGAGCTCGGAAACACTCGCCGCGACTGACCACGCAGGCGCTCAGGGCGTCGCCTCGGCGCAGGCCCGCTCCACCGCGTGAACGCGGGTCGCCTTTCTCTGCGCCGCCGGTCGACGCCCGCGCGCGACGACGCGAATGGAGGTAGCTTCGCCGACTCGGCAATCCCTTGCCGGACGAGGGAGATCGTGGTCGCAAAGGTCCAGGCGCAGGCGGACGAGTTCACCGGGACCGATCGCTTCCTCGTCATCCGTCGGGTCGGCGCGGGGGGCATGGGCGTCGTCTACGAGGCCCTCGATCGCGAGCGCAACACGCGCGTGGCGCTGAAGACGCTGCGCACCGTCAAGCCCGACGCCATCCTGCGCTTCAAGAACGAGTTTCGCGCGCTGTCGGACATCCAGCACCCCAACCTGGCCAGCCTGGGCGAGCTGTTCGAAGAGGACGGGCAGTGGTTCTTCACGATGGAGCTGGTGCGCGGCGTCCATTTTCTCGACTACGTGCGGCGACCGCTGGAGGAAGACAGCACGGACCCGGCGGTGCCGATGGGCACGGACGAGCAGCCTACGGCGAACCTCGCGGTGGCCCCCGCGCGCGGCTCGATGAGCTCGATGAGCTCGGGCTCGCCGTCCTCGATTCCTCCGCGGCGCATGCCCTCGGGGTCGGACGAGATGCGGCTCCGCGGCGCGATGGCGCAGCTCGCGCTCGGGCTCGCGGCGCTGCACCGCGCGCACAAAGTTCACCGCGACATCAAGCCGTCGAACATCCTCGTGACCGCCGAAGGGCGCGTGGTGATCCTCGATTTCGGGCTCGTCGCCGATCTCGTCAACGCGCTCCCCGAGTCCAACCTCGTCGGCACGTTCTCGTACATGGCGCCGGAGCAGGCCGGGATGAAGGCCGTCGGGCCCGCGGCCGACTGGTACAGCGTCGGCGTCCTGCTCTACCAGGCGCTCACCGGCCGGCTGCCCGTGCAAGGCAACGCGCGCGAGGTGCTGATCCTGAAGCAAGCCTTTGATCCGCCGCCCCCGAGCGCGCTCGCCGACGTACCCGACGATCTCGATCGCCTCTGCGCCGATCTCCTGCGGATCGAGCCCAAGGATCGCCCCGCCGAGCGCGACATCCTCCGCCGGCTCCGCGCGGCGGATCCGCCTTCGCTCCCGGATTTTCACGGGCACGGGCCGCATTTCGTCGGTCGCCGCGGCGAGCTGCAAGAGATCAGAGACGCCTTCGCGATCAGCCGGCGCGAGCACGGGGTGACGGCGCTCCTCCATGGCGAGTCGGGGGTCGGCAAGAGCGCGCTCGTCCGGCGCTTTGCCTCGAGCGCGGTCAAGGCCGATCGCATGACGGTGGTCCTCGCCGGCCGCTGCTACGAGCGCGAGAGCGTGCCGTACAAGGCCGTCGACGGCGTGATCGACTCGCTCAGCCGCTACCTCACCTCGCTCCCCGAGGCCGAGGTCGCCACGATCTTGCCGCACCAGCGCGGGCTCCTCGGGCAGGTGTTCCCCGTGCTTCGCAAGGTCGAGGCCATCGCCGACGCGCCGCGGCCGCTCCCGGGGGCGCTCGACCCGCAGGTGCTCCGCGCTCGCCTGTTCTACGCGCTGCGCGATCTCTTGATCCGGCTCGCGCACAACGGGCCGCTCGTGCTGGTGATCGACGATCTCCAGTGGGCCGACGCCGACAGCCTCGCGCTCCTCGCCGAGGTCATGCGGCCGCCGGGCGAGCCGAAGCTGCTGCTCCTCGCGACGATGCGCGCCGCGCTCAAGACCGAGCTGCTCCGCCTCGAAGAGGATCCCACCGAGACCACCGTGCAAGGCGTGGAGCAGGTGCTCGCGCTCTTCAGCGGCGACGTGCGCATGATCCGCGTCGGCAGCCTCCCCCAGGAAGACGCTCGCGCGCTCGTCGACGCGCTCCTCCGCGACGCCGGCGCGGGCGCCGAGGTCAGCGCCGGCGCGCTCGCCGAGGAGGCCGGCGGGCATCCGCTCTTCATCGACGAGCTCGTGCGCCAGCGCCTCTTGCTCGGCGAGAGCGCGGGGCCGGTGCGGCTCGACGAGGCGCTGCGCACGCGCATCGATCGCCTCGACGAGGGCCCGCGTCACCTGCTCGAGCTCGTCGCCGTCGCGGGCGCGCCGCTGGTGCAGGAGACCGCGGCGGCGGCCGCCGGGGTCGAGCTCAACGCCCTCCTGCGCGAGGCGGCGCTGCTGCGCGCGCAGAACCTGGTGCGCACCGGCGGCGTGCGCCGCACCGACGCCATCGAGCCGTACCACGACCGCGTGCGCGAGGCCGTCCTGCTCGGCCTCGAGCCCGCGTCGCAGCGCGCCTGGCACGACCGGCTCGCCCGCGCGCTCGAGGCCGCGGATCACGCCGACGCCGAGGCGCTCGCCGTGCACTGGCGCGGCGCGGGCGAGGCCGGCAAAGCGGCCGCCTACGCGCTCAGCGCCGCCGAGAGCGCGGCCTCGGCGTTCGCCTTCGATCGCGCGGCGCGCCTCTATCAGCTCACGCTCGAGCTGCGGCCGGCCTCCGGGCCCGAAGGCAGCGCCCTCCGCGAGAAGCTCGGCGACGCGCTCGCCAACGCGGGGCGCGGCGCGCGCGCGGCCGACGCCTACCTCGCCGCCGCGGCGCAGCGCACCCCCGAGCGCGCCATCGATCTCCGCCGCAAGGCCGCCGAGCAGCTCCTGCGATCCGGCCACATCGACGAGGCCATCGCCGCGCTCCGCACCGTGCTCACCGCGATCGGGATGGATCTCCCCGAGTCGTCGAAGCGCGCCCTCCCCTCGCTGCTCTTCCGCCGCACCCAGATCCGCCTCCGCGGCCTCTCGTTCCGCGAGCGCCCCGAGCGCGAGATCCCCGCCGAGGATCTCCTCCGCATCGACACGTGCTGGGCCGTGTCCACCGGCCTCGGCCTCGTCGACAACGTCATCGGCTCGTACTTCCAGACGCGCGGCCTCCTCCTCGCGCTCGACGCGGGCGAGCCGCGCCGCATCGCCCGCGCCGTCGCCATGGAAGCGAGCTACTCGTCCGCGTCCGGCGGCGCCTCCGCCGAGCGCACCGCCGAGCTGCTCCGCACCACGCAGGATCTCGCGCGGCGCCTCGACGATCCCTACTCGCTCGCGTGGGCCGCCGGCGCCGAGGGCATCACCGCCGCCCTCGAAGGCCGCTGGAAGGTCGGCCACGAGGCCGCCGAGCGCGCCGAGGCCATCTTCCGCGATCGCTGCACCGGCGCCGCCTGGGAGATCGCCTCGATGCGCTGGTTCTCGCTCTGGTCGCTCAGCTACCTCGGCGATCTCGGCGAGCTCTCCCGCCGCATCCCCGAGCGACTGCGCGAGGCCAAGGGCCGCGGCGATCTCTACGCCGAGATCTGCCACTCCACCGGCCTCGCCAACCTCTACTGGCTCGCAGCGGACAAGCCCGCGGAGGCGCGCGCGCGCAACAGCGAGGCCCTCCGCGCCTGGTCGCAGCGCAAGTTCCACGTCGAGCACTGGTGGGCCATGCTCTCCGAGCGGCAGATCGATCTCTATCAAGGCGACGGCGAGGCCGCCTTTCGCGGCGTCGAGGAGCAGTGGCCCGCGCTCAAAGGCTCCCTCCTGCTCATGGTGCAGCTCACCAAGCTCGAGGCCTGGCACCTCCGCGCCCGCGCCGCGCTCCTGCTGGCGACGCAGCGCCCCAGCCGGCGCAAAGAGCTGCTCAAGACCGTCCTCGCCGACGCCGTGAAGATCGAAGAAGAGGAGATGCCCTGGTCGCGCCCGCTCGTCGCCCTCCTCCGGGCCGGCGCGGCGCAGATCGAGGGCGAAAAGGAGCGCGCCCTCCTCTTGCTCCAGGGAGCGATCATCGGCCTCGAGTCCGCGAACATGGCCCTTTACGCCGCCGCGGCGCGTTATCGCTGGGGCAATCTCCGCGGCGGCGACGAGGGCAAGGCGGTCGCGGCGGCGGCCGATCAATGGTTGGCGAAGCAGAGCGTCGTCAATCGCCCGAGGATGGTGGGGATGCTGGCGCCGGGCTTCCCGGAGGAGTGATAGCCTCGCCCCTCATGCAGCACCCTTCTCTGCGTCGAAGCGCCCTCTGTCGCCTCACCGGCCTCACCGCCCTCCTCGCCCTCCTGAGCGGCTGCGGCGGAGAGACCACCACGACAGGGACGACGGGGACGCCCGACCCCGTGCCCACGTTCGACTACCCGCACGACAGCGAGATCCGCCTCAACCAGATCCAGGCCAAGGGCACTCACAACAGCTATCATATCGCGGCGCCCGACGCGATTCAGCCCCTGGCCTACACCCACGCTCCGCTCGACGTGCAGTTTCGCGAGCAAGGCGTGCGGCAGATCGAGCTCGACACGCACTTCAACTATTACAAAAGCGTCTACGAGGTCTATCACCTCGGCGGGATGATCGACGAGGGCACCACCTGCCGTGTCTTCGTCGACTGCTTGAAGGCCGTGAAGGGTTGGTCCGACGAGAACCCGGCGCACCAGCCGATCTTCATCCAGATCGAGCCCAAGGACGAGCCGACGATGGACGAGGCCGAGGAGCTCTTCCAGCGCCTCGAGGCCGATATCCTCTCGGTCTTCCCGCGCCCGCGCGTGATCGCCCCCGACGACGTGCGCGGCGAAGCCGCGAGCGTGCGCGAGGGCCTGGCCAAAAGCGGCTGGCCCACGCTGGGCGAGGTGCGCGGCAAGGTGATCTTCTTCGTCGACAACGCCACCTCCTTTCGCGACTACTACACCCACGGAAACAAGGATGTCGACGGCCGGTTGATGTTCATCAACGCCGAGCTCGACTCCCCCTGGGCCGGCGTGATCCTCGCCAACAACCCCGAGCCCGACGCCGCGCGGATCGCCGACGCGGTCAAGGCCAACCTCATCGTCCGCACCCGCGCCGACGGCGACAACGTCGAGCCCTTCGCCGGCGACACCACCCACCGCGACGAGGCGCTGGCCAGCGGCGCTCAGCTCATCAGCACCGATTACCCGGTGCCGGTGAAGGGCGTCAATTACGTGGTGGAGATCCCGGAGGGCGCGCCTTCACGCTGCAACCCGGTGAACGCGCCCAAGGGGTGTACGTCGGAGTGGATCGAGGATCCCAAGTTCATCAAGAAGTGAGCTCCGCACGATAAGGAAACCCCTCCTGCGGGGAGGTCGGCTCGATCTCGTGGAACCGGCGCAGATCGAGGATCACGTCCCCGTTCGCGTCCTCGGAGAGGATATCCGCGAGCCGCGCCCCCCAGACGATCATCGCTTCGCCGTACACGCGCTGAGCGTGGACCGGTTGAAACGAGGTGTCGTCGAGGCCCATCACCGAGAGGTGAACCTCGACCTCGGTCGCCCGCAGCATCTCCGGGGTCTGCCCGAAGAGCGGGCTCGCCTCGGTGATCGGGTGCATCACCAGGAAGGCCCGCGTCAGGGCCGGAGCGCGCTCCCGGGTGAGGCGGAGGTCGTGCATGCGATAGAGCGTCGTCCCCTCCTTGCTCAGCTCGGTCCGCATCAGCACCACGCGGATCTGCGCGTCGATGATCTGGTTGCTCCGCTCGTTCCCCACCCGGAACATCAGCGTCGGGACCCCCTCCAGGGGAGTGATCACCGCGCTGCGGCAGAAGACCAGGCGCGCTGTCGGGTGAGAGAACTTGGCGAAGACGAGGCCGGTCACCACCGCGGTGATGAGGAGCCCGAAGACGGACTCGAGGATCACCAGCAGGTTGGCGGCGGTGGTGTGGGGGTACATCGCGCCGTAGCCGATGGTGCCCATGGTCTGAACGCTGAAGTAATAGGCGTCGGAGAACGATCCCGGAGCCGCGTTGGCGACGCCGCCCGTGGCCATGAACGCCAGCGCGAAGAGCGCGTTGAGGGCGAGGTAGATGGCGACGATGCCGGCGATGGCCACGCGCCAGGTCATGCGGAGAAAGGCGTGGTAGGCGTCGCGGAAATAGAGGTGCTGAGCGCCGATGACCTTGACCTCGTAGCTGCGCTTCTCCGGGGGATTCGGGCTCACGACACCTCCTGCGAGGGCCGGAGCACGAGCGTGGCGCGGGCGCGGCGGCGCACGTTCTCGGGGGACCAGGCGATGGGCACGCCCTCTCCGCGGCTCCAGGGCGCGATCAGATCGTCGTAGTTGGGCGAGAGGGGGTTACCCGACTGGCCTCCTGCCGTCGCGACCCGGAGCTCCTCCCACTCGCCCACGTCGATGACGAGGCGCATGCTGGCGATGCCGATGGGGTTGCCCAGCGGGTCGAGCGGGCTCGGCGACGCTTGCGGGATGGTGGACGTGTCGCCGCCGCAGGGGAACGGGCCGCGGTTGAAGACCGCGCCGAGCCCGGGGACGGCGCCGGCAAAGTGCTTGAGGGTGAGCGGGCGTACCCGACCCCAGGCCCAGCTCGAGGGCTTGTTGCCATGCTTCTCGCGGAGCGTGCCAATCGCGCTCTCCAGCGCCGCCGCCATCTCCTCGGACCACGGGCGGGGGAAGAACCCCGCGGGCTGCTTGCGGAGGAGGTTGACCACGTGCGAGACGCGCCGGAGCGCGAACAGCGAGTGAGGGAGGACGACGTTGGTGCCTTTGCCCAGCGCCCACTCGGCGCTCCGCGGGGCCTTGTGCTCGACGGTGCGGCGGATCATCTCGGCGAGGAAGAGCTCGAAGACGGAGGCCGCGGGCGACTGGGCGGTGACCTTGCCGTCGAAGCCGCGGAGCAGATCGAGCGCGGCGCGCGACGCCTCCGAGCGCACCGGCACGGCGAGGATCACCGCCCGGAGCTCGCGCCAGGGGATCGAGAGCGGGTCGGTGTGGAGCGCCTGGACCGCGGCCAGGTCCCAGTCGCGCCGCGCCGCGAGCGACTCGACGATGCGGGCCTGGCGATACCCATCGAGCCAGTCGACGCCGAGGTACGGGTAGTTCCCGTCGAGGATCGGTTGATTGTTGGCGGTGGAGACGAACGCGGCCACCGGGTCGGTGCACGAGGGCATCAGGTCGAAGGGCACGAGCGACTCCCGCCATCCCCCGTTGGGGTCCCACCCGGGGAGCGGCAGCGTGCCATAGCCCTTCCTGCGGATGGGGGCGTCACCGACCAGGGCCCAGCCGATCTGCCCGGTGACGTCGGCGTAAACGTAGCTCGTCGACAGGAGAGGAGCGCTCTTGTAGAGGCCCCGGAACTCCTCGAAGCTCTTGACGCGGTTGAAGGCGAAGGCCCCGCGCAGCGGCCGCGCCGCCATCCAGGTCGCGCGCATGGATACGGCGCCGATCTCCCCCTCGAACGCCGGGCCGACGATGGGGCCGCGCCGGGTCAACACCACCTCTTCGACGACGTCGGGCTCGCCCTTGACGCGGATCACCTCGCGCAGGATCTCGCAGGGGACGAAGTGGTCTCCTTCGCGCACGCTGCGGCCGTCTGGGCTCATCTCTTCGAGGAAGAGATCGGTGTTGTCGTGGTGACCGGCGGTGACGCCCCACGCGCTGAACCCGTTGTGGCCCGCCGAGAACGAGGGCTGTGACACGTACGACGCGCCGCAGATCGCCCACTCCGGCGTGCGAATGTGCGCGAGATACCAGGAGACGGGGAGCGCAGGAGGCAAATGAGGATCGTTGGCGAGGAGAGGCCGACCGCTGGTGGTGCGCGACGGCCCGATCGCCCAGGCGTTGGAGCCGCCGCCGATGCCCGGGAAGGCTTGATAAGCAGTGATGTCCCGGGCGAGCCGGTTGAGGGCGCGGCCGGCGATCGTCTCCGGCGGCGAGGCGACAGGGTGCCACTCGGCGTAGGTCGCGTCGACAGCGCGGAGGGCATCGGCCCCGTCGCTGCGGAGGATGCGCAGGCGCGCCAGCTCGATGTCCCAGTTGGAGGCCAGCGCGAAGCCCATGAACGCCTGCACCGCGAGCACGTCGGCAGCCTCGAACGGAGTCGGGTTGACGCGGAGGAGCGCGAGCTCGTGGGCGTGCCCTTCGCTCCCGATCTGCGCGCCCTCGGTGACGCCGCGCGCGTAGGCCTCGATTTGCAGGCGCGTGTCCTCGTCGAGGAGCGGGAGCTGGGCCTCGGCGATGCGCCGGAACCCGATGCGCCGCGAGAGCCGGTCCATCGGTAACGCGTCCTTGCCGGCGATCTCGGCGAGGCGGCCGCGCGCGACGCGGAGCAGCGCCTCGAGCTGGAAGGCGCGATCCTGGCCCTGGCAAAAGCCGAGGCCATACCAGGCGTCTTCATCGTTCCCGGCCTCGATATAGGGGATCCCGTGCTCGTCGCGGCGAATGGTGACGGCCCCGCGGAGCGAGGCGACGTGGATCGTGCCCGCCGTGCGAGCGCGCCGTTGACCGAGGACCAGGCTGAAAAGCGATTGCAGAGGGAGCACGGGGCGAGAGTATCGGGGCCTGCTCCGTGCGATTCAAGCCCGCATTCTCCAGCGAGGCGATCGTCTTCGTGCTCGATTGTGTCCTGGATCGAGGTTGATGAACCGCTCGCAAGAGCGGTATCGGTCGCCGCTCACGCGCCGAGGATGGCGAGCACGTAGAGCCCCAGCGTCGTCAGGAGACCGAGCGCCCAGATCGGCGAGCGCGCAGAGGGCTTGTCGCCGAGGTAGAGCCCCAGGTAAAGCACGCGCAGCGCGACGTAGACCAGGCTCAGCGCCGCGGTGCTCCCGACGCTGACGTGCCGGAGCTCGCAGGCCAGGACCGCGGGGGCGAAGAGCGTGAAGGACTCGAAGCTGTTGAGATGAGCGCCCTGGGCGCGCTGCCCGAGGCCGCTGAGCTTGCTCACCTGCACGCGCGGAGTGGCGTTGTCGTAGCCCTCGGGCTGCTTGCCCTGCTCGCGCGCGACGACGCCGCGGGGGATGAAGATCAGAATGACGGAGACCAGCAAGGAGACGTAGGGGAGGGAGTTCATCGTAGCTCCTTGCGTATCACGGGCGCCCGGCGAGCCGGGTCGCCATCAGGCGCGCGAGGCCGTAGATCGACTCTTGTGGGTTTACCCCCAGGCTGGTCGGGAACACCGAGCCGTCGATCACGTAAAGGTTCTTGAGGGTGTGGTGGCGCAGGTCCTCGGAGCGGACGATCGAGCTCCCGGCGTCGTCGCCCATACGGCACCCGCCCATCTGGTGCGCGCTGAAGACGCCGACCCGGCACGGCTCCCAGGGCGCGGCGTCGAGGAGCGCGAGATCGCGCTCGCTGGTGAGGTTGATCGGCGGATCGTGGAGCGTCGTCACCTCCCTGGCGCCGGCGGCGAAGTCGACCTCGGCGAGCCGCTTGTGCGCGGTACGGAAGGCCTCCCAGAGGCGCGGCGGGATCGGGTACTCGACCAGCGGCGCGCCGGACGCGCGGAGCTTGACGGTGCCGCCGGGCACGTCGTCGTGGAAGCCGTCGATCGCCAGCGCGATGTGGGTCGTGCGCCGCGACGCGGTCTCCATGATCCGCCGGTGCGCCGCGCCGAAGCCGGGCAGCGCCGTGGCCGTGAGCACCGGGTAGCCCGGCGCGGTCTCCATGAAGAAGCCCACGTCGTCGCCGCGGTGCGCGAAGGCGTGGCTCGCGGCCGTCTGCGGGGCGCCGTAGAAGGCCTCGATCGCCTCGTCGTAGAGGCCGGTGACGGCGATCGTCGGGTGGAAGAAGGTCCGCGTCCCCACGAGGCCGCCCTCGTTCAGGCCCGAGCGCAGCAGCACCGCCGGGCTGTTGATCGCGCCGCCGGCCAGCACGAACCGCTTGGCGCGCACCGTCGCGCGCTTGCCGGTGACGCCGTAGCCCGACGCGTCGAGGAGCGTGCAGCGCGCCGCGCTCACCTCCCCGGCCGCCGTCTCCAGGCGATCGACGCGGCAGCGGAAGAGCAGCTTCGCGCCCGCGTCGATGGCGTCGGGCACCAGCGTCACCAGCATCGATCGCTTGGCGTTGATCGGGCAGCCGGTGCCGCAGTAGCCCGTCTGCATGCACTGGTAGACGTTGCGGCGCGTCGGGGCGACAGCGAAGCCCTTGGCCTTGCACCCCTCGTAGAGCTTCTTGTTGTTGCGGTTCATCGCCGACTCGTCGACCTCGTGGATCGACAAGCGGGCCTCGATCGCCTCGTAGTGAGGCACGAGATCGGCGTAGCGGAACCCGCCCACCGCGTGCTTCTTCGACCAGCGATCGAGCACGTCCTCGGGCGTGCGGAAGCTCGTGGTCCAGTTGACGACGGTGGTGCCGCCGACGGCGCGGCCCTGGAGGACGGAGATGGCGAGGTCGGCCGTCGCTCGCTGCATCGACTCCTGGTAGAGCTTGGGGAGCGTGTGCGCCTCGCGCATGTCGAAGTCGGCGGTGCTGAAGTAGCCGCCCTCTTCCACGACGATCACGCTCACGCCGGCCGCGGCGAGCACCGACGCGACCACCGCGCCGCCCGCGCCGCTGCCGATGACGCAGACGTCGGCGGAGAGCTCGAGATCAGCGGACGCCGCCGAGCCGTCGATGACGTTGGGGCTGGCGCGCACCACGGAGAGCTTGGTCACGGCGCGCCTGCTTTCTGATCCTGCGCCGCGAGCCACTCGGGCGTCCCCGCCTTGGAGTCGTCGTGGAAGAAGCCGTTGACGTTGGGCGGGCCGCCGTAATGAATGGCGGGCCAGGAGCGCTCGTTGCCGTAGTACGCGGCGAGGCAGAGGCGCCGGAGCGCGTGGTAGCCGGCGCGGCGAAGGACGAAGCGGCTGTCGCGCCAGCTCTCGAGCACGCGATCCTGCGCGGGGCCGTCGAGGCGGGTGAAGGGCGCGACGCGGCCGTCGAGGAGCAGGCCGGGGAGCGCGTTCTCGAAGAGGCCGAGCAGGTTGTCGATGTCGGCCTGCGCCTCGGGCGGCGTGCACGCGAGCGACTCGTCCACGGCCTCGGCGATCGCCACCGGATCGGCGTCGGGCCGATCGACCACGCGGGCGGCGATGGCGATCATCACCTGGAAGCCGCGCTCGTCGAGCGCGCGGAGCCACTTCGTCTGCGGAGCCTGGCGCCGCGTGGGGTAGAGCGCGAGCGCGCCGCCGCCGCCGAAGAGCAAGAGCGCGCCGCCGAAGAGGCCTCGCTGCACGAAGGTGCGCCGATTCATCCGCGCCACGATAGCGCTGATCGCCTCCGCTGCCGCGGCCCACGCGCGACGCGAGCGTGCGCTTTACGCGCGCGCGGCGGCGGCGGCGCGGCGCTGGTTGCGGGGCAGCGTGAACGAGAAGGCCGTCCCGCCGCCGGGCTCGGGCGCGAGGGCGATGTGCCCGTCGTGGGCCTCGACGATGCCCTTGGCGATGTAGAGGCCCAGCCCCGTGTCCGCGCCCGCCTTGCCTCGGCCCGACCAGTGGCGCTCGAAGATGCGCGTCACCGCGGCCTCGGGGACGCCGGGCCCGTTGTCGGCCACGGTGAAGGTGA